>OFDN01000030.1_pt1 | contig 174271 bp, 156 predicted proteins | sample 1520971 | NCBI WGS metagenome assembly OFDN01 (sample SAMEA94257418, study PRJEB24077) | hot springs metagenome | biome: Aquatic biome; feature: Geographical feature; material: Water | place: India | collected 2012-06-12 | depth 5 m
TTCCGACCAACGTGATCTCGATCACCGACGGCCAGATCTTCCTTGAAACCGACCTCTTCTTCTCGGGCATCCGTCCGGCCGTGAACGTCGGCCTCTCGGTGTCGCGCGTCGGCTCGTCGGCACAGACCAAGGCGATGAAGCAGGTTGCCGGCAAGATCAAGGGCGAGCTCGCGCAGTACCGCGAAATGGCGGCGTTCGCGCAGTTCGGCTCGGATCTCGACGCGGCCACGCAGAAGCTGCTCGCACGCGGCGCACGCCTCACCGAGCTTCTGAAGCAGCCGCAGTTCTCGCCGCTCAAGATGGAAGAGCAGGTTGCGGTGATCTTCGCGGGTACGCGCGGCTATCTCGACCCGCTGCCGGTTTCGGCCGTCGGCAAGTTCGAGCAGAGCCTGCTCGCAGCCCTTCGCGACGAAAAGACCATTCTTGCTGCCGTTTCGGCGGAGAAGGCGCTTTCGGCCGAGTCCGAGAAGAAGCTCGTCGATCTGCTCGACAGCTTCTCCAAGACCTTCGTCGCTTAACGCATGAGCTTCCTTTTCCGCGGAGCTGGAGCATCGCTTCGGCTCCCGCGGCGAAGGGGTGAGGCCGAATTCTTGAGGATGCTCGAATGCCGAGCTTAAAAGATCTCAGAAACCGCATCGCCTCCGTCAAGGCGACGCGTAAGATCACCAAGGCCATGCAGATGGTGGCCGCGGCCAAGTTGCGCCGCGCGCAGGAGGCTGCAACGGCTGCCCGTCCCTATGCCGAGCGCATGGACGGCGTGCTCGCCGCTCTCAACCAGCGCGCCAGCCGCGAAGGCGCTTCGCCGCTGCTGGTCGGTACGGGCCGCGATCAGACGCACCTGCTCATCGTTCTGACAGCCGAGCGTGGTCTTTGCGGCGGTTTCAATTCCAACATCGCGAAGCTCGCGCGTGCGGATGCTCAAAGGCTTCTTGCCGCCGGCAAAACGGTGAAGATCGTGACCGTCGGCCGCAAGGGTGCGGACAACCTGCGGCGCGACCTCGGCCGCAACATCATCGAGCGCCTGGATCTGCGCGGCGTGCGCCAGATCGGCTTCTCGAACGCCGAAGAGGTCGCGACCAAGGTGCTCGCGATGTTCGAAGCGGGTGAGTTCGATGTCGCGACGCTCTATTTCTCCGAGTTCAAGAGCGTGATTGCGCAGAAGCCGACCGCGCTTCAGCTCATTCCGGCGAAGCTGCCGGAAACGACGGATGCCGCGCCGGCAGGCACGGGACAGTCGGTCGTCGACTACGAACCCGACGAGGATGCGATCCTCGGCTACCTGCTGACGCGCAACGTGTCGACGCAGATCTTCCGTGGCTTGCTCGAGAACGCAGCTTCCGAGCAGGGCGCGCGTATGAGCGCCATGGACAGCGCAACGCGTAACGCCGGCGAAATGATCAACAAGCTGACGGTGAAGTACAACCGCCAGCGTCAGGCGAACATCACGAAGGAACTCATCGAGATCATCTCGGGTGCGGAAGCCCTCTAAATCGGGGCTTCTTGCCGGTTTTGGCGTGAGGAGTAGAGATCATGGCCTACAAGACGACAGCAACGACGAAAGGCGGCCGAGACGGTCGTTCGAGTCTTGCCGACGGCAAGCTCGCTCTTGCCATGTCGCTGCCGAAGGAGCTGGGCGGGTCGGGCGAAGGCCACAACCCGGAACAGCTGTTCGCGCTCGGCTATTCGGCCTGCTTCGGTCAGGCGATCCTGGTGCTTGCCAAGAAGCACGGGCTCGACGGCCAGGCTGCCAAGGTGACGGCCGACGTAACGCTCAACACCACGGACGGCTTCTCGCTGGCTGTCGATCTCAAGGTTTCGCTTCCCGGTGCCGATCCGGCCGCGCTTCAGGCGCTGGTCGAGGAAGCCCATACGATTTGCCCGTATTCAAAGGCGACGCGCGGCAACATTCCCGTGACGCTCGCGATCGCCTAAGCATTTTGACTGGAGAGGAAAATGGCTAGCAAGGTTGGTAAGGTTCGCCAGGTTATGGGCGCTGTCGTCGACGTGCAGTTCGACGATCATCTGCCGGAAATTCTGAATGCGCTCGAGACCAAGAACCAGGGCAACCGCCTTGTTCTCGAGGTCGCGCAGCACCTCGGCGAGAACACCGTGCGCACGATCGCCATGGACAGCTCCGAGGGCCTCGTCCGCGGACAGGCTGTCACCGACACCGGCGCCCCGATCTCGGTGCCGGTCGGCGAGGAGACGCTGGGCCGTATCATCAACGTCATCGGCGAGCCGGTCGACGAAGCTGGTCCCGTTGCCACCAAGGCGACGCGCGCGATCCACCAGCCCGCTCCGGTGTTCGCTGATCAGGCGACGGAAGCGCAGATCCTGGTGACGGGCATCAAGGTCGTCGATCTGCTGGCACCCTACGCCAAGGGCGGCAAGATCGGTCTGTTTGGCGGCGCCGGCGTCGGCAAGACCGTTCTGATCATGGAGCTGATCAACAACATCGCGAAGGCCCACGGCGGCTACTCTGTGTTCGCCGGTGTCGGCGAGCGTACGCGCGAGGGCAACGACCTCTATCACGAGATGATCGAATCGAACGTCAACATCGATCCGAAGAAGAACAACGGTTCGACCAAGGGCTCCAAGTGCGCCCTGGTGTACGGCCAGATGAACGAGCCGCCGGGCGCTCGTATGCGCGTTGCTCTCTCGGGCCTCACGGTCGCCGAAGACTTCCGCGACAAGGGCCAGGACGTGCTGTTCTTCGTCGACAACATCTTCCGCTTCACGCAGGCAGGCTCGGAAGTGTCGGCCCTGCTCGGACGTATTCCTTCGGCGGTGGGCTATCAGCCGACGCTCGCGACCGACATGGGTGCTCTCCAGGAGCGCATCACCACCACGCAGAAGGGCTCGATCACTTCGGTGCAGGCGATCTACGTGCCGGCCGACGACTTGACCGACCCCGCACCTGCCGCTTCGTTCGCTCACTTGGACGCAACGACGGTGCTTTCGCGTACGATCGCAGAAAAGGGCATCTATCCGGCCGTCGATCCGCTCGACTCGACGTCGCGTATGCTCGACCCGCGCATCGTCGGCGAAGAGCATTATCAGGTCGCTCGCCGCGTGCAGTCGATCCTGCAGCGCTACAAGGCTCTCCAGGACATCATCGCCATTCTCGGCATGGACGAGCTTTCGGAAGAGGACAAGCTGGCAGTCGCGCGCGCCCGCAAGATCGAACGCTTCATGTCGCAGCCGTTCACGGTTGCTGAAGTGTTCACCGGCTCGCCCGGCAAGCTGGTTTCGCTCGCCGATACGATCAAGGGCTTCAAGGGCCTCTGCGACGGCGATTACGACCATCTGCCGGAGCCGGCGTTCTACATGGTCGGTTCGATCGACGAAGCGATCGCCAAGGCCGAGAAGCTGGCTGAAGCCGCTTAAACTTTCTAATGTGACCGTCCGTTCGCGGAACGGGCGGTCATATATTTGCGTCTGTATAGAAGCATTGGTGACGTCCGTTGTTGGGCAACGGAGCGAGGGGATCAGATGGCTGGTAGCGACGCAACTCAGTTTGGCTCGTGCTGCGACGAGCTTAAGGATGCGATGAGCGGCGAGGAGTTCGAGCCGCTGATCACTGTTGGCGAAGACGGCGTGCTCTACATGTCGGTCGGGCTGGTTGAGCTCGAGGATGACGAGCCCGGCATGGTCGATCACCCGGTTTTCTTTTGCCCGTTCTGCGGCAAGGGCGTGCAGACGCCGGAAGATGTCCGGGCTAAGACCGGCGACGACGAGGACGGCGACGCGTAAGGCTGCAAAGCCTGCGACCCATTCGGGGTTCGCGCACGCTCATACTGCTTAGGATTGAGGAAGACAGGTCAATGGCTCAGACGTTCACATTCGAGCTGGTCAGCCCCGAGAAGGTGCTTCTTTCGGGTGAAGCCGAGCAGGTTCAACTGCCGGGCGCCGAAGGCGACATGACCATTCTTCCCGGCCACTCGCCGCTGATCTCGACGCTGCGTCCGGGCGTGATCGACGTAGTGTTCGCCGGATCCAAGTCGCGCGTGTTCGTGCGGCAGGCTTTTGCGCAGGTTGAGCCCGACAGACTTACCGTGCTTGCCGAGAAGGCTTACGACGTCGCTGAGCTCAATGCTTCGGCGATCTCGGCCGAGCTGACGGCTGCGGAAACCGAGCTGTCGCAGGCCAAGACCGATGAGCAGCGACTTGTCGCCAACCAGGCGATCGCAGCGCTTTCGGGTCTCAAGGCCTGATCCGCTCGCCTCAATCCTTCTCGGAAATGAAAAAGCGCCCGTTCGACGGGCGCTTTTTTTGTTCGATTATGTTCCCCACATAGGGGGAAGTTCTACTTCTGCTCGGCGAGGTCGAGCTTGCGGCTCATGCGGCGAAGGAGCTGACCGACGTTGGCGATCAGATTGTGTTCGATCGCGAAGTAGATGCGCTCGCCCTTGAACTTCTTCTTGATGGGGTCCCACGGAAACAGCAGCACGACGTCAAACTCGATCGGCTGTCCGGTGGACGGCAGTCCAAGGAGATCGCCGTTGTGGACGCCGTTGAAGTGGGCTTCTTCGACAACGCCCTGAGGGCCGACGAAGACGTTGGTTACGGAGAAGCAGTTCTCGGGGAAGCCGGTCAGAAAGCCCTCGTAAAACTTCGCCGCTCCTTCATGCCCGTGCCACACCTTGCCGTTGTTCAGCATGGTGTAGACGCAGTCCTCGGTGAGGGTCGCGAGAAGTCCCGGGATATCTCCGCGATGCTCGGCTGCGATGTGGTCAAGCCAGAGCTCTTTGATGCGATCGTACTCTTCCTGATCGAACTTTTGGCCAGACTGATAGTCTGCGCCATCGCTGAACGGTGGGAGAGTTCTGGTCAGGGTGCGTGTCGACATGTGTTCGGGCTCGCCGGAGTGAACGTTGGGATGGGTGAGTAGGGAGGTGCAGGAGAGAAATGCCGCGACGAAGCGTTTGGTTCGCTCCCATGACGTTGAAAACCATCAGGCTTTCAACCTCATGTAGACATCGAACCTCGCGGTCGACTTGATCGTGATCAGATCAGACCGCGGTGCTTCTCGGTCTCTTTCTTTTCAGCTTTGTGAGAGATAGGCAAATCTCTCGACGACGGTTTGGTAAATGGGGCGCTTGAACGACACGATCAGACTGGGCAATTCCGACATGTCGCGCCAACGCCAGCGATCGAATTCGGCCTTGCCGGTGCGCGGGCGGATGTTGATCTCGCTGTCGTCGCCCCAGAACCGCATGGCAAACCAGCGTTGCCGCTGGCCGCGATACTTGCCTTTGAGCGCGACGCCAAGAAGCTGGTCCGGTAGATCGTAAGTCAGCCACTGCGGAATCTCGGCGATGATCTCGGCGCTCGTGACCCCCGTTTCCTCGCGCAGCTCGCGGATGGCGGCCTCGGCCGGATCCTCGCCCTTATCGATCCCGCCCTGCGGCATTTGCCAGATGTGGGCGGACTGATCGCCCGTCCATTTGGCCAAGCGACGCCCTGTCCAGACGCGGCCCTCCTTATTCAGGAGCATGATTCCGACGCACGGCCTGTAGGGCAGGGTGAGGGAGGTGGAGATCTCTGTCAGCTCTGTGTGCTTCATGGTGAACCGTAGGATTCGTGCGACCGGCAACGCGAGCGAGAGCGTGGTGGCGCGACTTCGGGTTGTCCGACGCGCGTTCTACGATTTCGAGCTGCGATTCGCCGTTCTAGTCAAACGACATCTTACGGAAAAAGTTAGCGGGTTTTTGTCAGCCCGTCTGTTTCGTGTGGAATATCCGCCGTCGTGGCCGGCGCGTTTCAGCGCGGGGTGGCGGGAGCCAGGATCGGCTGGAAAATGCGCAGCACCTCCAGATAGACGTCACGCTTGAACGGCACGATGGAGGCAGGCAACTGCTCCGGAGGCGACCAGCGCCAGGCGACGAACTCGGGGTGCGGGCCCTCGGGTGAGTTGAGATCGATATCGGAATCGGCGCCCAAAAAGCGCACGGCGAACCATTTCTGCTTCTGGCCGCGATAACGGCCGCCCCAGGCTACGCCGATCAAGTGGGGGGGGAGATCGTAGGTCAGCCAATCGGGCGTTTCTGCAATAATTTCAACATCCGTTTCTTTGATCGAGGTTTCCTCACGCAGTTCGCGCAGGGCCGCCTGGCGGGGGTCCTCGTTCTCGTCGATGCCGCCTTGGGGCATTTGCCACCAAGTGCCTGCACCCTCGGCGTCGCCTGGCATGTCGGCGCGCTGGCCAACCCAGACGTGGCCAGCCTGGTTCAGCACCATGATGCCAACGCAGGGGCGGTAGCCCAGGCCAGTGGAGTCGGGGGCGGCGGTGCTCATGAGGCGGCAAACTCGTTTTTTCGCGGATGGCTCGGCTTCAAAAGGATATGGGCGCTGCTTGGCGCCCATATCTCATAGTGTCGGTCACTTTGTCGCAGTCCTGTCCGGATGCTCCGGAAGGGCCGGGTTCGCGAACCCGTCAGTTCGGAACTGCGCTCTTGTCCGCAGAGTTTGCCGGGTTGGCCGGGGGCTGAGCCGGCTTGGCAACGGTTTCGCCGGTTGCCGTACCGCGGAGGAAGCTCAGCGCGTACTGGAGCTGCGTGTCCTTCTCGGGCTCCTTGGGCACGTAAGCGGACGAACCGGATTCTTCCTTCGGCTCTTCCTTCGGTGTCTCGGTGCCCTCAGGAACGGCTGCCTTTTCCTTCTCAGCCTTTTCCTTTTCAGCCTGCTCAGCCTTCAGAGCGTCCTCGCCCTTGAGATGGCCGCGGAGACTTGCTTCGCCGCGCGGCTTCTCGGCAGAGGCTTTGCTCTTCAGCTCGTCGGGAAGCTCCTGCTCGATGACGATGTCCGGATCGATGCCCTTGGCCTGGATCGACCGGTTCGACGGCGTGTAGTAGCGCGCCGTCGTCAGGCGGATCGCACCGTTGGCGCCGAGCGGGATGATCGTCTGGACCGAGCCCTTGCCGAACGAGCGCGTGCCGATGATGGTTGCGCGCTTGTGGTCCTTGAGTGCGCCGGCCACGATTTCGGAAGCCGAAGCGGAGCCGCCGTTGATCAGCACGACGATCGGCTTGCCGTCGGCGGTGTCACCGGGGCGAGCCTGGGCGCGCTGCGTTTCCTCGTTGTTGCGGCCCTTGGTCAGCACGATGGCACCACGCTCGAGGAAGTCGTCAGAGACAGCGATAGCCTGGTCGAGAAGACCGCCCGGGTTGTTGCGCAGATCGATGACGAAGCCACGCAGCTTGGGGCCGATCTCCTTCTTCAGGGCATCCATCGACTTCACGAGGTTGGCGTGCGTCTGCTCGTTGAACGTGGTCACCTTGATGTAAGCGATGTCGTTCTCGGCACGGGCCTTGACGGCGTTGATGCGGATGAAGTCGCGAACGATCTTCACGTCGAAGGGCTCTTCCTTGCCCTTGCGAACGACGGTGAGCGTGATTGGCGTGTTGACGGGACCGCGCATCTTCTCGACGGCCTGTTCAAGCGTGAGGCCGGAGATCTGATCGTTGTCGAGGTGGGTGATGAGGTCGTTGGCCTGGATGCCGGCCTTGGACGCGGGCGTGTCGTCGATCGGCGAGACGACCTTGATAACGCCGTTCTCCATCGTGACCTCGATGCCGAGACCGCCGAACTCGCCGCGGGTCTGGACCTGCATGTCGCGATAGTTCTTCGGGCTCATGTACGAGGAGTGAGGGTCGAGCGCCGCGAGCATACCGTTGATCGCCGACTCGATCAGGACGGTGTCGTCAGGCTTCTCGACGTAGTCCGATCTCACGCGCTCGAACACGTCGCCGAACAGATCGAGCTGCCGATAAAGCTCGGAGTTGGGGGAGTTGGCGGAATAGGTTTGCGAGACGTTGAACACCGTCGTGGCGCCGGCGAGACCCGTCATCGTCAAAAACGTCCAGAACACGAGGTCGGTCTTGCGCATTATTCCTGTACCTTCTGGTTCGAGGCGACCCACCATGGGGCCGAGTCTATCGGTTGCCCGTCCTTGCGGAATTCAATGTAGAGCACCGGCGCGCTTGTTTGAGGGGTGGTTTGGGCCATCCCCGTGCGTTCGGTAGCCAACTGTGCTGTGCGAGGCGCGCCACTCATGGTTCCGATCGGCTCCGCGGCCAACACGAACTGTCCTGGCCCAACGTCCATCTGCGACAGCCCGGCCACGAGAACATGATACCCGCCGCCGGCGTTTATGATCAAGAGTTGCCCGTAACTTCTGAATTCTCCAGCGTACACAACCCATCCGTCGCAGGGTGAGGTGACGCGGGCGCTGAAGCGGGTTTCGATTACGAGACCCTTCGACGTCCCTCCATATTTGGTTTTTTCGCCGTATGCCAAGGCCCTGCGACCACGGGCTGGCATCGGAAGCTTGCCTTTTGCCAGCTGGAACGGGATGGCCGGCGTGATCCGGTCCGGCTTGCCGGGCATCAGAGAGGTCGCGGACGGAGCCAGCTCGACGATGGAAGGGGGCGTGGTGCGGGCGTTCGGAGGCGTGAGCAAAGCCACTTCCTCCTTCCGCTGCGGGGTAACGATGGGCGCCGTATCGACAGCCGTGTCGCGCGCCAGGGTGCGGGCGGCCGGGATCGGCGGTTCCTCGGCCGACGGAGGCGATGCATCGGCCGGCGGCAGCATGGCCACGGTTTCCTGGCCGTCGTTCGGCTGGGGCTGCGGTTCGGGTGCGGCCGGAGTGGGAGGCGTCGCGACCTGCTGGCTCAGCTTGGCGATCAGCTCGCTCAAGTCGGTTACGCTTTTTGAGATCTCGGCGGTGGCTTGCCGAACCTGCCGCAGTTCGGTTTGACGCTCGGCGAGCGACTGCTTCTTGGTTTCGAGGAGGCTCGCGAGGCGCGTCTGCGTGGTGTTCAACCGATCCCGTTCGGCGCGCAGGTTGTCGCCCTCCCGGCGAATGCTGGTCATGATGGCCACCAGCTCGTTGAGCTTGGTGGTGAGCTGGGCGGCTTCCTGCTTCAGGCCCGGAAAGGCGACCCCGAGCAGCATGGCGCTCCGTACCATCTCGAGCGCGTCCTCGCGACGGGTGATGATAACGGGCGGCGGGTTGCGGCCCATGCGCTGGAGCGCGGCCAGGATGCCCGACATCTTGCCGTGTTCCTTGGCGAGCGACGCGCGGATTTCCTTTTCCTGCTTCTCGAAACCGGTGAGGCGGTTTTCGATAGCCGTCATCTGCTCTTCGCTTTTTTGCACGAGCGCAGCCGTTTCGACGAGGCGCGCGTTGATCTCGCGGCTGTCGACGCCGAGGGTGGTGAGATCTTTCTGGATTTCGCGGTCGCGGGCTTCCTTGGCTTCGAGCTCGTTACGCTGAAGCTCGAGCTTCTTGGCGGCGTCGTCGGCAGTTTTTGGGGGCGCGGCGCTGGGCGATTGGGCCAATGCGACTGGCAGCGCAAGTCCGGATGCCGTCGCCGCAAGCGTCAACGCCGCCGCCAGGAGGCGGGCGCGCTGTTGGTTACGAGAGGTCGTTGTTCTGGTTCGGCTCACACCCTAGCCCATCTGGCCCGACTGTTGTGACCACTGCCGGACGCCGCACCACCGACCCGGGTCTGCACACATCCCAATTCATCCTTCGTTCGATAGAGCCTCGGCTTCACGATCCCCTCTACGTTCCGGCATCTCCGAGAGGAGGGGGAGGCTCTATCCCTGACGCGTCCGTCTTTACCAGATCGCTCTTTAGACTACGTTCGCGCCGGCTCCAAACGCTCTCCAAACGCTTCGGCGCGTTCGTCCCCGCTTCCGCCGATGTCGCGATGTTCATTCTCCATGTACCACGCCTTCTGAAGTGGTTAGAATTAGGGCACGCTGGTTACTAAAGAGCGTCAGGACTGGTATTTGCGCCGGCCAAGTCTTACGATGACGTAACAAAGACTCCCTCCGTTTCGAGGCACGCGGCTTATGCAATCTTTGATGTATTATCTGTCGACCGCGGCGGTGTTTGCGGTCCTTGCCGTGCTCCTGATGGGACTTTGGGTGATGATGCGCGGCAAAAGCCCCAATCTCAGCCAGAAGCTCATGCGTTGGCGCGTGGGCCTGCAGTTTGCGGCCGTCGTCATGATCGTCGCCTACGTCCTTGTTCGTCAGCACATGTGAGCGAGACGGCCGAGCTTGGTTTTCCATCGAGACGCGGTTCTCTAATCACGACTTTTTTGCTCGGCCCCGCCATGACTGGTTTCCACTTTCCCGGAAGCACTCTAGTGTGGCGCCGGGCGAGGGGTTATCTGCGCAATGGTCAAACTCAATAAGATTTATACGAAAACCGGCGATGCCGGCACGACGGGGCTCGGCACCGGCGAGCGCGTGCGCAAAGACGCACTGCGTATTGCGGCTTACGGAACGGTAGACGAAACGAACGCCACCATCGGCGTGGTACGTATCCATCTCGCGGGGCATCCGGGGCTCGACGCCAAGCTCGGCCGCATACAGAACGATCTCTTCGATCTCGGGGCTGATCTCTGTGTTCCCGACCGCGGCAAGAAGCCCGACTGGGAGGTGCTGCGCGTCTCGGACGATCAGGTAACGCGCCTTGAAGCCGAGATCGACGAAATGAATGCCGAGCTCAAGCCGCTGAAATCTTTCGTTCTTCCGGGTGGATCTCCGGCATCGGCCGCGCTTCACGTGGCGCGCACCGTGAGCAGAAGGGCGGAACGGGAGATGGTGGCGCTCGCGGCGCTTCCAGACGAGCCGGTTAGCGCAGCAGCGCTCAAGTATATCAATAGATTATCGGATTTTCTGTTCGTCGCAGGCCGCTATGTCAATGATCGCGGCCGCAGCGATATTCTTTGGGTTCCGGGGCAGAACCGTTGATTTCTCCTATTTTACTCTGTCGGATCGAAGCGAAGGACTGAACGATGTTTGTTCCGCTGCATGATGAGAACAGCCTGAAGTCGATCCGGTTCCAGTACGTTACGTTAACTCTGATCCTGATCAACATCGTCGTCTACCTGTTCGAGGTGTCTCGCCTCGAGGATGTGGCGATCGCAGGATTTGCAATCATTCCGAAAGAGTTATTCGACACCAGCCTGCTGCCGATCCCGACCGAGACGGTGGGGCCTGCGGTTCCCGAGCGGCTGACACTCCTGACCTACATGTTCTTTCACGGCGACCTGCTTCATCTTGCCGGTAACATGCTGTTTCTCTGGGTGTTCGGCGACAACGTTGAAGACGCCATGGGGCACCTCAAGTTCCTGCTTTTCTACCTGGCCTGCGGCGTTGCCGGCGGTCTGATGCACGCGTGGATCGAGCCCTCCTCGGAAAGCCCGCTGATCGGCGCCAGCGGCGCGGTGGCCGGTGTCATCGCCGCCTATCTCATGCTGCACCCACGGGTGCGGGTGTGGGTGCTGGCGCTCAAGGCGATCCCGCTCCGCATTTCGGCGGCCTTCGCGCTGGGGCTATGGATCCTCATCCAGATCGCCATGGTGCTGCTGCCGCAGGTTGGCCCGGTGGCCTGGTGGGCGCATATCGGCGGGTTGATCGCAGGAGCCGTGCTGGTCGTGATCCTGCGTCGCCCGGGCGTGCCTCTGTTCGACAAGGGGCTCGGCTACGCGCGCTGAGAAGTGTTTAACGGGCCGGCAGGGCGCTAGAACTCTCTCTGTTGGCCGCATTGACTTGCATTGAGACGGCTCGTAACTTTGCCTCTCGCACTTGCGAAGGGCTCGGAAAATCGCAGGTCACTCGGTGTGAGCCATGGGTTGGGCTCTGGTGACATCAAAGGGAGACGGGCGGCCTCGTTCGACGGCAGCATCATCCTTCTGCGGACAGAAATCGGTAACTAAAAAAACCAGGAAAGCAATGATCAAAACAAGGCAGTGCGCCGGGGAGCGCCGCGCATCATGAAGATACTCGTCGCGGTGAAGCGAGTTGTCGATTACGCAGTCAAGATCCGCGTCAAAGCGGATGGATCAGGGATCGAGCTGGCCAACGTAAAAATGTCGATGAACCCGTTCGACGAGATTGCCGTCGAGGAAGCGGTTCGCATCAAGGAAAAAGACCCGTCGACCGAAGTCGTCGTGGTTTCGATCGGAACGACGAAATCCCAAGAGACGCTGCGCACGGCACTCGCGATCGGCGCGGATCGCGCGATCCTCATCGAGACGGCGGACGATACGCCGGTCGAGCCGCTCGCCGTCGCCAAGCTTTTGAAGGCCGTCGCAGAGCAAGAGAAGCCGGATCTCGTCGTTCTCGGCAAGCAGGCTATCGACGACGATAGCAACCAGACGGGTCAGATGCTGGCCGCACTGCTCGGTTGGCCGCAGGGAACGTTCGCTTCGAAGGTTGTTGCGGAAGCCGGCGCCGTGCAGGTAACGCGCGAAGTCGACGGCGGTCTCGAGACCGTAAAGCTCAATCTTCCTGCGATCGTGACGACGGATCTCCGTTTGAACGAGCCGCGCTATCCTTCGCTGCCGAATATCATGAAAGCGAAGAAGAAGCCGCTCGACGTCAAGAAGCCCCCTGACTTCGGCGTCGAAACCGCTCCGCGTCTCAAGGTGCTCAAGACAAGCGAGCCGCCGGTGCGCAAGGGTGGTGTGAAAGTGGCTGACGTGGCGGAGCTGGTGCGCCGTCTCAAGACCGAGGCGGGGGTTATCTGATGGCTATTCTCGTTGTTGCCGATCATTCGAATTCGGCGCTGGGCGGGGCTACCGCCAAGGCTGTCACGGCTGCGAAGGCGATCGGCGGAGACGTGCACGTGCTGATCGCGGGACATTCCGCGCAGGCTGCCGCAGAAGCCGCTGCCAAGATCGAAGGCGTTGCGAAGGTTCTGGTCGCGGATGCGCCTCACCTTGCCAACGGTCTCGCCGAGGAAGTCGCGGCAACGGTCGTGTCGCTTGCCGGCGGCTATGACGTGATCATCGCGGCGGCAACGGCGTCCGGGAAGAACGTTCTTCCGCGTGTTGCCGCGCTGCTCGACGTGATGCAGATCTCAGACATCATCAAGGTTGTCTCGCCCGACACGTTCGAGCGCCCGATCTATGCAGGCAATGCGATCCAGACCGTGCAGTCGACCGAAGCCAAGAAGGTCATCACGGTACGCACCGCGGCGTTTGCTGCGGCTGGCGAGGGCGGTTCGGCTGCGATCGAAAGCGTGTCCGCTGCTCCGTCGGTCGGCATCTCCTCGTTCGTCGGCGCAGAGCTTACGAAGTCGGATCGTCCCGAGCTCACGGCGGCCAAGATCGTCATCTCCGGCGGTCGCGGCATGGGCAACGGTGAGAACTTCAAGAAGTACATCGAGCCGGTTGCCGAGCGTCTGGGCGCGGCGATGGGTGCCTCGCGTGCGGCGGTTGATGCGGGCTTCGTTCCGAACGATCTCCAGGTCGGCCAGACCGGCAAGGTGGTTGCGCCGGAGCTTTATGTGGCCGTCGGCATCTCGGGCGCGATCCAGCATCTCGCTGGCATGAAGGATTCCAAGGTCATCGTGGCGATCAACAAAGACGCCGAAGCGCCGATCTTCCAGGTTGCCGACTACGGTCTCGTCGCCGATCTCTTCCAGGCTCTGCCCGAACTCGAAGCCGAGCTCGGCAAGGCCGGCCTGTGATGGCGACACGCTGATGGCGACTGGCACCGAGACAAAAAGGACATTCAACATGGATGTTGCAGTCAAAGCCGAAGGTAAAGCCAAGCCGGACGCAAGACCGGTCCCGGTGATCAAGCAGGTCGGCGTGATCGGAGCTGGCCAGATGGGCAGCGGCATCACCCATGTGATCGCGCTCGGGAAGTACGAGGTGCTGCTGTCGGACATCCGCAAGGAAGCGGTCGACAACGCGCTTGCCACCATCGAAAAGAACATGGGGCGGCAGGTTGCAAAGGGTATCGTCAAGGAAGCCGACATGAAGGCGGCGCTCGGCCGCATCAAGTTCGCGCCTGACCTCGACGCGCTCGGCACCTGCGACATGGTCATCGAAGCGGCGACCGAAGACGAAACCATCAAGCGCCGGATCTTTCAGGAGCTGTGCCCCAAGCTCAAGCCTTCGGCGCTGATCGCGACCAATACCTCCTCGCTTTCCATCACCCGGCTCGCATCCACGACGGATCGGCCGGAGCATTTTATCGGCATGCACTTCATGAACCCGGTGCCGCTGATGGAGCTCGTCGAGCTCATTCGTGGCATCGCGACCGAAGACGAAGTGTTCGGTGTCGCGCGGGTGTTCGTCGAGAGCCTCGGCAAGACGACTGCCGTCTCCGAGGATTTCCCGGCCTTCATCGTGAACCGCATCCTGCTGCCGATGATCAATGAGGCCGTCTATACGCTGTACGAGGGTGTCGGCACGGTTGAGGGGATCGACAAGGCGATGCGGCTTGGTGCGCATCATCCGATGGGGCCGCTGGAGCTGGCGGACTTCATCGGTCTCGACACCTGCCTCGCCGTCATGCAGGTGCTCTACGAGGGGCTGTCGGATTCGAAGTACCGGCCATGCCCGCTTCTGGTGAAGTATGTTGAGGCGGGTTGGCTTGGCCGCAAGACCAACCGCGGTTTCTACGACTATCGGGGCGAGAAGCCGGTTCCGACGCGCTGATCCGATCGCTAGATCGCCGTCATGACGCAAACGGAAAAAGTAGCCGTCATCACCGGGGCCGGAAGCGGCATCGGGCGTGCCGTTGCGATCGCGCTGTTCGATGCGGGCTTCGACGTCGTGCTGGCCGGGCGACGCAAATCGGCGCTCGAAGAGACCGCGGGCGGCTGCACGACCCGATCAGGCCGTGTTCTTGCGGTGCCGACCGACGTTGCGGATGAAGCCCAGGTTGGGGTCCTGTTCGAGGCTACCGAAAAGGCGTTCGGGCGCGTCGATGTTCTGTTCAACAACGCGGGTCTTTCGGCGTCGGCCGTTACTATCGACGAGCTTCCCGTTGAAAAGTGGAGGGCGGTCGTCGACGTCAATCTGACGGGCGCGTTTCTTTGCGCGCAGGCGGCGTTTCGGCTGATGCGGCGGCAAACGCCCATGGGTGGGCGGATCATCAATAATGGATCGATTTCGGCTGCCGTGCCACGGCCTTTCTCGGCGCCCTATACGGCGACGAAACATGCCATCACGGGGCTCACGAAATCGTTGTCGCTCGATGGCCGCGCCTTCGATATTGCCTGCTCGCAGATCGACATCGGAAATGCCGAAACGGAGATGACCGAGCCGATGGCACGAGGCGTCTATCAGGCCGACGGCAACATCAGGCCGGAGCCGCGGATGGATGTGGCGCATGTCGCCGATGCCGTCGTGTACATGGCCATGCTGCCACTTGGTGCCAACGTTCAATTCATGACGCTGATGGCCACAAAGATGCCGTTTATCGGAAGAGGATGACGCTCGGGGGCGGTGCAAATCGGTGAACCGGTTGCGCGCTTGTGGCGGTTCAAATAGTTTTCCAGTCGTTTGCAATCTATATCGCTCGTGCCGGCTTGGGGGTTTGGGCTCGATGCTTTCGGATGTTCGCACGGGGTGGCGAGGGCCAGTCGTTTGCGCGGCGTTTGCGGCGCTCGGCGGCTGCGCGTCGATGCAGGACATGGCCGGCGTTCCGCGCGCCGGTTATTTGCCGAATGGCACCTACGTTGTCAGCGCTGAGGAAGAGAAGCTGCCCTGTCGGCAGATCAAGGACCGCCTCGACCTTCTGAGCGGCCAGATCAAAGCCTTGCCGGCGCGTGCGGCCCTCGAGGAGAGCAGTGAACCCTCGACCGTCGGGTCAGCTCTCGGGCGCATGTTCGGTGGCCCCGGCGACGGGCTCAAGGCTACGGCGGATTATCAACGCGCGACGGCGGAGAGCGAAGCCCTGAACGAGCTTCTCGTGAAGAAGCAGTGCACGTGATGCTTTGCGTGCGTCGGTAAAATTTCTGCTCTTTGGTGAGACCGACGATTCACGCTTCGGACTGATGGGGTCCGAAGCGATCAGGGCTAACAAAAAAGCGGGCGATCCTGTCGGATCGGCCCGCTTTTCTAGAACATCCGATCGGCGCGGTTGCGCGCAAAGTCTAGTCGAGCTCGCGCTTGATGATGCGGCCGCCGCGGATGTCGACGTCGTATACGCGGCCGTTGGCGTGGCGGGCGTTGTCGACCTCGAACTTCCGATCATCGCGATCATATTCGATCTTGCCCCAGGACGCATATCCGGCGGCTGTCAGGATGGCGCCGACGTTCGCGCGCTCGGCCGACGTGGCGGGGCGATCATCGGCTGCGGCGAGGCCTGCAAACGATACGGCTGCGACGGCGGACAGGCCGAGGGCGAAAAGGGCTTTCTGCATTGATCGATCTCTCTTCTGTTTTGTGAAATGAAATGGAGCCGCGAGGCGTAGATCGAGCGATCGGATCGCTCGCGGCGTTTTCGACGAGGGCCACTTTGACCTGGAGGCGCTGACAGGCCCCTGATGGGCGATGTCAGGCAATTGTCAGCCGCGCGGCGGCGTTTTCGAACGGCCGCTGTCGAAGGACAGGGTTGCGGTTAGGCCGGGATTCGCATTGGTGAGAGCGAGCGTTCCGCCCCAGGATTCGACGACGTCCGTCACGATGGCGAGGCCGAGCCCGGCGCCAGAACCACGCTCGTCGAGGCGTCCGCCGCGGCTCAGCGCTTCGGCGAGGCGGGCCTCGGGAATGCCCGGACCGTCGTCCGATATGGAAAGTGAAACAGACGCGCCGTTCTGTTCGGCTGTAATGGTGATGGCGTGACGGGCGTGGCGGGCCGCGTTCTCGATAAGGTTGCCGAGCGCTTCCGAAAGATCGTCGGGATCAATGGGGGCGGCGAGATCGGCAGGCACTTCGACGATCCAATCCAGGAGCTCGCCGTCCGGCGTTCGCTGTACCACCCGGACCACCTGCTCGACGGCAGACAAGATGTTTGCCTTCGCATCGCGCAGCGGCGAGGAGAGACGTACGCGGGCCAGTTCGCGTTCGACGGTTCGCTGCATGGTGCGCGTCACCGTCGAGAGATTGAGGGCGAGCGTCGTGTGGCCTTCCTTGGCAAGCTTTTCGATCTCGGATTGTAGCACTTGCAGCGGCGTTCTGATGCCGTGGGCGAGATCACCGGCGCGAGTTTTCGCGCGCGCCAGCTCTGCGTCCCGGGCTGCGATGAGATCGTCGATCTCCTGCGCAAGGGGACGAACCTCGTCCGGGAAACCCGATCCGAGTGTGCTGCTCTTGCCGGATCGGATGGCTGCCAGTCGCGTGCGAATGGTTGAGAGCGGCTTCAGCCCAATGGTGACCTGAACCCAGGCTGCTGCGGTAAGCAACACACCGATAAGGGCAAGGAGCGGCGTCAGATCGAATGCGAATTCGCGCACCGCGTTGGCGATCTCGGCGGTGTTCCAAGCCACCGCGATGCGGGCCGTTCCGCCGCCGATGCGAGCGGGAAGTTCGACGCGCCGCTGCAGCAGGTAAAGCTCGGTGTTGGCGGGGCCGGGTATGCGATGATGATGGATCTGATCGTCAACGGTGCTCTCGGTGGGGAGAGCCAGATCGGCATCCCACAGCGAGCGTGAGCGGAGCACTGTTCCCTTCTGCTCGTGGACGATCTGCCAGTAGAGTCCGGATAGCGGCACTTCGAAACGCGGATCTGCGGGCTGGGCGGAGAGTGCGATCGTGTCTTTGCCGGACGGCTCAAGATGCGCGGTCAGCTGGTTCAGGTAGACGCTCAACTCCGCGTCGATGCGCCGTTCAACGTGCCGTTCGAACAGCAGCGTCAAGCCGTACGCGGCGATGGCAAGGGCGACAATCGTGGAGGCGATGCCCGCGAGCAGAAGTCGAAGGCGGAGCGAGCCGAGTGTCATTCGGAGCCTTCTGACACCGTGTAGCCGAAGCCGCGGCGCGTCTGGATCACGTCGGCGCCGAGTTTTTTGCGGAGGCGCGTGACAACGGCCTCTAGCGCGTTGGCGTCGCGGGCGTCGTCGTCGCCGTAGAGATGCTCGATCAATTCGCCGGGCGATACCACGCGTCCCTTGTGATGGAGCAGATAGGCAACGAGACGATATTCGAGCGGAGAAATGGCGACGTTGGTGCCGTTGACCATGACGCGCATCTGACGCGTGTCGATCGAGATGGGGCCGGCTTCGATGACCGGAGAGCCGTGACCGGCGGACCGGCGGATCAGCGCGCGGACGCGCGCCATCAACTCCTCGATCTGAAATGGCTTGGCGAGATAGTCGTCGGCGCCGGCATCAATGCCTTCGACACGTTCGGGCCAGGCGCCGCGGGCCGTGAGAATCAGAACCGGCATCTGGCGTCCTGCGGAGCGCCACCGCTTCAGAACCGCGAGGCCGTCCATTTTGGGCAGGCCGAGATCGAGGATCACGAGATCGAAATCCTCGGTGTCGCCGGCGAACCAGGCGTCTTCGCCGTCTGCAGCGGTGCTGGTCTGATAGCCGGATGCCGAGAGCGCGGCCGTAATCGCGGCCGCGATGGCAGGCTCATCCTCGACGACGAGAATGCGCATCAGTCGTCGTCCTCTATGCTCAGGATCTCGCCGGTCGCGGCATCGACGTCGACCTCCATGAGCTTGCCCGACGTGTCGATGACGTCGAATTCATAGACGATGCGGCCGTCATCCTCCACGTCGATCTCCACGGCGAGAATATTGCCGGGCAGCTTTGGCTTCACCTTCTCGGTGATCTCGGCCAGAGACTTTATGCGGCCTTCCTGCAGCGCTTTTCGGGCGAAGGCCTGATCGCGCGCGTCGTCGTCGGCAAAAGAAGCCGTTGCGGCCATCAAGCTCGCGAGCGCGGCGAAAGTCACGGCCAGATATGTCGAGGGTCGCTTCATCATCTTCGAATGGGTGCACTTTTTTCGCTGACAATCCGCTGACGGGCGCCATCAGCGAGCGATCAGGGGACTTGGGGCAAGAAAGGCTCATCCCGGGCGAACTCGCGTCCGGTCATCTACAACATATCCGGAGATGATCCCATGAAGAAGATCTTGGCTGCCTCGGTTCTTTCGTTTGCGTTCGTTGCACCCGCGTTCGCAGGCGACGACTATGTCGGACGGCTCAATGTGCCGCGCGACCAGTGGCTCTCGGTTCCCGACGTGATCCAGAAGATCGAGGCGCAGGGTTACAAGGTTCACGAGATCGAGGCCGACGACGGAGCCTACGAATTCGAAGGCACCACGGCAGCGGGCGTTCGTGTCGAAGCGCATGTTCACCCGGCGACTGGTGAATTGCTCAAGGGTTACGACGACTGATCTGCGGCCGATAACGCATCAAAACTCTCCGGCGGTCGCTTGCCGCCGGAGTTTCACTCTCCTTCAAGGTTTATTCAGGCCTTCAAAGATTATTCAGGCGCGGCGCTTGCGAGTGGCGGCAGCCTTCTTTGCGGACGCCGATCGCGCAGCGGCCGGGCGTGACGCGGAAGCACGTCCCCCGATCTTTCCGCCCTTGTGTGCTGCAGGATTTCCGGTTGAACGGCCGCGGCCGGAGCCGCCTGGTGCCTTGCCGCCTCCGTCATCCTTGTTGACGGTGGCCCAAGCGCGGCGTTCGGCCTCCTTCGCGCCGACACCTCGCTTCTCGTAGCCTTCGGCGATGTGGTCTGCCTTGCGTTCCTGCTTGGCGGTATATTTGCTTTTCTCTCCTCTCGGCATTGTACTCTCCTCGATTGTCTCTCTGTCTTTTTCAACTCCAGTATTTGTTGTGAACGGATGCTTCCGAATTGCCGGACCATTCGACTTTTAGTCAACATCGTGCCGATCGATCGGTTCCTTTTTCACAGAACGTCGTCACGACAAATCGACACGCGATGCTTTGGTCTAGAATGGCTCATTTGATGTTGCTCTCGGCGCGCTAGACAGCCAAACCTAGCGCCGCGGTTTCCATCGTTTGCGATTGCATTTTTTCATTTCCTGAAATGAGGCCAAAAAGAATGACCGAGAGATTTCGTGTGCTCGTCGCTGATCCCATCCACGATGACGGGCGCAAGCTGCTCGAGAGCAACGGCGCTCTCACGGTCGATGTAAAAACCGGGCTTGATGAAGCGGGCCTGATCGCGTGCATCGGCGTCTACGACGGCCTCATCGTGCGTTCGAAGACGCGGGTTACGGCACCTGTCATCGCGGCTGCGCGGTCGCTCAAGGCGATTGGGCGCGCCGGGATCGGCGTCGACAACATCGACGTTCCGGCTGCGACAGAGCGCGGGATCGTGGTGTTCAACACGCCGGATGCCAACGCGACGACGACGGCCGAACTCACGATCGCACATCTGCTTTCGCTCAGCCGCCATCTGCCGCAAGCAGACCGCTCGGTGCGCAGCGGCGCTTGGCAACCGACACGCTATGTTGGATCTGAGCTTGCCGGAAAAACGGTCGGCATCATCGGTTTTGGAACCATCGGCCGCCTGGTGGCCGTGCGCTGCGCGGGGCTAAAGATGCGCGTGTGGGCGCACGACCCGTTTGTGTCGCCCGAGATCATGGCGCAATCGGCGGCGGAGCCGCAGGAGCTCGATGCGCTCATTGCGGGATCCGATTACGTCACGCTGCATTGCCCGCTCATCGACAAAACGCGCAACCTGATCGATGCTGCCCGTATCGCGAAGATGAAGCCGGGCGCGCGGCTCATCAATTGCGCGCGTGGCGGTCTCATCGACGAGGACGCGTTGGTTGCCGCGCTCACAAGTGGGCACTTGGCAGGCGCGGCGCTCGATGTGTTCGTCAAGGAACCTCCGAAGGACTCGCCGCTGCTTAGTCTCGACAACGTCGTTCTGACGCCGCATCTCGGTGCCTCCACCGAAGAAGCACAGCAGGCCGTGAGCGTGCAAATTGCCGAGGATCTTGTGCACTTTCTCACCACGGGCGCCGCGGAGGCGGCCGTCAATCTGCCGCGTATTTCGAGTGAGCAGTTGAACCGCACGCGGCCTTATCAGGAACTGGCTCAGGCGCTCGGGCGGCTAGTCGGATCGTTGACCGACGTGCCGATCAGCGAGCTGGTGGTGCGGCTGTTCGGAAGCGTGGCAGAGCTCGATGCGCGTCCGATTACGGCGGAAGCGCTCGTCGGGCTTTTGAACAAACGGCTCGCGGGCCCGGTCAATCGGGTCAACGCTGCGCATCTCGCGCGGGCGCAAGGCATCGAGGTTCGCGAGTCGCGCTCGGAGCACGCACGAGACTACGTTTCGTTGATCGAGGTGAGCGCGGTTACGAAGACATCGACGACGACGGTGGCGGGTACGCTGCTTGGTGGCCGGTTGCCGCGGCTCGTGCGTATCGATTCCTACGACGTCGAAGCGGTGCCGAAGGGGCATTTCCTGTTCACCCGCCACTCGGATCAACCGGGTGTCGTCGGGGCGCTCGGCGGTATTCTTGCGCGCGAGCGCATCAACATTTCGCGTATGCACGTCGGCATCGATGCCAACGGCGGGGCGGATCAGGCGATTGCCTTGATCAGCATCGCCGCACCTCTATCGGAAACGGCGCTTTCAGAGATTCAGGCGCTGCCGCCGATCCAGCAGGTGGTATCCTTCGAACTTTGATTGCCCCTAGCGCTTCACTCACGAAGACGGAAACGACATGACAACGCTTGCCAAGCCTGCCCGCCGTCCGATCAATCCACGCTTTTCGTCGGGGCCTTGCGCGAAGAGGCCGGGATGGAGCCCGGAAGCGCTCGGCGATGCGTTTCTCGGTCGCTCTCATCGTGCGAAGGAGGGCAAGGCGCGGCTCAAGTTGGCGATCAGCAAGACGCGCGCGCTGCTCGGTTTGCCGGACGGCTTTCACGTGGGGATCCTGCCGGGATCGGATACCGGCGCGTTCGAGGCTGCGATGTGGTCGCTGCTCGGCGAGCGCGGGATCGACGTGCTGGCCTGGGAAAGCTTCGGCAAGGGGTGGGTCACGGATATCGTGAAGCATCTCAAGATCGGCGATGTGCGCGTGCTCGAAGCCGACTATGGGGCTTTGCCCGACCTCGCGGCCGTCGATTTCTCGCGCGACGTGGTGTTCACCTGGAACGGCACCACCTCAGGTGTACGGGTGCCGGACGGGCGATGGATTCCCGAAGACCGCGAAGGATTGACGCTGGTCGACGCGACGAGCGCGATCTTTGCGCAGCCGATCGATTGGTCGAAGGCGGACGTGGTCACCTACTCGTGGCAAAAGGTGCTGGGCGGCGAAGGCGCTCACGGGATGCTCATCCTCAGTCCGCGCGCTGTTGCCAGGCTCGAACGGTATACGCCGGCATGGCCGCTACCGAAGCTGTTCCGCCTCACCAAGAAGGGCAAGCTCGACGCGGCGATCTTCGAGGGCGAAACGATCAACACGCCTTCGATGCTGTGCGTCGAGGACTATCTCGATGCTCTGATCTGGGCGGAAGGCTTGGGCGGGCTTTCGGGCCTGATGGCGCGCGCTAACGCCAATGCGCGCGTGCTGTTCGACTGGATCGACCGCACCCCCTGGGTCGCCAATCTGGCTGTGGAGGCCGAAACGCGCTCCAATACGTCCGTCTGTCTGAAGGTCGTCGATGCCGATGTTCTGGCGCTGCCGGAGGCTGAGCAAGCCGCTTTCGTAAAGGGGATCGCGCAGCGCCTCGAGGCTGAAGGGGCGGCGTTCGATATTGGCTCCTATCGCGATGCGCCGCCGGGACTTCGGATCTGGACCGGTGCGACGGTCGAAGCCAGCGATCTCGAAGCGCTGACGCCGTGGCTGGATTGGGCCTTCGCGGAGGCCAAGGCGGCACTTCGTAGCTAGACCAGCCTCAGAACGTCACTTCCATGCTGAGCTTCAAGGTCGTGGACGGCGTGTTGCTGTTGAGGCCGAACAGAGCACCGACGCCGAGGCTGACCTCGGTGCCTTCGTCGTCTTCGCTACTTCCCCGGGAGATACCGAACGAGGGCTCGAAGTTCCAGTAGACGATCGGCCCCAAGCGATGCTGGTCGAAATCCCCAAACAAGGCCGCTTCCTCGCTTTTGCCGCCGCGGCCGCACACGCGATCGATGGTGCCGTAAGCCTCAAGCGCAAGATCGATGTGCTCCGACCAGCGATATTTGAGCTGATTGGCGTAGGCGAAATCGATTTTCTCGTCCCTTTGTCCGGCGTCGTTACGCTCGCCGCCGAAGAACTGAACAAGCGTCGGGTTGAGGCTCAGGAGCCACGGGCCGTTGGCCCATTCGAAGATCGGGCCGGCAACGAGCGTGCGGGCACCACCGCTTTCGGCGGGGATCTCATATTCGACAACGACGCCCAGGCCTATGCCGTCACCCTTGCGCGGTACGGCAATCCAGATCACTTCGGCTGCGTATTCGTCGAGCTTCAGATCTTCGAAGCCTTGTGCGCTGTGCGGTGTTTCCGGGTCCTCGCGGCGCTCCTTCTCGTATTCGATGCCGATGCGGGTTTTGAGATTGGGGGTAATACCGAACTCCAGCTCCAATGCGTTGCGGGCTTTGGCGATGGAGTTGTCGTCGGCTTCGAGGTCGCCGCCGTTGCTGACGGTTCGGCGGCGCGGGTTCCCGAACGAGTAGGCATTCTGGGTTTGGAATTCGATCTCGCCCGGTTCGGATTCGAGGGTTTTGACCTCGAATTGCCCGATGGCAGGCCCGGCGACGGCTTGGCCGCCGAGCAAGGCGGTCAGCCCACCAAATAGGCCCATGGCACACGCGGCGATTCCGCCTTGTCGTGGTGCTCCCCTCAGCATCATCCCCTCCAGGACTTTTTCCCAATTAAACGGGATATCCTGGCAATACCAAGAGAATTCTGACAGCGCGCTGACGGCGCAGTGCAAACGCCGAGAAAATTTGGCTTGCTTACATCCGACGTGTCAGCGGAGAGCCAGGATGTAGGCCGCTGTCGCGGCAAGCGAAGTAGCCGTGCGGATGTGGTTCCACCAGGTCCAGTCGGCCAGGTAGCGTTTCCAGACGCCGGCGCTTTCGGGGCGGGCCGGGTCGCAGGCCGCGAGTGTGTCGTTCAAAGGTACATTGCGCCGGATGGTCAGCAGGAACGTGCCGACCACGTACAGAGCGCCGCCTGCGAGCCACCAGATCGCGCGGGGATCCTCCATCTTGAAGATCGCTATCAATGCCAGAAATGCCGACGTCGCCGCCGTACCGATGAAAACCGCAATGAATGGCGATTGCACGACGACGACGTTGACGGCCTGCATCGCGGCGATGCCTTCCGATACGGGACGGCGGGCCAGGGCTGTCATGATGAAGGTTGAGAACGCGAAGAACGTGCCGGCGATCAGCGCGGCGCCGAGGGTGGAAATCCAGGTCAGGACCGCGAGAAGGCCTTCCATCGTCCAGTCTCCCGTCGGGGCGCTCTAGATGGGTGATGGATTACTATACGCCGATGTCGTGAGGGCGTCTCGGCCTCACGATTTCCTTTCCTTGTCGAGCAACGCACGCTTGCGGTCGATGCCCCAGCGATAGCCGGAGAGTGAGCCGTCGGTGCGTACGACACGGTGGCAGGGAATGGCGATGGCGATGGTGTTTGCCGCGCACGCAGATGCCACGGCGCGAACCGCGCTTGGCCTGCCGATGCGCTCGGCAAGCTCGGAGTAGCTCACGGTCGTGCCGGATGGAATTTGTTGCAGCGCTTGCCAGACGCGATGCTGGAACGCGGTGCCCTGCACATCGAGCGGGAGAGTCCATCCCTTGCTCGGAGCTTCCACGAAGCTCACGACCTTGGCGACGATCTCCTCGAATGATTTGTCGCCTCCGACGAGCTTTGCATTGGGAAACTGATCCCTGAGATCTCGCTCCAGATCTGCCGGCTCGTCGCCAAGCAGGATTGCGGCAACGCCCCGTTCGCTCGCGGCGACGAGGACGGCGCCGAGCGAGCATTTGCCGATCGCGAAAAGCAGCTCGGTGTTGTTGCCGCCTTTGCGGAAATCGGAAGGGGTCATACCCAAAACCTCGTCAGAGCAAGCGTAGAAGCGGCCGCTCGAATTGAATCCGGACTCGTGAATGGCCTCGGTCACGGAGCCGCTTTGCTTGAGGTTGTGGCGAATGCGCGTGTGGCGGCGGGCAACAGCGTAGGCCCTGGGCGTCACGCCGGTAATCGCCTTGAAGACGCGATGAAAATGAAATGGGCTCAAGCGGCTCGCTCCGGCGAGATCTGCAAGTGTGGGAAGCTCTTCAGCTTGCTCGATCAAGCGGCAGGCCGCGGCGACGATTGCTGCGTGGGTCTCGTCGAGCGATGCCGCGTTCGGCTTGCAGCGCTTGCAGGGACGAAAGCCGGCGGCCTCGGCCTCCTCGCACGTTGCATGGAAGCGGACATTCTCACGGTTGGCGAGCCGCGCCGAACAGGAGGGGCGGCAGTAGATGCCGGTGCTGGAGACCGAATAGTAGAAGATGCCGTCCTGCGTCTTGTCGCGCGCGACCACGGCTTTCCAGAGCTGCTGCTCGCTATCGGCGCCTCTCGGGCGTTTTTCGCGGGTTTGTGTCATTGATCCGGTCCTCGTCGCTCAATTCCCCGGACGATAGGGTGGCGGCTACTTGACCGCACTCCGATCCTTGCTCTGAAATCGATACGCGAGCGTACCTATATCTGGCGCTTGTGCCAGGTTATCCGCAAGAGGCTGATATGACTTCTATTTCCGTGCGCAAAGAAACGTCGCTCAAAGGCGGGCGCTATGTCGCGAAGGTGGACGGCGCCGAGGGTGAAGCGGAGCTCGTGTTTTCGATACGGTCGCCGGTTTTGATCAGCGCCGATCACACCGGTGCACCGGACACCTTGCGTGGGACGGGTGCTGCGGGGGCGCTGGTCGATTACATGATCAACGACGCGCGCAGCAACGGTTTCAAGATCATCCCGCTGTGTCCCTATGTGCTGGCTCAGTATAAGCGGCATCCGGAGTGGGAGGACGTGATCACGCCCGGGCCATGAGCGGCCGCGTTTTGGACCGGGGTTTCTTTCTCAGTTTCCGAGCTGGGCTACGTAGTCGCCGGTTGAGACGGCGACGGCGAGGCTGGTCTCTCCGGCGCCACGCGCACGCCCGTCCATGCGCCAAAGCAGCGAGCCATCCTCAATGCTGAGCGCGAACACATTGCCCATGGAACCTGCAAGCACGATCTCGTCGGAGATGGCGACGCTGACGGGTTGTCCTTCGCAGGCGGAAGCGCCCGTAATCGCGGCAAGCGCTTGGGTCCATATCTTGCGTCCCGTTGCGGCTTCGAGCAGATGGACGTATCCGGCGTGTCCCACGGCGATGCTGGCGCCAGCGCGCGCCCGCGCGAACGGAATTTCGATGTCACTGACGGTGGTCATGGCCATGAGGTGCATCCTCCAAAGCAACGAAAATCAGAACGATGCCGAACGATGCGGCGAAGCGGAACGCCGCCTCCTGGCCGTTCCAGGTCGGTGATTGCCACATCTGGAACCATTCGCCGCCGACGACGAGAAAGCCGAAGAAGTAGAGCCCGAAACCGGCTGCGAGGCCTGCAATCGCGAGACTTTTGGCGGCATTGAACGCGGCGGGTGCCGCGAAACGGCGCGTGAAGAGGCGCCATGCGCCGGCTATGCAGAGCAGGCCCACTCCGATTTCAGAGGCGATGAGCAACGCATAGGCGACGTGATGGATGGAGTCGCTCGTGATCGCCCGCCACAGGAGGGCGTTGTGAGGAAAGGTCGTGTCCATCGACAGGACGTGGCGGACGAACTCGAAGTTCGTTCCGTAGTCGAGGATGTTGTCGATGCCGACCAGCAGCCCGAAAAGACCAAGGAAGAGCGTCAAGACGGCTTTCGATATGCGAACGATCATGTCCGGGCCATGGGAGGGGCGGCGCGCGCCGGTTGGTCAGAATGACTGCGCGAACGTACCCCGTGCGCCGATGCCCGACAACGGAGCGTTCGCGGCCTATCAACTATCAACCGCCGTTGACTTTCGCTTCCGCGAGCTTCTGCTCCAATAGGGGAACGAGCATCTCGATCGCCTGGTGTCGGAAGCCTGCGTAAATTCCGTTTTCGCGATCGCGGTTGGAAAAGATCGACGACGTGCCTTCGATCACCGTACCGAGCACATAGAGGCTATCGCGCAGGCCGCGTGCGCTGGGTGCGTCAGGCTCCACCCCGAGCGACTTCATGCACACGTCCACGGCACCATCGTAAAGCTGGGTAAGCCCGACTGCCACGTGCGGATTGTGGGTTGCCATCGCCCACAGTTCGAGAAAGAGCGGCGCGGTTTCGGGTGAGACTGCGTCGTCGACGAGCCAGGTCACTAACGCGCGGATCGGACCATCTTCGTGGGCCTCTATGGATGCCACAAGTTCGTCGAAGCGGGCGCGATAGCGCTCGAGGATGGCATCGAGCATGGCCTCCACGAGCTTGTCGCGGGTGGCGTAGTGGTGGGTGACATTGCCGTAGAACACGCCGGCACGATCGGCGACGGCCTGCAACGTGAAGCCGGAGAAACCCTTCTCCGCCAGCACGGCGATGGCGGCGTCGATGATTTTCGCGCGCGTTGCCGCGCCCGTGCGGTTGGGTTTCCCCGCCGATTCAGAATTGGGAGCCATGTGCGCTTATTTCATCCCCGCCGATGGAGGGCAAGCATACGTCGCACCCCTCGGGAGCAGCCCGTTTGCCTGCGTTTTGGGTTGATGAAGCGCTAACGCCGAGCTGTGTTGGTGAAATCACCAAACTTCCATTGACTGGTTAAAATACCAATTCTAGGTATGGAGAGCAATTAATGCGTGATTCGGCCGATATTCCGCGCCTTAGAGGCGCGGACGTGCGGGGACGAGGCCGGCTGCTCGCGGCGTAACGGGGGCGAACTCCAAATTTTCAGGACTGACCGATCCGTGGACAGGGGTGTTCGCGGAAGCGGGTGAGCTTTGTCTGCGGTTTGCGCGATGCAAGCCGCGAGCGATGCCGGGGGGCACATGATTGCGCGGGGATTGAAGTTCGTTTTGGGGGCTGCGCTGGCCGTCTTTGCGGCGGTTCAGGGTGCCGATCCTGCGCGTGCGCTCTCAGCCAACTGTCAAGACATCAATACCAACTTGAGCGGCGGGCGAGCAGTCTCATCTCCGCAATACGACGCCTTGTATGCCTCGCCCGGGCTTGCGACAGGCGAAGTGTTGTCCTGGTCCGTTCAATCTTCAACTGGGCAAGATTTGAATATTATGGGCGTGAACCCGCAGGTGTTCGGGGCAACCTCCGGATCTGGGACCAGTTCCTGGAGTAGTGGCTATGTCCGCATATTTACCGCCGAGACAGGATCGATTAATTTTTCCGTCTCCTGCAGCAATCCCACCAACGCCGATCTGTCCTCATTCAGCGTCAGCCAAGGAACGCTCAGTCCGACATTCTCCAGCGCGACGACCTCCTACACGGTGTCGGTGCCTTATTCCGTTACTTCGCTGAGAGTGACGCCCACGGTGGATTCGCCGGGCTCCAGCGTTAAAGTCAACAACGTATCCGTAACGTCCGGAAGCCAATCAGGGGCGATATCCCTCTCTGTCGGAAGCAATACGATCACCACCATCGTCACGGCTTCGAATGGCACGACAACGAAGACCTACACAACGACTGTGACCCGCCAGCCGCAATCGTCGAACGCCAATCTTTCGGCGCTCGGATTGAGCAGCGGCACGCTCAGCCCTTCGTTTTCAAGTGGAACGACAAGCTACACGGCCACGGTGGCGAACTCCGTAACGTCGCTCACTGTCACGCCTACCAAGAGCGATTCTGGTGCGACGGTCGGGGTGACGCCCGCTTCGCCCGTTTCCTTGAGCGTCGGGAGCAATACGATCTCCGTCCTGGTCACGGCAGAGAATGGAACGGAAAAGACCTATACGGTCGCGGTGACGCGCTTGCCGTCCAGCAACGCCAACCTTTCCGCACTCAGCCTGAGCGAGGGAACGCTTTCTCCGACGTTCTCTTCATCGACGACTACCTACACAGCAACGGTCGCAAACTCCGTGACGTCGATGACCGTCACTCCAACCATCGAAGAGTCCAACGCGACCGTGACGGTCGACGGGGCTTCCGCGACCTCAGGCAGCCCCTCTGGCTCGATTTCACTCAATGTCGGAACTAACACGATAACGACGGTCGTCACAGCGCAGGACGGCACGACGACGAAAACCTACACGACGACGGTCACGCGGATTTCAAACGATGCCACGCTGTCGGCGCTGACTGCAAGCGACGGCACGTTTTCGCCTACCTTCTCTGGCGGCACCACCAGCTACACGCTTTCGGTCGCCAATACGGTCTCGTCCGTCACGCTGACGCCAACCGTCAACGAATCCCATGCGACCGTGACCGTGAATGGAAGCACCGTCACGTCGGGGCACGCGTCAGGCTCGATTTCGCTCAACGTCGGGTCCAACCCCGTCACGATCGTCGCGACGGCTCAGGACGGCACTACGACCGAGACTTATACCGTGACGGTCAATCGTGCCCCGCCGCTGATCGCGGAGACACTTAGCAAAACGGTGCTGCAGAACTCGTCCGCGAACAGCTTCACGCCGACGATCACCGGCGGTACGGCGACCTCGCTGGCGATCGATAGCGGGCCGAGTCACGGCACGGCCAGCGTTTCCGGCATGACGCTCACTTATACGCCGAGCACGGCTTATACTGGATCGGACAGCTTCACCTATATCGCCAGCAACGACGACGGGTCATCCCAGCCCGCGACGGTCACCATCACTGTCGAAGCGGTGCCGACGCTCTTTACGCCGGCAAGCGGTGCGCTGCCGCAGGCGATGGCAGGCGAGGCATATACGGGCGGCATCACCACCACGGCGAATCCTGACAACACGCCGATCTTTTCGATCAGCGCGGGCGCCTTGCCGCCGGGCATGATTCTCAACGTGTCGACCGGCGAGCTGTCGGGTCCGTTGGCGGCGAACAGTGAAGGTAACTACAGCTTCACGATCTCGGTTGTGGATTCGATCGGGTTTGCGGGCTCGGCTGCCTATACGCTAGAGGTTATCGAGCGCGCCATCACTGTTTCCGACAAAACCGAGAGCGTGCCGGCCGGCGAGACGCCGCCTACCGTCTACCTGAACAACGGTGCGACCGGCGGTCCGTTCGACGATTCCGAGCTGGTCTCGGTCGAGCCGGCGGACGCAGGCACCGCCAAGATCATCCGCGGCGAACTTGCCCAGTCAGTTGTGACTGGTCCGTTTGGCTTCTATCTGAAATTCACCCCCAATCATGGGTTCAGAGGACAGGCCAAAGTCGGCTTCAAGCTGATCAGCGCGCTCGGCACCTCGAATATGGGCGTCGTCACCTACAACGTGGCGTTCGACCCTGAAGGCACGGCTGCCGATATCGATCGGCGCGTCGCGGGCTTCGTGCAGGCGCGGCAGAACCTGATTGCCTCCAACGTCAAGACGCCGGGGCTCATCGAGCGCCGCCGGATGGCGAAGGCAACCGAAGTGGGCGAGACGCGCGTTTCACCAAACGGCGACGGCGTGACCGTTGGCGTCTCGACGAGTCTCGCGGAGTTGCGCGCTTCGCGGCAGGAGGGCGGCACCGCCGTGCAGCCTTTCAACATCTGGGTGGATGGCACGCTGATGGCGCATCGTCGTGATGAGAGCGACGGCAACTGGGGCAGCTTCGGTCTGGTGTCGGTTGGTGCCGACTACCTGCTGTCTCCCCGCGCGCTGGTTGGTGTTTCGTTGCACGTCGATCGGATGACGGATCCGACGGATCAGGAGGCCGAGCTGGTCGGAACGGGGTGGCTGGCCGGCCCTTATGCTTCCTTCGAGATCGGCGAAGGCGTGTTCTTCGATACCAACCTGCTCTATGGCGGATCTTCGAACGACATCGATACGTTGTTCTTCGATGGGTCGTTCGATACCAGTCGCTGGATGTGGACCGCCAAGATCGCGGGGCAATGGAACTTCGAGGACGTTACGATCACGCCGCGCCTTAAAGCCGTTTATCTCAGCGAGGAGGTCGACGGATACTTGGTCGGCAATGATACTGGCGATAAGCTGATCCTACCGGGATTTACGACGGAGCAGTTCCGGATCAGTGTCGGAGCCGACCTGGAGAAGCAAGTTTTGCTCGAAAGCGGTCTCGTGCTCAAGCCAAGCCTTGGATTCACAGCCGGCGCCGCCTCTCTCGACAACGAGGGCATTTTCGGTGCGCTGACGACGGGGCTCGCCCTTTCGGACAACATGAGCTGGGAGATCGACGCGAAGCTTCTGTTCAATCTCGAAACCGAAGGACAGGTCGGCGTCGGTGGCAAGCTCGGCGGCAATTTGAGGTTCTGATCCGGACCTATGCGATCGGGCTCAACGGCCGGTCGGTGCGTCGCGAAAATCAAGTGAGTGAGGGCCCCGGCAGAAATGCCGGGGCCTTTTTCGTTTGCCCCGAAACGTTCTTCTGCCGTGGGAACTCGCCGCCGTCTTTATGTTTCCCTTATGCGGGGGACGGATTTTCCCAATCGAGATTTGATGTGCGTCTTCCCATTCTGCTCATCAGACAACAGGAGCAGAACCATGCTTGATATTTTTTACCTTGCGCTCGGCCTTGGCGGTTTCGGCCTGATGGCCGGATATGCCGCGCTGTGCAAACGGCTGTGAGGCGTCCATGAGTGATCCCGTCATCGGTCTCGCCGTCGCCATCGGGCTCGGCGTTTATCTTGTCTACACGCTGGTTCGTCCGGAGAAATTCTAGCGAAACGCGGATCTCTGTTCGCGCGTCATCTGTGTTTGTTCCGATGCCGCGACGGTCCGAAGGCCTCGGAGGGGCCGTTCAATGAATTTTATGGGTTGGTTGGAGATCGCGCTGGTGCTCGGCGCGGTTCTCGTTGCTGCGTGGCCACTTGGTGCCTACATGGCGCGCGTGTTCGCGGGCGAGCGCACGTTGCTCGGAGTTGTTTTGGCGCCGGTTGAGCGGCGGGTCTATGCGGCGGCCGGCGTGAAGGCCGATGCCGAGCAGAGCTGGAGTTCCTATACGCTTTCGATGCTGTCGTTCAATGCGGTGGGCTTTCTGCTTCTCTACGGCCTGTTGCGTCTTCAGGGTGCTTTGCCGCTCAATCCGCAAGGTTTCGCGGGCGTTGCGCCTGATCTCGCCTTCAACACCGCCGTCAGCTTCGTCACCAATACGAACTGGCAGTCCTACGGCGGCGAAACGACGATGAGCCATCTCGTGCAGATGGCGGGTCTTACGGTGCAAAACTTCGTCTCGGCTGCGACGGGCATTGCGCTCGCGGTGGCGGTGACGCGCGCTTTTGCGCGAAGTGGAGCCAAGGCGCTCGGCAATTTCTGGGTCGATCTCACGCGGGCGACGCTTTACGTGCTGTTGCCTCTCTCGGTTGTCGTCGCGATTGCCTATGCGGCGGCGGGCGTGCCGCAGACGCTGTTGGCTCATGTCGATGCCACGACGATCGAAGGCGCGAAGCAAACGATTGCGCTCGGGCCGGTGGCGAGCCAGGAGGCGATCAAGCAGCTCGGCACAAACGGGGGCGGCTTCTTCAACGTCAACGCTGCGCATCCGTTCGAGAACCCGAACGCCTGGTCCAACATTCTCTCGATCTGGAGCATGTTGCTGATCCCGACGGCGCTGACGTTCACGTTCGGTCATATGGTTTCAGACCGGCGTCAGGGCTACGCGCTGCTGGCTGCCATGTGGGCGCTGCTGATAGCGGGCACGGCCATCGTCTATGGGTCGGAGATGGCGGGTAATCCGCTGCTGGTGGCTGCCGGCGTCGATGGTTCGGCCGGTAATCTCGAAGGCAAGGAAATTCGCTTCGGACAGGCGCTCTCGGCGCTCTACGTCGTTGCGACGACGGGCCTGTCGTGCGGTGCCGTCAATACGATGCACGGTTCGCTGACGCCGCTGGGTGGGTTTGTGCCGCTGTTCATGATGCAGCTCGGTGAGATTTTGCCGGGCGGCGTCGGTTCGGGCCTATACGGTATGCTGGTGATGGCGCTGCTGTCGGTGTTTGTCGCGGGGCTCATGGTTGGGCGCACGCCGGAGTATCTCGGTAAAAAAGTCGAGGCGCGCGAGATGAAGTTCGCGGTGCTGGCGCTGCTGATCCTCCCGTTTGCGATCCTGGGGTTCACGGCCGTGTCGGCCATGTTGCCGGTCGCGCTCGCGAGCCTCGCGAACGGCGGGCCGCGTGGTTTGACCGAGATCCTCTACGCCTATTCGTCGGCGGCCGGCAACAACGGATCTGCCTTCGCGGGGCTCAGCGCGAACACGCCCTGGTACAACACCACGCTCGGGCTCGCGATGCTGCTCGGCCGCTTCGCCTACGTCGTGCCCGTGATGGCCATCGCCGGTTCTCTCGCCGCCAAGACAAGGGCGCCGGTGTCGGCAGGTACGTTCCCGACGCACGGAGGCCTGTTCGTCGGACTTCTGATCGGCGTGATCCTGATCCTCGGTGGATTGCAATATTTCCCGGCGCTCGCGCTCGGTCCCATCGTCGAGCACTTCCTGATGCTGTCGGGCAAGACCTTCTAAGGAGACTAAGATGACCAAGCGCTCTTCGCTCGCGCTGTTGGACAGATCGATTATCCGGCAAGCGGCATACGACGCGGTGTTGAAGCTCGCGCCGCAAAAACTCATCCGCAACCCCGTCATGTTCGTCACTGGCGTGGTCGCGGCTCTCGTGACGGCTATTTTCGTTCGCGACCTCGCGGTCGGCGCCGACGATCTTGCTTTCACCGGCCAGATCGCCGTGTGGCTGTGGTTCACGGTGCTGTTCGCCAACTTCGCGGAAGCGGTGGCGGAGGGGCGCGGCAAGGCGCAGGCGGACGCGTTGCGCCGTACACGCAGTGACACTACGGCCAAGCTTATGCTGCACGCGGATGACACGAAAGACGATCCGTGGCAGCCGCGCTCCGCCCACGATCTCGCGGAGGGCGATGTGGTGCTCGTGGAGGCGGGTGATACGATCCCGGCCGACGGTGAGGTTATCGAGGGAATCGCGTCGGTGAACGAATCCGCCATCACCGGCGAGTCGGCGCCCGTTATTCGCGAGTCGGGTGGTGATCGATCGGCTGTGACCGGAGGCACTGTCGTGCTGTCGGATTGGATTAAGGTGCGCGTGACGGCGTCTCCAGGCTCGTCGTTCCTCGACCGGATGATCGCGCTCGTAGAAGGCGCGGAGCGGCAGAAGACACCAAACGAGCTGGCGCTTTCCATTCTGCTCTCTGGGCTGACGCTCATTCTCCTGATTGCGGTCGTGACACTTTGGGGATTCGCCGGATACTCGGGCACCGTGTTGTCGGTGACGGTGCTGGTCGCGCTACTGGTGACGCTCATTCCGACGACGATCGGGGGTCTGCTCTCGGCGATCGGTATCGCAGGCATGGACCGGCTCGTGCGCTTCAACGTGGTGGCGACATCAGGACGGGCGGTTGAAGCCGCCGGCGACGTCGATACGCTGCTGCTCGACAAGACTGGCACTATCACTTACGGCAACCGTCTCGCGACGGCGTTCGTGCCGGTGCCTGGTTTGACGGACCGCGATGTGGCGGAAGCCGCACTCCTAGCCTCACTTTCGGATGAGACGCCGGAAGGTCGTTCGATCGTGGCGCTGGCCCGCGGTGAGTTCGGTCTTTCTGCGCCTGTGGCCGGCACGGCAACGGCGACCGCCATTCCGTTTTCCGCGCAGACGCGCATCTCCGGAATCGACATCGACGGCCGCAGGATCCGCAAGGGTGCGGTCGACCCCGTGCTTGCTTTCGCGGGCGAGACGCTGGAGCGCGCTGCGCCGATTTTTCGGGAAACCGTGCAGTCAATCGCCCGTTCGGGTGGCACGCCGCTCGCGGTGGCGGACGGAGCGCGCCTGATCGGCGTCATCCATCTCAAGGATGTCGTGAAGCCCGATATCAAGGCGCGTTTTGCTTCGCTTCGGAAAATGGGCATCAAGACGGTGATGGTGACCGGCGATAACCCGGTGACGGCGGCCGCAATCGCGTCGGAAGCCGGTGTCGACGACTATATCGCCGAAGCAACTCCGCAGGACAAACTCGCCTACATCAAAGGCGAGCAGATGCGGGGGCGGCTCATTGCGATGTGCGGTGATGGGACCAACGATGCGCCCGCGCTCGCTCAGGCGGATGTCGGCGTGGCGATGCAGACGGGTACTCAGGCGGCGCGGGAAGCCGGCAACATGGTGGATCTCGACAGCGATCCCACGAAGCTCATCGAGATTACCGAGATCGGAAAGCAGCTTCTTATGACGCGCGGCTCGCTGACGACGTTCTCTATTGCCAACGACGTCGCCAAATACTTCGCGATCATTCCGGCGCTGTTCGTTGCCACCTATCCCGAGCTCGGAGCCTTGAACGTAATGGGGCTCGCGACACCGGAGAGCGCCATTCTCTCGGCGGTCATCTTCAATGCGTTGATCATCATCGCGTTGATCCCGCTCGCGCTCAAAGGCATCGCCTATCGCCCGATGGGCGCGGGTGAGCTTCTACGTCGAAATCTGTTGGTCTATGGCCTCGGCGGGCTCGTCGTTCCGTTCGTCGGCATCAAGGTTGTCGACCTCGCCGTCTCCGCTCTCGGTCTCGCCTAAGGAGCATCCGTCATGACTTCTTATTTTCGTCCCGCGCTCGTTCTCGTTGCGTTTTTTACGGTGCTCACGGGGCTTGCGTATCCGCTCGCCATGACAGGGCTTGCGAACCTGGCTTTTCCAAGTGCCGCTGGCGGTAGCCTGATCGTTCGCGAAGGAACCATTGTTGGCTCACGTCTGATCGGACAGGTGTTCAGCTCGGACCGCTACTTCTACGGCCGCCCGTCGGCGGCAGGTGAGGCCGGTTACGATGCGGCGGCTTCGTCGGGGTCAAATCTCGGACCGCTGTCCAAGAAGCTGCTCGACCGGGTGGCCGCCGACGTTACCAGCCTGCGCGGGCCGGGAGGAGGGAGCCCTGTCCCGGCGGATGCTGTGACGACGTCTGCCAGCGGGCTCGATCCGCATATCAGCGCAGCCTATGCCGAGCTTCAGGTTGAGCGCGTGGCCAAGGCACGGGGTGTCAGCCCGGATCGCGTCCGTGCCATCGTGGCGCAGAACGTCGATAGGCCTGACTTCGGGCTGATCGGTGAGGAACGCATTAACGTTGTGCTGCTCAATCTGGCTCTTGACGCCGCCTTCGCCCCAGCCTCCGGATAGGACATGGCCGATACGACACACACCGGGGAGAAGCGCCGCCCATCGCCGAAGGCGCTGCTGGAGCTTGCCGCGAAGGAGCAGCGCGGCAAGCTGAAGGTGTTTCTCGGCATGGCGCCGGGCGTCGGTAAAACCTATGCGATGCTCGCGGCCGCGCGCGCCCTCAAGGCAGAGGGGATGGATGTCGTTGTCGGCGTGGTGGAAACTCACGGCCGGTCTGAGACGGCCGCGCTGTTGGAGGGGCTGGAGGTGCTGCCCCGGCGAACCGTTCCCTATCGCAACCGCACGCTCATGGAGTTCGACGTCGATGCCGCCATTGCGCGGCGGCCCGAGCTGCTGCTGGTCGACGAATTCGCGCACTCGAACCCGCCGGATCTTGTTCATCCCAAGCGCTACCAGGATGTCGATGGCGTTCTGCAGGCCGGTATCAACGTCTGGACGACGCTCAACATCCAGCATCTCGAAAGCCTGACCGATGTCGTGCAGCGTATCGCGGGCATCACGGTGCGGGAGACCGTGCCGGACAGAGTGCTGGAGCGGGCCGACGAGATCGTCATGGTCGATCTGCCGCCGGAGGAGCTGATCCAGCGCCTCAAGGACGGCAAGGTCTATCTGCCCGAGAATGCGCGCCGGGCGATCGACAAGTTCTTCCAGCCGAGCAACCTGACTGCGCTGCGGGAGCTTGCGCTCAGGCGAACCGCCGATCGTGTCGATGAGCAGATGCTATCGGAATTGCGCCGGCAGGGAATCGAAGGTCCATGGCCGACAGCCGAGCGGCTGCTTGTCTGCGTCGGCGGGGACGAGCGGAGCGAGGCTGTGGTGCGGGCGGCGGCACGCATGGCGTCCGCGCTCAAGTCCGAATGGATCGCTGTCCACCTCGTGCAGAGCGATCGAGAAAGCACGGATCGAGGGGCGGTGCGGCGTATGGAGAAAGCCATGCGTCTTGCGGACCGGCTCGGGGCGACGACGGTTCGCCTCAGCGGCAAGGATCTCGCGGCTGAAGTGCTCGCCTATGCAAAGCGCAACAACATCACGCAGATTGTCGTCGGGCGGTCGCGGCCGGGTTTTCTCAATAACTTGTTTGGGCGTTCTCTCTCGTCTGCGCTGATGTCGGCGGCCACGGGTCTGTCGGTGACGATTGTTGCTTCGGATGGCGTGCGACCAAGGTCACTGTGGCCACAGTTGCCGGATGCACGGGCGGCTTGGACGGGCGGGATTGCGGCCGTGATCGCGGTGGGGCTAGGCGTTGCGGCAGGCCAGCTGCTGGAGACGGTTACGCGGCTCCCCAACCTTTCGATGGTGTTTCTGTTCGCGGTGCTTCTGTGCGCGTTGCGGTTCGGAATTTTCTCGGCTGTCGTGGCAGCGGCGCTCTCGTTTGTTGCCTACAACTTTTTTTTCATCGAGCCGCGAACGACGCTCACGATCGCGTCGCCGCACGAACTTTTTGCGCTGCTCATTTTTCTCGTCGTCGCGATCACGACGGGCGGCCTGGCCGGGCGGCTGAGGGAGCAAGCTACCGCCACGCGCGAACGTGCCGAGGCAACCCAGGCGCTCTACGACTTTTCGCGAAAGCTGTCGGGGGCTCCGAAGATCGACGATGTGGTCTGGCTGCTCTCAGCGCAATCGGCTGCGGTGGTGAAGGGAAAGTCCGTCGTTCTTCTGGAGCGGTCGGGTGACCTCGTGCTCGAAGGCGGCTGGCCGCCCGAGGATACGCTTTCGACGGCGGATTGGGCTGCGGCCCGATGGGCCTACGAAAAGCGGGAGCCGGCGGGTCATTTTACTGGCACGTTGCCGTCTGCGCTCTATCACTTCCGCCCGTTGATTTCGTCGGCGGGCGCGGTGGGCGTCCTTGGTATTGCTTCTGAGGACGAGGAGGACGTTCTGCCTTCCGCCACTGTCAGCGCGCTACAATCTTTTGCCGATCAGGCTGCTACCGCGATCGAACGTACGTATCTCGTGGAGCAGGCCGCCAATGCGGCAACGGCTGCCGAGAGCGAGCGCTTGCGCGGTGCGCTTCTTTCCTCAATCTCGCACGATCTCAGAACGCCGCTCGCCTCTATTCTCGGCTCAGCAACGAGCTTGCGCCAGCTCGGTGAGCGTATGCCGAGCCAGGATCGGGCGGATCTTCTCGCGACCATCGAGGAGGAGGCCAGCCGGCTATCGGCGTTCGTGTCGAACCTTCTCGACATGACGCGGCTGGAAGCTGGTGCGCTCGATATCCGGCGGGACTGGGTGGACGTGGGGGATGCGGTGCGGGGTGCCGTTGCGCGGGCGGCCAAGAGCTTTCCGAAACGGCAAACTCTGTCCTCCCTCGACGCGGATCTTCCCTTGGTACGTGGCGATGCGGCGCTGTTGGAACAGGTGCTATTCAATCTGCTCGACAACGCCGACAAGTACAGCCCGCCGGGCTCGGTGACGCGGATCGCGGCGCTCACCCTTGCGGGCGAGGGCGGAGTGCGGATTACGGTCTCAGATGACGGCATCGGAATTCCGGCAGACGCGCTTTCAAAAATCTTCGACAAGTTCTATCGGGTGGCTGGAGGGGACGGCCGAGCTCCCGGTACCGGACTTGGCCTGTCCATCGCGGCGGCTCTTATCACGGCAATGGGTGGGACAATCACGGCGCGGAGCCCGGCTGCAAACGGCAAGGGCAGTGAGCTTGAGATCGTGCTGCCCGCCGGGAAAAGGGAAGCCGGCTCTTCGGCCGCTTCGAAGGAGGGCGCATGAGCAGCGAACGCGTTCTCATCATCGATGACGAACCGCAGATCGTCCGTTTTCTGAGGCCGAGCCTTACGGCGGCCGGCTATGAGGTGGTGGTGGCTGTGACCGGCGGCGAGGCGCTGAAGGCCGCTGCAACCCAATCGCCCGATGTCATCGTGCTCGATCTCGGCCTACCGGACATGGACGGAAAGGATGTAATCCGGGAACTTCGGAGCTGGAGCAAAATTCCGATCGTCGTGCTTTCGGCGCGGGATCGGGAGGCGGAGAAAATTGCGGCGCTGGATCTCGGCGCCGACGACTACATCAACAAGCCGTTCGGCATTGGTGAGCTGACTGCGCGCCTGCGGACAGCGCTTCGACATGCGGCGCAGAAGTCGGGCGAGCAGACGCGGCTGAAGGCAGGCGCCCTCGATGTGGATGTTCTCGGCCATGCGGTGACGCTTGCGGGAAAGCCGGTCAAGCTTACGCCGAAGGAGTTCGAGCTGCTTGCGGTTCTGGTTCGCAACAGCGGGCGGGTTCTCACCCACCGTCAGATCCTCACGGCGGTGTGGGGGCCGGCCCATACTGAGGATCTGCAGTATCTGCGCGTGTTCATCGGCCAGCTTCGCCAGAAGCTCAAGCCATCCGCGCAAGCGCCAGACTATATTCTCACCGAGCCCGGCATCGGCTATCGGTTCAATGCCGAGATCGGGTAAACTGCTTTTTTCGGCTCCCGCAGTCAGGACACCTTCAATGGACGAAACGGCAATCGATCGGGCTGCAATGGGCCGGCTGGCTAAGGCACTCGCTTTCATTTGTGGCCCCGCGCATCCGACGACCATTGCGCTCCAGGCGGCGTCCGACAGCGGCTCCGAGCGAGATATCAAGGCAGCGCGATTGCTGTTTCTCAAATTGAAGCCGTCGGATCGCCGGTCCGCGCTGGCCATGCTCGACGATGCCTAACGTTGGTGAACTGAGTTTGCAGTTGCGGTTGGATGGAGCAGATCGTTTGAGCGAAGCGGCCGGCATTGCCGACGAGACTGCCTCGCCTTGCACGGCGTGCGGGGCGTGCTGCGCCTATTCCCGCGAGTGGCCGCGCTTCACGACCGAGAGCGATGAGGCGTTGGATCGTATTCCGAGCAAGTTCGTTGCCGAGAGCCTTTCCGGTATGCGTTGCGAGGAGGATCGCTGCGCCGCCTTGGTCGGCCGCATCGGGGTCGAGACTTCCTGCGCGATCTACGCGGACAGGCCTGATGTCTGCCGGGCCTGTCTGCCTGGCGACGACGCCTGTCAGATGGCCCGTGAGAAGTACGGTCTCCCGCTGATTTACGCTTGAGCGGATTTTTGGTGGTGCTCACCGCAGCTTGAATCGGACGGTCGTGCGGCGGCCCTGGGCGCCCTGCGGCGACGGCTTGAAGCGCCATTTCTGGACAGCGGCGATGGTGGCGCTGTTGAAGATGCCGGGGGGGCTTGCCGAGACGACGCGCACGTTCGACACGGAGCCGGACGCGGATACCGAGTAGGCGACGACCACGTGGCCCTCGATCTTCTGGGACCGTGCGCCCGCCGGATAGGCGGGGCTCGCCCGATAGACCGGATTGGGGTCGAATTTCCCCCTGGAAGATGCGGCCGCCTGCTGCTGTTGTTTGCTGTCGGACTTTTGCGCAGACTTGGCGACGGCTTCCTTTGCGTCGGTTTTTTCGGCGATTTTCTGCTTCGGCTTGGCGGGTTTGGCTTCGGGCTCGGGTGTCGCTTGCTTGGGAAGCGTGACCTCGGGTTGGGGTGCGAGCGGCGCCTCCTCGACGGCCGGCACCTCAGGAAGCGGCTCGGGAGTAGGTACAGGTGTCGGTGGCGCGTCCCGTATTTCGGCCACCTTCTCGGGCGTCGGTTCCGGCTCGTGTTGCGCTTCGGCGGCGCGGTTGGCTTCGGGAGGTGTTTCCTCGGCAATATCGGCGGGCGAAGGTGGCGGTGCCGCGGTCTGGAACTGGGGCTGTTCGGAAAGCTCCTGCTGGTCGGATGGGGATTCTGCAGCCAGTGACGGGAGGTCCATCATGACCGCGCCGGCCGGCTTGTTGGTTTTGGGCTCAGCGGCGGGCCATGACAGAAGCGCCATGACGCCGGCTGCTACATGCAGCGCCACGACCATGCTTGCCGCGCTGCTCCATCGCGTCAGGCGGTGGGTCGCCGGTTCGAAGTAGGCTTCGGCGTGCATCATCATGGCCGTTCGGATGCTCCTCCGCCCGGGGTGGGCGCGCTTGCGATATCCTCGAGGCCGACCAATGCGACCTTGAGATAGCCGGCCGCGCGCAGAAGGTTCATCGCCCGCATCAGCTCGCCGTACGGCACTGTCTTGTCGGCGCGTAGGAAAATCCGCTGGGTGCGATCTCCCTTTGTTGCTCCATCGAGCGCGTGAGCGAGTGCGCCGCTCGGGATGGCGTCGTTGCCAAGGGTGAGCGAGAGATCCGCCTTGACGGTGACGAAGGTTGGTTTGTCCGGCCGGGGTTGCGGTCTTGCGCTCGCGACCGGCAGATCGACCGGCACATCGACAGTTGAGAGGGGCGCTGCCACCATGAAAATGATCAACAGCACGAGCATCACGTCGATGAACGGCGTGACGTTGATCTCGTGGTTTTCGGCCAAGTCGTCAGTGTCGGATTTATTGAGTCCGCCAGCCATCGATGTCTACTCCGCGGCCTGCGACAGCGAGATCTTGCTTCCGCGATCGAGATCGCGAGAGACGAGCCGCAGCACCTCGGCGGCTGCATCCGCCACCGACGCCTTGTAAGATGAGATCGAGCGCGCGAACTGATTGTAGATGATGACGGCGGGAATTGCGGCGACGAGACCGATCGCGGTGGCGAGCAAGGCTTCGGCGATACCTGGCGCGACGACGGCAAGGTTGGTCGTCTGGGATTCGGAAATGCCGATGAAGCTGTTCATGATGCCCCAGACGGTTCCGAACAGGCCGACGAACGGCGCCGTGGATCCGATGGTGGCGAGCACGCCGGTGCCGCTGTTCATAGTGCGCCCGGCTGCAAGGGTCATCCCTTCGAGGCGCGAGGCGACGCGCTCCTTGATGCCGGCTTTGTCGCCAATTCCGCTTGAGAGCGTCAGCTCGGTCGTTGCCATGGCGAGCAGGCCCTGCACGACGCCGCGTTTGTCGCCGACTGCCTGTTTGGCATCTGAGAGCGAGGTTGCGGCGGTCATTGCGCGTGATGCCTTGGCAAGTGATCGCTTGGCCCAAGCCAGCTCGATGCTTTTCGCAAGCCAGACTGTCCAGGTAACGATGGAAGCAAACGCGAGGCCGATCATCACGGCTTTGACGATGATGTCGGCCGACATGAACATGTTCCACGGCGACAGATCGTGAGGGAGTTGCGCGGGGGCGATGTGGCCCGTCGGAACAGGACCATCGACTGGCGCGCTGCCGATTTCGGTTCCGAAATTGGTTTCGCTCGGCGCCGCTGCGGCGCGCGCTTGCTCACGCGGTGCGGTGACGGGTGCGGCCTCTTGCGGTGCCGCAGGCGCGACGGACTCAGGCTCGGAAGCTGGGGCGAGTGCCGGGGTTGTCAGTGCGGAAGGCGCCGTTTCGACTAACGGTTGCGGTACGGGTTCGGTGGTCTGCGCGGCAGCGAACGGCGGAGGGAAGCAAGCGATGATCGCGAACGCGAGGACTGGCATTGCGAGCCGGACACAACGGGGAGAACGAGGGTGGAAGTTCAATCGCGATACGGTCATGGAGCTTGGTCCGTCTCTAAAGCGAATGGATGAACGAACGAGCTGACCACCGGCGTGGGCCGGTGATCAGCAAGAGGTTCAGTCGTTGATCGTGCGGTTCGCGTGATCCTCGTAGGCCGCGCGCCCCTCAGAATGCCTGCCGTACCGTCATCAGGAACAGCCGGCCGCTGCGTTCGCGCTCGACTTCGATCTCTTCCAGGGACTCGGTCCGATCGAGCTCGTAGATGCGCTTGTTCTCGACCTTCTCAGCGTCGAGGAGGTTGGCGCCTGTGAAGCGGATGACCGTGGAGTTGGACAGGCGCGTTTCCCAGAAGGCTTCGAGGTTGCCCTCGTAGCTGAGCTTCTCGATCTCGTCGTATTCGTAGGTCTCGGATTCGCCGCGCTTCTGATAGGTGACGCCGAAGGTCGATTTCCACGACGGGAGGTTCTGGATCAGGCCGATGTTGTAGACGTAGTTCGGCTGGTCCCGGAAACGGCGCTTTTGACCGGGGAAAAGCGGGTCGTCGACCTCGGAACGCAGCCAGGTGTAGTTGGCGGAGATGCTGGTATCCGGCAGACCAAGCGCGGTAAGCGGCAGGTCCACATCGACCTCGATACCCCAGGCGCGCGCATCGCCCACGTTCTTGTAAGTCAGCAGCTTGCACTCGCTGCCATCGCAGTCGCTACCCGGAAGATCGGTTCCGTCGCCGATGAGCTCGATCTTGTCCTTGATAGCGCGGTTGAAGAAGTTGAAGCCGAGGATACCGCGGTCGCCGATCTTCTGGTCGAAGCCAATGTCGATGCCCCAGGCGGTTTCCTGGTCGAGGTTGGGATTGCCGGCCGTCGCATATTTGTCGGTCGGCTCTTCCTCGAGGGTTGCGGGAGTCAACATGTCGAAGCTCGGGCGCAGGACGGTGCGCGCAACCGAGAAGCGCAACATGGTCGCGTCGGTAAAGGCGTAGCGGACATGAGCCGACGGATTGAATTCGTCGGATGTCTTCTCGCCGGTAAAGTCGTCGCTCGAGAAGTCGCGCTCGGTGTGCTCATAACGGAGGCCGGTTTCGACCGTGAGACCGGGCAGGAACGTCCACGTCGCCTTGACGTAAGGGTCGATCCGGCGCTCCTCGATGTCGAAAAGGCCGTTATCGGCGATGTCGCCGTCCTCGGTCTGGCGGAAGTCGCGCGTCTTGATGCGTCCGTCCGTGCCGACCTTGACGGATACGATTTCGTTGAAGCGCGCGGTGTAAGCGAGCGTTCCGAACCAATCCTGATCAAGCGTGTCCACGGTTTCCGTCGCGTCGAGCTCGAACGGATCCGGCGGCTCGCTGACATACTCCTTGGTTCCGAGGTTGTCGGTGAACCGGTTGTAGCCAACGATCACCTGGGCTTCGTCCTTCCCGACCGGAACAGTGTAATCTCCGACGATGCTCATGTTCTGCTGCACGATGCCTTCGTGCTGTTTGGCGATCTCGACCAGCGGGAAAGCGCCGCCATCCTCTTCGTAAGTTGGTGTCAGCTCGCTCTCGTCGCGGTCGGTGACGACGTAAAAGCCGTAGAGCCGCAGGAGGCCATCGCCGATCTTCTGCGCGACCTCGCCGTTGAAGGCGTAATCGGTGCCGTCGCGGGTGTCTTCCTGGGTCGAGAACTCCTTGAGTTCGCCGCTCGAGGCGTCGAAGATCTTGGTGTCCTTGAATTTCGGATTGCGGCGCTGCTGGACGTCGATGGACATCAGGTAGGACGTGTCACCGATGGTGTCGCCGTAACCGACGGAGCCTGCGCCACGCAGTTCGTCATCCTCGACGCCGAAGCCGCTGCCGCGTACCCAGCCGCCTTTGATCTGGCCGGCGCGCTTGAGCTTGGCGTTGACGGTTCCGCCGATGCCTTCCGAGGACATATCTGCCGACGGGCTGCGGATTACCTCGATGCCGTCAATCAACTCGGCCGGGATGCGGTCGACCATGAACACTCGGTCGTTGCCTGCACCCGTCATGTTCTGGCCGTTGACCTGCACCTGGGCATAGGTCGACGGCAGGCCGCGCAGCTGCACCTGATCGTATTCGAGCACGTCGCTCGAGAAGCTGACACCGGGCAAGCGCTTCAGCGCGTCACCTGCGGAAATCGGCTCGAAACGCTGAAAGTATTCGAGATCGTAGGAGAGCGTCGGCGAAACGGACTCGGTGCGATTGCGGGTGACGACGGTGCCGTAAACGATCAGCTCGTCGGATGTTTGAACGCTCGATGCATCCTGAGCCTGGGCTGCGCCAACAGCAGTCAACGAGCCAAGCGCCGTCGTCAGCAGCAGAGAGGCTCTGCTGCACGCAACTTTCTTCCACATACTGGTATCACTCCCGCGCGAGGCTGGCGCCTCGCAGTCCCCCAAAAGTACGCCCTACCCAATCTCCGGAGTCGAATGCGGAAGCGATCGGTCGATCACGTCTCGATTGCGAGCTCGTTCGAATGCCGATCCCGCTTAGACGGCTTAGGTGACAGCGAATTAACAGACACGTGACACCCGACGTATGCGCGCCGAGTGTTGCGAGCCGGGCTCCCTACGTAGAGACGGATCGTATTCGCCGCGCGATGCGCGCCCTGAATGTCATCGTGTTGTTAAGCTTCGCAACGAATGTGCGCGGCACCTTGCAGCCATTGGTGCGGCGCTCGAAGCGACGTTCCGTACGGTCTCATCGATTGAGCGTTCGGCTGCCCATCTCCTCATCCTTCTCTCTCCTCATCCTTCTCAGGGCTTTTCCGACATGATCCGTGATTTTCGTATTCTTTTGGCATGGGTGGTGGCTGGCACGGCATTGCCAGCTTTCGGCAGCGCGGCCGTGGCGCAATCCGTACCGGTGTTCGGGGTTCCGGCCGCCGCGGAAAGCGTTGCCGCACAGGATGCCGGCGATGCGGCGGATGATGCTGAGATTTGGCGCAATCCGCGCGATCCGCAGGCGAGCCGAATTTTTGCAACGGACAAGAAGACAGGCTTGTTCGTTCTCGATCTCAAGGGCGAAAAGGTCTCCTTCTTTCCCGTTGGCCGAATGAACAACGTCGATCTCCATGACGGATGGACAGTAAACGGAAAGGAGCGCGTGCTCGTCGTGGCGAGCGACAGGACGCTCGTCGGCATGACGTTCTTCACGCTCGATCCGGAAACGCTCGCCGTCACGCATCTCAAGGAGTCGTTCGTTGCGGCGGATGTCGGAGACCCGTATGGCCTTTGTCTTTACCGCAGCCGCAAGACTTCCAATCTCTACGCGTTCGTCACCGGCAAGAGCGGCGACGTTCGCCAGTTTGCGCTTAAGCCGGACGCCGCGGGCAAGGTCGAAGCAACGCTGGTTCGGAGCTTCGCGGTGGGATCGATTGCCGAGGGGTGCGTTGCGGATGCGCGGAGTGGGGCGCTTTACATTGCTGAAGAAACCGTCGGGATCTGGCGCTACGGCGCCGAGCCAGATGCGGGTGCCGATCGCGTCATGATCGCGCCGGTCGATGGCAAAGACATCGTTGCGGATATCGAGGGGTTGACGCTTGCCCCCTCGGGCGTGAACGGCGGCTATCTCGTCGCGTCGATCCAGGGCAACAACACGTTCGCGATGTTCTCGCTGCCGAACGAAAAGCTCGTGGCGCGCTTCCATATCGCGGAGAACCCGGCGCTCGGGATCGACGCTGTGACGGGAACCGATGGTGTCGCCGTCGCGACGGGAGATTTCGGGCCTGATTATCCGAAAGGCGTGCTTGTGGCGCAGGACGATGAGAATGCAGGCGGGACGGCGCAGAACTTCAAGATCGTTTCTTGGGGCGCGGTGCTGGACAAGCTGCCGACACAATAGCCCCCTGCGCGAACGCTGCCGTAGCGCGCTCGAGATTTAGATCTATGAGAAGTGGAGGGGCCGTTTTGCGGCCCCTTTGCATTTTCGCCGTCAGCAGCCGCGGCGTATCATGCAACGGCGAAAGCGCGGCCCCCAGCCCCAGCGAATGCGACACTCCCGGTACCAACGGCGGCAGGACCTGAATTGGACGGTTTCGACGTTACTGGTTGCTGACGACAGCGCCTTGCCGATCGGTGTAATGGGCGCGGCGTTAGGGGACGAAGCACCTAGACAAAGCAGTGCGCTGGCGGCGATAGCCGCAACGGTCAAGCTGCGCATTGAGCGGTCTCCTTCAGTTTAACCCCGGACGTTCGCTGAATGCGCAGGAGGCCGCCGCTGTTCCGCGGCGGGCAGCTTGGCAATTCGTAAGGAGTGAGGTGGGGGAGGGGGTTGCGCCGAAGGGGGCAGTGCCGCGCCTGGCCGAATTGGCGTCTAGCCGCTCCGAAGCGTCGGGGTTGGTCCTAGGAACGTCGAGGCGCGAGAGTACGCGAGGCTCGTCCTGCACGACCCATATGTTTCAACGTCTTGAAATGATTGGCGCGCCCGAAAGGATTCGAACCTCTGACCCCCAGATTCGTAGTCTGGTGCTCTATCCAGCTGAGCTACGGGCGCGTATTTGCCGATTTCGTGCCGGGGAAGCCGGCGAGGACCGTGGGGCGCTGCCGAGCGGCGCCTGCGATCCGGCAAGGCCGCCACTACTAATCGGACTGCCGGCCAAGTGCAAGTGTCTTCGGTGACGCCGGGCGCCATTTCCGACCATGGGGGCGAGCCCCCGAGAAATGGGGGCTTTCGAAGGCGTTCCAGGGTGATGGATGGCGGTTTCGGTACCCCCGCCGCGCCGGGCCTGTTTCGGATGCCGCTCCGGCCGGACCGGCGATTCGCCGCTCAGCGGACGGTGCGATCGGGCAGCTCGATCAGGAACGTGGCGCCGAGGCCGGTGTCCAGAAGCTCCAGCTTACCGCCGTGAACTCCCACCAGCTCCGACGCGATGGCGAGCCCCAGGCCGGAGCCATCCTTGCGGCTCGAGGCTTGGAAAGCGCGGAAGAGGTTTTCGCGGGCGTGCTCGGGAACGCCCGGTCCGTTGTCGGACATCTGGATGAAAACCTTGCGTCCGTCCCGCCACGCCTTGACCTGGATCTCGCCGCGGTCGCTGTCGCCCCGGCTTTCGATGGCCTGCACGGCGTTGCGCGTCAGGTTGCTCAAGACGCGAAACAGATGCTCGTGGTCGGCGTCGATCAGAAGCTGATCGTCGAGATCGAGCTTCCAGGCAATCTTGCCTTCGCGCGGAAGGCCAAGGCCCTCGGCGACTTCTTCCAGCAGCGGCTTCAGGCGCATCAGCTCGCGACGGGGTTCGGCTTCCTCGGCGCGTCCGAAGCGCAACGAACTGTTGCAGAAGTTGATGGCGCGATCGAGTGAGGCGATCAGTTTGGGCGCGAACTGCTGGACGGTAGGATCGGGGATTGCCGTCAGGCGGTCCGATATCAGCTGGGCATTGGCCAGCATGTTGCGCAGGTCATGGCTGATCTTGCTGACGGCGAGGCCGAGCTGAGCCAGCCGGTTCTTTTGAATGAGGGCTTGCGTCAGCTGGCGCTGCATGTGCGCGAGCTCGCGCTCGGCCGTGCCGATTTCGTCGGCGCGTCCCGAAGGCGTGATGATGCGGCTGGCGTCCTCCGGGTTTTCACCAAAGCGCAGCATGTTGCGCGAGATGCGCATCATCGGACGCACGAGCAGCGCGCTGATCGCGAAATAGACGAGTGCCGCGGTCATCAGCGAAATAATGATCGACAGATAGACGATATTCATGCCGTAGCGAACCATCGCCCGCTTTAGCGGCTCCTCAGGCAGCACGACCTCAATGACGTCGTCTTGGCGCGGGCCGAGAAAACCGACGATGCGGATCACGCGATCGTCGGGCGCGAAGAAGACGGCGATGGCATCGTGGATCTGTGAAAGGCGGAGCGAGATATCCTGGCCGATGGTGAGATCCGGCGGCTGACGCAGATCGAAATGCTCGTCGATGGAAATCTCCGCTACGGGCGGCAGCACAAGCCGGCGGGCACCACCGCGGCGGATCGCGACGGCGCGGACGAGAGCCGTGCGAACGAGTTCGTTGCGGAGGGCGGGCGGCACCGTGCGGCCGGGTACGGCTTCGGCCGCGAGAGCGGCGACGTTGGCGGCGGTCAGGCGATCGTTCAGCCAGCCTATGCGATAGTTTGCGATCGACGGCAGGAAGATCAGGATTTCCGCCAGCATGACGAACACCGCCGTCATCAGCAGCAGCTTTGCGGGAAGGCCGATGCGGAGCCAGCCGCGATTGATCGCAGCAGCGCGCTCGCGCAGCCACGGCCAGACGGCCAGGGAGTGTTTCTCCGTCGTTTCGATCACACGCTCGTTCATATCGAGGGGCATGGTCACGCATCCCGCCTCTGATCCCGCGCTGCTCGGCGTTGGGCGGACTTTTTCAGGCCAGAACCACTGCGTCGCGCCTCCGCGAGACGAGGCTTGATGGGATTCTGGCACTTCGCGCCGCGCATGTCACCCACGGCGGGAGGCTATGGCCCATCGATCCGGGGACATGGTCAAACGACGGGATCAGGCTGCTGGCCGGATTTCTTCCCTAAAGATATGGGGCGATAAGCGGAGCTAACCAAGCCTAGCAAGAAAATCTATGAGCTTTCGGACACCCCGCTTGGCGGGCAGGGTGGCATACTGACGGAGCGCCGCCTGCCGTCCGATTTCGCCAAGCGTCGGATAGGGAGCGACGTAGCTGGCCATGGCCTTGATGTGCAGGCGCTGGGCGATTGCGAGCGCCCAGATCTGGATCAGCTCGCTGGCGTTGGGGCCGACGATGGTCGCGCCGAGGATGTAGCCCTTGGACGACGTGACGACCTTAATGTGCCCGATCGTTTCGCGCTCAGCCTTGGCCCGATCGTTCTCCGCAAACGACGCACGCAGCACGTTCACCCTGTGCTTGGCAGCTCGGGCTTGGTCCTCTGTCAGTCCGACCTGGGCGAGCTCGGGATCGGTGAAGGTGATCCAGGGAATGAGCGAGGGGTCGACCTTGGTCGGCTGCCAGAAAAGTGCGCGGCGCAAAACGATTTCGGCCTGGTAGCTCGAGACGTGGCTGAAGTGGGGGCCGCCGGCAACGTCGCCGATGGCGAAAACGCGGCTGTTCGTGGTTTTGAGCCCGCGATTGACGACGATTCCCTGTCTTCCGTACTTTACGCCCGCGGCTTCGAGGTTAAGGCCCGACAGGTTGGGTGTGCGCCCGGCGGCGATCAGCAGGTGCGAACCGTCGATGGCCTGGCTGCCGTATGGGCCTGACACATGCGCGCGGACGTATCCGCTCATGATCTCGACGCGCTCGACACGTGTGCCTTCCCGAATGTCGATGCCCTCGCCGCGGAGTGCGTTGAGTGCGATGGCGGCGGCCTCGGGATCATCGCGGCCGAGCGCGCGGGCCTGTTCCAAGACCGTGACGCGGCTGCCGAGACGAAGGTGAGCCTGAGCGAGCTCCAGGCCGACCGGGCCGGCACCGATCACGATGAGATGGGGAATTTTGCGGTCGATTTCGAAGATCGTTTCGTTGGTGAGATAGCCGCCAGTTTCGATGCCGGGGATGGCGGGAATTTCAGGCGACGAGCCCGTCGCGATGACAAAGCGGCGCGCGGTGATGCGATAGTCGCCGGCCAGGACGGTGCGTTTGTCGAGGAAGCGGGCAGCTCCCAGAATGACCTTCACGCCCAATCCGGTGAGCCGCTCGACGGAATCGTTCGGTGCGATGGCCGAAATCACGCTTTTGACGTGCTGCTGTACCGCGCGATGGTCGATCTGCGGTTCGACGGACGCGATGCCGAAGGGAGCGGCCGATCGCATGGCCGCGGCGCGCTTTGCAGTGGCGAGGAGCGCTTTTGAGGGAATGCTGCCGACGTTGAGGCTGCTGCCTCCCATCCTGTGCCGTTCGATGAGCACGACCTTGCGTCCGAAGGCAGCTGCGGCGATGGCGAGGGCGAGGCCGCCGGAGCCGGCGCCGATCACGCAGATGTCGGTTGTGAGCGGCTCGCCCGCGATGGCGGACGCATCCTGATTTCTGGCTGTGAGGTTCGGGGCGGCTGGGATGCTTTCGGCGGACGAAGAGACAGATCTCGATTGGGACATTTTCAGTGCTCCAGATATGCGTCTTCGCGGGGGGCGCGCCCGATCGGCTGAGCTGCGGGCTCGAAACGGGAGTGAGGTGCCGTTAACGATGTTGGGTCAGGAGGATTCCCTGGTCTCGCCTGTCTTTGCAAGGTATTCGAGGTGTGTGACGGACTGCGGCGAACAGGCTTGATGCGGTTGCGTGCGCAAGGCGAGGCAACAATTTTCCTTTTTTCGCGGGCCGCTTGCGGGCGAAGGCGACGACGGACGCGGCCCGTCGCGGCGGGTTGACGTTATCGCCGCCATCTCAATTGACTTCGACCCTCGTGCAACTTATAAGCCCGTCCATCCCATCACGATCAGCTTAGGATGGCGCTTTTTGCTGCCGGCCGGCTGCTTCGCATTCGATATCGACTGGAGTTAAGCCCGTGAAACGGACCTATCAACCGAGCAAGCTCGTTCGCAAGCGCCGCCACGGTTTTCGCGCCCGCATGCAGACCGCCGGTGGCGTCAAGGTGATCGCTCGCCGCCGTGCAAAGGGCCGCAAGCGTCTTTCGGCCTAGTCTGCAGCGCGCTCGCGCGCGGCGCGGCGGTTTGCCCCAACGTTTGAGGCGTCGTCGTGACGGTCGAAACGCTCAAGAAAAGAGCGGAATTTCTGAGACTTAGAGGGGGCGCGCGGTTTGCGACGCCCTCTTTCGTTCTGGAAACGCGGCCGCGTGTTGCCGCCGGCACGAGCCCATTGCGCGCAGCCGGCGAAGGCGCCAGGTTTGGCTTTACCGTCACCAAGAAGCTTGGCGGGGCGGTCATTCGTAATCGGATCCGCCGCCGGCTCAAGGCTGCGGTCGGCCTGGTGGCTCCCGAGCTTGCGCTTTCCAACCACGATTACGTCGTGGTGGCGCGCCTTGCGGCGCTCGACCGGGAATTTGCCGAGGTCAAGAAAGACCTTGAACGGGCCCTCCATCGCGTGCATCACCCTGCGGCGGCCCCGCGCCAAGGGAAACGGCCGTAGGGATTTTTTGCGCGACCGCGCTCAAATCGCCCATATCCACAAGCGTCACGCGGGTTGTAAGAGAGCCAGTCTGAAATTTGCGGGCCGCCGCCCGTCGGCGTTCAGGGCGGCACCGCGGCATCCGAGGTCTTCATGAGCCAGCGCCCCGACGATCAAAAGAACCTTCTCATCGCCGTCATCTTGTCGGTGGCGGTGATGCTCGGCTGGCAATTCTTCTATGCCGGGCCGGCGATGAAGGCGCAGCAGGAGAAGGCGCAACGCGAGCGGGCGGCCCAACAGGCCGAAGCCGAGAAGGCCGCGGTCGGAACGCCTGCGGCCAACGCTCCCGCTGCTGCTCCCGGGGCCCCGGCACTTCCGGGCGCACAACCGAGCCAGACGTTGTCGGCCGCGCTTTCGGGCACGCGGCCCGAGGTGCTTGCAAAGTCTCAGCGCGTGCCGATCGAGACGCCGTCGCTCTCGGGCTCCATCTCGCTCAAGGGCGGTCTCGTCGATGACCTCGTGCTCCTCAATTATCGCGAGACGGTCGACCCCAAGAGTCCGAATGTCGTTCTCTTCTCGCCGCTCGGCGCGCCAAACGCCTATTTCGCGGAGTTCGGCTGGCAGGCCGCGGCCCGCTCGCAGGCAGCCGTTCCCGATAGCGAAACCGTCTGGCAGGCGGATGCCAATGCGAAGCTCACGCCTTCGACGCCGGTCACGCTGACCTGGGACAACGGGCAGGGGCTCAAGTTTCTGCGTACGCTCGCGATCGACGATCACTACATGATCGCCGTCACCGACGAGGTGCAGAACACGACGTCGGGCGACATCGTTCTCACGCCCTACGGCCGTCTTTACCGTTTTGGCCTGCCGCACACCTCCGGCTACGCCGTTCTGCACGAAGGCTTGATCGGTGTGCCGGGCGATGCCGGCCTGCAGGAGATCGCCTATTCGAAAGTGCTCGAGGATGGCGGCGCCAAGACGTTCGACGGCAAGACCGGCGGCTGGCTCGGTATCACCGACAAATACTGGGCGGCAGCGCTCATTCCGGACCAGAAAGCCACCTACGCCGCAAACTTTCGCGGGCAGCCGAAGCGCGGCAATTCTCCGGACATGTTCTGGACGGACTACAGCGTCAGCAGCCTTGTCGTGCCGGCCGGTTCCAATGTGAAGTCGGAAGCGCACCTCTACGCCGGCGCCAAGCAGGTCAAGCTCGTCGAGGATTACGAGGCGAAGCTCGGCATCACGAAATTCGAACTGATGATCGACTGGGGCTGGTTCTACTTCATCACCAAGCCGCTCTATTACCTGCTCGATTGGCTCTATGGCATCCTCGGCAACTTCGGCCTCGCCATTCTTGCCGTGACGGTCATCGTCAAGGCGCTGTTCTTCCCGCTCGCCAACAAGAGCTACGAGAGCATGGCCAAGATGAAGAAGCTGCAGCCGCAAATGGAGCAGCTTCGCGAGCGCTACAAGGACGACAAGGCCAAGCAGCAGCAGGAGCTGATGGCGCTCTACCAGAAGGAAAAGATCAATCCTCTGGCGGGCTGCTTGCCGATCCTGGTGCAGATCCCGGTGTTCTTCGCACTCTACAAGGTGCTGTTCGTCTCGATCGACATGCGCCATGCGCCGTTCTTCGGATGGATCCGCGATCTCTCGGCGGCGGATCCGACGTCGATCTTCAATCTGTTTGGCCTGCTGCCTTACGCAGTGCCGGAGTTCCTGCACATCGGCGTGTGGCCGATCATCATGGGTCTCACGATGTGGGTCCAGATGCAGCTCAACCCGCCGCAGCCGGATCCGATCCAGCAGCAGATCTTCTCTTACATGCCGATCCTGTTCACGTTCCTGCTCGCGGCCTTCCCGGCCGGTCTCGTGATCTACTGGGCCTGGAACAACATCCTGTCGATCGCGCAGCAGTGGTACATCTCGGTCAAGCAGGGCGCCGAGATCCATCTCGTGGACAATTTGAAGCGAACGTTCGCACCCATAGGGCGATTGTTCGGCCGAAAAACCGAATCCAAGGGATAGCTCGGGATGAAGGACGCGGGGCTCTTCACGCCCGAGGATATCGAGGCTGGAGAGCGTCTCGTTCAAACGCCGTGGCAATTCGTCAAGGGCGTGGTGGCGCTCGACGGCTTGCCCGACGACGGCTGGCTGGAGGTCGCCTTCGCCGGTCGTTCGAACGTGGGCAAGTCGAGCCTCATCAATGCGACGGTGCGCAAGCAGGGGCTGGCGCGGACCTCGAATACGCCGGGGCGCACACAAGAGCTGAACTTCTTCATCCCCCACGAAGCGCCGCTCTATCTCGTGGATATGCCCGGTTACGGCTATGCCAAGGCGCCTAAGGAAAAGGTCGCGACGTGGACGGCGCTCATCCGCGCCTATCTCAGCGGCCGGCCGACGTTGCGGCGCGTGTTTCTCCTGATCGACAGCCGGCACGGCATCAAGCCGCCGGATCGCGATATCATGGAGATGCTCGATGCGACCGCGGTTCCTTACCAAGTCATTTTGACCAAGGGCGACAAGATCAAGCCCCATGAACTCGATGCGGTGCGCGCTGCAACGGAGAAGGAGCTTTCTTCCCATCCGGCGGCCTTTCCGTTCGTGCTTGCAACGTCTTCGGAGAAGGGGTGGGGGCTCGAGGAGCTTCGCGCGACGATGGCGGCGATCCTGCGCGACTGAGTTTGTTGCGGTGCGGTACCCCGCCTCGCGGAGCCGAGGCTCGCGCTTCAATCTAAAGCGCATCTCCAGTTGATCATCTTTTTAAGCAGTTTTGCGCGCTCCGATTGGCGCCACGTTCCGCATTGCCCATAGTCGAGGCGGGGGCGGAGCAGCCAGCAACAATCGGATACCGCCATGAACGCCACCATTCGACGTCATCCCTTTGTCAGCGGCTTGATGGCCGTTGCTCTGACGGCCACCTCGTTCGAATCCGTGAACGCGTGCACCCGTGTGCTGTGGAACGACAACAAGCTTGCGGTCGTGGCCGGTCGCTCGATGGATTGGCCGGAAAGCACGGAGCCCTTGCTGGTGGTTTTTCCGCGCGGAACTCAGCGCGACGGCGGGCTGGCTGGAGAAGACGTTGTCGTGAAAGACAATGCCGCGAAGTGGAGCGCCAAATACGGGAGCCTGGTGACGAGCATCTACGGTCTCGGTGGGGTGGATGGCGTGAACGAGCGCGGACTAGCCGCGCACCTCCTCTATCTCAACGCGACTGATTTTGGTGCGCGGGATGCGACGAAGCCCGGCGTCCATGCCGGGCTATGGGCGCAATATGCTCTCGACAACGCAGCAACCGTCGAAGAGGCGCTATCCCTGCTCGAGGCCGTTCAAATTGTGATGGTCGAGGCGCGCGGCCACAAAGCCAATGTGCACCTGGCTTTGGAAGATGCTAGCGGCGATTCCGCGATTATCGAATATATCGACGGCAAGCCCGTGGTGCACCATGGCCGCGACTATCGCGTGATGACCAATGACCCCACCTACGACGAGCAAATCGCGCTGCTCAAGACGCTGGATTTCTCCAAACCGACGAGCGATATGCCTCTACCCGGCAACGTCAATCCGAGGGATCGCTTTCAGCGCGCCGCCTACTATTCGGCGTTGCTGCCCGATCCGAAGGACGAGCGCGAGGCGATTGCGTCGATCCTCGCCATCATTCGCAACGTGTCGGTTCCGTTCGGTGCCCCTTACAAAGGTTTCGGGATCTACAACACTGAGTACCGCACGGCGATCAATCTGAACGACAAGCGGTATTTCTTCGAGCTTACCACCAGCCCCAATGTGATTTGGGTCGATCTGACCCAATTGAATCTCTCTCCGGATGCGCCGGTTCTGTATGTCGATCCGCACGACATCAAACTGTCCGGAGATGTTACGGGATCGTTTCAGAAGCTGAAGCAGCCGCTGTTCTGAAGGCGCTGCCGAGAGCGCGCTAGAGTTCCAGCGCAGCGCTCCAGAGCGCGATCTTCCGCTCGAGGTTCATGCCGGCATGAGCGGGGCTCGTGGAGGGTAGCTGCGCGATCCGCACATCACTTGGACAATGCGGGGCCGCGTATTTCCGGAAGCACGCCGCTGCCTTGCCGCCGTTGAGGCCGACCACGGCGATGTTTCGATGGGCGGCGAAGAAACTCGCGAAGTCGTTCGGGTGCTCTTCGGTGATGTCGGAGTCGAGACTGCCCGGGCGAATGCAGCTTTGCAGCACGTCCCAGACGGCGATACCGCGGGCGTTCAGGAGGCGTGTGCGGGTTTCGTACGTTTCATCGGGGCCTGCGCCTGCCAGTTCGGCCATGATGGGCCAGAATGCGTTGCGCGGATGGGCGTAGTACTGGCCTGCCGCGAGTGAAGCTGCGCCGGGCATACTGCCCAGGATAAGGATGCGCGCCTTCGGTGTCGCTATCGGCGCAAAGCTCTGTACCGGAACCAGCTTCATGCGGGTCCGCGTTGCTTTCGTTGGCTGGCGGATCGCGCTCAAATGCCGAGGTACTTGGCGGCCAGCAGGCGCAGGATCAAGAAGCCGGTCTCGCCGAATTTGGCGAAGAGGCCGCCGATCACGGCGGCGAGGATCCAGCCTGTCCATTTGCCGAGCGTTCGCACGTAGTTGACGGCGACCTTTACATCGACAAGCTGATCCGGCAGCGCGGTTTCGGCAGTCATGCCATCGGAACCAACGGTGCGCGCGGAGACGATGAGCTGTAGCTGGCGGCGGCCGCGTGTGCGCGGGGTAACAGTCCAGCGCCAGCTCGCAAAATCGTCGCTGCCGAGACCCAGCACGTTCTCGATCCATTGCGTCTCGGGCGAGCGGTTCTCGATCGAAAATCCACCATCTGGTGCGCGCAGGCGGACCGACATGGCTTTGGTCACGACGACCTCGTGACGGAACGCGGCGCCGCCACCCTGAAGGCCTTCGGCGAGCGCTTTGACGTCGGCACGGGCGATGCGGGCTTCGACGACGACCGGAATGCCGACGCGCATACGGCGCGGAATGTTCTCCACCAACTGGCCGGCCTCAATCAGCGGCCAGGAGCCGACGAAGGGGCCGGAGCCTGCGCGGCGACGTTCGGCGGCTTGGGATGGCCCAGTTCGCGGAGCATCCGGCGGCGCAGCCGGACGGCTGCGGACGCCGCCGCCGAAGCGTGCGCTTGCCGGGATTTGAGCGGGCGCAGGCGGCGCCTCAGGCTCAGGCACATTCGGGTAAGGGCCAGGTGGCGGGATCGGCGCTTCCCAGTCTCCTTCGTTGAGGCCTTCGGAAGCTCCGGCACGCTTGCGGATATAGGCTGGGATGTCGTCATCGTGGCCGACGCCGGGACGCTCGCTGCCGAACGACGGGAGTTCCGGTTCATAGTCGTGGGCCGGAGCAGGCGCGGGCATCGGCGCCGGGGCCGCGACGGGGCGTGTCGGCGGACCACCCAGATCGGGATAATTTGCGCGAGGCAGCGGCGCTGGGACCGGCTGCTGAACGGGAGCAGGCTGGGGCGCTGGCGCAGGTGTTGGCTCCACGGGAGGCGCGGGCGGAGAGCGGCTCTGCAGGCGCTCACGCGCCGACGCCAGAATTTCCTCAGTCGTTGGCGGCGTAGCGGGTGCGTTGTTGGGTGTGGCGGGCCGGGTCAGATCCGGTTTGGGCGGCTCACCGAAATCAACAGGCGGTTGATGGTACGGTGGCTGAGGTTGCGGCGCCGGGGCTGGAGGTTGGGCGGGAGTCGGTGCTGGTTGGGGCGTCGCGCGCTGAAGCGCACGGATTGCCTCCTCGAACGTCAGGCCCTGTACGCGCAGAAGATTGGCGGCCGTGCTCTTGCCGTCCCCGACGATGGCGGCCAGCACGATGGCGCCGTTGATCTCACGGCGGCGGCCCTGGCGCGCGGCTGCGGCTGCGGCTTCTAGGATACGTCTCAAATCTGCGGAGATCGCGATCGGCTGGCCGCTTGTCGGTTCGATGCGATCGTCGGAGCGGCCCAGAAAATCAGATACCTCGGCAGTCAGGCGGGTCAGATCCACGCTGGAGGATTTGAGGACGACGGTGGCTTCCGGATCCTCCGCGAGGGCCAACAGCAAATGTTCAAGGGTCACTTCGCGGTGCGACTGGGCGGTTGCGTAGTCGGCGGCGCGCGTCAACGTCGCCGTCAGGTACGGCGACATGGGAATTCTACCGAGATCGTCGACGATCATGGTCGTCATTCAGGCTTCCTCTCGGGGGGCAGGCCCCCAGCCGATGGCGCGGCGCTGAGACCCGATCTTTCCGGGCCGAGCCGCTCGAGCGCCTCTCGGGGCGAATCTATCATGCAGGATATGACGTTATGATGCGAATGCGGGCAAGGTTGGACCTCAACGCCCGATAACTCAACGCGTAATCTTGGCGCGCGAATGTGTGGGAATTCCGTTGAGACGAGCCCTCCACAGGTTATATGTGCTCGCCGTGGCGGCATGGTGGCCGAGCCTCCCGCTGCCTAGGGCGATTTGCGTCTTTTGACCAAATGCTCGGGCGTCATAGATATCTCGGCCGATTGTGGTTGTTGGCAGGCAAAACGCTTTAGCGGCAGGGGTCCAAAGGGACGATGGCGAAGGTGACCGATACTCCGGGTGCGACGCATTCTCCGGCAGCAAACCAGGGCAGCTTCAATCCGAAAGAGATTTCGGCGCATGTCCAGGCGCGTATTCTGGCGGAAGCGCTGCCCAATATGCTGCGCTACGACGAGCAGACCGTCGTCGTCAAATTCGGCGGCCATGCGATGGGCGACCAGGCGCTGTCGGACGCATTCGCCAAAGATATCGTCTACCTCAAGCAATCGGGCGTGAACCCCATCGTCGTACACGGCGGGGGTCCGCAGATCGCAACCATGCTGAAGAAGCTCGATATCACCTCCGAGTTCGTGCATGGCCTGCGGGTCACCGACAAGCCGACGGTCGAGGTCGTCGAGATGGTGCTGGCCGGGCGCATCAACAAGGATATCGTCTCTGCGATCAACAAGCAGGGCGGCAAGGCCGTCGGCATCTGCGGCAAAGATGCCAACCTAATGATCGCGCGCAAGATTACGCAGATGGCCGATCCCGCGAGCAGCGAGATGAAGGATGTCGATATCGGCTTCGTCGGCGATCCTTTGCATGTCAATCCGCACATCGTCGACGTGATCTCGAAGTCGGATCTCATTCCGGTCATCGCGCCGATCGGCATTTCTCCCGCGGGCGAGACGCTCAACATCAATGCCGACACCTTCGCTTCGGCGCTTGCCGCGCGTATGCAGGCTAAGCGTCTTCTGCTGCTGACGGATGTCGAGGGCGTGCTCGACAAGGAGGGCAGCCTGATTGCCGACCTCACGATCGCCGAAGCCCAGGAGTTGATCCGCAACGGTACCATCACCGGCGGCATGATCCCCAAGATCGAGGGCTGCATTGAGGTCGTGGAAGCGGGCGTCGAGGCCGTCGTCATCATCAACGGTAAGGTTCCACACAGCGTGCTGCTCGAGCTTCTGACCGATCATGGCGCGGGAACGCTGGTCGGGCGGCGCAAGCCGAAAGCGAAGACCTGAGATGGGTGCGGCGGAGCTAAAAGTCCTGATGCCGAGGCTGGGCGCCGAGCGGCGCGGCTTCGCGCATACCGCCACCTGGATCTTCGACCTCGACAACACGCTTTACCCGGCGGAGTGCAATCTGTTCGCGCAGGTGGACCACCGCATGGGAGAGTTCATCGCGCACTATCTCGGCGTGCCTTACGCGCACGCCCGGCACCTGCAGAAGACCTACTATCGCCAGTTCGGCACCACGCTCGCCGGGCTGATGGCTATTCACAAGCTCGATCCGACGGAGTTCCTCGCTTACGTCCACGACATCGATCTTTCAGTGGTGCCGGAGTCGTTGGCGCTCAGGGCCGAGATCGAAGCGCTGCCGGGGCGGCGGCTCATTTTTACGAACGGTTCCGAACGCCATGCGGAGCGGGTGGCCGAGAAGCTCGGCGTGCTCGATCTGTTCGAGGGCATCTGCGATATCGCAGCGTGCGGTTATGTGCCGAAGCCCGAAGCCGAGGCGTTCGACCGCATGATCCGCCGGCACGGAATCCGGCCGGGCGAAGCGGCGATGTTCGAAGACATGCCGATGAACCTCGTGGCGCCGCACGACCTCGGGATGACGACCGTGCTCGTGCATTCGAGCTATGTCGATCATCCGGTGCAGGAAAAAATGAAGGCGTGGACCGAATTGCCGGACCACATCCATCACATGACGCTGGATTTGACGGGTTTTTTGAAGGGGGCAACTGGCAGCAGCGGGCAACGGGCAGGCGAAAGCGAGCGCTAAGGTCAGCCCTGCTTTTCCCAGCGGCCGTTTTCCGATTGGCGCCAGTAGGTCACGGCGCATCCGGCGGCTCGGGCTTCTTTCCATTGGCTGCGTGCGCGGGCTGTTGCTTCCGAATCTTGTCCGTCGAAGATGCAGACGATGCGCACGAACTCGTTGAAGCCCGTCATCTCGGCTCCATCCACCAGAAAGCGAACGCCGGCGCCGTTCGGCGTTTCGTTCGTGGTCGTGAGATAGATGGGCTGGCGGGAGGGATCTCCATCGCGCGCGGTGCCGTGCGGCAGGAAGCTCGCGTCCGAGTAGGTCCAGAGCGCGAGATCGAGCGCTTCCAAGCGTTCGGCACTTCCGGATTGGACGACGGCACGCCAGCCGCGCTCAAGCGTGCGCTCAAGTAGCGAGGGCAGCACGCGTTCGAGAGGCGCGCGCTCGAGGTGATAGAACAGAACTTCCGCCGCTTCCGCCATCGTGCCCTTAAGTGTCCATCCGCCGGGTATCAGTGAACGAAGCTAACTCAAATTTGCGGGAACTTGCGATCGGAAAGCCTTACGCAGGCTATCGCAAGCTATCCGACACATATCAAAAATGGGGTCTTGATGTTGGGGGCAACGTCCCCTATCTGTCTCCGTCCGGTGCGGCGCCATCTAGGGTGACGCCCGTGCGGGCGGTGAGGCTCGGCAGCATCTTCGGGTTCGCTGCCTTGCCCCCGCCCGCTGCGATTCTAAGCCCCTTCTTCAATTGAGCATTGCGCGGACGATCGGTGCCGCTATCGACGCCGCTTCGGCGCGAACGGGTTGTCGCCGCCGCGCAGGTTCAAGCGAATAGGCACGCCCGGCAGATCGAAAGTCTCGCGGAGGCTGTTGGTCAGGTAGCGCTGATAGGTTTTCGGCAGTGCGTCAGGCCGCGTACAGAAGGCAACGAAAGTGGGCGGACGCGTCGACGGCTGCGTGATGTAGCGGATCTTGAGGCGGCGACCCGAGGGAGCGGGCGGCGCGTGGCGTGCGAGCGCTTCTCCGAGCCAGCGGTTGAGCTGCGGTGTCGAGACACGGCGGTTCCAGACTTCCGCCGCCTTCACGACGGCGCGCAGCAGTTTATCGAGGCCCTTTTCGCTCGCGGCCGAAAGCGGGATGACCGCAACGCCTGGAACCTGCGCCAGGCCTTCGCCGATTTTGTCGAACAGCCCGTTCAATACTTTCTGCTTGTCTTCGATCAGGTCCCACTTGTTGACGGCAATCACCAACGCGCGGCCTTCCTCGGTCGCGAGCTCGCCGATGGTGAGGTCCTGGTGCTCCAGGCCGCGGTCCGCATCGATCAGCAGCACCACGACTTCCGCGAAGCGGATGGCGCGCACCGTATCGCTGGTGGAGAGCTTCTCGGCGAGGTCGGTTACCTTGGCCTTGCGGCGAAGCCCTGCCGTATCGAACAGCTTGATGGTTTGCCCGTTCCAGGTGATGTCGCTCGATACCGTGTCGCGTGTCAGGCCGGGCTCAGGGCCGGTGATCATGCGGTCTTCGCCGAGCAGCGCGTTCACCAGGGTCGATTTTCCGGCGTTGGGGCGGCCGACAATAGCAACGCGCAACGGTTTCTTCGGAGCGTCGGTCTCATCCTCAGCGTCGTCGTTGCCATCCTCGCGCTTCTTCCTCGGCTTAGGCTTCATGCCGAGGGCGGCCAGCGCGTCGCGTTCGAGGTCTCCGAGGCCGAGCCCATGCTCCGCCGAGATTGCGACCGGCTCACCGAGGCCGAGCTTGAACGCCTCATAGAAGCCTTCGTCCGAGGTGCGCCCTTCGCATTTGTTGGCGATCAGCACGACGGGACGGCCGGACGCGCGCACCGTGCGGGCGAAAGTTTCGTCGGTTGCGGTGACACCGTCGCGCGCGTCGATCACGAACAGCACGAGATCGGCCAGCGAAATGGCGGCTTCGGTCTGCTGGCGCATTCTATCGGCGATGGAGCCCCGGCTTGCGACTTCAAGGCCGGCGGTGTCGATGATCGTGATGGGGTGGCCACCAAGTTCGGCATCGCCTTCCTTACGGTCGCGTGTCAGCCCCGGAAGATCGGAGACGAGTGCGTCTCGCGTGCCGGTCAAGCGATTGAACAGGGTCGACTTGCCGACGTTGGGCCGGCCGACGATGGCGATCTTGGGGATCATGACTTGGGGCGTTTCCGCTTTCAATTAATCAGGCTCTATGGCCCGATTTCGTGGGAAATGCAAAGCGTCGATGCGCGCACCCGGCAATCGGGGCCAAATGCTCCGTTCGAATGGTAAACGGCGTGTTCGAACGGGCTATTCGTTCGGGGCGTCGTACTCGTTGGAGCCGTTCGAGCAGAAGTGCGTGATCAACTCGCAGTTCTTGCCGCCCTCGTTGCCACACGATTCGGCGGCGAGTGTTTTGGCCTGCTCGACGTCGGGATCGGTGGCCCAGCCGGATGCCCAGTCGTTCTTGCGCTTCTCTCCGGCGTAAAGTGCGAAGCACTGCTCTTTGAACGACGCGTAGTGCTCGCAGCCGCCGGCTTCCGATTTCGATACGCAGATCGCCATCGCCTGCTGCTTGGCATCCGCCTCGGTTCCATAAACCATCGCGCGCCAGATCATGGCGTTCGAATCCTTTGCAACGGCGCCCCAGTCGTCGATCCAATAAAGGATGCCTGCGCCACATTCGGCGGCCATCGCGCGATAGGCCGTCTCGAAGCCTTCGGTCGGGAAAGAGAGCTTCAGCGTGCCGCCATACGCAGACGTGCCGGAGACAACAACCTCACCTTCGTGGTGCCGCAACTGGCGCGTGGCATCACGCAACGGGTAGCCGTCGGCATTGTCGCCCATGATGACGTCGTCATTGTCGAATTTCAGCATTTGATGGTTGGTGCCGGCGGTCAGGCTGATGGGACTGCCGGTGTCGAACAGCTCGGATTTGCTCAGTGAGATGTCGATGGTGTCGCCGGTCGTGTCATCGGGATAGCTGCGCTTGCGACCGATTTCCATGACCGGCCGGCTGGTGAGAATCGAGCGGCCTTCGATGCGCGTTGCGCCTGTCGAGATCCGGCATCCGTCTTGGTTTTGCTCGAAAAACCAGCGCCCGTTGGGAACGGAGCCCGACACCGTATAGGGCGTCAGCTCGACGGTTTCCTCGAGCAGGCGATTGAGAGTTTCCTGATTGAGAGAGCCGCTCTTCGGCTGGCCGATAGCACCTTGATAGTCCTTCAGCGCGTTGCGGATGTCGGAGATGGACGCAGTTCCGGTGCCACGCAGGTGGCCAAGGCGGCGTAACACCAGTTCGACCCGGTTCCAGACACCATCCGGGTTCTGTGCGAGGGCTGGAAGTTTCCGCTCGTCGGCATTGCTTTCGACCACCGTCTCGGGTGTCGAGGTTCCGGGCGATTTCTCATCGCCTGCAAAATAGCGGACGAGGAAAACGGCGGCCATTACGAGGGCCGCGCCTCGCAATACGTAATCTGGCCATTTGAGGCCACTGCCCGCGGATTTCGGCGTGGGCTTGGCGGCGTCATCCTTGCCGAAGAAGCGGGTGGCGAGCGTCTGGATGCCGCGCGCGGGTTCGAATTTCGTCGCAACGGTTTCGGCGCGGCCGGACGGGTTCGGGAGAAGTTTGCGCCGCCATTCGCGGATCGTCACCGGGCGCTGATCGGGATCGGGCTCGAGCGCCCAATCGACGGCGCCGAGGAAGTCGGCCCGGTAGGCGCCACGGGCTGCTTCCTTCGCGGATACGTAGGAATCGTTGCGCACACGTGTCAGCGCATCGGGCGGGGGGCCGCCAGCGATCACGCTGTAGATGGTTGCGCCCAGCGAATAGATATCGGACCAGGCGCCCTGCTGGCGGGTTTCGCGGTCGTATTGCTCGATCGGCGAGTAGCCGGGTTTGACGATGGCGGCGACGGTCTGCGTGCGCCGTGCCATGGCCTGGCGGCTCGCGCCGAAGTCGATCAGCACGGGGCTGCCGTCGTCGCGGATCAGGATGTTGTCGGGCGAGATGTCGCGATGATAGATGCCGCCGGCGTGGAGGGCTTCGAGCGCGTTCAAAAGCGGGGCAAGCAATTCGTCGAGGTCGCGCTGGGCCGGCGGCTTCGGGAAATAGTTTTCGAGGGTTTTGCCTTCCTCGAACGTCATCACGAAGTAGCCGGTGTCGTTCTCCTCGAAGTAGCGCATACAGCGCACGATGTTGGGGTGCTGCAGACGTGCCAGGCGGCGGGCTTCGTCGATGAATTGCGAGAGGCCCCACTGGAACTGCTCGGCTTCGCCGCGGGTGCGCGGGCGCACGGTGACGGTGTTCGAGCGGCTCGCGAAGTCGCGCGGGAAGTACTCCTTGATGGCGACATCGATATCGAGTTTGACGTCGTGCGCCCGGTAGGTGATGCCGAACCCGCCCGCGCCAAGGATGCCGTCGATGCGGTATTCGTTCGCGAGGAGCGTGCCGATGGGGAGAGCGAATTCGTGTTCCGAGTCCATGCGGCGTCCTGACGAGAAAAATCCGGCGGTTCAACTTGCGGCAGACAACTGTGTTTTACGCACTTCGACCCAAATGGAACGTGTAGCCGACGGTGCCGAAGCGAACCCGCTGACCGGCTGGAACAGCCGCTTTCTTTATGCGCTCGGAGCCAACGAAGGTGCCGGCGCTCGAACCCAAATCCTCGATCCAGAGCATCCCGGATTTGTCGAGCCACATGCGGGCGTGGCGGCGGCTCACGCTTTCGTGGGAGAGGACGACGTCACAACTTCTGGAACGTCCGATGACAAGAGACTGGCCGTTGTCGAGCTTGTCGCGGTCGATGACGAATTCGGGACCCGAGGCGCTCGGCATGAAGGTCAGCGCTTTCTCGCGGCGCTGGGGCGGCGGGGCGAGGGCTTCTCGCCTCGCGCCGTCGCTTTGGCCGAAGCCCGCGCCGGCCGCAACGCGGCTGACGCGGTTGGCGACTGCGGTGAGCGGCTTGACGACAGCGGGGACGTCGCGGCGATAGGCGATCCAGAGCGAAGCTCCAGCCAGCAGCAGGCTCGCGAGAAACATCGGGAGCACAAAGCCGGAGGAGGAGGCTGCGGTTATGGTGCAGGCACCCGAAATCACAGTCGGCGTAAAGCTCGCTACTTCGAGGAAGCGCGTGATCTCCTTCGGGTGGATCGCGTAGAACACGCCCTGCGGGTCGCCTTCGACGGCGCGAATGGTGTTGACGCCGAGCACGCGGCCGCAACTGTCGATCAGCGGGCCGCCGCTGTTGCCTTGGTTGATGGCCGCTGAGTGCTGCAGGGCTGGGCCGTCGATGCTGCGGAAGTAGCTCAGGTTTCGCGAGGCGACGCCTTCGGTCCAGGTCGGGCGGTAGAAGTCTTCGTCCTCGATGCCGAAGCGGACCTGTTTCATTTCGCCGGTGCTTTTGTCGGAGAAGATGGCGAGGTCGGCGGTGCCAGGGAAGCCAATGGCGATTACGCGCGTGGTGGCTTTGGTTTCGTAGCCGGCGAGGGGAAGTGCGCTGCCGGGGAGGTCGCTTACGGCCTCCAGCACCGCGAGATCCTTTTCCGGAGAGCGGCGCAGAAGCTTGGCTTCGACGATCTTGGGCTTGCCGTCGACGATCATCGCGAGATGGAAGCTTACGCCGCCTTCTACGACGTGATTGTTGGTTACGACGATGCGGTGGCCGTGAACGATCCAGCCGGTACCCATGCTGAAGCTGTTGGGGTCGCTTTGCGGAGCGATGACGCGGACGACGCTGGCTTCAATGGCAGAGGTGTCGAAGGCTTCGGCCGCATGGGATGCTCCTCCCCACAGGACAGACAGGGCAACGAGAAGCGCCCCGATCGGATTGAAGCCCAGGGCTCTCGCTGCGGCCGTGGTGGCCATGATGTGCCTCTCACTCGTGCGCGTCCCGAATTCCGCCTCGACATCCCAACATCGAAGACGATGCTGCGTGCCTCTTCTCGGAACGATGGTTCGGGAAGCACTTCGGGAGGTCGCCCGAAAGTGAGTATAAATACAGAATCGTGGGAGCGGCTAGCGAGAGCACGCCGTTCCGGCCCGATAAAACTCAAAAGAGATGAATGCCGGGCGGGCGTATGCCAATGAGAGTCGGGATGTGCGCGAAAGGTAGGGCGTCCGGCTCCGGCAGCTTCGCCTAGTTGAAGGCAACCAGCTTCGCGTCGTCGGTCAGTACATACATCTTGCCTTCAGCGACGACGGGCGAAATGTAGACCGCACCGCCAACGCTCATCTGGCCGGTGACGCGGCCAGTCGCGGCCTCGACGCCCGCGAGCTGGCCTTCCTTGGACGCCAGCCACAAAATCCCGTTGGCCAGGACTGGGCCGGACCACGCGTTGGAGCCGGGGAGCTTGGTCGACCACTGGACCTTGCCATCGCGCCGGTGGATGGCCATCAGCTGGCCGGTGGTATCGACGACGAAGACGCTGTCGCCGGCGACGTAGGGCGGTTGCGTGCCCGGAACGCTCAACGACCACAGGCGCTCGCCGGTTTTGGCTACGGTTGCGACCATGCGGCCGCCGTGGCCCACCGCGAACACGGTGCCGTTATCGATGGCGGGGCGGGCCGCGTCGCTCATGGAGGCGAGCTGCGACGTGGTGCGGTTGCGCGACAGGCTTTCGGACCATAGGCCGCTGCCGTCCGCTGTGCGGAGCGCGACGAGATCACCAGAGGCATACGGCACGACGACAGTCTCGCCGTCGACGGCGGGGCTGGCATTGAGGCCGAGGCTCGCCTGCTGCGGCAGGCCGCGCACGACCCATAGCTCGGTGCCGTCGGCGGTCGACAGGCAATACAGCTTGCCCTCGACGGTGAGGACGTAGACGCGATCCATCAAGGTGGTGGGGGCGGCACGAATCGGAACGCCGATGGCCTTCTCCCAGATGCGCTTGCCGGTCGAAGGATCGAGTGCGATGACGGCGCCGAAGCCGCTTGCGGCATAGATGCGTCCGCCATCGGCGGCGATGCCGCCGCCGTAGCCGCCGCCATCGGCAGCGGTGAGGTTCATGATGTTCGACGTGATGGCCGAGAATCCGGGGCCTGCCTTGTCGGTTGTGGGCTCCAGGGTGGCGCGCCAGAGGGCTGATCCGCCCGAAGTCGAGAATGCGCTGACGGCGCCTTCCGAATCGAGGGCGTAGATGCGGCCTTCATAAACGATTGGGCTGGCGGTGACGCGGCCGACCTTCGAAGTGCCCTTGCCGGCGCTGGCGCTCCAGGCCTGCTTCAGCGTGCTTGCCGAAAGGGCGAGATGGCCGGGGGCGTTGTTCGGCTCGCCGCCGGGTTGCGCCCAAGCGACGTTGAGACGAGGTGGCGGAAGAACAATCGGCGTGCTGGCGTCGGCGAGATCGCCGACGCTCTTTTCCTGAGCGGGAATGACGGGGATGCGCTTGCCCGGAAGCGGAGGCGTGGTCTCCTTGAAGGGATTGAGCTCGCTCACCTTCGGCAAACTCGGCAGGCTGTCAGAACAGCCGCCCACAAGCAGGCCCGCCATCAGGGGCATTGCCCCCAGCGTTGCCAGCCTGCCCAAGCAATAACGCATCATTTCCGAGCCTCCGGGACCGGGATCAGCCGTTAGGGAGCCGATGCGGGTTTTTCTGCGCCTGTCGTGGCACCATCTTGGGCCGGAACTGTGCCTGATTTGGGTTGGGCCGCCAGCTCTGCGGTGGCGATTTCACCCATCAATCTGTTGATACGCTCGGAAGCGGCCTGGGACAGGCCCGGAGCGGCGAGCAACGGGCTCAGCGCCGCGCGGGCTTCATCGAGCTTTCCGGCCTTCAAGGCAGCGGTGCCGAGCAGCTCACGTGCGGTGAAGCGCCAGGAGCTGTTGTCGCCCGTCAGGGGGGCGAGCCGGGTTTGAATCTCGGCGAAATCCGCTTCACCCAGGCGCAGAGAGGCGGCCTGCAGGCGCGCATAGTTCGCGAGCATCGGATCGGCGGAGCTGTCGGCTGCAAGCTTGTCGAAAACGGCCAAGGCTTCAGCGCGCTTGTCGAGCTTCAGGTAGGCGCCAGCCTGAGACAGCTGGGCGAGGGCGGCATAGCCCTTCGGGCCGGAGGCCGCGATGGCTTCGAAGGCCTTGGCGGCATCTTCCGACTTGCCGGAGACCGCGAGCTTCGTCGCGGCTTCGAATTCCGCGCCCGCAGCCTGGGAGGCGGCAAGACGCTGGCCCTCCCAGATCTTGGTTCCGGCGACCACGGCGATAATCGCGATCGCTAGGCCAATGAAATAAGTTCCGTAACGCTGCCAGAGCTTTGCGAACTGCTCCCGGCGCATTTCTTCTTCAACTTCGCGGAACAGCGCGTCGTTATTGTCGACCATAGAGCCCCGTGCCCCAATCTTTGTTTTGCGGGTGCCATCCGATCCGAAATTCTCGGCCCGGCGCCCCCGTTGTGTCTCGTTCGATCCGGCCTGATGGCGCTGGCCTGGATGTGTGGTCCCACGGTTCCTGGCCGAGCCAAGAGCCGTTAGGCTCCGCTTGATAGCGCGGGAGCCCCGATCAGGGCAAATGGTGTGAACGAGGCGGCCCCCTAGGTACCTCGCCGGGTCTGGGAGGTTGCCGCGTCCAGGAAGGCGTTCACGCCTCGGACCCTGGCTTTGCAGCTTTCTCCAAAGACCTTCTATGTGCTTAGCTTTTTCGGCTTTTTCGTGGCCTGAGGCGTGGCGGTCAGCTGGCCGGTCGCCTCCTCCTTCATCGCGTAGGAGTGTTCCTCGGCCGGAAAGCGGCGATCGCGGACATCGTCGGCATAGGATTTGATGGCGTCCTCGATGGCGGTGGCGATGGCGCCGAACTTCTTGACGAACTTCGGTACGCGCGGGGACAGGCCCAGCATGTCTTCCATCACCAGGATCTGGCCGTCGCAGTTCGAAGAGGCGCCGATGCCAATGGTCGGAACGTCGATCGCATCGGTGATGCGGGCCGCGAGGGGAGCCGGTACGGCTTCGACCACGATGGCGAAGGCGCCGGCTTCAGCGAGGGCGCGTGCGTCCTCCTCGATGGCGATCCATTCTTCGTGCGTGCGGCCTTGGGTTTTGAAGCCGCCGATCACGTTGATCGATTGGGGCGTAAGGCCGATGTGGCCCATCACAGGGATCCCGCGCTCGACCAGATACCGCGTGGTTTCGGCCATGCGCCGGCCGCCTTCCAGCTTCACCGCTCCGCAATCGGTCTCCTTCATGACGCGGGAGGCGTTGCGGAAGGCAACGGAGGGGCTCTCCTCGTAAGTTCCAAACGGCATGTCGACCACGATGAGCGCACGCTTGGCGCCGCGCACAACGGCGCGTCCATGCACGATCATCATATCGAGGGTAACCGGTACGGTGGTCTCGAAGCCGTGCATGACCATGCCGAGGCTGTCGCCGACGAGCAGGAAATCGCAGTACTTGTCGGCGATCGCTGCCGTGTGGGCGTGATACGACGTGAGCGAGATGACCGGCTTCACACGCTTCATGGCGGTGATGTCGGGGGCCATCAAGCGGCGGGTCATCGGGTGCAGGGACATCGGGTTCCGGGCAGCTGGTTTCGAGCCATTCCAAAGGACCCTAAACCCCGCAATGCGCGTGCGCCACTTGTCCTTTGATCGAGGGTCAACAGGAAGCGGTGCTCAATGGCAAGGCATCAGCTGCGGCGGCCGTTGATCCTGGGCCACACAGCTAAGTGAGATCGCCAACTCGACGTGTCGCGAAATGGCTTTCGTGACTTTCGTCTGATAACCTTATTGCTCCGCTAACCGCGTGTTAGGCCAACGTCGCTATTCCTTGTTGCAGCTATATATTTTTTTTAATCAAACCGCAGGGATGGTTGTATCGTGCCTCGATTGACCGGGACCCGTTTGGGTAATTTCCTGCCGTCGGCAGGGCTTCGCGCCGTCAGTTTAGCTATGCTCGTTACCGTTTTTACGACGGGCGGGATCGCGTTCACGGTTCCTGACGCCGGGGCGCAGGGGCTGTTCGGAAACTGGGACTCGCCACCGCCCAAGATCCGCAAGGTCAAGCGTCCGCCGCCGTCAGTCACGGACGAGGCGCCGGAGAAGGTCTCCGGCAAAAAATCCAAGCAAGAGGTCATTGCCGACCGGCCGGTGTCTGGCCCGATGGTGATCAACGTCTCGCTCAGCCGTCAGCGACTGGTTGCCTACGACGGGACGGAGCGGGTCGCGGAATCGCCGGTGTCGTCGGGACGGGTCGGGTACTCGACACCGATGGGCGTGTTCTCGGTGCTCGAAAAGAAGCGGATGCACCATTCCAACCTCTACCAGAATGCGCCGATGCCGAATATGCAGCGCCTGACCTGGTCGGGCGTGGCGATGCACGCCGGTGCTCTGCCCGGGTTTCCGGCCTCGCACGGCTGCGTGCGCCTGCCCCACGGCTTTTCCAAGAAGCTGTTCGGGATGACGAAGAACGGCACGCGCGTGATCATTACGCGTGATCCGGTGGCACCGATTTCGTTTGCGCACGAGCGGTTGTTCGCGGCCTACCCGCCTGAGGACGAACTCGTCACGGGAAGTGCGGGCGTGAAACTCGCCGATGCTTCAAAAGCCGCGAGCGAGTCGCGCGGGAGCGCAGTTTCGGAAGCGCTGGGCGTGACCACTGCCGCCGCGGCCGGTGTCGAGGACGTGGCGCATCCAGGGGTTCGTCCGAGCTACCGTGAGCGGCGTAGGGCCGAGGCTGAAAAACTCACCGCGGAGATTCGAGCGGCCGGATACGTCAAGGCCGACAAGGCGGCTATTCTCGCTCCGTTGCAGGACGTCGCTCAGAAGGCGAAGGAGCCGCTCGTTGCGGCCCGGGCCGAAGCGGAACGTGCGGACGAAGAGCTGCGCAAGCTCGAGGGCGCGCGGGCCAAGGCCGAGCGCGAGATCGCGGTTTTGCAAGCGCCAGAGCCGGAAGAGACGGGAAAGAAGAAGCGCAAAAACAAGAAGGCCATGGATCCGGCGAAGCGCGACGCGCGCATTGCCGAGCTGACTGAGGAACTCGCGGAGCTGCCGACCGAGACGGCTGCCGCACGTGTGGCCTCTGAGGCCGCGAATGCGCGCCTTACCGAGGTTCTCGACGTTGCTAAGGAAGCTGAAGCCAAGCGCCGCGCGGCAATGACGGAGCTTATGCAGGCCAACTCCAATCTGGCGAAGCTTCTGGAGCAGGAGCGTGCTGCAAAGCGGCTGGAAGCCAAGCGCAGTCTGCCGGTCACGGTGTTCATCAGCCGCTCCAAGCAGCGTCTTTATGCGCGCCAAGGTTATGAAACGATTTTCGATGTCGAGGTGAGCTTCGATCGTCCGGATGAGCCGGTCGGTACGCACGTCTTCACGGCGCTGGACTACACGGACGCGAAGACGGCGATGAAGTGGAGCGCGGTGTCGATCCCTTATGATCCGTCGCGGTCTTCCAGGAAGAAGGACAAGTCGAGCAAGGCCAAGCAACCGGAGCAGTCGGTTGCGGTCGATCTCAGCAAGCAGACGCCCGCAGCCGCGCTCGAGCGCATCACAATCCCCGAGGACGCGCGCGAACAGATTGTCGACGTGATGAAGCCTGGATCCTCGTTGATCATTTCGGACCTCGGGATCAGCAACGAGACGGGCGAGTACACGGACCTGATCGCGTCGATCCGGTGACCTCTTGCTGCCGGCAGGTTGTCAGCTAGGGAAGCCGGATCACGTGCTCGGGCGGCGAGAGTAGAATTTCGACGTCGTCGCCGATCTTCACGTCGCCGCTTTCGAGAACCCGGCAGGTGACGCCTCCGCGCCAGTCGGGATGCAGGGCCTTGAGCAAGCCGGGGAAGGCTTCTTCCATACGGTTGCAAGGTTGGGTCGGGTTGGTCACCTCGAGCTTGACCGGGCCGATGCGCAGAATCGCGCCGCGGGCCTTGGGTAGCCCTATCCCTTCGACGAGAAGATTGGCGCGGCGTGTGGTCCACGGCAGCCGGACAGGCCCGCCGTCCGGAGCCTTCAGCTGAGACAGAGCCTGTTCCCAGGCTTCTCTCGCCAGCACGGTGATCTGCCGGCGCGGAAACTTTGGCCCTTTGTGGTCGCCTTCGAGCCCCCGCTCGATCGAAATCCGGCCGGTATCGATCTCCTGCATGGGCGCGCGTACGGCGTTCCGCCATGCGATCCCAATGAGACGTCCGGCCGGATGATCGGTCATGGAGCCGCGCTCACCGTCACGGGGCGAAGCTTGTCGAGACGATCGGGACACCGATCAAGGCACCATGTCCCCAGAACATGATCAAGGCGTAGAGAGCGACGCCGACGCCGATCACGAGAACGTCGTTGATCGGGCTCGTCGGAGCGGCGGGGAGGACGGTGCCGGGACGGCGCTTGACTGAAATCCGGTCGTAGACGCCGAATGCCAGAAAGCTTCCGAACAGCAGCAGGGAGCCCGCGTCGCCGTTCACCAGAAGGTGCGCGAGCGCCCAGAATTTGATGGCGGCGAGTAGCGGGTGTTTGGCCTTGGTGCGGATGCGGGAGGGGATAAACGCGGCGACCAGCAGAATAATCGCCGGCAGCATCAGCAGGAACGCGATGTGGCGCGTCCAGGACGGCGGATCCCACAGCACCGGATTCTTGCCCGGCATGAGCTGGAGCTTGTGGTAGCCGACGACGATCAGCACCAGGCCGATCAGGGCCAGCGCCGAATAGCCGATTTTGTAGGCCTGGGCGCCGAAGCGCTCGACAAGGCCGTCGCGCAGGCTGGGGGACGTCGGCACGAGGTGGACGGCAAAGAAGAGTAAGAGGCCGAGCGTTAACGGAAGCATGCGATGATCCTTGTCTTATGACTGGCTGGCGGCTGCTGGCAGACGGGATGAAACCTCGGCGCGTATGCAATTTTTGCAGTGCAACCGACATTGACCCGATAGCGGGGTTTTTAGCATAATCACGGGCGGGCGGAACGCGTACATCAGTGAGGCCCCAATGGCGTCGAGCGAAGGCTGGACAGAGAAGACGAAATTTCGGGGCGGACGGAGTGCATCTGCGGCTGGCGCGCGTTCGCGGTCGTTGAAGGATGCCTTGTCGGCTGCCGGTCTCGACGAGGCCGAGCGGATCGAGACTGAGCGCCCGGCCAACCGATTGGTGGATGTGTTGCCGGCATCGCCCAATCCTCTCATGACGCCGCGCCTTGCTTTCTTCGAAGAAGCCGATGAGGCGCTTCCACGCGTGCTTTCGACTTCGCGCACTGCTTCGTCCGGGGTTGTCTCGCCGGCGCCCTGGCAACGGGCGGCGAGCCGGGGACGTAGACGTACGTTGCTGCACAACACCTTCGGTTGGGTGATGACGCTTGTAGTGGCGGGCACCATCATTGGGTTGGCTGGGCGCTATCTTGCGGTTCCGCCCCATCTTCAGACCATGCAGCAGGCGCGCCAGTAACGCTCAATTTGGCGATCACGCGCGGCGCGTGATCCTGCTCCCACTGTCACCGGCAGGGCGCGGTGGGAGAAACGCGAATCAGATAATCGAAATCTCTTAATCGATTTTCGATCGTCCATTCCGCGGGATCTCGTGAGCCTATGATGCCTGCCGCCGAAATGCAGAGGGTGCCTGTTCGCGCCGCCGCGCAGCAACCTCAGCCGCTGCACGATGGAGCAGAGACCGGGAGCCGGATGCGCTTGTCGGTGGTGCCGCCGGATACACGAGCGGCCGATCAACTTGCCCACACGATGCGCCTCGTGAAAGCCGCCCGCTTCAACGCGGCGACGCGGCTCGAACGGAAAGAGGCGGTATCGCTTTTCACGCAATCGATGGTGGCGCTCTATTTCGTCGGTCTCGCGGTGTGGCAGGCGGTCTATGTCGGGCAGATCGACGACGCGACCAATCGCCTGATGACGTTCGTGCAGCTGGTTTCGTCGGTGTTCACGCTGATCCTCGGGCTGCTCGAGGCGATGAACGACTACAAGATGAAGGCGCACCATCTGCAAAACTGCGCGTTGGCGGTTTCGGAGCTGGCGCAGGAGCTGATGATCGCGCGTCCTTCAGCGCCACAAGAGGTGCAGGAGTACCGGCGGCGTTACAACGAGGCGCTGCGCGCCTGCCCGGTCAATCACGCCCGCATCGATTTCTTGTGCGCCAAGCTCGATGATGGGAACGCGAGCCAGCTCCAGCGTTTCCTGCTCGGTGCGCGCTACGTGCTCGACGTTTACGGCCTTTACGCGCTGTTCCTCGCGGTGCCGCCGCTCATTTGGTGGCTGCATCAGTAGCGGCAGGAAGCGGCGCCGGTACAGGCGCCTTCGCGTCGGAGGAAGTCTCGGCCTTGGCGGGCGTCAGTGTTTCCGTGGGCTTTGAAGCCGGAGACGGCTCCGGGACGGTTGCGGCTACGGGTGGAGCGGCAGGCGTCGGCGTGGGCGGCGTCTTGGGAACAGCCGTCGTGACGCACGCTTCGCGGATCTTCGCTTCCGCCAGCTCCTTGGTCTTCAGGAACTCTCCGGTGAACGGAATGAACGTGAGCCGCGTGAGCTTATAGAGCTCGTTGGTGAAGGTGGCGCCGCAGTCGAGAACGAACTGGTGCAACTCGGCCATGCGGCAGGTTTCGAGCAGGGCCTTCGCATCCTGATTTAGGATGCGGGCGTCGTAGGCTTTGGTGATGCAGCGATCGACGTCGGCCATGGCGGCGATGAGGTGATCCTCGAACAGCGGTTCCAGCGCCGAGAACTTGAGATCGCCGGCCGCTTCGCGGATTGCGAACAGGTTCAGCAACACGTTCTTGTTCCAGTCGACGTAGGCTTCGTCGTAGGCCTGCTTGCGATGGCGGACCTCCTCCACGTCGGCATGGCGGCGAATGGCCGAGGCAACCATACCGGCGCGCGTGCGGCGCTCGTAGACCAGGTGGGCGATTGTTTCGATGGCCTGCCGGCGGCTTTGATAGGCGGAGTAGGTTTGAGCGAGCCAGGCGCCAACACTTGCGGTGATGATGCCGTTTATGGCGGCGGAGGCGAGCGCGAAGCTGATCAACTGGCGGCGCGTCAAACGGGCCTGACGCAACAGTGCTCTCGACATGGCGACCCCTCCCCGGACCGATCGTCAGGTCTATAGCATTTTCGGGACGAGAGAGGTGCGCCCGACGGGTGACATGCCCGCCGGGAATCCTAAGGCGCTGGGAATGACGCCGAAACGCGGCTCGAAGACCGAGGTCAGCCGCCAGTCACGCTCATGTGGCGGGCGACTGCCGGGCGCTGGCGGCGGCGGTCGATGACGAAATCGTGGCCCTTCGGCTTGCGGGCGATGGCTTCGTCGATGGCTTCGAAAAGAAGCCCGTTGTCGGGGCTCGCGCGCAACGGCGCTCTCAAGTCGGCCGCATCCTCCTGGCCCAGGCACATGTAGAGCGTGCCGGTGCAGGTGACGCGCACGCGGTTGCAGCTTTCGCAGAAATTGTGGGTCATTGGCGTAATGAAGCCCAGACGCCCGCCGGTCTCCTTGATGCGGACATAGCGCGCCGGGCCGCCGGTGCGGAACGGAATGTCTTCCAGGGTCCAGCGGTCGAGCAGGCGCGCGCGTACGATCGAAAGCGGCAGGTACTGATCGGTTCGGTCGCCTTCGATATCGCCGAGCGGCATGGTTTCGATCAGCGTCAAGTCGCAGCCTTCGCCATGGGAAAAGCGGATCAGATCGTCGATCTCGTCCTCGTTGACGCCCTTCAAGGCGACGGCGTTGATCTTGACGGAGAGGCCAGCGCGCTGGGCAGCCTTCACGCCGCCGAGCACGATCGCGAGGTCGCCCCAGCGGGTGATGGTTTTGAACTTCGCGGGATCGAGGGTGTCGATCGAGACATTGATGCGCTCGACGCCGGACGCCTTAAGGTCACCCGCGTATTTGGCGAGCTGGCTGCCGTTGGTGGTCAGCGTCAGCTCTTCGAGGCGCCCACTCTCGCGGTGGCGCGAGAGCGATTTGAACAGCGACATGATGTTCTTGCGTACGAGCGGCTCGCCGCCGGTTATGCGTAATTTCTTGACGCCCTTGGCAACGAAAGCGGAGCAGAGACGATCGAGCTCCTCGAGTGTCAGCAAGTCCTTCTTGGGAAGGAAGGACATGTTCTCGCTCATGCAATAGACGCATCGGAAATCGCAGCGATCCGTCACGGAGACGCGCAAGTAGCTGACATGGCGACCGAACGGATCCACCAGGCTGGGTTCTGGGGACGGGTGCTTGTCGTCAAACGATGTCGGCGTGGTGAAGTCCATGCGTCGGTCCCGGATCTTGATGTCCCCTGCTAGCGGCGTGCTCTGACATCGGACGATGCCGCGCACCACGCCATAAACGTCGGCGGATCTTAACCCGTTAAATTAGCGAGGTTACCGCCGACATCAAGCCCACCCGCACTTGTGTCATATGCTTGCGCGAGATACTGCTAAGCAAAAATCCCCGCCAGAATGGGGAGCAGCGACCTTCTTGGGGGGAGGAAAAATTATGGCCAGCACGAATGGCACGTCAAATGGGGCGTTGACGCAGCCCGGTTGGCTGGACCGCGAGGCGATTGTCGCGAGCCCGGGGTTCAACCGATGGATGGTTCCGCCCGCCGCGCTTTGTATCCATCTCTGCATCGGCATGGCCTACGGCTTCTCGGTTTTCTGGAAGCCGCTTCAAGGCGCCCTGCTCGGGGCTGACGGAAAAGCCCTGCCCGAATGCTCGGCTGGTGCGATGACGTTCGCCGAGAAGGCGGCCGGCACATTGCGCGCGCTGACCGCGACGGACTGCAACTGGAGCCAGTTCGATCTCGGCTGGATGTACACCTTCTTCTTCGTGTTGCTCGGCGTGTCCGCTGCGATTTGGGGTGGCTGGCTCGAGCGCGCCGGCCCGCGCAAGGCGGGCTTGGTCTCGACACTCTGCTGGTGCGGCGGCCTTCTGATCGCGGCCTTTGGCGTCTACACGCATCAGCTTTGGCTGATGTGGCTCGGCTCAGGGGTCATCGGCGGCATCGGGCTCGGTCTTGGTTACATCTCTCCGGTCTCGACGTTGATCAAATGGTTTCCCGACCGGCGCGGCATGGCGACCGGCATGGCGATCATGGGCTTCGGCGGCGGCGCGATGATCGGCTCGCCACTCGCGACGCTGCTGATGGATCATGTGTTCAAGACTCCGACGGACCCCGGCGTCTGGCAGACGTTCGTTGCGATGGCCGCGATCTACACCGTGTTCATGCTGATCGGGTCGTTCCGCTACCGGCTGCCGCCGGCGGGCTGGAAGCCTGAAGGTTGGAAGCCGCCGACGAACAGCCATGCGATGATCACCTCCAACCACGTGCACCTCGACAACGCGCACAAGACGCCTCAGTTCTGGTTGCTGTGGACCGTGCTGTGCATGAACGTTTCGGCCGGCATCGGCATCATCGGTGCGGCTTCGCCGATGCTGCAGGAGACATTTGCAGGTGCGCTCGTGGGACAAGATGCGCTTGGCTACCTCGACCTCAAGAAGGACGCGGCGCTGGCGGCATCGGCGGCGGCCGTGGGCGCGGGCTTCGTCGGGTTGATCTCGCTGTTCAATATTTTCGGCCGGTTCGCCTGGGCGTCCTCGTCGGACAAGCTCGGCCGCAAGCTCACGTACTTCATCTTCTTCGTTCTTGGCGCGGGGCTGTATCTGCTCGCTTCGCAGGCTGCGGACTGGAAGGTGCTCGGCCTATTCGTGCTATGCTTCTGCATCATCGCGTCGATGTACGGTGGCGGCTTCGCGACAATTCCCGCCTACCTCGCCGACATCTTCGGCACGCAGTTTGTGGGCGCGATTCACGGTCGGCTTTTGACGGCATGGTCGACGGCCGGCATTTTGGGGCCGGTGGTCGTCAACTATCTTCACGACACACGTCTTGCCGAGGGAATCGCACCGGACAAGCTTTACGGCCACATCTTCTTCATTCTGGCGGGCATGTTGGTGGTCGGTTTTATCGCGAACCTTTTGGTGCGGCCGGTCGATCCGAAATGGCACATGAGCGACGCCGAAGTCGCGGCCGAGCAGGCGAAACTCAAGACGGCGTCCAGTTCTGAATCAGGCGGCTCGTTCGGGATCGGCAAAGGCGGCCTGGATGCGAAGGCAGCCCTGTTCTGGGCCTTGGTTGGCGTGCCGCTTGCTTGGGGTGTCTGGCAGACTGTCGTGAAGGCGCTCGTATTCTTCCAGTGAGCGGCTTCGCTCAATGGAGGTTGCGGGAATGACGTGGCGAGGGTCGATTTGCGGCGGCGGGACGGCGATGGCCGTCGCGCTTATCCTGGTCGGCCTTGGAAGCGGATTTACTGCGAACGGATCGGACAGGGGCGAACCGGTGGCGAGACATGCCATTGCCCCTGCGCCATCGCTGCAGCGCGCGCGTCTCGTTCGCGTGCAGAACCCCGAGCGTGAAACGGAGGCTGTGCGGGACGCTCCGCGTGCCGAGGCCGTCTGGAAGCTGGTTACGCTTTTAGGGTTGGCGGGTTTTCTTGCCGCTGCCGGATTGGCAGGCCGCGGGCTGCGCGTCGCCGGAGTGCGTGCTCGCTTCGAGGCGGTCTAGAAACGCGCGCTTCTTCTCTGCGCCGGTCTCTCCCGTAAGATCTCCGGAACCGCATCCGAGGGCGCGGGCGATATTTTCCGCCGCGGCGTGCTGTCGATCCTCCGCGTCGATCAGCACGAGGTTCGGAACGGATGCGCTTTTCTTTTGTTCGTCAGCGGTGGGCTCGGGCAACGACGTCACGAACAAGATGCCGCTGAACTTCTGTGCTGCGGCGACGAGCACGTCGATTTCAATGCGCGCCTTGTTGGAGAGCGGAGCGAGCGCAACGCGGGCCGGCGTTCCCGCTGCGAAGGCGATGGCCTGTGCCAGGGACGCGCGATTTCCTTCTTCAATACGGATGGGAATGACGCGCACTCCGCCGCGCGCTGCAGCCGCGATAACGATTTCCGTGCCGTTTCCAGTGTTAGCGAAAGGGCGATGGTCGCCGTCCACCGTATCCCAGGCGATCGCTTCCCCTTCGCCGTCGCGGGCAAGCAGTCTTGCGATATCGGCACGCGTGTAGTCGAAGCCATCGGCGAGAATGGCGACGGCGGTGCCGGAGGGATCGCGCCCCGATTTGAGCGGCGGATCGGCGGCATGGGCCGCGCCAGAGATCGGTGCGCCGGATATCACCGCGGCGATGAAAGCCAGACAAGCGCGTATGGGCATGGCTTTCAGCATTGCCAATTCATTTGGACGGAATGCCGGACTTCGAAAGGATCAACGCGGCGAGACCCTCGGTATCGTTGAGATCGAAAACGGGTACGTCTGTTGGCTCGGTCGTATGATCGGCAGCGACGGCGATGACGAGCGGATCCGATCCCGCGAGCACGGGACCTGGGTTCTGCTCCCGTCGGCGCACCTCGATCTTGCAGATCGGTTCGTGCTTGAAACCTTCGACGAGCACGATCTCCGTCTGGGGAAGGCGCTCGATGATCTCTTCGAGTGTCGGCTCCGGTTCGTCGCGCAGCTCGTGCACGAGCCCCCAGCGTCGCGGCGATACCACGACGACATCTGCCGCGCCGGCGTTGCGATGGCGCGCACTGTCGGTCTCGGCGGCATCGAGTTCGACGTCGTGGTGGCTGTGCTTGACGGTCGAGACGCGATAACCGCGCCGAGTGAGTTCCTTCACCAGCCTCACGACCAGGTTCGTCTTGCCGGAATTTTTCCATCCGGCGATGCCGACGACGAACGGCGCAAGGCCGGTCATGGCGCATTCTCCTGCTCGGTCGAGGCCGTCATGATTGTCTCCGCGAAGGCGAGATTGTCGGGCGTATTGATGTTGAAGAAGGGGTCGATCTTGCGGCCGGCCGCATCGAAATCGGGGAACGGAACGGCGGTGGCGCCAAGGCGGTCGACAATGGCTTCGACCTTCCGGTCTCCGCGTGCGAGGGCGGCTTCAATCGCACCGGCGCATTCCAGAGACCAGAGCGCGATGACGTGATGGCGGCGTTCGCGCGACTGGGCAACGGCGACGGGCGTGGGCGTTGTCGGAAGCGCATTTGCGAGGCGTGCAACCAGGTCGAGCGGGACGAATGGCGCGTCCGCCGAGACGCTCACGACCGCGCGTGCCGTCGGGGTTTCGCGGGCGTGCCAGCGTAGGGCGGCCAGGATGCCTGCCAGCGGCCCCGGATAGTCCGGGAACTCATCCGGCACGACCGGAAGAGCGAGTTCATTGAAGCGGGACGGATCGCCGTTCGCATTGATGACGAGCGACGAGACTTGGGGGGCGAGCCGCTTTGCGACGTGGGCGATCAGGGTCTGTCCGGCAAGCGGCAGAAGGGCCTTGTCACCGCCGCCCATGCGTCGGCTCAGGCCCCCGGCCAGAAGCACACCTGCTACGTTGCCGCTTTCGGCCATCTGATGCCTTCGGTGCGTTTGTCGAGCGCGGTCGTCGAGTCCCGCGCTCGTCTTCAGTCGTTCGCCAGGCGCTCGCACGCAGCTTTGGTCTTGGTGAAGACGAACACGCGACCGATGTCGCCTTCACAGTTGACCATCACGGACTCGAGATCGAGCGAAGGCGTTTCCTCCATCAGCTTGCACTCGGGAAAGCGCTTCAGCAACTCATCGGGCGTCAGCACAGCGCCATCGGCTTCGATGGGAGGGCCGCATTCCCGTCCGGTCTCGGTCTGTTGCAACATCCACCAGTCGGCCGCGCCCGCCGGAGCCGAGACGAAGAAACAGACAGCGCTCATGAGGCCTGCGAGGCCGTAACCCGATATTCTCTGCATTCGGCCAGTCCCTATCTTGCGCTTGATGCGCAGCTCAACCTACCCATCGGAAACAGCGGCGCAACCGGTTCTGATTCCGGGGCCCGGTCGGCGACTGTCATCCGACAGTAAGCCCGTCTATAGTCCGCCCGAAAGTGGGGGAGCCATTCACGATGAAAAAAGTCAATCGCCGGAAATTCCTCAAGATTGCAGGGGCGGGTGGGGCTGCTGCGACGGTTGCCGCCTGTGGCGAGCAGCCAGCGGCACCGGCGATCGTGGAAGCCAGCCCAAGGCTGTCTTGGCGCCTGACCTCTAGCTTCCCGAAGTCACTGGATACCATCCATGGTGCGGCGGATGTGTTCGCCCGGAGCATCCATGAAGCAAGCGACGGCCGGTTTACAATCCAGGTCTTCGCGGCCGGCGAGATTGTCGGTGCGCTGCAGGCCGCAGATGCGGTTTCGGACGGGACCGTGGAGGCGGCACACACGTCCTCCTACTACTATTGGGGCAAGGACCCGACCTTCGCGCTAGGCACCTGCGTCCCGTTCGGTCTCAACTGCCGTATGCAGAACGCCTGGATGTACGAGGGCGGCGGCATCGATCTCATGAACGAGTTCTACCAGCGCTACAATATTTTTGGTCTCCCGGGAGGTAACACGGGAGCGCAGATGGGGGGATGGTATCGCAAGGAGATCAACACGCCCGAAGACTGGAAGGGGCTCAAAATCCGTATCGGCGGTTTTGGCGGCGCGATCCTGTCACGGCTCGGCGCGGTGCCGCAGCAGATCGCCGCCGGCGATATATATCCCTCGCTCGAAAAAGGAACCATCGACGCGGCGGAGTGGGTTGGGCCTTACGACGACGAGAAGCTCGGCTTCTATCGGGTTGCGCCGCATTACTACTATCCGGGCTGGTGGGAAGGGCAGGCCATGCTGCACTTCTTCATCAACCTTCAAAAGTGGAACGAGCTGCCGAAATCCTATCAGGCTATCGTTCGCGGCGCGGCGCAGACGGCCAACACCGTCATGATGGCGCGCTACGACATGCTCAATCCCGGCGCGTTGCGCAGGCTGGTCAAGGCCGGTGCCATTCTGAAGCCGTTCTCGGAAAGCGTGCTGGATGCTTGCTACAAGGCGTCGAACGAGGCCTACGCAGAGATTTCCGCGACCAACCCGCAGTTCAAGAAAACCTATGAAGCCATGACGGCGGTGCGAGCCGAGTCGTTTCTCTGGTTCCAGCTCTCGGAGCACACGAGCGACACCTACATGATGATCCAGCAGCGCAAGAACGCGCTTTAGGATCTTTCCGTGTGCGAGGCTTGTACTAAGCGAGGAGCGTGCGGATGGCGGCGCGGATCTGATCCAGTGTGAACGGTTTCAGGATCACGCCGAGGTGCGGAGACTTGAGCCCTTGTGCGCGTTCCAGCTCTTCGGCGAACCCGGACATCAAGAGAAGCTTCACGCGTGGCGCGATCTCGATGGCGCGCCGCGCGAGATCGATGCCGTCCATGCCGGGCATGTGGACATCCGAGACCAGCAAGTCTATGGCGGCCGGGGATGCGGTCAGCTTTTCGAGGGCTTCGGTGCCGTCCTGCGTGAGGTCGACCTTGTGGCCGTCGATTTCGAGCGCCCGCTTGACGAGGTCGCGGGTCGCCTTGTCGTCGTCGGCCAAAAGAATTTGAGCCATGCCGTTTTCCCCGATCGGTTGTTCGGCCCCGGCCCGGTTTCACCCGAACCGGCAGCCCTAGTCCTTGCTCATGCGCCCGACGAACGGAAGCTCGCGGTAGCGGTGGGCGACGTCCATGCCGTATCCGACGACGAACTCGTCGCCGCTTTCAAACGCGCTGAAGTCGGCCGATACGTCAACGGCGCGCGAAACCTTCTTGTCGATCAGCACGCAGGTCAGGATGTTCTTGGCGCCGCGGGCGGCGATCAGATCCTTGGCGAACACCAGCGTGCGGCCGGAATCGAGAACGTCGTCGATCAGCAGCACGTTGCGGCCTTCGACGCCGAGGTCGAGGTCGCGTAGGATTTCGACCTTGCCGGACGAGGTCTTGCTCTTGCGGTAGCTTGATAGCGTCAGAAAATCGACTTCGGGCTCGAGGCCGATGCGATGCAGAGCGCGGATCAAGTCTGCGGCGAACACGAAGCTGCCCTTGAGCACGGCGACGATCAGCAGTTGATCCAGCTTGCGGGCCGATATCTCCTGGGCCAACTCCTCCATGCGGGCGGCAATGGCTTCCGCTGAGTAGATGACCTCGGGCTCGGATTGCGCGCCGGATGTCCGTTCCGTCATTCTGAGTTCCTTGTCCGTGGTTCAGGGCGCGATCGTTTCCCCATCAACGAGATGGGGCGCGAATCTCACCCGAAATCATACGTTTAGTTCCTCATCCTTGCACGAGACCAGCCAGATGCAAGGGCGGTGTCGATTTAACGCCGTAAACCTATCGAGCGATCTTGGGCCAGGTGCAAGGCGGGGGACACAATCGTCGTGAATGCCGCGGCCGGCCGATTGTACATGCCGCCGCCATATTCGTAACAGATTGATACTGCCCTCGCCTTCCCGCATATAGGCGCTCGACTATCATCACCATGCTGGGTCACCCTGGAGCGAAGCGACCGTGATACGGTTGACGAATGTCGGTCTCAAATACGATCGCGGGCCTGAAATCCTGTCAGAGGTCAATTTCCACCTCCGGCCGGGGTCGTTCCACTTTTTGACCGGTCCTTCGGGTGCGGGCAAAACCTCGCTTTTGCGTCTTCTGTTCATGTCGCAGCATCCGACGCGGGGGCAGATCCAGCTTTTTGGCCAGGATGTGAGCCGGATCACGACGAGCAAACGCGCGCCCCTGCGGCGCCGGATCGGTATCGTGTTCCAGGATTTCCGTCTGCTCGAGCATCTGACCACCTGGGAGAACGTGGCGCTGCCGCTGAGAGTCGTCGGCAAGCGGCTCGACGACTACAAGGAAGATGTGACGGATCTTCTGCAGTGGGTCGGCCTCGGGGACCGCATGCATGGCTATCCTTCGGTATTGTCGGGCGGTGAGAAGCAGCGCGCGGCCATCGCGCGCGCGGTGATCGGCAAGCCCGAGCTTCTGCTCGCGGACGAGCCGACTGGTAACGTCGACCCGCAGATGGCGCGCCGTCTGCTCAGACTTTTCATCGAACTCAACAGGCTCGGTACATCGGTTCTGATCGCGACCCACGATCATCAGCTGATGAGACAGTTCAAAGCCCCTCGACTGGAGATCCACGACGGCAATGTCCGGATCGTATGACAGACCCGACCGACCCACGCTCAGGGGCCTCGATCCCCACCGCGTGCCCGAGTACGACCCCTACGACGATGGGGGTATCGTGACGCAAGGCGGACGTGTGACCACGCAATCGCGCGATCCCATGACCTATGAGCGATCGCAGTACGAAACCGACCCGGGCCTGAGTGGCGAAGGCACGCTCAGAAGCGATTACGAGCGGGTGTCGCGTCCCGATGCCTATTCGCCGCCGGTGCGGGATGCCCGGAAAGTGCAGTCGCTCACGGCGCCGATCGTGCCGGCGGGTTCGGTTACGGGCCGGTCGCTCACCCTCGTCATCACCATCATGTGCTTCCTGGCCTGCCTGACGGCGGGCGCGGTCTACATGATCCGCCAATCCGCCAATGCCTGGCTCAAGGATATCGCGAGCGAGGTGACGGTTCAGGTCCAGGCAAAGGATGGCATCGACACTGAAAAAGTGACCCAGGATGTTGCCGCCTATCTCGGCAAGCAGACCGGGATCAGCAAAGTCACGGTCCTGTCGGCGGCTGAATCCGGCGCGCTGCTGGAGCCGTGGCTCGGTCCGATCGACGATCTCAACGCGCTTCCATTGCCGCGCCTGATTGCGCTCGAACTCGACCGGGCCGGAACGCCGAACGTCGATGCGGTTCGAACCGGGCTCGAAAGCCGCTTTCCCGGCGTGACGCTCGACGACCATCGCAGATGGCAGCGGCAGATCATGACGATCACGCATAGCTTCTCGCTCGGGGGGCTCGCCATCCTGGCCCTGGTCGCCATGGCGACGACGGCGATCATCGTTTCGGCCACGAAAAGCTCGATGGCCTCAAACCGCGAGATCGTCGAGGTTCTGCATTTCGTCGGCGCGACTGATCGCTTCATTGCGCGGGAATTCGAGAAGCACTTCCTGCGGCTCGGGGTGCGTGCGGGGCTGGTCGGGGCGGGGCTCGCGCTTTCCGTGTTCCTGCTGATGCCGACGCTCGTCCAGATCCTGGGCGGCGGATCGATGACGCTCTCGGAGCTGCATCGGCTGGTCGGCTCGGGCGCGCTCGACATGGCCGGCTACGTGCTGATGGGTATCGTGGTGGTGGTGGTGGCGGCGCTATGTATGCTCACCTCTCGCTTCGGCGTGTTCCGGATCCTCAACAGCAAGCACTAATGGGCATTTCGGCCGGCTCGGGATTGATCAATTTCCTTTGATTAATCAATACTAAGGACGGTGCGAGCACGACCTGTCACAACGGAGGCCAAATCAGATAGTCTCCTGAGGATGGGTGGTCGCGCGGGTTCTGAGCTTGCCAGCGGCGCTCTTCGTTTCATCGTGCTTCTTTATCAGAAGTGGGTTCTGCCTGGTGCCGCCGCACTCTGACTTCCACGGCGCTGCCTTGACCTGGTTCCCATTTTTCCAGAAGCACTCTAGCCTGTTCCAGGGCTGGATGGGCAGTTATGACTTCGAGACGTTTCGTAATTGGCTTTGTGGGTTGCGCGCTGTCGCTGGTCGCGTTCGGATTCGTGCTGTTCGCAAACGCGGTGATGCGCGAGCCGGAGGTCCAGAACGTGCAGGCCGACGGGATAGTCGTCCTGACCGGTGGGCAGACGCGCATCACGGAAGCGGCGCGTCTCCTGGAAGACGGACGCGGACAGCGCCTTCTCATTTCCGGAGTCAATCAGAAGATCGGGCGCTCTTCGCTGATGAAGATCTCCGGCCTCGACGAGAAGATCTTCACCTGCTGCGTCGATCTCGGCTATGCGGCGCTGAATACGGTCGGCAATGCCGACGAGACGCGGCGTTGGGCGGATGCGCTCGGCTATGATCGGCTCATCGTCGTGACGGCGAGCTATCACATGCCGCGTAGCCTCGCGGAGCTTCAGCGAGCGATGCCGAACATCGAGCTGGTTCCGCACCCGGTGGCACCGGACGGCCTCAAGCGCAAGGTGTGGTGGCTGGATTCATCGGCAATGCGGCTGCTCGCTGCGGAATACATCAAATTTCTGCCGGCTGCATTCCGGTTGGTTGTTGCGCGCGGCGTCTCTCCCTGGCAGGGAACGGTGACGGCTTCTTCCGGCGCTCAGCGCAAATCCTGAACCTGATCCCGCCATGCTTCTTGTTCGTTCGCTTCTCTTCGCCCTGGCTTTCTACGTGACGACGGCTCTGTTCCTGGTGCTTGGCTCGTGGCTCCTGTTCGCGCCTCGAAGCTGGGCGATGGCTGGCCTTCGGACGCACGCGATCGTGTCGGTGTGGCTGCTGCGCGTGATCGCCGGAACGAAGCTCGAGGTGCGCGGGCAAGAGAAGCTATCGAAAGGGGCGGTGCTCGTCGTCTCCAAACACCAATCGGCGTGGGACACGTTCGGGCTCGTGCCGCTGTTTCGCGATCCGGCGATCGTGCTCAAGGACGAGCTCAAGTGGATCCCGTTCTATGGCTGGTTCTGCGTCAAGTTCGAGCACATCCTGGTCAAGCGCGACAAGGCGGCGAAGGCGCTGAAGACGATGATTGCGGATGCGCAGATCCGGGTTGCCCAGGGCCGCGAGATCGTCATCTTCCCCGAAGGCACGCGGCAGGCGCCGGGCGCGCCGCCGGACTACAAGCCGGGATATGTGGCGCTCTACGAGGCGCTCGAAATTCCGTGCGTGCCGCTCGCGCTCAATTCAGGGCTGTTCTGGCCGCGTCGCCAGTTCATCCGCCATCCCGGCACGATCGTCGTCGAGTTTCTGGATCCGATCCCGCCGGGGCTGCCGCGGAAAGAGTTTCGCGCGGTGCTCGAAGCGCGTCTCGAAGAGGCTTCGCAGCGGCTGGTGGATGAAGGTCGTCGGAGCCTTGAAGAGAACAAATAAGAACACAAAGAGAACATTTTATTGACGAAAGCGCGATAAGCGCTTATATATCGGTGGACTGAGAGGGTTCGCCGCGTATGACAGACACCCCCACATTCCTGGCTCCTATTTCCGAGGAGATCTGGCGCTCCAAGTATCGCTTTTCCGGTGATGGAGCGTCGCCGGATGGGCAGGGCGAGTCACTCGCCGAAACATTCCGCCGCGTCGCGGAAGCGGGTGCGGCCGCCGAGAAGGGCGGCAAGCGCGTACGTGCGCGCTGGGCGGGGCGTTTTTACGATGCGATTGCGGATTTCGGCTTTCTGCCGGCCGGGCGCATTTTCGCGGGCGCAGGCACCGGGCGCAGCGTCACGCTTTTCAATTGCTTCGTCATGGGCCGCATCGCCGACGATCTCGGCGCCATCTTCGAGAACGTCAAGGAAGCCGCCCTTACCATGCAGCAGGGCGGCGGGATCGGCCACGACTTCTCGACGCTTCGGCCGAAGGGAGCGCTGGTCAAGAGTATCGGTGCCGACGCCTCGGGACCGGTGAGCTTCATGGACGTGTGGGACGCCATGTGCCGGACGATCATGTCGGCGGGCGCCAGGCGTGGGGCAATGATGGGCGTGCTTCGCTGCGACCATCCCGACATCGAAGCGTTCGTGGATGCCAAGGCCGACGCGGCGCGGCTTCGGAATTTCAATCTTTCGGTGCTGGTTTCGGATGCCTTCATCGCCGCGGTGCGCGAAGACAAGCCGTGGGACCTCGTGTTCGAAGGCACCGTCTACAAGACAGTACAGGCGCGCGCTCTGTGGGAGCGCATCATGCGCGCGGCCTACGATTACGCCGAGCCGGGCGTGATCTTCATCGATCGCGTCAATGCGATGAACAATCTCTCCTATTGCGAAGAGATCCGAGCCACGAATCCTTGCGGTGAGCAGCCGTTGCCGCCTTATGGCGCTTGTCTGCTTGGCTCGATCAATCTTGCCGAGCTGGTGTCGCAACCTTTCGCTGCGGGCGCCGCCATCGACACTGCCAAGCTCGAAGAGCGGGTGCGGGTTGCCGTGCGCTTCCTCGACAACATGATTGACGTATCCGGCTATCCGTTGCCGGCGCAGAAGCAAGAGGCGATGGCAAAGCGTCGGATCGGGCTTGGCGTCACCGGGCTTGCGGACGCGCTGATCGCAGTCGGTGTGCGTTACGGGACGCCGGAGGCCGAGCGTCTTGCTCAGTCGTGGATGGCGGCGATCGAGCGTGCGGCTTATCTCGCGAGTGCCGATCTCGCGGCCGAAAAAGGAGCTTTTCCGCTTTACGATGCCGAGAAGTTTCTTGCTTCTCCCAATGTCGCGCGGCTTCCGGTCGAGGTTCGCGAGGCGATCGCGCGGTCGGGGATTCGTAACGGCTGCCTCACGTCGATCGCGCCGACGGGAACCATCTCGTTGTTTGCGGGCAATGTGTCGTCCGGCGTCGAGCCGGTGTTCGATTTTCGCTACACCCGGCGCGTGCTCGAGCGGAGTGGAACGACCCGCGTCGAGGAGGTGGAGGATCTGGCGCATGCCCGCTTCCGGCGTCGTTTCGGGGCAAAGGAGCCGCTTGGGCGCGCGTTCGTGACGGCGGGCGAGCTTTCACCGCGCGAACATCTCGTGATGCAGGCTGCGCTCCAGCGCCATGTCGACAGCTCGATCTCGAAGACCATCAATTGTCCGGCCGACATTTCGTTCGAGGACTTCAAGTCGATCTATCTCGACGCGTTCGATCTGGGGCTCAAGGGCTGCACGGTTTACCGGCCGAATGCGGTGACGGGTGCGGTATTGTCTGCCGTCGAGCAGCCTTCGCAGGCCGTGCCCTCAAAGAGTGATCCGGCTGGAGATCAGCCAAGCGAGCGGCGCCGGGATGCAATCGCCGTCACGCCAGTGGCGTCGGTTCCGGCTGAGGTCGGCTCAGGGCGGCACGGCGATGTCGTTTACATGTCGCAACCGCTCGATCGCGATCCGGTGCTTGCGGGCTATACCTACAAGCTCAAATGGCCGGAGAGCGATCACGCGATCTACGTGACGATCAACGATATCGAGCATGGCGGGAGGCGCCGTCCGTTCGAGATCTTCATCAACACGCGCAATCTCGAGCACTACGCGTGGACGGTGGCGCTCACCCGCATGATCAGCGCCGTGTTCCGTCGCGGCGGGGACGTGGCGTTCGTCGCGGAAGAGCTTAAGGCGGTGTTCGATCCACAGGGCGGGCGCTGGATCAGCGGGCGGTACGTGCCGAGCCTGCTCGCAGCCATCGGCGAGGTCATCGAAACGCACATGCGGCGGATCGGTTTTCTCACCCCTGCGGACGGGCCAGTTCAGCGTCCGATCGCGGAACCGATGGCCGTTGCGGAGGGGGACGATGCTTCGGGGCTTAGGAGTGGGCCAAGTTCGGCTGGCGGGGATGGCGGTTTCGCCGGCCGGCTGGCGGGCCGGAGCTGTCCCAAGTGTGCCTCCCTCAGCTTCGTGAAAGAGAGCGGATGCTGGGTCTGCCGGTCGTGCGGGTTCTCGCGCTGCGAATAGTGGGCTCGTGTTCGCCCCTCGGCAAAGTGAGCCGGCGGATGCGCGTTGAAGGCTCGCAGGGAGGCGTTCTGGGAGCGTTTGGCCGGAAGCCGGGATAGGCAACTCCGGCGTATGGAGTTCCGGCCGGGCGGCCGTCGGATCAGGGTGAAGCCAGGAAGCGGGTTAAGTGGTTCGCTTCAAACGTGACAGATCCGTGGCAGCTCCCGGTTGGCCATTCGGGGCTGGCCCGCGGCGCCTAACTTCATGAATCATAAAGCACGTTCCCTACGGAACAACCCAGGACTCCGGTTTTCGGTTAAGCTCACCTCAAGTTGGAAATGCCCAGAAATGACTGAGATCGAGCCATATTTCGGCTGGAAACGCTCAGCACTCTCAGGGTCAGGTTCAGTAGCGTCAAGGCCGCGTAAACGGCAAAGGATTCTCGTCATGGGAGCGCGTGTCATTCAACTCGCAGAAGTCAGAGCCCGCCGCTCGGCTCCGAAGCCCATCTCGGCCCTGGACAGCACCTCCGAGCTCAACGACCACTTCCATTTCTGGAGTGGAGCTTCGGGCAAGCGCTACGTTCATTCGGTCTACGATCTTTTCGATTGCCCGGAAGTGCCGGCAGCTAACTTTCTGCTGGTGCGCCGCGACGGCGTCGGCCGCCGCTCGGTGCTCGCAATCGGCCACCTCACCCACGCTGCTGCCTCGCTCAACCTGGCGGAGATCCGTCATCGCGCTGCGCGGCTCGGTGCCAACGAGGTCCACGTCCATCTTCTGGCCTCCACACCGCAGCAGCGTCGCGGCATCGAGCTCGATCTTCGGGCAGCCGAGATCGACCGCAACGAGAGCGAAGAACGTATCTCGGGTACGCGCCACTAGTTTCTTGCTTCTGCCGGAAGCAGTCCCAGTTGATGGCGGTTGAGGCCGCCCAAATGACATCTCCCGCTCGCGCCGGATCCAACGATCCGGCGCGTTTTGTTTTTTCCGCTTGTCCGCGCTTGGTTCCGCCGGTCGCGTCAGGCGAGGGCGGCACGTATGGCCCAAAGGCCGAGGAAGAGGCCGAGGATAGAAAGCGCGACGCTGCCAGCCACATAGACGAGAGCGGCCAGTGTCTCGCCGCGCTCGATCAGAAGCGCGGTATCGAGCGAAAAGGCGGAGAAGGTCGTGAAGCCGCCGAGAATTCCGGTCGCCAGGAAAAGCCGCAACTCGGGGGCGCCAGCGCTCCGGAAAGCCAGCCAGCCGGCGACCAGCCCCATCGCAGTCGATCCGAGGATGTTGATCGTGAGAATGCCGTAGGGAAAGCTGCTGTTGGCAGCAGCGGTAACCCAGAGATTGAGGAAATGGCGTGCGAGCCCGCCGAGACCCGCGCCAACAAACACCAGCAAAGACGACTTCATGCCTTCTGCTCCTCCGCGTCCGTATTCGTGTCGGCCGGGAGCGGGGGACGATCAAGACCTGCTCCCGCCCGCGCCTTTCGATGAGACCGACGACTTGCGCTTCGGATTGCAAGCATCCATAGCGAACACGGTCTCGCGCCTGGCAGGAGCTATCAGCCTTTCGGCGGTTGTCGGGAAGCTCCATTCCCATCCCACCCGGCCGAGTATGCGTAAGGCGGTCTTGCCCCGCAAGTCAGACGAGCTTCGCGCGATAGCCGAAGCGGTTGTCGCGCACCATCGGCGGAGAGGAGTGGGGCTTCCAGGCCCAACTCCGTGCCAGAGACTTGGCGCCATTCGGGCATCGTCCGGCGATCGGGCCGAGCACTGTCGCCAGCCGATCGAGCGCGGGCTCGCGGATGCCGAAATCCGCGAGGTGACGGCGGGTGTTGAGCGCATAGTCGAGGTTGGTTCCTCCGCGCCCGGCGGCCCCACGGATCATGCGTGCCTGGAGGGCGAGCGGCAGGGCTCCAGCGTAAGCGGGATGTGCGCGCTCGGCGATATAAGTGACAGCCCAGAAGGTGCGGCCCGGCTCGCCGTCGTCGGCGAGGTTTGCGATGTCGAGCGGCACCAGGGCTTCGCGATAGACGCCGTAGATCAACTCGCGGCGACGTAGGTAGGTCAGCGTGCGCTCGCGGGCGTTCGGTCCGATGCGAAATGCGATGCCGTCGCAGACGCCGCCGCGGTCGAGGCCTAATACCAGGCCCGGCCGGCGCGTCGTGCCGCGGTAGTGAATGGAATAGACGCAGAAGGCGCGATGATAGCCGGTGAGGCGCGCGGGGCGGGCTTCCTCGAACGAAAAGCCCGGGTTCCACATCAGCGACCCGTAGCCGAAGACCCATGTGTCGGCTGGTTCTACGGGCATTCCGATTGCGGTCTCCCTCAGGTTGGCTTCGTCTTGGATGCGGCCGACGGAGACCGCCCAAAGTTCGGCGCGGCGGTATCCTGACCGGCCTGGATGATGTTGCGCCGAATGGCGCGTGCGTCGGTGAAGAGGCGGTGCAGCTTGTCGCCGTCGCCGAAGCGGATGGCGCGCTGAAGCTCGCTCAAGTCCTCGGTGAAGCGGCCGAGCATATCGAGCACGGCGTCCTTGTTGTTCAGGAACACGTCGCGCCACATGGTCGGATCGGAGGCTGCGATACGCGTGAAATCGCGGAAGCCGCCGGCCGAGAATTTGATGACCTCGCTGTCGGTCACGCGTTCGAGGTGGGCGGCGGTGTTGACGATGTTGTAGGCGATGAGGTGGGGCACGTGACTCGTGATCGCGAGCACGAGATCATGATGCTCGGGTGTCATGATCTCGACCTTGGAGCCGAGGGCTTCCCAGAACTTGCGCAGCTTCTCGACGGCCTTTTCGTCGGCACTCGGCTCGGGCGTCAGGATGCACCAGCGGCCGTCGAACAATTCCGCGAAGCCCGACTCGGGACCGGATTGTTCGGTGCCTGCGATCGGATGGCCGGCGATGAAATGGACGCCTTCGGGAACGTGTGGCGCGACGTCTTTTACGATGGCGGCTTTGACGGAGCCGACGTCGGTCAGGATGGCGCCCGGCTTCAGGCTGCGCGAGATTTCCTTGGCGATAGGCCCGCAGAGGCCGACAGGCGTGCAGAGGATGACCAGGTCGGCTTCCTCTGCCGCTTCGGATGCCGAAACGAAGCCCTGCTCGATGAGGCCGAGGCGCATGGCGGTCTCGACCGTTGCGGGGGTGCGGGCCGAGCCCACGATTTCGCCCGCAAGCCCGGCGCGGCGCGCGGCGTGGCTGATCGACGAGCCGATCAGCCCGATGCCGATCAGCGCGATGCGCTCGAACATCGGCTGGGTCTTGGGTTTGGCTTCGGGCGGGGTTGCCGGCGTTTTCGGGGCCTTGCTCATCGGCGCTCCTCGACGAAGGCGGCGAGGGCGTCGCGCACCTTCCTGTTCTCGTCCTCGGTGCCGACGGTGAGGCGCAAGGCGCCGGGCAGTCCGTAGCCGGCGACGCGACGCAGGATAATGCCGCGCTGCTTCAGGAACGCGTCGCAGGCAGCGGCGTCCTTGTTCGGTGCGTCGGGGAAGTGGATCAGGATGAAGTTGGCGACGCTCGGCGTGACCGACAGCCCCAGCTTTTCGATCTCGGTCGTGAGCCAGGGCAGCCACTGCTCGTTGTGGTGCACGGACGCCTCGATGTGGGCCCAGTCGTCCATGGCGGCCGCGCCGGCCGCGATGGAAGGCGCGGAGAGATTGAAGGGACCGCGGATGCGATTGAGCGCGTCGGCAACGGCAGCCGGGCAGTAAGCCCAGCCGATGCGCAGCCCCGCGAGGCCGAAGATCTTCGAGAAGGTCCGCGTCATCACCGTGTTCTCGGTGGTGGCGACCAGCTCGAGGCCGGCTTCGTAGTCGTTGCGGCGCACGTATTCGGCGTAGGCGGCGTCGAGTACGAGCAGCACGTTGGCGGGAAGCGCGGCGCGCAGGCGGCGCACTTCGTCGATGCCGAGATAGGTGCCGGTCGGGTTGTTCGGATTGGCGAGGAACACGATTTTGGTGCGCGGCGTCACGCGCGCGAGGATCGCGTCGACATCGGCCTTGAGGCCGGTCTCCGGGGCGACGACCGGCGTCGCGCCAGCCGCGAGAATGACGATGCGGTAGAGGAGAAAGCCGTGCTCGGTGAAGAGGCCTTCGTCGCCGGGGCCGAGATAGGCGTGTGCGATCAGGCTGATCAGCTCGTCGGAGCCGGCGCCGCAGACGATGCGATCGGGATTGAGGCCGAAGCGGCGCGCGATGGCCTGGCGAAGCGCCGTTGCCTGACCGTCCGGATAGCGCTCAAGCGCGCCGCCGGCCTGTGTGAAAGCTTCAACGGCCTTCGGGCTTGGTCCCAGTGGCGTTTCGTTCGAAGAGAGCTTGATCGGCTTCAGCCCGCCCGGAACATGGCTTTCGCCCGGAACGTAAGCCTCGATATCGAGGACTCCGGGGCGCGGTGTCGGTGCGGCAGGGGCCATGGCTTAGCTTCCGGAAGGTCGTTGCTTTCTGTGGATCGGGCGGATCGCCCGCGGTTTTGCGGGGCGGGCCCCGTGATACCGAGCGCGCCGCCAAAGCGCAAAGGATTAAGCGCGAAAGGGCGCTTGATCGCGCTCTTCTCCGGGTGCTCAGGCGAGGGAGTTCGACTTGGCGCATTCAGGCTCATCGGCGGATGCCGATCCGGCCGCATTCATTTTACGCGGCTTTACCAACTTTCAGTCGCATCGGAGCGGATCTCAATTTTGGGTTGATTTGGCGAGGCGGTGCGCTTGAGTGCGGCTCTGCTGCCTTGAGACGCACGGCTCCTAAGCATGGTGCGCTGATTTTGGTCGTAATTACCTGCGTCTGCTTGCCCCAACCAATGCCCCTGCCGGATGGAGGTAGGGTTGGATTCGGCGCGATTTGGATCGCCAACGGCTTTCAGGAATGACCACGTACACCGACTATCTCAGAGACAGGGTTCTGGCTGCCTCGGTCAGCGATCAGGGGCAACTCGAGCACCTGATCCACGCCGAGCGGAATATTTTCTGGCAGCGGCTGGTAGCAAACCCCGCATACGACGAGCGCGGCCGTCTGTCCGCGCTGGCTGCGTTCGACGAGGCGGCCGGTGTCGTGTTCGCCGAGCAGACAGCCCGTTTCAGCAGGACGTTATCTCACGGGTCTCTCAACAGTGGGCCGCCCGGCAACGCGCAATCGCGTCATCTGCATCCTCACAACGGCCCTCTTCAGGGGCCGGGGGCTGGGCAGAGCTTGCGGCCACATGCGGGGGCGCCCGCTAGCGAGCCCGAAACATTCTCGGAGCCAGAGCCTGGCCGCAGGCGTTCCTTCCTACGGGATCTCGTTTTTCTGCTGATCGGGATTCTTATCGGATTTGTCGTGGCTTACTTCGTGCTGGGCGGGCTCATGCGTGTGTTCGCCGGCGGCTCAACCGCCACTCCGGCGGTGGAGGGCCTTACCGCTTCGCAGAAGTCGTTCAAGTTTGTGAAGAGCAATCCGAGCGACCTCGCAGGCGAGGTCAAGGTCGACTATGCGAATGGTGCGCGGCCGAAAGGCTTCCAGTGCAAGGTCGAAGCAACCAACAAGCAGATCCTGGAATACGTGCGGTTCGACAGCACCTGCCAGACGGTGTCGTTCAAGTTTCTTCCGCTGCCGACGCTTTGGGATAACTTCAATTATCTAGAAGGCTATATGGTTTTCTCGACGACCATAACATCGGCTGCGGGCAAGTCCTGGGAAGGATCCGCCAGCGTCTATTTCAAGATCGATGGAACAGCATAGAAAAACGGCAGCGCCGATTTTCGGAACTGCCGTTTGGATCTCGACTGGGTCCTACGTCAGATCGGCGAGGATCTGACGTGGCCATGATCACTGCATGTAAGGGCTATCGCCACCGTGCGGCGCAATCGGCGACGAGAAGAAGAAGCCGCTGTCGAAGGGACCAGCACGGGTTTGCTCAGTCGACGTCGGATCGGTGAATTTGCGGGTGTTCGTGCCCTGCAGGTACTTGTAGGAGTACCCGCCGCGCTTCGGTGCCGGACGCACGACGCCGCGCAAAGCCTTTTCCTTCGCCCCAGATTGCTGGGCGAGAACCGAGCTCGGTGTTACGGGAAGCGCAAGCGCTGCCGCGACAGCCATGATTTTGAAGAGAGCGAGTTTTTTCATGGCGCTAAGTTAACCCAGGTTGGGGGTGCATGTCGATGTGGGGCGTGCTGCAGGCAGGCTTTCGATTGCCGGGTGTGGCTTTCAAATCCTCGGCTTGGCCGATTGGTGCCGCCGCCTGCCGAGGATCGGTGATTGGGCGTTGAGGAGCCGTTAACGCAGCCGCAATCTCCTCTGTTCCATGATGGTTGGGTCGCTGAGGTCGCCAGGATCGAAACTCTGTTCTGGGGCGTGGCCTTGACCATTGGCGTTCTGCTCCGATATTGAGGGCACGTCTTTGACCGTGGTGATTTGGCCGGCCGGCTTGCAGCCACGTTAAATAAGTCGCTAAATGGGCCGTCGCGCACCCGAAACATATCGGATGAGCCGGCCCCAATTCAGGGCCGGTGTCGAGAGCCCGCCAGGTGCGGGTCGGGAGCACGCGAGGCATGGGCACGTTTTCTGCGTCGTCCGAGGGGTTGGACCGTAACGGGGAGCCCAAAAACGAACAGTGGCTGTCCGAGGTGAGCCGGCCGTCGAGCGCGACCGTGACCTTTCCCGAGAGCGCGCCGCTCAAGCTCGAATCCGGCCAGCTTTTGGCGCCACTTTCAATCGCTTACCAGACTTACGGCACGCTCAATGCCGCGAAATCGAACGCCATCCTGATCTGTCATGCGCTTACCGGCGATCAGCATGTGGCGAACGCTCATCCCATCACCGGTAAGCCGGGGTGGTGGGAAGTGCTGGTGGGCCCCGGGAAGCCCATCGATACGGACCGCTTCTTCGTCATCTGCTCGAACATTCTCGGCGGCTGCATGGGCTCAACGGGGCCTGCGTCCGTCAATCCGAAAACCGGCAAACCCTACGGGCTCGATTTTCCGGTGATCACCATCGGCGACATGGTCGACGCGCAGGTGCGCCTTATCGATCACCTCGGCATCAATCAGCTGTTTTCGGTGGTCGGCGGATCGATGGGCGGTATGCAGGTGCTCGAGTGGGTTGCCCGACAGCGCGGGCGCGTCGCGACTGCGATTCCGATTGCGGCTGCGCCCTGGCATTCGGCCCAGAACATTGCGTTTCACGAGGTCGGCCGACAGGCGGTGATGGCGGATCCCGATTGGCGTGGCGGCAACTATTACGAGTTCGGCGTCGTGCCGAAGAACGGTCTCGCGGTTGCGCGGATGGCGGCTCACATCACCTACCTTTCGGAGAAGGCGCTGCAAGGCAAGTTTGGCCGCAACCTTCAGGATCGCGCCGCCCGCTCGTTCTCGTTCGATGCGGATTTCAAGATCGAGAGCTACCTTCGGCATCAAGGTTCGACGTTCGTCGATCGGTTCGACGCCAACAGCTACCTCTACATCACGCGAGCCATGGACTATTTCGATCTCGAAAATGCGCACGGCGGCAAGCTCGCCAATGCGTTCGTCGGCAGCGAGACGCAGTTCTGCGTGGTGTCGTTCACCAGCGACTGGCTCTATCCGACGCGCGACAGCAAGGCGATCGTCAAGGCGCTCAACGCTGTGGCGGCGAACGTCTCTTTTGTCGAGATCGAGAGCGACAAGGGCCACGATGCCTTTCTGCTCGAGGAGCCCGAGTTCCACGCGACCGTGCGCGGGTTTCTCTCGGCGGCGGCTGCCAAACGCGGGCTTCACCTCGCGGGAAGGGCATCCTGATGCAAAAAGCCGTTCCGTTTACAGGACAGCAACGGGCCGATCATCTGCTCATTGCCGAGATGGTCGCGCCCGGATCGCGGGTGCTCGATGTCGGTTGCGGCGACGGCGCGCTGCTTCAGCTGCTTGCTGAAACGAAGGGCGTCGATGGGCGCGGGGTCGAGCTTTCGCGCGAGAAGGTGAACCTGTGCGTGAAGCGCGGGCTTTCGGTGATCCAAGGCGACGCCGATCGGGATCTGGCCGACTATCCGGATCAGGCCTTCGACTATGCGGTGCTGTCGCTCACCATCCAGGCGACGCGCGATCCCAAGACGGTGCTCGCGAACCTGTTGCGCATCGGCGAGCGGGCAATCGTTTCGTTCCCGAACTTCGGGCATTGGATGATCCGCGCGCAGCTTCTGTTCACCGGACGGATGCCGATGACGCCGAACCTGCCGGAGCCGTGGTACACGACCGCGGACGCGCATCTCTGCACGATCAAGGATTTCGTCGATCTCGTCGCGTTGGTCGAAGCGGAGGTGGAGGAGGCTGTGGCCTTCAACGCCAAGGGGCAGCGGCTTCCGATCCGGCGGTCGCTTTCGCTGCAGAACCTGCTCGGCGAGAAGGCCGTGTTCAAGCTCAAGCGGCGGGCGTAGCGCGCTCAACTTCACGCGCGGCGAAAGCGCGTCAGCGGATGGTCACCAGGTCACGTAGGGCCTTGGCGCGTGCGGGCTTGCCGCCGACAGGAGCCATCATTTCCTTGCTGGCCTCGACCATCAGCACACCGCCGAAGCCGGGGCACAGACGCGCGCCGACGCGTTCCCACGCGGTCGCAGAGCGCACGAGAATGCCGCGATCAAACGGCGGCAGAAAAAGTGCCGTCGACCAGTTTCGCGGTGTGAACAGAGATTGGCGCAGCAAGTCATCGAGCTGCGAGCGGCTGTAGGGGCGGCCGTATCCGAACGGGGTCGTGTCGACGTGAGCCCATAAGCCCCTCCGGTTCGGTACCACCACGAGCAAGCGCCCCTCGGGTTTCAGAACGCGCCACAGCTCGCGCAGAAGCGGCGTGACCTGCTCGGCAACCTCCAGGCAATGCACGACAAGCAGCCGATCGACGGAATTGTCCCTGAGCGGCAGCGAGCCTTCTTCGACCAGCGTCGAAAGCACAGGCGAGGAGGACGGCCAGACCAGAGCGCCTTGGCTTTCGGGCATCAAGGCGGTGACCGCCGCGGCTTCATTACGATAGGCGCCGAGGAACGGCGTGCCGAAGCCGAGGCTGGCGATGGTTGCGCCGGTTGCGGGCTCCCATTGTGCGCGGATGCGGACGGCAAGAAGCCGCCGCGCGATCTGGCCCAGCGGCGTCGCGTAGAAGTCTCTCAGGGCTGCAACGTCGAGATGCATTCGTCTCTGCGGATCCGGATTCGCGCTTTCTTTTCACCCAATCGGTGCCGAAATAACAAGGCGATCAGCAGGGTCGCCTCGTTTGCTTGTTCTCGCCAGCTCTTTGTTTTGTCGTGCGGCCTACAGCAAAACCGCTTTACACTCCCGCCTTTGGGGGCACATGCTTTTCCGAACACGCTCTGAGGCGTCATTCGATCCTGGTGATTGCGGATAGAATGCGCTGATCGAAGACGTACCCTAAGTCGCCGCCCGGACCAACGGGTGGGCCAAGGAAACATGACCCAGCTCGAAATTCATCAATTCCCCTGTCTCAAGGACAATTATGGCGTTCTCGTCCACGACGAGGAGAGCGGCGTTACATTGTCGATCGATGCGCCCGAGGCAGACGCCGTTCGCCGCGCTCTCGACGAGCGGGGCTGGAAGCTCACTCACATTCTCGTCACGCACCATCACGCCGATCATACGGCGGGTATCGCGCCGCTCAAGGCGGCGACGGGATGCCTGGTGATCGGGCCGCGCGACGAGGCGCAACGTGTCCCAAACCTTGACCGGACCGTCGCTGAGCCGGACGTGCTTTCGCTCGGTGGGATCGAGATCAAGGTGCTGGATACACCGGGGCATACCCTGGGCCACGTCACGTATTGGATCGAGGCCGCGAAGGTCGCGTTCGTCGGCGATACGTTGTTTGCGATGGGATGCGGGCGCATCCTCGAAGGGACGCCCGAGATGATGTGGCAATCGCTCAAGAAGATCGCGGCTCTGCCCCGCGACACGCTTCTCTACTGCGGACACGAATATACGGTGGCGAACGCCAAGTTCGGTGTTTCGATCGAGCCGGACAACGCCGCGCTTCGGGAGCGGCTGGCCGACGCGGAGGCCAAGCGGGCGGAGGGCCTCCCGACACTTCCGACACGCGTCGATCGCGAACTCGACACGAATGTTTTCCTGCGCGTCCAGCGCCAAGACGTGCGGGAGCGTGTCGGCCTGCCGCTGGCGGGAGACTGCAAGGTGTTTGCGGATCTGCGCGAGCGAAAAAACCGGTTCTGAGACCGGCTCGGGTCCGCACGTCTCGTTTCAGCAAATTGCTCCGGCAAATCTTGGGGGCCGCATGGACGCCGATCAGATCATCGCTGCGCTCGGTCTCGAGCCGCATCCCGAGGGTGGATACTTCAAGGAAACGTTTCGTGACGGGGAGCCGGACGGGGCCCGCGCGCACTCGACGGCGATCTACTTTCTGCTCAAGGCCGGAGAGGTGTCGCGCTGGCATCGCGTGGATGCGGTCGAGATCTGGCATTGGCACGCCGGCGCGCCTCTCGCGCTCGCCATCGCGTCTCCGGGTGGCGCCAGCGAGACGTTGCGGCTTGGACCGGCCATTCTCGATGGTGAGCGGCCGCAAGGCGTAGTGCCGAAGGGGCATTGGCAGCAGGCGTGGTCGCTTGGCGCGTGGACGCTGGTCGGCTGCACGGTCGCGCCGGGCTTTGAATTCAGCGGGTTTGAAATGGCTGCTCCGGACTTTTCTCCGCTCTAAGTTGTTGCTTGGTCGAGTCTGTTAGCGGGCTATTTTGCTTGCATGGCTTCGCCGTGCCTTGAGCTCTACGGCTCCGCCGTGACGGGCTCCCACTTTTCCGGAAACACTCCGGCGCGGGTTGATGGGTCCCGGAAAACGAATCAATCGCTTGCGCTGTGCAATGAGGTTTCAAGCTAAACCCGTCCGGCTTTGGGCTGGGACAGAGTTTTCCACCATTCATTGTGTGAGCTCGCGGGCCGCAGAACGTTGTTTTTCTTTTCCTTCAAGCAATTCCTGGGGACCGGCACCCGGCCACGCTTGCCGCTCAAACACGACTCGTAAAGAGTGCGAATCAATTGGGGAATGCGTGCGCGCAGCGGGGGTTACTAAACATGAAGGTGGAGTCCACCGGGGCTGTTCTCAGTACGGTATTTGTCGACTACGACAACATCTACCTGTCGCTGAAGAGGAAGAATGAGGAAGCCGCAAAGCGGTTTGCCAAGGACGCGGCTGTCTGGCTGCGTGAGATCGAGAGCGGGCGCCTGATCACGCCGACCAACGGGTCGAATTTCACTGCGCCGCGCCGCATCGTGATGAGCCGCTGCTACGGAAACCCGGTTCCCCGCCGCAATCAGAACGACAATTCGACGGACATGAACTCGTTCCCGTTCGTGCGCCATCACTTTCTGCGCGCCGGGTTCGAAGTGGTCGATTGCCCGCCGCTCACGGCGCAGCTCAAGAATTCCGCAGACATCCGCATGGTTATGGACGTCCGCGACTTCCTCAACCACGAGACGCGCTTCGACGAATTCATCCTGCTTTCGGGTGATGCGGACTTCACGCCGGTTCTGCACCGTCTGCGTGCGCACGCGCGCCGCACGGTGGTGTTCGCCAACGATCACACAGCGCAGCCCTACACAGCGATCAGCGATGGCGAGATCCGCGAGGCCGATCTCATCTCGCTGCTGCTTGATGGCCGTATCAGCGACGACGTGAAGACAGGCGGTGAGCTGCGGGCGCCGACGGCTGCCGAGCTCGAAGGTGTGCGCAAGTCGATCGTTGCGGAAGTCGTGGACACGGTTCGCGGCGCGCAGCAGCCGGTGGCGCTGGAAACGCTTGCGGATCGGGCCGTGCGCGCGCTCGGACACGATAAGACGGTGGGTTGGGGCTGGGGTGGCGCAGGCGGTTTCCGCGAGCTGCTCACGCGGGCGCTTCCAAAGGACATCAAGCTGACGGACCAGCCACCCTATTTCGCTTACGAGCCGAGCCGGCAGATCGCGCGCGATATCGAGACGCGCGCCGAACCGCAGGCGCCGCGTGAGCGCGCCCCGGACTTGCCGGAAGCCCGTTATGAGCCACGGCTGGATGCGCCGCAGACGCGGCGTCCGGAAGCTCGACCCGAAGCTGCAAAGGTTGCCCGGCCGGACCCTCGCTTCGATGCGCCGAGCGTCGAGCCGCGTCAGCAGTTCGAGCGCGAGCCGGAAGCCAGGTTGGAGCCGCGCTACGAAGAAGCGCGATATGCTTCGCCTCGCGACGCGCGCAACGACTTCGGAATGCCGCAGCGCGAGCCCTTGCAGGCGCCCGTCGATCGCCGAATCGAGGCGCCGCTTCCGCGCGCCGATCGCGCTCCGGCGCAGGGCCGGGCCGATGCGGTGCCGCCGCCCTACAGCTCGTCGTCGTTCTTTGCGCCTCCGCCCGATCGCACGCAGCTCGGTGCGCCGCAGGCTCCGCAATCCGCGCCGCGCGCGCCTATGGCGGAGAGCGACGTGCCGCACCAGCAGGCCCCGGCCGGCTACGGCTCTCGCCTCGCTGCCCCTCAAGCTCCGGCGAACATGGAGCCGGTGGGTGTGCCGCAGCAAGCCGCTCCTGCGCGGCCGCCGGCAAAGTCCGTCGATCAGGCCTCACAGATCCAGCAGTCGATCGCGCGCATTCATGAGGCTTGCCAGGCCCCACCGCTGTCGCCGCCGGAGTATCGTGTGCTGTTCGAGGTGATGGCCGAGGAAATCACGGCCAACAACCTTTCGGGCCAGCAGACGCTGATCAACATCGTGCAGCGCGCTCGCGAGATGGGTCTCGAAGTGCGTCGCGATGATGTGCGCTTCGTGCTCGAAGTCGTGAGCGAAGCCGATCCGTGGTTCGAGCAGGGTGCTTCGGCAAACCTGTTCGCCAGCCGGTTCCGCAATTTCGTGGTGGCACGCTGCCGTTCGCAGAACCTCAATCTCTCGGCCGACGAGATCGATCTGATCGATGCGTGGTTCGGTGGTGCGCCGGCTTCGCAGCGGGTGGCCGCGCCCGCTCAGCCGCAGGCGCCTCAGCGCGCGCCGGCTCCGCAGAGCTATGTGCCGCCTCCGGCTCCTCCCGGTGGCGATCGCTGGCAGGCTCAGGACAGCCGCACGTTGCCGGGCGGGCCGCAATCGGCTTCCGCATTCGGTAGCGAGCCGGATGACGAGTTCCCGAGGATCGTGCGCTCGCGGCTGCGCGGGTAAGCTTTCTCTTCCGCGATTAATTGAAAGCCGGCGGTTCCGAAGAGGAGCCGCCGGCTTTTTGCTTGGTGTTCGTAAGATGGATTGTGGTTCGAACGAAAAAAGGCCGCGAAGGGGGTTCCTTCGCGGCCTTTTCGATTTCAGACGCCGGGACGTGTGATCAGACGGCGATGTAGTGGCCGCCGTTGACGTCGAGGCACGCGCCGGTGATGAAGCCGGCTTCGTCAGCCGCGAGGAACGCAACTGCGCGCGCGATTTCCTCGGCGGTGCCGAGACGGCCAACCGGGATCTGCGGAAGGATCTTGGTTTCGAGAACTTCCTTCGGCACGGCGGCGACCATCTCGGTGTTGATGTAGCCCGGCGCAATGGTGTTCACGGTGATGCCCTTGGAGGCGCCTTCGAAGGCCAATGCCTTGGTGAAGCCGTGCATACCAGCCTTGGCGGCTGAGTAGTTGGTCTGGCCCATCTGACCCTTACGGCCGTTGATCGACGAGATGTTGATGATGCGGCCGAAGCTGCGGGCGCGCATGCTGTCGATGACGTTGCGGCTCATGTTGAAGACCGAGTCGAGGTCGACGTTGACCACTTCGCGCCACTGCTCGGGGGTCATCTTGTGGAGCATCGCGTCGCGCGTGATGCCGGCGTTGTTGACGACGATGTCGATCGGGCCAAGGGCCTTGGTGATCTCGGCGATGCCTTTGGCGCACTCGTCGAAGTTGCCGACGTTCCACTTGTAGACGGGGATGCCCGTCTCGACCTGAAACTGCTGAGCTGCGGCGTCGTTGCCGGCGTAGTTCGCGGCGACACGATAGCCCTTGTTCTTGAGTGCGATGGAGATGGCGTGGCCGATGCCACGTGTGCCACCGGTTACAACAGCGACGCGCGTCATGAGTGAAGTCTCCCTAGAGCAAGCTTCTGTTTGATTGCGGGTAGCGGTGAATAACCTCACTGCTCACGGAGCGTGAAGCGAACAAAATGAAGCAGGGTTTATGGACTGGATCGGGTGACGCTGAAAAGGTAGGCGAGGGCTCCCCCTGACGGGTAGGAAAGAGCCCTCGGGCTGTACCTTAGTCGCGCGTCACGCTCGTTCCTAATCGCGCTCGACGCAGAGTGCGACGCCCATGCCGCCGCCGATGCAAAGCGTTGCGAGGCCCTTTTTGGCGTTGCGGCGCTGCATTTCATAGAGCAGCGTCACGAGAACTCGGGCGCCGGACGCACCGATCGGATGGCCGATGGCGATGGCGCCGCCGTTGACGTTTACCTTGTCGGTGTCCCAGCCGAGGCCCTTGTTGACGGCAATGGCCTGAGCCGCGAAGGCCTCGTTGGCCTCGATGAGATCGAGGTCATTGATGGTCCATCCGGCCTTTTCCAGCGCCTTCTTCGAAGCGGGAATGGGGCCGGTGCCCATGATCGACGGATCGACGCCTGCGTGAGCCCACGAGACGATGCGGGCGAGTGGCTTCACGCCCCGCTTGTTGGCTTCCTCGGCGGTCATGAGAACGACGACGGCCGCACCATCGTTGATGCCCGAGGCGTTGGCTGCGGTGACGCTGCCTTCCTTCGGATCGAAGGCAGGGCGCAGCTTGGCGATGCCATCGATCGTCACGCCGTCCTTGATGTATTCGTCGGTGTCGACGACGACATCACCCTTCTTGCCCTTGATGGTGACGGGCGCGATCTCGTCCTTGAACTTGCCGGCCTTGCGGGCAGCTTCGGCCTTGTTCTGCGAAGCGACGGCGAATGCGTCCTGCTCGGCGCGCGTGATCTGCCACTGCTTGGCGACGTTCTCGGCCGTGGTGCCCATGTGATAGTTATTGAACGCGTCCCACAGGCCGTCCTTGATCATGGTGTCGACGAACTTGACGTCGCCCATCTTGGTGCCTTCGCGCATGTGAGCGGCGTGCTTCGCCTGGCTCATGCTTTCCTGGCCGCCGGCGACGACGATCGAGGAGGCGCCGGTCTGAATCTGCTGAAGGCCGAGGGCTACGGCGCGCAGGCCCGAGCCGCAAATCTGGTTCATGCCCCAGGCCGGCGCGTCGACCGGAATGCCGGCTGCGATCGAAGCCTGGCGTGCCGGGTTCTGTCCCTGGCCGGCCGTCAAAATCTGCCCGAGAATGACTTCGGAAACTTCGCCCGGAGCGGTCTTGGCGCGCTCGAGGGCCGCGGCGATCGCGACCTTTCCGAGCTCGTGGGCCTGAAGGGACGAGAGCGATCCGTTGAACGAACCGACCGGCGTTCTCGCTGCACCGGCAATGACGATTGTGGTGTTATCCGCACTCATGAGTGCTTCCTCCTCGGGGGGTAATCAGGGCGTTTCTTGGAGTTAGAGTGAACAAGTCGTCTTTGACATGCATCAAGGAAATGACGACCCGTCGGCACGATAGCAGCAGCGCGTCCTTGCCCGCAATTACGTCTTTGCGGCAAAACTTTGCTTGGCAGGTATGCAGTTAGGTCTGGATGCTCGTCTCAGGACTGTGCTACGATGACGCACCGCAAAGAGGTACAAGTTGATGGCCCAGCCGATGCTCAATAAATCTGAAGCCCTGCCGGAGAAAAGAGAGTCGGTCGTCATCAAGAAGTATGCGAACCGGCGGCTCTACAATACCGAAACCAGCACGTACGTGACGCTGGACGACTTGGCGCAGATGGTGCGCAACGACAAGGATTTCGTCGTCTACGACGCAAAGTCGGGCGATGATCTCACCCACGCGGTTCTTACGCAAATCATCGTGGAGCAGGAAAGCCGGCAAGGCGGGCAGACGCTGCTTCCGATCCCGTTTCTGCGCCAGCTGATCCGCTTCTACGACGACAATATCGGTTCGATGGTGCCGAGCTATCTGCAGTTCAGCCTCGAGAACCTCGTCAAGGAACAAGAGAAGTTCCGTACGATGTTCGCGAGTGCGTTCTCGAACCCGGCGGCGGCGTTCGAGGCGTATCAGGACCAAGCCCGCAAGAACATGGCGATGTTCGAGCAGGCGATGAGCATGTGGACGTCGTTCGGCGGAGCTGCGAATTTTCCGGGCAAGATGAACGAGCTGCTCAACGAGGAGGCGGCTAAGGCGGCCGCCGCGTCGCCGGAGGCGCCCAAGGGCGAGATCGACGAACTCAAGGCGCAGCTCAGTGCCATGCAGCAGCGTATCGAGCGGCTGGCCAAGGACCGCGACTGAACGCTTTACGTCAGCTCCGAAACTGAGATGGGCATCCCGTGAAGATAGCCCTGCAGGTATTTGATGCCTGCAGCGCGTAGGATGTTCGCTGTTTCCTCATCGCGCACCCATTCGGCAACTGTTTCCAGACCAAACGCGTCGGCGATGTCGATGATCGATTTGACAAGCGCGCGGTTCTGGTGATCGCGCGGCAGGCCGGACATGAACATGCCGTCGATCTTCAGCATGTCCACCTTCAACGTCTTGAGATGGCGGAGAGACGTGTAGCCAGCGCCGAAATCGTCAATCGCGACCTTGCACCCGAGCGCGTGCAGTTGATCAACGAACGTCGCGATCCTGTCGACGTCGTGAATCATCGCGGTCTCGGTGATCTCGACCGTGAGACGGGAGGCGAGGTTCGCGGTTTCGGCGGCGGCACGCCGGAGTGCGGCGAGCCAGCTTTTGTCGCCAGCGGTCTGGCTTGAAATGTTGAGCGACAGTTTGAGCGACGGATGGCTACCCAGCACGGCGAGTGCGAGGTCGAGCGCCCTGCGGTCAAGCAAGCGCGCGAGCCCTAGCTTTTCGGCGTCCTCGATGAACTCGACGGCCGCGAGGAGTGTGCCATCGCGCTTTTCCATGCGCAGGAGCACCTCGTAAAGAGCGGCCTTTCCGCTGGAAGCTTCGACGATCGGCTGCAGCACGATCCGAAACCGGTTTTCCTCTAGCGCGGACAGAATATCGCTCGATACGGATCTCTCGTGCCCGGCGCTTTTTCTGGCGTCGTGTTCCGCACGGTGTGCGACGAAGCTGCCGGGTAGGCGTTTGGCGTCATCGAGCGCGGCAAGCGCCTGAGATACGGTCTCGCCAACGGCTGTTGCTTGGGCAGGGATCGCAACGCCGCCGATCGATACGGTCGCTCTAAACGGTGTGGCAGAGATTTGAAACGTTGCGTCGCCGACGACCGCAATCAGGCGTTCGGCAATGCTTTCGATATCCAATTCTAGGCAATCGTCGATGAGGATTGCGAACGTGTTCGAGCCGTAGCGCCAGATAGAACCGCCTTGTTCGAGCTTGGATTTCAGGAGGTGGCCGACAGCGGCGATCAGTTCGTCTCCGGCATCGAAGCCGATCTCGACGTTGATGGCGTCGATTGCGTTAGTTGCGATCATCAGAAGAGCAACGGGGCGGCGCGTCGGCTCGGCGCGACCGACCAGGGCGCCGACCGCTTCGAATACACGTGCCCGCTGAATACCCGCCGCATCGTCGCCGGGATAGGATTTCAGCAGGCGCTGGTCTTCGAGATCGTTAGCCGCTTCAAGAAGATGCGATGCGGCGCCCGCCGGGATATCGGAATTGGAGGCGCCGGTCACGAATGCAACCCATGATGTTCATCGGACCGCTGGTCCGATGGTGCGCGCACGCTGTGGGGCGCTGGATTGCCCGTTAAATCGATGGCGGTTGTCGTCACGTGGGGGTGGTCCGAGCTGGAACCAAATCAACGGCTCGAACGGTAGCGTTATCTTGTCGATCCCACAATGAACAACGTGCGCGAATCCCGAAGGGGACCGCGCACGCTGAAATTTGACGGGTGATTTAGGCTGCTTGGCTTAGTCGGCGCTGCCGAAGCCAATGTCCCGGCGGGCGACGCGGATGCCGATGGTGAAGCCGGCGATGACGTCGATGAGAAGCGCGACCAGGAACAGGAAGAACACCGAGGTGCCGGCCTGCGGAACGACGATGAACTCGATCAGGGCGGCAACGAACACGATCATCGACAGGCCATGGTCGACCAGCGAGGAGGTGGACGTGTAGGTGGCTTTCAGGATCTCAATGAAGAGAATGACGAGCGTGAGGATGAGGATCAGGTCGCCCCAGGTGAAGAACCAGCGGGCGCCGCTGATCATGGGGAGGCTGAACAGCTCGGTCGCGAGCAGTGCGCGTGCGCCCGCTGCGCCATCGCTTGCGACTTCCGGAGCAGGCGCGCCGGAAAAGAGAACGATGAGATTATAGAGAATGAAGGGGATGATCGTGACTGGGATGGCGCGCAGCGACATGGTTCTCTCCTGGTGGCCTACGACGACGATAGGCTGTGGCCTATCCTCTGAAAGTTTTCGAGGGACCTCAAGAGAAACGACGACGCCCGTTTGGTAGCAGGCTCACCCCGTAGCCCCCGCCCGGGGCGCTTCCGATCCATTGGCTGGTTATCGGACGTCCCGGGTTATGCTCGCTGCGATCTTCGCCGACATCTACGACAATCTGGTGTCCGCTTTGCAGCACCAGGATGTCCGACTTAGACGTCCGACTTCGGCGCCAGGATCTGGCGGCCGTTGTACTTGCCGGTCTTGAGATCGATATGGTGGGGACGGCGACGCTCGCCGCTCTCCTTGTCCTCCACATAGGCGGGAGCAGTGAGCGCATCGTGCGACTGGCGCTGACCCTTCTTCATCGGGGTCGTCTTTTTCCTAGGAACAGCCATCGGTTAACTCCGGTCATCTCGGCGCCGGTCGGCGCAAATTCGATATTTTGCAGGTGTCAGTTGGACGGAGCCTTAGACTTGTTCGTTCCGGCTCACCCGCAACAGATGCCAGGATCCGAAACGATCGTAGCCTGTCGCCAAAACAAACGCGACGTCCAATCGAATGACCGGGCGCCGCAGGCTCCAAATCCAAATATTGCGGGCCTTATACCGACAATCCTGGGCGGGCGCTAGTATGATTCAGAGCGTGCACCCGGCGGAGCGAGGGAGACGCCGGAGTTGTCCTGGGCTCTCCTGTTCGGCGCTAGTGCTTTGAAATTGATATAAAATAATCACTAGTTTCCGAAATTGAGGATCGGCGCCCAGTCGTCCACCTTCTTCTTGGGTGGCGTCGTGCGCCGTGGTTGGGCGCGAAGGGGCTGGGTCTTGCGAATATTCGGCGTTTTGGCTGTCGCCGGGGCGGCGGCCGGTGCGGGTGCGACCACGCAGGACGCCACGGCACCATAGGCCTTCACGCGGGATTGGATGACGCGCGCTTTCCGCGAAGTTTGCGAACCGGGGGCGCCGGCGACGCGAACGATCGGGTTCGGAAGCACAGCCGCCAGCAATGCCGCCTCGCGCTCGTCGAGGCGTGCGGCGGATTTGTTGAAGTGGTGACGGGCGGCCGCTTCGGCGCCAAACACGCCCGGCCCCCACTCGGCAATGTTGAGATACACCTCGAGGACGCGCTGCTTGGGCCAGAGCAGCTCCATGATCAGCGTCAGCGGGATTTCGATGACCTTGCGGAGGTAGCTTTTCGCGTTCCAAAGGAAGAGGTTCTTGGTCACCTGCATCGAGATGGTGCTGGCCCCGCGCGGGGCGCCACCCGCTGCACGCTCGATGGCTTCCTTCATGGCCTGGGTGTCAATGCCGCCGTGCTCGCAAAAGCGTCCGTCCTCCGAGACGATGACGGCGCGGACCAGGGCGGGGGAAATCTCGTCGAAGGAAGCCCAGGTGCGGTCAATCGAGGTGCCGGTGAGAAACTGCGTCAGCATCAGCATGGAGCCGGGCGGATTGACGAAGCGGAACAGGACGATCAGCACCAAAACCAGCGCCAGATAGCCGGCTACGGCGAGCCCTGCATAGCGCGCGATCGTGTAGAGGCGGCTCTTCCAGGTGGGTTTTGCCGCGGGTTCGGGTTTGGTCTCGATGACCGGGGCCGTGGGGCGCGGAATACGCAGCGACGGGTCGAGCCTGCGGCCGAGGGTGACGAGGTGTGTTTCGTCGCCCGGACCCGTTGAAGGCGGACGGAACAGGCCTTCGGCAGCGTCGGTAAAGGCCGTGGCGACGGCTTCCTCATGGGAGGGAGCGTCCGGTTCGCCTGGCGTGGGTTCGGGCGCTGAAGGAGTGAGCTCTTCCCAGGTCGCCTTGTCCACGGTCGGCTCGGATCGGTCCGAAGACGTCGTGACCCCGGTGATTTCATTGGTGGCGAGCGGCTCGGAGGCCACTTGCGGCGCCTGTTGCTCTGCCGGGGGCTGGGCCGGAGCGGCTTCCGTGGTTTCGGGCAGCGTCAAAGCATCGGCGATCGCGGCGTGCCACGGCTCGTCGGCCGGTGGAGGCAAGGCCTCAGGCGGTTCCGGCGTAGACTGTGCTGGAGTGCCGGGCGCGGGATCGCTTGCCGGCGTATCTCCCGGACGGCGTGGACGGGTTGTGTCCGGTTCTTCCGGCTGCTCCAAGGTGCGAGATGCAGGTCCGCCTTCCGTGCGGGGAGCATCGGGCAGAGCCAGCGGATCGCTGCGCGCTTCCAAGTCGTAACGGGTGTCGTTGTCCGCCACGGATGCTATATCCCGCGCCACTCGTGGTTTCCCTCAGTCAAATTCGGGTGTGTCGGCCGCTTTTCAGAACGACCTGAGCCCCCGGATCTTTGACTGCACCTGCTCCTCATCGGAAAGTCGGTTCCGTCCCGTTCCTTCATCATGCAGAGCCGGTCCTTGCCACGGTGCTCGGACATAGGCGCTCAGCACTGCTTCTAGGTACTTCGTCTATGACCTTCACGCAAAGGCTCGATCGGATCGCAGGGCTAACGGATGCCCGCCTGGCGGCGTTAATCGGCTCAAAAATCGAGCAATCTGAGGGGGCCGACCCCGTTCCGGCCCGCCTGCTCGATGCCCTTCGCCATGCGACGCTCGGGGGCGGTAAAAGGTTCCGGCCCTTTCTTGTCATTGAGAGTGCGGCTCTTTTCGGGCTTAGCGAAACCCAGGCTTTGGATACCGCGGCGGCGCTCGAGTGCGTACATTGCTATTCGCTGGTGCACGACGACCTGCCGGCCATGGATAACGACGCCGTGCGGCGGGGGCTGCCGACGGTGTGGAAGGCGTTCGACGAATGGACAGCGATCCTGGCTGGGGATGCGCTGTTGACGCTGGCCTTCGAGATTCTGAGCAGGGCGGAAACGCATCCCGACCCTGATAGGCGGCTCGCGCTGGTTTCCGGGCTGGCCAAAGCGGCCGGAGGGGCGGGGATGGTCGGCGGGCAGGCGCTGGATCTCGAGGCTGAACGGAGGCCGGGTGGGGCGCAGCTTTCACTTCCCGAGGTGCTTCACCTGCAGAGCCTCAAGACCGGCGCGCTGATCCGGTTCGCGTGTGAGGCGGGCGCCGTTCTTGGGGGGGCGACGGTTGACCAGCGCGATGCCCTTCTGCGCTACGGCGCTCACGTCGGTCTCGCGTTCCAGATTGCAGACGACCTGCTCGATGCGGAAGGTGATGCGGCGACCGTCGGCAAGGCGGTCAGCAAAGACGCAGCGGCGGGCAAGGCGACGCTGGTTTCGTTGATGGGGCTGGAAGCGGCGCGGGCCGAGCTTCGGCGTGTCGAGGCGGCGGCGATCGATGCGTTGGCTCCGTTCGGTCCGAAGGCGGAGGTGCTGATCGAGGCGGCGCGGTTCGTGGCGAACCGGAAGTCCTGATATTGCGATAGGGATTTGCGCTGGGCTTCGGCTTGGCGCTCGACCTCCTCACAGGAGGTCGTCGCTTGGCCGGATTGAAAACGCAGTTTCAGCGGGCGCGGAACTCGTTGGTCGAGCGCGCCTTGACGATGGTGTTGGCCGGAACCGAACTGGTCAGCGTGGTGCCGGAGGCGATGATGCAGCGGTCGCCAATGGTCAGATACGGCTCGATGCCGACATGCATACCGAAGCGGATCGAATTGCCGATGGTGACACGGCCGCAGGCGGTACAGCGCGGCCCAAAAGCGTTGTGATCACCGACCTTCGAGTGATGCTCGATCACGTTATGGCTGGCGAAGAAGTTGTTGTTTCCGACCTCGACGCTGTGGGCGATGAAGCCGTTTGACATGATGGCGTTGCCGACGCCCATTTTCACGTCGGTGCGGATCGAGACCGACGGATCTATCACATTAGTCATGCGGACGCCGGCTGCGATCAGGCTGTTGAACAGCTCGGCGCGGTCGTCGATGTCGTCGGTGAACAGGATGATGGCGCCGTCAAACTGACCGTCTTTCCAGAGCGCGGGAATTGTGGTGCGATCGCCCAGCACGGGCACCCCGTGGATGATCTGGCCGTGGGTCTTGGGGTTGGTGTCGATGATGCCGCCGGGGCGCTGATGCGACGTGCGCAGGATGGCTTCGACAGCGAGGGCGCCTGCGCCGCTTGCGCCGCCTATCAGCAGGATGCGCTCGAAGTGCTGGCCGAAGGCGAGGCGAGGAACGGTTGCTGGCTGGTTGGCGGGTGCGGCAACAGCGGCCGGTGCCGCGGTTGCGGCGGGAGCTTGTGCGGGGACGCCGCTCTGAGCGGCCAGCACATCGGCTTCGGTCAGCGTAACGCCGGGCTTCGTTTTCGACAGCGCGTCGATATCGATGCCCAGGCGGCGCGCGACGATGGCGGCCTTCTTGGTCCAGCGCTTTTCGGCGTCTGCCTTACCGGCACCCGCCTCACCGGCCAGGGCGGCCGCATGATCCAAATCGAGGCTGGCTTTGATCACGGCGATCGGAACGCCGACCGATTGGCTGGCCCCGGCGGGGGCGAGGGGAACGAGGAAGCCATCGGCCTCGGCCTCGACCTCGACGGCGCTTTTGGTGGTCTCGATCTCGCAGACGAGCTGGCCCTTCTTAACGGGCGCGCCTTCGTCGACGATCCAGCGCACCAGCATGGCGCTGTCCTCGTTGGCGTTGACGCCCGGCATCCGCATAACGTGGATCATTTAGGCGAGCTCCTCGTAGACGGCGGCTTCGATGTCGTCGGCGCTGATCAGGGTGGCCGCTTCGCCGTCCTTGGAGGTCGGGATGATCTGAGGCTTCGAGGCGAGGCGGCGTACGGGGCGGTCGAGTTTTCCGAACAGCGTCTCGTGCAGGCGGGCCGCAACCTCGGCGCCCCAGTCGAAACCCTGCATCCCTTCCTCGACGACGAGTGCGCGGCGGGCGCGGGCAACTTCTTTAGCGATGGGTGCGATGTCGAGCGGCGAAATGACGGCCGGCAGAACGATGGAGACGTTGATCTCCTCCTCGGCCAGCTTTTCGGCGACCTCGAGCAGCAGCGGTGCGACGCCGCCGTAGCCGATAAGCACGGCGTCGGGTTCGCCGGTCTCGAAGTTGCGAACGATGCGCGTGGCATACGGATCGGTGGAGGTGGCTTCGACGGTCAGCAGTTCATTGCCGGTGAACAGCGGCAGCGGATAGAGACTTTTGTATTCGATGAAGAGCACGGGGCTCGTTTCGTTGGCGATGGCTGCGCCGAGCAGATCGCCCGCGCCATGTACGTGCGACGGCGAGATCACCTTCAATCCTGGGATGCCGAAGAAATGTTTTTCGATGCTCTGGCTGTGGGTGGGGCCGTAGCCGCGGCGTCCGCCCATCGGCGTGCGGATCACCATCGGAACCGCAATCTCGGTGCCGTACATCGCGCCGAACTTCACGGCGTGATTCATGATCTGGTCGAAGGTCAGTGTCAGGAAGTCGCCGAACATGATCTCGACGACCGGTTTCAGGCCGCGCAGCGCCATGCCGCTCGCGAGGCCGGTGATCATGCCTTCGGAGATTGGCGTGGTGTGAACGCGTTCGGGGAAGCGCGTCGAGAGACCGGCCGAAACCTTGAAGGCGCCGCCGTAAGGATCCAGCACGTCCTCTCCGGCGAAGTGGACGCGTTCGTCGGCGGCCATGGCGGCATGGAGGCCGCGGTTGAGGCTTTGCAGGTAGGTTGAGGGCGTCGCGGTTTCAGGGGTCATGTGAGCGCTTCGATGATGTCGCGGACATGGGTGGCGACGGCCGCATCGACGGCGTCGCAGAAATCGGGGGCGAGCTTGGCGCGGGCATTTACGAGCGGCTCGCGTGTCCAGGCGTCGGCAATCTCGGCCTTGTCGCGGATGTCGTCACCCTTGGAATGAGGCGCGAGGCGATAAGTCGTGCAGTAGAGAACGCCGGGGCCTTGACCGGATCTGATGTGTTCGGCGAGGGTTTCGGCGGCTTCGTGGACGGCTTCGGCGTCGTTGCCGTCAGCTTCGATCACGCGAATGCCGAACGGCTTAGCGCGATCGGCAAGGCGGCCCGCCTGCTCGAGCGCTTTCGGCGTGCTCTGGGCGTAACCGTTGTCTTCGACCACAAGCATGTATGGCAGCTTCCAGAGCGCCGCCATGTTGAAAGCCTCGTAAAACGCGCCTTCGGCGAGCGCGCCGTCGCCTGCGAACTGGACGACGATGGCGCCGGATTTGCGGGTCTTCTCGGCCATGGCCATGCCGACGGACACCGGGGCCATGCCGCCAAGGATGCCGTTCGAATAGAAGTTTTTCTTGTGAAGGTGCTGGCTGCCGCCGACGCCTTTGCAGACGCCATCGGCGCGGCCCATGATCTCGGCGATGAGCCCACGGGCGTCGCCGCAATAGGCGAGGTAGTGGCCGTGGCCGCGGTGGTTCGAGCAGAGGACGTCGCGGTCGAGATCGAGGGCGGCGACAACGCCGGCGGCGATGGCTTCCTGGCCGATGCCGGTGTGCACCGTGCCGCGCAGCTTACCCTTGCTGAAGAGATCGAGAAGGCTGGTCTCGACGGCGCGGATCAGGGCCATCGTTTCATACATGGCTCGAAGCGAGCCTCGGGGGGTGAGGGCTTTCTGCATCCTTGCGCGCTCGTTCGTCCGTACAACTCGAAGGGTACGCGGGGACTCAGTTGAATCGTGCTTCTTGTCGGAAAACCGGCTCCCACTTTTCCGGAAGCACTCACATATGCAGGCGTAAGCCGCGTAGCTTTCGGGGAGCTTACGTGGGGTGCGGCGGGATCAATCTTCGATTGCGCCGCTGACAAATCCTTTCGGATCGCTGCAGAACTCGCGGAGGAGGCGAAAGTGATCGGTCTCCTCCAGCCGCGTCGGTTCCAAGCCGTGTTTTGTTATGCGGATGAGTTCTGCGCCCGGATAGGCCATGAGGATTGGCGAATGGGTGGCCATCACCACCTGACAGATCGAACTGGCGTCCATGCGCCGCAGAAGTTTCAGAAATTCAAGTTGCCGTGACGGAGAAAGAGCCGATTCAGGTTCATCAAAAAAGTAGATGCCTTGACGCCTACAGCGCTCTTCGAAAAAGCGTAGAAATCCTTCGCCGTGTGAGTGCGAAAGGAAATCTGGTGGAACCGCAGTGGGGTCTCCGGATGTTATCGCGGCGTTGTCCAAATAGCGGGCGACGGAGAAGAAGCTTTCCGCTTTGAAGAACCATCCATTCGTGATTTTGGGCCGCCATGCCGCGCGGAGCGCTTTTGATAGCTCGCCACCCCCTATCTCGATCGCGAGGTTGTGGTCGACCGGCGCGTAACCCTTGCCGCCGCCGGCTTCGTCGTATCCGGCGAGCGCGGCAATACCTTCAATCAAGGTCGATTTACCGACGCCGTTCTCTCCAACGAAAATGGTAATCGGTGCGGTGAACTCTATTTCAAAGTCGTCCTTGAAAAGCGGAAGGCAGTAGGGATAGTGAGACTTACTGCTGGCGTGCGCTGGATCCAGCCAGACGCGACGGAGGTATGGGGCCGGTAAGTTGATCTCGCGTGTTCTGCTCTTGCCCATCGTTTCCGAGCCGTTTCGGTTGCGTCCTGAAGATGAGGGGCGGGCAAAAGCGGATCAAGTGTTTCCAGGAAGAGCGTTAGCGAAGCCGGCCTTCGGTCAGACGGCTTCACGCTTGGCGCCGACGCCGAAGCGGCGCTCGATGTAGTCCTCGACGAGGGTCTTGAAGTCGGCGGCGATGTTGGGGCCGCGTAGCGTCATCGCCTTCTTGCCGTCGATGAAAACGGGGGCGGCCGGGCTCTCGCCGGTGCCGGGCAGCGAGATGCCGATGTCGGCGTGCTTCGATTCACCCGGTCCGTTGACGATGCATCCCATGACCGCGAAGTTCAATGTTTCGACGCCCGGATAGCGGGTTTTCCAATCGGGCATCCGATCGCGAATCATGTTCTCGACGTCGCGGGCCAGTTCCTGGAACACAGTGGAGGTGGTGCGGCCGCAGCCGGGGCACGCCGCAACGACGGGTACGAACGAGCGGAAGCCCATCGTCTGCAGGATTTCCTGGCCGACCTTCACTTCGAGCGAGCGGTCGCCGCCCGGCTCTGGCGTCAGCGAGATGCGGATGGTGTCGCCGATGCCGTCCTGGAGCAGGATGCCGAGCGCGGCGGTCGAGGCGACGATGCCTTTCGAGCCCATGCCGGCTTCGGTGAGACCGAGATGCAGCGCGTAGCGGCAGCGGTCGGCAAGCATTCGGTAGACGGCGATCAGGTCCTGTACCGCCGAAACCTTGGCCGAGAGGATGATCTTGTCGGCGCCCATGCCGAGTGTCTCGGCCTGCTCGGCCGAGATGAGCGCCGATTGCACGATGGCCTCGTGCATGACCTGGCGGGCATCCTTGGGAGTGGGCGAAGCGGCGTTCTCGTCCATCAGGCGGGTCAAGAGATCTTGATCGAGCGAACCCCAGTTGACGCCGATGCGGACCGGCTTGTCGTGCTTCAGGGCAATCTCAATGATGTCGGCGAACTGCTTGTCCTTTTTGTCCTTGAAGCCGACGTTGCCAGGGTTGATGCGATATTTGTCGAGGGCTTCGGCGCAGGCGGGATTTTCCGCGAGCAGCTTGTGGCCGATGTAGTGGAAGTCGCCGACGAGCGGCACCTGTACGCCGCGCTTCAGAAGCTGCTCTTTGATGTGTGGTACAGCCTTGGCGGCCTCGTCGCGGTCCACGGTGATGCGCACCAGCTCGCTGCCGGCGCGGGCGAGGGCTGCCACCTGGTTAACCGTCGCGGCGATATCGGCCGTGTCGGTGTTGGTCATGGACTGAACGACGACCGGGGTCGAGCCGCCGACCACGACGCCGCCGACGTCAACCGGGATCGACCATCGGCGCGGGACAATCGAATTTTCGTCGATATCTATCATTGGTGCTTCGGGTGTCGTCAGAGGGCTTTCGCGACCTTCATTTAATAGAGGTTGGCCGGTTCGGCCAGCGGGGTGCGCTCAAGAGCGCCTTACGAAAGCCGCCGAGGCAACCGAAACGCCGGCAATCAGGTCAGGTGGGTTCGCCGAGAGTGAACTGACATACGCGTCTGAATGCTGCACAGATGCAACACTCCGGGGGGAGATGCAGTAACTGCTTCGGTCGCAGTGGAGCAAAACTGCTAAAGTTGAAATTGGCCCGACTGATTCGCTTCGGTGGGTCAGGGACGGGTCGTTGAAATCCCCTTAACGCCAGGAGGCTCAAATGGGGACCAAAAAAAGCGACACGTACAAGATCGGCCGCGATGCCGGAACCGGACAGTTCAAGCCCGTCGATGCGGCGCGCAAGGACAAGGGCGGTTCAGTCGTCGAAACGATCAAGAAGCCCCGTTAATTTGCGGGGAGGTGACTCGAGGTGCCTCCTACCAGAGATAACACCCCGAGCCGCCCGGTACGAAGGAGGCTGCCCCGCGAGGGGTGGCCTCCGCCGTTTCTAAGGCTGCGTGTCCGCCGCCTTGTATCTGAGCCTAGGGGTTTTCAGGCCGTATGAAAAGTTACGATGTAAGCTTAGCTTACGTCGCAATCATATTGGTTTCCTGAAATGTTTCTGAAAAAACGCCCCGTCAAATCCTATTCGAATCCAATGTTGTGTGATTCGCAACAGCTCTTCGTTGGATTTCTCCAACATTCACCGCCGGTGAAGCTCAATGGCCACGAGCATGGAACTGTTTGGCGGATCATTAGGCCCGGCGCGCGAAAGCCGCCGAGGCAACCGAAACACCGGCAATCAGTGCCATGAACAGGACGATCGACGGGCCTCCCGGCACGTCGAAATTTAGGGAGAGCGCTATTCCGAGGATGACGCTCAAGACGGCAATGGCGGCGGCCAGGAGCGCCATATGTTCGGGCGTCGAGGAGAACGGGCGGGCGGCCACGGCTGGGACGATCAGGAAGGCGATCACGAGCAGGGCGCCGACGATCTTGATGGCAATGGCGATTGTCAGCGACAGAAGGACGATAAAAGCGGCCTTCACGAGGTCGCGGTTGACGCCTTCGGCAGAGGCCAACTCTTCGTGTACGGCGAGGCGTAGCATGGGCTGCCAGAGCCACGCCAGGACGCCGAGCACCACGGCGCCGCCGCCGTAGATCCAGTAGAGGTCGGTGGTGGTGACGGCAAAGATGTCGCCGAAGAGGTAGCCCATCAGATCGACGGCGGGCCCGCGCAAGCTCAAGGTGGCGATGACGCCGAGTGCCAAAGCGCCGTGGTGCATGAGGCCCAGGATGGCATCGAGCGGCACGACCTTCTGGCGCGAGAGCAGGATCAGGAGCCCGGCGACGACGAGGGTCACGAAAATGACCGGGGCGGTGATGTCGGTGCCGAGGGCGAGACCGAGCGCGATGCCGATGAGGCTCGCTTGCGAGATCGTCTCGCCGAAGTAGGCCATCCGGTTCCAGATGACGAGCGAGCCGAGTGGGGCGGCGACGACGGCAAGCGCGAGGGAAGCTGCGAGTGCGCGCAGAAGAAACGGCTCCAGGGTGCTCACTTTGGCTCGCCCCCGGCAAGACCGACCTGTTTGCCTTCAGCGGGCGCCGTCTCGCCGCTCAGATCGTGGCGATGATCGTGGTGGTGCTGGTAGACGGCGAACGTACGCGCCTCCTCGGGTCCGAACAGGCGCGTATATTCCGGGTGCTGGGCAACCGTCTCCGGAATGCCGGAACAGCAGACATGCCGATTGATGCAAACCACGCGGTCGCTCTGCGCCATGACGATGTGAAGGTCGTGGGAGATGAGGAGAACGCCGAAGCCATGGCTGTCGCGCAGGCTGCCGATCAGTCCATAAAGTTCCGCTTCTCCCACGTAGTCGACACCGCTTACCGGTTCGTCGAGCACCAGGAGTCCGGGCTCGTTCAGCAGCGCACGCGCGAGCACCACGCGCTGCAACTCGCCGCCGGACAGCTCGCTCAATTGCTGATGAAGGACGTGGGACGCGCCGACCTCATCCAGCACGCGGGCGATCCGGTTTTTTCGTGCGCCTGCGCCGAGGGAGAGGAAGCGTTCGACCGTCATCGGAAGCGTGCGGTCGATGTCGAAGCGTTGGGGTACGTAGCCGACCGACAAGTCGGGGCGGCGCGCGACGATACCGCCGTCCGGGCGTTCTAGGCCGAGGAGGGCGCGAACGAGTGTCGTTTTGCCGGCGCCGTTCGGGCCGATGAGGGTCACGATCTCGCGCGGGTGAATGTCGAGGTCGATGTCGGACAGAATGGTGCGGCCGGAGCGGACGATTTTCAGGCCGCGGGCGCTGATGAGCGCGGTGGCATCGAGCGGGCGGGACGCGTGCGCGCCATGGCTATGGCCGGAACAGCACGAGCCGTCCGGTTTGTGAACGTGGGTCGTGTGTGAGGAGGCGTGAGGTGGCGCCGGAGCGACGCCCGCGGGCCCCGCCGTTTCTCCGGATCGCTCGGTCATGCGAGAACCAGCCTAATCTTCTTTTTTCTCGTCCGCGGCGCAGCGCGGGCAGAGGCCCTGAACTTCGACGAACTTAACACGGGCGACGAATTTCGCGCTATTCGCCGCTTCGCCGATCAGGTCGAAGATGTGCTGGCCGTCCACTTCGCCGACGGCGCCGCATTTCTCACAGGAGAGAAACAGCGGCCGGCGGCCGGTCCGGTGGTCCATCCGGCGGCAGGCGAAGAAGGCGTTCTTGCTTTCGAGGCGGTGAATGACGCCGGCTTCGAGCAGAGCGTCTATGGCGCGATAGATCGAGATGGGCGCGACGCGGGTGCCTTTGTCGGCAAGACGGGCCAGAATTTCGTAGGCGCCGATCGAGGCGTAGGTGGCCGCAATCTCTTCGTAGACCATCTGGCGCAATTTGGTGAAGCGCAGGTTCTTGGCCGCGAACTCCTCTCCCGCGCGCTCGACGGCCTTGGCCAAGCGCTTTCCGTTGGATTTGTCCGGTGGGGGAAACGCGGTGCGATTTGCGACGTCAGACATCGGGACCTTTGTTCGATTCTTTTGTCCGTTTGCAACAGAATATCATGACGCTTCCTCCTGCCTAGAGAAATCGCCGCTGCCGGTTTTCCGTCCGCTGAATTGATCGTGATGTAATGTGTAAAGGCGCAACGGCCATCGGCAGTTGGTGTGTATAGTAACAGTATTACACTTACCCGGTTTTTGCCATGTTTCTGTAGTTACTAGCGCCAATCGCTAGACCCGCATGCGTTTAGGTTGGGTTGCGTTTCTTCTTGCGGACAGCATTTCTCGCCTATGCCTTTCTCGTCCACCTATATCATAGCGGCCAGGCGTTCAGCTCTTGGCAGAATTGGCGGATTGCATCGAAGCCGGCGGATCGCGGATCTCGCTGCCCCGGTGATCCTCGCCGCGCTCAAGGATAGCGGTTTGCAGCCGGCCGACGTCGACGAGATGATCGTCGGAAACGCGTCGGAAGGGGGCAATCCTGCAAGGCTGATCTCGCTCGCCTCGGGCCTTCCCGAGACGGTGGCCTCCCATTCCATCGACCGGCAGTGCGCTTCCGGCCTCGATGCGATCATCGCGGCGGTGCGCGTCGTCCAGGCGGGCGAAGCGGACGTGGTGGTCGCGGGCGGGGCGGATTCGCTCTCGACGGCACCTTGGCGGGTCGCCAAACCCAAGAGCCTCTATCAGCTTCCGCATTTCCTGCGGGTCGAGCCGGCCGGCGACGACACCTTGGACGACGCGACCCCGTTCGAGGTTTCCGAACTCTTGCCGCGCCGTCTCGGGATCACGCGCGCCCGCCAGGATATGGTTGCGATGCAATCCCATCTCAAGGCGGAGGCGGCGCGCGTGGCGCGCCGGTTCGCCGGGGAGATCGTGCCGATGCGCGCCAATGCCGAGGAGAACCGCGACCAGAGCGCGGTCGAGCCTCAAATGGACGACCTCGAGGAGATGCAGCCGTTCGCGCCACCACACGGAACGCTAACGCCCGGCAATACCAGTGCGCTGCATGATGGTGCCGCTTTCGTGGTTGTCGTTAGCGAGCGGATCTGGCGGGAGAAGGGGAAGCCGGCTGCCATGCGGCTCGTCTCGGCGGCCGCGCAAGGTGTCGCGCACGATAACGACGGCGAGGCGCCGATCGAGGCCATGCAGAAGCTCTACAGTCGTCTTAACGGGTTCAAGCGCGACGAGATTGGCGTGTTCGAAATAAGCGAAAGCTCGTCGGCGCAAGTGATTGCGCTGTCGGAACTCTTGAACATCGACCTCGCCAAAATCAATCCCGATGGTGGCGCTGTCGCGCGTGGGCATCCACTCGGCGCGGCCGGTGCCGTGCTGGTGGTTCGGTTGTTCTCGAGCCTGGTGCGCGGGGCCGGCCCGGAGACGCCGAAATACGGTGTCGCGACGCTAGGCGCGATCGGCGGTCTCGGGCTCGCAGCGCTGTTCGAAGCGGTGCGGTAAGGCGCCTGCGCGCGACGGAACCAAAGTGGTGCTTACGTTTTCAGCAGACATTAAATAGCCTTCATGTGCTCCGATCGCCGTAATCCCGCCGCGTTAAAGCCCGGGAATGGTAAGGAACGCGCATAAGGATTCTGCGCCAGGCACGACACTTGTGCCGCCTGCGCTCCGGGCTGGAGCGTGAGATAGGATTTGAGAGCATGGGCTGGGACGTCAAGGCTACGGCGGACGGAGTCGTTCAGTCACTTCCGTCACTTCCCAATGTCGGTCAGGACCTGTCGCTGCCGCAGGCGGCGAATTGGGTCATCATGGGGCTTCTGGTGCTGGCGGTCGCAAGCGCCCTGGTGCGGTTGCTTCCGAAGCTCTGGGCGGCCATCGAGCAGACGCTCTTCACCAACTGGCGGCTCGCTCTCATCGGCGGCTCGGCGCTGCTGCTCTCGCTTGCCGGCGGCTGGACGACTTGGGATGGAATGCGGAACTTCACCGGGGAATCGGTGCTCTCCGCAATGTTCACGTTCGGTATTCACGGCGTGATGCTGATCGTGGCGTGGCTGATCGGTGAGAGTTTCGCGACCGGAATGAACCAGGTGCGCGGCAAGTCCGGGCGAAGCGTGAGCCCGCCGCTGGTGGCGCTTTCGGTTCTGGGCGGCGGGTTCGTGCTTGCGGCCATTACGATCGCAATCGTCCATGCCGGGGTTTCGAGCGATCAGCTTCTTTATGGATTTGCCGCCGCGGGCGCGGTGCTCCTCGCCGTGTCGGCTATCATGATGTTCTCGAAGAGCGACGTCGTGCAGCCCTACGCGCAGGGCATCCGCATCGTCGCCAAGAATGCGATGCTGTGGGTCATGTTCATCGCCTGCATGGCGACGAGCGTGTTCTTCTCGTTCGACAGCCGCTTCAACGTGATCTTCCCGAAAGACCAGCGCGAGCGGGCGGCCGAGATCCGTACCAAGAACCAGGTGGCGGGCGTGGTCGCCGATATCGGCGAAACCATTTCGAGCCGCCGGATGACGGAAGCCGAGCATCTGTTCCAGAGCGAAGGCTGGAACGCCTATGAAACGCAGCTCGCAAGTCTTTCGAAGGCCTCGGAGGGCGCCGAGTCTGAGATCGAGGCGCACTTCACGAAGCAGATGGAGGCGCATCGCTCGTCCATCGCCGTGCAGCAGGAGCGGATCGCGACCGCGACCAGCGGACAGGCCGGGCTCGCAAACAAGAAAAACGTGCTGACGGATGAGCTGTCGCGGCTCAAGGCCGACCGGCCCGGTCTTGCGGCGGATCTCTCAGGCAAGAAGTCCGAACTCGACACGCGCGCCAAGGAGGTTGATGCGAAGCGCGTCGAAGCCATGGCCGAGGACAAGGGCGTCGAAGGCACGCTCAAGGAAGGTAAGGGGCCGATCTATCGCCAGCGCATGGCGGAGATGGGCAAACTCAAAGAGTACTACAAGATCGGCGAAGAGCGCGTGCGCGATGCGCAGAAGCGCCTCGATGCCGTGGACACGCGCGTGGCGCAGATTGAGCGCGAGCTTGCGGGCGTGGACGGCGAGCTTGCCAAGCTCAAGGGCGAGGCGGTGACAGCCGAGCAGCGCATCGAAGCGGCGGAATCTTCGCAACTCGGCCAGGAAGGCCAGAAGGTGGATCCCGCGCGGGTGCGCGCAGCGTTTGAGCGAGCCCGCGCCGACTTCCGGCAGCAGCCCAATGCGGAGCAGCTGGCTTCGCTGCACCAGCATTGCACGCAACTCTATGATGCGATGATCAGCACGGCGGCCACCAAGGATCGCGTACGCAACATCGATTGCGATCCCAAGCAGGCCGTGGAAGCGGCGGCGACGATTTTCGCCCTCAACGCCGGTCTCAAGGCGTTCGAAGCCAACTGTGCGGGCGGCGACAAGGTGCCGACGACGGGCGGCGTTGATCCTCTCCTGCAATTCGGGCGCAAGTGCCTGCAGGATTCCGGTTTGCCGAGCGGAGATTCCTCGACGATGGGCGCCAAGTTGTCGGCCATCGACCTCAATCGCGACGACAAGGCCCACAACTTCGTGGTGTCTCTCAACGCATTCCAGGACGGCAACAGACTCGCCTATCTCGCTCTCGCCATCGCAATCGGTATCGACAGCCTGATCTTCATGACGGGGCTGTTCGGTGCCAACGCCGTGCGTTCGCCGCTGTCTGATGTGCCGAGCATGAAGGCGCGCAACTCGCAGGAGTTGAACGCGATGATCGAGACGGCGCTGCTGCCGGACATGTTCCGCAAGGCGCGGCTCGTGTCGCAGTCGATGCATCCGATCGAGAACGTTGAAGGCTTCTCGAACGAAGTGCGGCTCGACGAACTCGATCCGGAAACGGCCGTGCAGGTGCGCGAAGTGCTGAACGCGGGCGCCATCATCGGTGCGGTGCGGCGCGGGGAACGACCCGGCCATTACCTCGTGCGCTCGGAACTTCTGGAATTCCTGAATACCGTCATCAAGCGCGAACTCGAAACCAACCGCGAGAAGGCCGAGCGCGGTTTAACACTCGATCAGCTCGAGGATCAGGTGGTCGTCGCGCTGTTGCCAGAGGTGGCTGAGAATTGCGAAGCCGTGCTTGCCGAGTTGGTGCCTATCGACGATCCGAAGCAAACGGGCTTTACCTCGGTCGTCGCTCTCGATGAGGTGATGGACGAAGCGCGTGCCCCCATTCTCAACGTGCTGAACACGGGCGCGACGTTCTCGGTCGTGCAGCGCGAGAAGGGTACCGACAGCTTCTTCGTGCACAAGGATCTCTACAAGACGCTGGCGCGTATCCGGGCCCGCGAAGTGGCGCGGGGCGGTTATCGGCTCGAAGGCCCTGCTGCTGGAGGACGGCGGCGTATTGCTGCTTCGGCGGGTGGGAAGGCCGGCTACGGTGGCTCGCTCACACCTGCGAACCCGGCGCTGACCGATCAGACCCGCAAGGACAGGCCGGCCCCTGCGCTTTCGGCCGAGCCTGCGGCGGGCTATCTGGAGCCCTTGCTCGGCTCTCTCGGCGTCCAGCCCGACGACTTCATGACGCTCGAAGGCATTGCGTTCGAAGCTGCGCTGCAGGCGGCAGAAACGCTGTCGAACCTGCGCCACAACAATCGACTGCTGAACCAGTCCCTTGCGGATCGCGACGAGGAGGAGCACGCGCGCGTCACGCGGGCGTTCGAAGCGCTCGATAAGATGCTGGCTCCGGAAGACGATCTCAGACGCCAGCATCTGGTTGCCGCGTCGGAGGAGATCGCGCAGAACTGGCAGCTGATCATGCTGCTGCCGAAAGGGCCGTACGAGCGTGAGCTTAGCGAGCTGGTCGAAGATCTCGAACCGCAGAACGGATCGGGCTCGCTTCGGAACGACGAGCAGGCGCTGATGATCGTTGCGCGGCGGGTTTTGAGCGATCTCGTCGCCAATCCGCGCCGGACCGACAAGGACTGGATGCATCTCGATTCAAAGTTCCAGCAGCTTCTGCTCGGTTCTCAGCAACAGGCGGCCGTTCGTGACGCCAAGCGCGCCTTGAATTAATCACGCATCTTCTCTGATAGACGCGCCCACACTCATCAGGCCCGTGCCGGTTCAGCCGCACGGGCCTTTTCTTTTTTTTGACACGGCTCCTGCGCCGTTCCGTCACCAGTTTCGCGTTATTCCGCCTGCTGGCGATTTTAGTCTTCATGCTCATTTTTGATGAGGAGAGTTTCATGTCGCCTGCGCGCACGCTTTCTTCCTTGTTTGGATCGGCTTCCCTTTTCAGTCTCGCCGCGTTGTGCGGCGCTTTGCTTTCTCCAGGCTCCGAGGCCCGTGCCGCCGAAGTTCAGATCGGCGCCGAACTCGGGCATTCCGTCATCGATACGAAGAGTTCCGATCGCGTTTATCTGAGGCTTTCCCTCAAGACGCTCGCGGCCAAGGCGCGGAAGGATCGTGCGCCGATCAACGTGGCGATCGTCGTCGATCGATCGGGCTCCATGAGCGGGGATCGGCTTGCGGCGGCTAAGAAGGGGGCGCAGGTTGCGCTCGACCGGCTCGGGTCCGACGATGTCGTTTCGCTGGTGTCGTATAATCATGAGGTGGAGGTGCTGCGCGGAGCCGGTAAAGTCGGAAGCGATCGCAGCAAGCTTGAACGCGCGATCGAATCCCTCAGTGCGAGCGGAACGACGGCTCTCTATGCGGGCGTCAAGGAAGGCGGCGAGCAGGTCAAGACGTTCCGCTCCGATCTTCAGGTCAACCGCGTCGTGCTGCTGTCTGATGGGCTTGCGAACGTCGGCCCCAGCACGCCGGGCGAGCTTGCGAACCTCGGGCGAGAGCTTGCGGCAAAGGGCATCACCGTTTCGACCATCGGGCTCGGGCTCGAATACAACGAAGACCTGATGCAGCGCCTGGCGGCGGCCAGCGATGGCAACCACGTGTTCGTCGAGCGCCCGAGCGATCTTGCGGAGATCTTCGATCGCGAGTTCGGAGATGCGCTTTCGATCGCGGCGCGCGACATCATCATCAACATCGAGTGCAAGGACGACTTCAAGCCGAAGCGCGTGCTTGGACGCGAAGCGGACATTTCCGGTAGCCGCATCACGCTGAAGCTCAACCAGCTTCAGGTCGAGAACGAGCGTTATGTCGTTGTGGAGCTGGAGGCGCCGACCGGTCGCTCCGCCAGCGCGAGCGACGGAGACGTCGCGAATGTCGAGGTCGATTATCTCAATCTCGAAAGCGGAACACGCGCGTCTGCCAAGACCAACGTTCGCGCGCGCTTCTCGGAAGACGCCAAGGAAGCCGAGGCGAGCGTCAACAAGGGTGTCATGAGCCAGGTGACGGAGCAGGTCGCAACCGAGAACAGCGAACGGGCGGTGGAGCTGCGCGACAAGGGCGATGTGGCGGCGGCCAAGAAGGCGCTCGAAGAGAACGCAGTCTATCTCAGCCGGCAGAAGGATGCGCTGGGCTCGGGCGCGGCGGCGGCTCCCAAGGCTTCAATTTCGACGCTCGACAAGCTCGAGGAGAAGAGCCGCGAGGCTGCCGCGAGCCTCGAAGGCGAGAACTGGGAAAAGACGCGCAAGGTCATGCGCCAGGATCAGCACAAGTCGAAGGTTCAACAGGCTTACTAGTCGCGTTGATGACTATTCGGCGATGCATCTGAACGACGACGGAGCGGCAATGCCGCTCCGTTTTGCGTTGGGACCGCTGACGCCAGTGGCGCTAAGGGCCAGAAGACGTCGTGATTTCAGGAAGCGCAGCGAAGTCGCGCTATTCTTTATTTGCGTCGAGTGACGGGGTTAGCCGGGCAAGCACAACCAGGCGCCCAAGCAAGTTTTGGGCGTTGTCACCTGGCACGCCATCTGCGAGGCGCGGCACGTTGTTGTGCCTGAGCTGTCGTCGCACTTCAGGCTGACGGGGCCTTTGCCCTCGCGGCCCTGCCCGTAGATGATGTTTTTTAGACCGTTCGTCGCAAAGAGCGCGGCGACATCGTGGCTCGCGAACTCGCCAACCGATCCGACTCTGACGCAGTTGGCCTGAGCCGTGGCTGAAAATGCGCATATCACCGCTGCGGCTAAACCTAGTTTCAATGAACGCATTCGCCCCTCCGAAAAGTGCTCTACCTAGGTACTGACACTTAATGGAGCGCGTGCCCTCCGACAACAGGATCGGTCTGCTGCAAGCCGGCATATCTTGCAAGAACCCAGAAAGCGTGCCGCATTTGCCACGTATCCAGCGTTCGTAGCGACCGGGGCGATCCTTATTGGTCCGCACCCACAAAATGAAAACGGCAGCGCCAAGCGCTGCCGTTTGATCGGTATCAGGATTGGCGTGCCGCTTACTTCGGTGCCAGCGCTCCTTACTTCGGTGCCAGCACCATCACCATCTGGCGTCCTTCGAAGCGCGGCTCGGATTCGACCTTCGCGATCGGCTCGACGTCGGTCTTGACGCGGACAAGCACGGCCATGCCGAGCTGCTGATGCGCCATTTCACGGCCGCGGAACCGCAGCGTGACCTTGACCTTGTCGCCTTCCTCGAAGAAGCGCTTGATGGCGCGCATTTTCACGTCGTAGTCGTGATCATCGATGCCGGGACGCATCTTGATCTCTTTGATCTCGACGATTTTCTGATGTTTGCGGGCTTCGGCAGCTTTTTTCTGTTCTTGGTATTTGTACTTACCGAAGTCTAGAATCTTGCAGACCGGCGGCTCGGCGTCAGGGGAAACTTCGACCAGATCGAGTCCAGCCGCTTCAGCCCGCGCAAGCGCATCTACTTTCGATACAACACCGACATTCTGTCCGGTTTCATCAATGAGCCGCACATCGCGGGACCGGATCGCATCGTTGATCTTCGGGCCGGTGGGCTCGCGCTCGGCGGCGCCTCGCATAGGTTTGCGGATGTTCAATCTCCATCAGTCGTTTCGGTCGATCCGGCAATAGCTACGGCAGCTTCCCTCAGAAAACAACGGCCTCGCCCCAAAAAGGGCGTGCCGTTCCGTGGACTGCCGGACCATTTGGCCGGAGAATTGAGAAGAACCGGCCCCAAGTCAAGTCGCGTTGGGTTGATGCAACGCAGAGCCATGGGGATGAGTTAAGAATTTCTGGGGTAGGACGCTTGCAGGCGCGTGCCCAGTAAATCGTCGTAAACGCCGAGTGTTTCAAGACGCATGGCGTCGAGGCTGTAGTTGCCGAGCACCCGGGCTCGCGCGCGGGTGCCGAGCGCTTTTCGAGCCTCCGGGTCGAGGTTCAGGGCTTCCGCAATGGCTTCGGCCAGCTTTAGGGCATTACCCGGAGGAACCAGCCAGCCGGTGGCGTCTTGCGGCGCGACGTGGGGTGGAGCGGCCACCGTTTCGGGTGGGGCGCCGAGGTCGGTCGCGATGACGGGGCAGCCCATGACCTGAGCTTCGGTTGCGACCCGGCCGAAGGCTTCCGGCTCGGTCGAGGCGACGACGGCGAGGTGAGCGATGGCAAGGGCGGCCGGGACGTCCTCGACGTGGCCGGGCAGGATCACTTTGCCGGAGAGGCCGGCGTCACGGATCTCGGATTCGAGCTTCTCCCGGTAAATTTCGCGGCCCTGGGCGTCGCCTGCCAGGACGATCAGCGTTCGGCCGAGGCGGCCTTCGGTTTCGAGGAGACGGGCGGCCTCGATCACCGTGCTTTGGCCCTTCCAGGCGGTGAGGCGGGCGAGCTGGATCACGATGCGGGTGTCGGGGCCAGCCTTCCAGCGTGCTCTCAGCGCCGCTCTGCGTTCCGCCGATATCGCGGCTGGATCGAACTTGGTGCCGTCGACGCCGCGATAGATGACGCGGATTTTGTCTGGCTCGGTTCCGTAGCGCTGCTCGATCAGCTGTTTCGTATAGCGCGAATTGGCGATGACGACGTCGCCCTTGGCCATGATGGCGTTATAGGCGCGCTTGAGGCTCGTTTTCTCATTGTAGGCGCCGTGGTAGGTGGTCACGAAGGGCTTGCCGGCGCGGCGGGCGGCGATCATGGCGCTCCAGGCCGGGGCGCGGCTGCGGGCATGGACGAGGTCGACGCCTTCGCTCTCGATCATGCGGCGGATAACGCGCGCGTTCCAAAGCAGACGAATGGGGTTCTTGGTGGCGGCCGGGAAGGGTACGAACTCTCCGCCGGCGGCGGCAATGCGCGGCGCCAATCGTCCGCCCTCGGATAAAACCAGCGCGCGCCCTCCTGCGCGGACGATGGCGTCCGCGATCTCGACCGCCGAAAGCTCGGCCCCGCCGGTGTCGAGCTCCGGGATGATCTGAAGTATGGTGGGGCGCTTTTGGGCCAAGCCGGCCTCCGATCCATTGGCGCGTCGTAAAATAGGTTAGGTTTCATAGGATGGGCGAGAGCGATCCGCAATTCATCACCGTGGGCAGCGGCGCGAAGGCCCGCAGAATTGCCTGTCTCTCGCGGGGTTCCGACGCAGAGGGCAAACCCGGACTGCTATGGCTCATCGGTCTCAAGTCCGACATGGGCTCGACCAAGGCGGAGGCGCTCGCGGCCTGGACGGCTGAGCGCGGCCTCGGTTTCACGCGGTTCGACTATTCGGGGCATGGGCGTTCGGAAGGGCGCTTCGAAGACGCCACGATCAGCGATTGGCTCGAAGAAAGCGCGGCGGTGTTCCGGACGTTGACAAACGGGCCGCAGATCCTGGTCGGGTCGAGCACGGGCGCGCATCTCGCGCTCATTCTGCTGCGTTATCTGATGGAGACCGCACCGGAGGAGGCCAAGCGGGTCCTCGGCCTCGTGCTGATCGCACCGGCGTGGGACCTCACCGAAGAGCTGATGTGGAACCAGTTCTCCGACGAGATCAAACGCGAGATCGCGGAAACCGGGCGCTGGGTCCGGCCTTCGGACTACGATCCCGCGGGATACGTGATCACGAAAAACTTCATCGAGGACGGGCGGCGGCATCTTCTCAAGCGCGCGGGGTTCGATCCGAAGCGCCCCGTGCTGGTGCTGCAGGGGGCCGAGGATCGCGATGTGCCGATCAGCCATGCGCGGGCGCTTCAATCGGTGCTGGCTGGCGACTGGGTGAGGATCACCGAAGTGCCGGACGGCGAGCACCGGCTGTCGCGGCCGCAGGATCTTGAGAAGCTGTACGGCCTTATCGAGGCGCTGCTTCCGGCTGTTTGATGTTGGCCAGGATGAAGAGGTTGAGGCCTTCGAGGCGGCGGGCGGCATACCAGTTGAAAGCCGAAGCGGCGGTCACGGCGCTTGCGGTTGCGATCGCGGCACCGGCGACGCTCCAGAGCGGGATCAAGATCAGGTTCAGCGTGACACACAGCGTGGCCGCGAGCGCGATCGAAAGGGCGCTCGCGCGTTGGTGGCCGAGCATGTTGAGGATCGTGTCGGCGGGGCCGGTAGCGGATTTGGCGAGAATGCCGATGGCCAGGATGAACATCAGCGGATAGGCGTCGGTGAAGCCCGCGCCGAAGCTCGCGAGAACCGGATATCCGACCAGTAGAATGCCGACCGTGACTGCGGCCGAGGGAATGAAGGTCCAGCGCACGGCGTTGCCGACGAGGTACCTGACAGCGGCGTCATCTCCGAGCGCGCGCGCGGCGGCGATGCGACCTGCGTAGGCTGAGCCCACGGCATAGTGCACGAACAGCGCGAGGCCGGCCGTCTTGGCGGCGGCGTAGTAGATGCCGATCTCGCTCGAGGGGCGGAACAGGTTCAGCATCAGAACGTCCGCGTTCTGGATGACGAGATCGCAGATGCCGCCAGCCAGCAGCGGCAGTGAGATCTTGAGCCACTTCGAGAAATCGTAGGTCGGCGCGATCGCGGGGACCGACTTTTCGACGCGCCGTTCGATCAGGACGGTTTGCACCACAGCGGCAGTCAGGGTCGCGGTGAGCGCGATGGTCATGCCCGTAACGGCGTTGGCCGCGTAGCCCGCCATCGAGACGAGGCCAACGAGTAGCAGCAACACCAGGGGGCGCGCGATGTACGGCGGTCCGATAGCTTCGATGGTCCAGCCCTGGCCGCGGCCGAGACCATCCTGCACGTCGGTCAAGGCATAGAGCGGCAAGCATAGAAGGGCCAATGCCATTGGGACGGCGAGGGCGGAACCGCTTTGGCTGCTCGCGATCCAGAGTCCGGCAAGGCCGATCCCGGCGATGGTCGCCGCCGAGGCGATGGCGATGAGGCGTCCGCCGTTGAGCAGGCCGCGGAAGGCCGCGTAGTCTGCGTTGGCGTGATACTGCGGCGCAAGGCGCATCATGGCGACGTTGAAGCCCAGATGCGAGATGCCGCCGACAACAAGCACACAGGTCCAAGCCGAGACGTAGAGGCCGAATTCGGAAGCGCCCATCCAGCGGGCCAGCACGATCTGCGTCAGGAACAGGAGGCCGGCGCTCGCGGCGCGAATGGCGAACACGCCGATGGCGCTCCAGCTCTCGGAATGGCTCGTGCGGCTGTTCCACAGCGTGTCGAGCGCGTTCTTGATGATGCGCGTGAGGTCGTTTTGGGGTTCGCTCCGGGCTTCAATCATTGCGGCGCCTTTCTGTACTTGTTTTAGGCGTTTCCGCGTCGACGAGGCCCCAGATCAAGGCCATCAGAATGAAGAAGTGGCGCCAGTGGTCGGTGTCGATGACGAAACCTTCGAAGGCGAGGCCTGCGAATGAAGCCGTGGCGATAACGATCGGCCCCTGCAGTGCGGTTCGTCGCCGGATGGCGTAGAAGCCCGCTGCGAGCGTCGCGGCGACCGAAAGCGCATAGAGCGTCCCGCCGATCCAGCCCGCGTTCATGAACTGGCTCAAGTAGACGTTGTGGGCTTCCTCGTGATGGTAGGTGTCGCGGAAGCTGTGGGTGCCGATGCCGAACGGGTTTTCGAGAATGAGGGCGACAGCCTTGGCCTGGCCGCCGAAGCGCCCCTCGGGGCCTTCGTCGTAGGATTGGTCGAGGTTGGCGCGCTCCTTGAACAGATCCTGGACGGCTTCGAGCTGGATCGCGGTGCCGAGGGTGGCGACGAGCGCGAGAGTTCCGAGTGCAGCGACGGCGGCGAAGCGGCGATAATCCGCGGCGCGGCGCGTCGTGACGAGTGCGAACCATACGGCAATGAGCAGGGACAGCGCCGTCGAAATCCAGGCTCCGCGCGAGAACGTGAGCAATAGCGCCATGAACAGTGGCAAAGCCACGGCTGCGGCCATGGCAGCTTGCTTGAGTGGGGCGCGCAGTGTCACCCAAACCGTGGCGACGATCGCAGGGGCAAGTGCCGCGCCGAGAACGTTCGGATCCTTGAAGGTGCCGCGCGCGCGGCCGTAATTGGTGAAGAGGTCATAGGCCTGCGGGATGATGCGGAAGTAACCGGCGAAGGCTGCGGCCGCTGCGATCAGGCATCCCACCACATAGAATGTCATGACGAGCTTGAAACGGGGCTCCGGATCGGCCGAGATATAGCCAGCCAGGATGAAGGCGCCGAGTGCCAGGAACAGCGTCACGAATTGATGGGTGAGGGCGGTGTCCATCGTCGTCGCCATCGCGCACCCGGCAAGCGCGAGGGCTACGTAAACGAGCCACATCGAAAAATTCAGAAGCGCGGCGTTGCCGAAGCGGGTGACGCCGAGCAGCGGCAACCCGACAATGACGGCGCCCATCAGCACGTCGGCAATGGCGGGCTCGGAGAAGACGATCGAACTCGTTCCCATCGCGCCGGCAACAGCAATAGCCGCGAGGAGAGAGACGGAAACCTTCCAGCCGGACACGGCGGAGCCAGCAGCGTCCAGAGCCGGCGCACGCGGCGAGAGAGCCGGCCGGCGATTGCCGATCGACCCTTCTTTCGCAGGCCACGATGAAAGTGTAACGCTCGACACGGTCTCGTGCTCCGCTAGTAGGCGTTCTTGCCGGAAAGCAGAGCAAATGGGGTCGCGGCAATGATGTAGAGATCGAGCGGCAGCGACCAGTTGTCGATGTAGTAGAGATCGGCTTCGACGCGGCGCTGGATCTTCTCGTGGGTGTCGGTCTCGCCGCGCCAGCCGTTGATCTGCGCCCAGCCGGTGACGCCCGGCTTTACGCGGTGGCGGGCGAAATACTCAGCGACGACTGTTTCGTAGAGATCCGAGCTGGCCTTGGCTTGCGTTGCGTGCGGGCGGGGGCCGACGAGCGACATCTCGCCCTTGATGACGTTGATGAGCTGGGGCAACTCGTCGAGGCTGGTGCGGCGAATGAAGCGCCCGACCGGGGTTACACGCGGATCGTCCTTGGTGACGAGCTTGCTCGCGGTGGCATCGCTCTTGTCGGTGTACATCGAGCGGAACTTGTAGACTTCGATCAGCTCGTTGTTGAAGCCGAAGCGGCGCTGCTTGAACAGGATCGGTCCCTTGCTGTTCAGCCGAATGGCAATGGCCGTCGCCGCCATGATCGGGGCAGCAAGCAGTAACAGAAGTGCCCCAATGACGCGGTCTTCAAGGTTCTTGATGACGCGATCCCAATCGGTCAGCGGGCGATCCATGAGCGCGAGCATCGGCACGCGGCCGATGAAGGAATAGGATTTCGCGCTGAGCCGCAGCTTGGAGCTCAATGCCGAGATCTTGATGTCGACGGGCAGGGCGAACAGAAGCTGGAGGATCTGAAGCAGACGCTTCTCGGCGGTGATCGGCACGGTGACGATCATCAGATCGACGGCTTCCCTGCGGCAATAGTCCGGAAGCTGGTCGAAGGTGCCGAGCTTCGGGAAGCCCGCGATGCTGGCAGCCGACCGCTCATCGTGGCGATCATCGAACACGCCGAGGATCGCCACTTCCTTGCGGCCGTCTTCCATCAGCGCCGTGATCAGCGCTTCGGCATCCGGTCCGCCGCCAACGATGATGGTACGGCGCACGAGACGGCCGGCGTCAGTCAGCTCTTCAAGCAGATGCGCGAGCGGAAAGCGCATCGCCGATATCAGTGCGATGGAGGCCGCGAGCCAAACCAGGCCCGTCGTCGAAGTAAAGGGCGGAGCGCCGAGGAGATAGCCCGCGCCGGTCGCCGCGCAGAACACGACGAGCACACTTTTTGCGATCTTGCCGATCTGCTCGACAGGCTGGCGCAGGGCCTGGATCGAGTATGACCAGTTGCGCCGTAGTTCGAGTGTCGTTGCGAGTGCGATGAGGATGCTCCAGACGGCAATCGCTATTCCGCTCTTCGGTTCTGTGTCGAGCATCGCGAAGGTCAGGATGCCGGTCGCGACAATGATTGTCGCGTCGAAGAAGCTGGTCGCGAACAGGAGTTTCGGCCGCGATACGTTGCGGCGCTTGTCGCTGAACGCGCTGTCGATCACGCGTGAGATGGATGCAAGCCCGCGCGACAGGGGTGCGCGCGATCGGAAGGAGCCGTATGTGCCGGCGTCGCCCGTCAGATCGTCGGGATGCTCGTGAGATAGGATAGCCATGGCCGTGCTTTCGCCTGCGCAAAATTCCGGCCTCAACCATGAGGAAGCTTTGTCTCAAACCCGTAAAATTCCGCGCGTTCAGGCTGTGCTATCCGCTAAAGGCGCCTTAACTCGGCAGTGATGGTAAAGAAAAGGTTCTGCTCTGTGTCGGGGTGAGCAGCCGGGATTGAAGGTGGTCTCAATCTGCGTTTCGCGTTTTCTTTTTCACCGTTCGCGGGCTTTCTTTTCTGCTGCGGATATCGAACCAAACCTTAAGTCATTCCGCCGATATTCGTCTCCTTTCTGGCCGTGCTGTCGGCAGGAAGCTAACAGGAGAGCAGCAAGGTGCTCCATCGCAGTAATTTTATGGTCGGACACGGACCTGCTCATGAGCAGGAGCGCATTGCAGCTCTTGCAGATCTCCAAGTCGTAGACGGCGGTCCTGAAGAGACCTTCGATCGTATCGCGAGACTTGCGAAGGCGAGCCTCGGCTTTCCGCTCGCCTACGTCTCGTTGATTGATCTCGATCGGCAGATTCTGAAAACGCACGTGGCCGAGCCGGTTTGCGATGGAAGCCGCAACACTGCATTTTGCTCCGTCACCATCGAGACGCAGGATGTTCTCGTCATTACCGATACACTCGCGGATGAGCGCTTCTCGCGCTTTCCGCAGGTTGTCGGCGAGCCACATATCCGTTCCTATTGGGGCGTGCCTCTAACGACCAGAATGGGTTTTAACGTCGGAGCGCTTTGTGTGCTCGACCGCGTGCCTCGGAACCCGCGGGATGGAGACCTCTCGCTGCTCAAGGAGCTGGGACGGCTTACTGTCGAGTGCATGGAGTTGCGCGCTCAGGCGACTACGGATGTGCTGACCGGTGTCCAGTGCCGACGCTCGTTCTTTGCGGAGGGAGAACGCCTGTTTGCAACCCGTCATGCCGAGCGTCAGCCACTGAGCTGCGTCGTTCTCGACGTCGATCATTTCAAGCGCATCAATGACGAATTCGGCCATGCGGTAGGGGACGACGTTCTGCGTACGCTCGGCGACCTGCTGCGCAACGAACTCCGTCCCGATAGTGTCGCCGGCCGTATTGGGGGCGAAGAGTTTGCGATCCTGCTGCCCGGCGAGAGCATTCTGGCGGCTTTCGCCGTTGGGGAGCGTCTGAGAGTCAAGTTTGCCGATCTTGGCGGTCACAGATTACCGCCTGTTTCGGCGAGTTTCGGGCTGGCGGAGCGATCGGATTCGGATGTTGTGCTGGGCGACCTCGTCCGCCGCGCGGATCAGCAGACCTATATGGCGAAACGCGCCGGCCGCAACTGCACGTATCCCAAACTGGCCCTGGCGGCTCCGGCGCAAACCGCTGCTCTCCATTTCGAGATTTCAGACGTTTCCGACATATTACGCTGACCGGTTGCTAAAAACGGGGAGCGATCAGGGCCGCCGACGGCCGCACGGAAAGGCGCTCGGTCAGGGCGGCCTCGAGGGCGGCGGCGCCCGCTTCCTTGGCCAACGCTTCCGGTACCACCCAGGCGCGCCAAGATCGCGCGGTAAATGTTCGATCGCATGTCAGTGCGCCGCTCGCCGACAGCCGGCAGGTGGGATCGGCTTCGAGTGACAGTGGCTCGCGCCGGTCGTGGCGCATGATGCGCAGATCGATCGGCTGGATGCTGGCCGACAGCGTTTTCAGATCCACATCGCGGAATACGCAGGCGAGATGCTGGTTGCAAGCGGCGGCGCGACGGCCGAGCGTGTTGCCGGGACCGAGGGCGGTTCCGCGGTTCATCGCGGTGGCGCTGCGCTCGTTGCCGGTGCTGACCCAGCAGGTGGGGCCGGAGCAAATCACGGGATCGGCGGTTTTCCTGCCATAACGGCGGATACCGTTGGTGCCCGATTCCATGGCGAGCAAAATAGTTACGCGGGTGGTCGGCGTCGTCGCGGCCTTGGTGGCAACGGGCGCCGACGAGAGAAGCGATGCGGTCGGTGGGGGCGTGACGGATTCAGGTGGGTTTGCTTGCCGATGTACCGGGTCGGGTGCTCCGAGGCCCATCGGAGCATTTTCGGTCAAGCGCTTGCGCTCGTTGCGCTGCTGTTCAAGCTTGAGCAAGCGCTCGGTGAGGCGCTGATGCTCGGCCTCCCGTGCGGCGGCGAGCGCTTTTTGCTGCTCGGCTGCGAGTTTCTCTGCGGCTAGGCGCTTTTCCTCTGCGATATGCGTCTCTTCAGCGACGCGACGTTCCTCATCCTCGCGCTTCTGCTCGGCCAGACGCTTCTCGTCGGCTGCTCTGTTCTCCTCCGCGATCCGGCGTTCTTCGTCAGCCCGCTTTTCCGCTGCTACGCGATTTTCTTCCGCAGTCCGGCGCTCTTCCTCTGCGCGTTTCTGTTCGGCCAAACGTTTTTCCTCGGCGATGCGCCCCTCTTCAGCGACGCGACGTTCCTCATCCGCGCGCTTCTGCTCCGCCAGACGCTTTTCCTCGGCGATACGGCGTTCTTCGGCAGCACGCTTCTGTTCAGCGAGGCGCTTCTCCTCAGCTTCCTTTTGGCGCTGCTCGGCGATCTGTTTTTCCTCGGCTGCGCGCTGCTCCGCCGCCTCCTTTTCGCGCTGCTCCGCGGCCTGTTTCTCGCGCTGCTCCGCAGCGACACGCCGTTTCTCCGCGATGCGACGCTCTTCTTTCTCTCGCCGGGCTTCGCGGGCTTCTTCCTCCGCCCGCGCCTTGTCGGCCGCAGCCTTGCGCTCGTCCGCTTCCGCCCGGGCGCGCGCCAGCATGTCGGTTTCTTCTGCTGCCCGGCGCTTTGCCTCTTCGGCTTTGCGTTGCGCCTGCTCGGCCTTTCGTTTGGCTTCCGCCGCTTTTTTTTTGGCCGCTTCCTGCTCGGCGCCGCCTGCGAACTTTTCGGCGAGCGCGTGTGCGGCCTGGTCGTTAGCGACCGCCGTGCCGGCGACGGTCAGGTACGCTCCCACCATCATCGCCAAAAGCGGGAGGGTTCCTCGGCCTGTCATGGGCGGACCTGCATGGGTGAAAGGGCGCAACAGCTAACGGTTCAAGACGGGCGAAAGATTGCCTCGCCGAACTTGAACGGCAGCTGAATTCGTCTTCCACGATTTCGGCAACAAAGCGGATGGCAGGCGCCTGCTTCCCGCCGAATATCTCTAGGTACCGGCGAATATCCCGGCCATGCCCTCGCGATAGGTCGGGAAGCGGAGCGTCACGCCGAGATCGTCGTGGAGGCGCCGGTTGCTGACGCGGCGGTTGTCGGCGTAGAAGCTGCGCCCCATCGGCGTGAGTTCAGCCTGTTCGAACGGAATCTCCGGTGGCGGCTCCAACCCCATGAGATCTGCCGCGTAGGCGATGACGTCCTGCGATGGGCTCGGCTCGTCGTCGGTGACGTTATAGATCGTATGCCGGCCGGCTCCGTTGGCCGCTGCGAGAAGAACGGTGGCGATGTCGTCGACGTGGATGCGGTTGAAGACCTGACCCGGCTTCACGATCCGGCGGGCGGTGCCGTCGCGCAGATCGTCGATCGCGCTGCGGCCGGGTCCATAGATGCCGCCGAGACGAAAGATCTGGACGCGCTTGCGGTGGGTTTCGGCGAAAGCGAGCCAATCGGCTTCGGCCTCGAGCCGGCGCTTGGTTCGCGGGACGCCGGGCTTGGGCGTGGCCGTTTCGTCGATCCACTGGCCGTCGGAGTTGCCATAGACGCCGATGGTCGAGAGATATCCGATCCAGCCGAGATCGGCTGCTTTGGCGAGATCGCCGCCGTGCAGCCGAAGCACGGGATCGCCAAGCTCGTCGGGGCTTGCGGATATGAGCACATGGGTGGCGTCGGCGAGGGCGGTAGCCGCTTCGGGCGCGGGGTTGTGGCCGTCGAACCGGATTCCCCGGTAGCCAAGGGAGGCGATGCGTTCGACGCCGTCGTCGCTGCGCGCGGTGCCGGTGATTTGCCATTCGGCCGGAGACAGGCGGCGCGCAAGCGCCTCGGCGCTGTAGCCGAGGCCGAAACAAAACAGCTTCTTCATGAGGATAATCCGGAGTTCCATTCCGCCCGGACGTCGGCGTCGGTTTCGTCCGCGTAGTTTACCGCACGTGCGGCCGAGACGTCATCGGCCGCGGCCAGGCGGCGAAAGGCCCAGACCGCCATGGCCCTTACAATCGGGGAGGCATCGTTCAAAAGCGAAGTGACGTGAGGAAGCAGGCTCGGATCGCCGGCGTTGCCGGCGGCGATCAGACAATTGCGGACAACGCGGTCACGGCCGGTGCGCTTCACGGGGGTGCCGCGAAAGCGCAGCCGAAAGGCGGCGTCATCGAGGGCAAGCAGTTCGGCCAAGGGGGGATTATCGAGCTCGGGCCTCATTTGCAGACGCGTCTCGCGCGACTGCTCGGCGAATTTGTTCCACGGGCAGACGGCGAGGCAATCGTCGCATCCGAAGATGCGATTGCCGATCGGTTCGCGGAACTCTTCGGGAATGTGGCCCTTGTGCTCAATGGTGAGATACGCGATGCAGCGGCGCGCATCGAGCTGATAGGGCGCGGGGAAGGCCTTTGTCGGGCAGGCGTCGAGGCAACGGGAGCAGCTTCCGCAGTGATCGCGCTCGGGCGCATCGGGCTCGAGATCGGCGGCGCTCAGGATGGCGCCGAGGAACAGCCACGAGCCGTCGTCGCGCGAGACGAGATTGGTGTGCTTGCCTTGCCAGCCGATACCGGCAGCGGCGGCCAGCGGCTTTTCCATCAGGGGAGCGGTGTCGACGAACACCTTGACCGGGGCGCCGCTCTCGCGTTCGAGACTGGACGCAAGCTCCTTCAGCTTGCCTTTCATGACGTCGTGGTAGTCGGCGCGCTTGGCGTAGGTGGAGACGACGCCCCGCATCGGCTCGCCGAGCGCGTGCATCGGGTCTTCGTCGGGGGCGTAGCTCATGGCGAGCATGATCACGGAGCGCGCTTCCGGCCAGAGTTGACGCGGATCACGGCGGCGGTCGGCGTTCGCTTCCATCCATTCCATGGTGCCGTGGCGGCCTTCGGCGAGGAAGGTCAGCAGGCGATCGCCCGCGGCCGGGATCGCTTCGGGGTGGGTGATGCGCATGGTCGCGAAACCCAAGGCGCGGGCGCGCTCTCCGAGCATGGCCTTGAGGGTGCGGCGGCGCATCTTCGCGTCGCTGGTTTCCTGTTCGACATTTGGAGACATGACCGACACGCCGCGCGCTCCTCAGAAATCGAGGTTGGCGTAAACTGGGGCGGGCGAAATGCCTGGCATACGATCGGCCAGCAGGGCGCGGAACGCCGGCCGCGACTTCATGCGCGCGTACCAGGACTTCGCCGAGGGATACTCCTCCCAGGGAATCTCGCCGAGGTAGTCGATCGAGGAGAGGTGTCCGGCGGCCGCCATGTCGGCAAAGCTCATGTCGTCGCCGGCAAGCCAGCGGCGCTCGTGGGCCAAATGGTTCACGTAGCCGAGATGATAGCGCAGATTGGCGCGAATGGCGCGAAGCGCATCCGGGTCGGGTCCGTGGGAGCGATCCGGTGTCAGGTGGCCGTAGACGCGTTCGTAGAGAAGCTCGCGCGTCACCTCGCGGTCGAGCTTGCCGTGGAACCAGTCCACCAGCCGGCGCTGTTCCGCCCGTTGCTCAATGCGGCCGGGGAACAGGGGAGCGGGCCGGCCTTCCTTTTCGCGGTCCTGGAGAAGGCTCGCGAAATGTTCCGAGATGGCATAGGCGCCACAAATCACGAGCCCGCCTTCGAGCGCCAGGACGGGAAGCTCTCCGGCCGGATTGAGAGCCAGAAACGTCTCGCGCCATTCCCAGGGACGTTCCTCGGCAAGCTCCGTCTCGACGCCGATCTCAGCCAGCGCGAGGCGGATCGAGCGCGATTTGGGGCAGAGCCTGAAGTGCGTCAGAGTGTTCATGGCGGTCCATGGCCGCAAAGCGGCCAAGCTATCGTTTCAGGTTCCAGTCAGTTTGCTGGTGCAGGGTCTAGCTGCGCGATCGGTCTATGTTGTGTCATAGGCCTAAAGCAGTGAAACCGTATCCTCGTTCGGGCAAACGTGCTACCGAGCGACAATCTTAAGGTCCTCCCTTCTTCTGGTCCATTTCCTGGGTCTGACCATCTCACCTCATCTCAAATCGGAGAGCATTCGGCATGGCGGTCTGGCAAGCCATTCTGCTCGGATTCCTGGAAGGACTTACGGAGTTCCTGCCCGTTTCGTCGACAGGGCATATCCTTCTGGCCGGACACTTCCTCGGCTTCGATAGCCCCGGCAAGACGTTCGAGGTGCTGATCCAGCTCGGGGCCATTCTGGCCATCGTTTTCGTCTATTTCCAACATCTTTGGCAGATGGTGTGCGCGCTGCCGAGCGATCCGAGGATCCAGCGGTTCGCGGTCGCGCTCGCGGTGGCCTTCCTGCCATCGGCTGCGCTCGGTGCGCTGTTCCACGGCTATATCAAGGGTGTCTTGTTCGAAACCCCGGTGCTGATCTGCGCCATGCTGATCCTCGGCGGGTTCATTCTTCTGGCCGTGGATCGGCTGAAGCTCCCTGTCCGTTACGACGAAACGACGGATATTCCGCCGTCGCGCGCTTTCGGCATCGGTCTGTTTCAGTGCCTGGCGTTGATCCCGGGGGTGTCGCGGTCCGGCTCGACGATCGTCGGCGGATTGTTGCTTGGCGCCGACAAGAGAACGGCTGCGGAGTTCTCGTTTTTCCTGGCGATGCCGACGATGGCCGGCGCATTCGCACTCGACCTCTACAAGAACTGGGGGCTGCTTTCGGTTGCGGACGCGCTGCCGATCGGCCTTGGCTTCGTCACGGCGTTCCTGACGGCGGTGGTCGTCGTGAAGTTCGCGCTCGAATTCATCGGGCGCCACGGCTTTAGCCTGTTCGCCTGGTGGCGCATCGTGGTGGGGACGCTGGGGCTCGCGGCGCTGGCGATCTACGGATAGGGTTTGCGCACGCGTTAAGGGTTTTGGTGCCTCAAACGGAGGCAATGTGCTGACTGGCCGCGCGCCCAAAAAAATTCAGCCAGTCAGGGGCATCAGGGATGTTTGTTTACGTCGAAGCTGAGCTTGGGAGCCGACTTGGCTCCCTGCCCTCAGGCGGCGTGCGAGGTTGCCGGAAGCGTCAGCGCGCGCTTCAGCGCGGCGACATCCTTGGCGGTTCTCAGGCGCTCAAGGGCGGCCGGCTCACGCACGAGGCGTGAAATGCGGGCCAGGGCCTTGAGGTGGTCGCCGCCGGCGTGATCGGGGGCCAGAAGCAGGAAGATCAGATCGACCGGCTCGCCATCCTGGCTTTCGAAATCAATCGGCTTCGCGAGGCGTGCGAACAGGCAGACAATGCCAGAAATACCGTTGATTTTAACGTGCGGAACGGCAATGCCGCGGCCGAGGCCGGTGGAGCCCAGGCGCTCGCGCTGAAGCAGCGTGTCGTAGATCACGCGGGCATCGAGGCGGGTGGCCTCGGCCGCTTTGGCGGAGAGGTCGAGAAGCGCCTGCTTCTTACTTGTGGCTTCAAACGCGGGATAGATCCCGCCCGGTGCCAGAAGATCGCCTAAATCCATGTGTCCGGTCCCATCGGGTCAGTGATCGGCACCATTTCTGCCACCGATCAACGTTGCTTCCTTCATTGCTCGGCTTGCCCTGGTATCCCGTGGGCCCTGCCTCGCGTCTCTCCGCTCAACATTCGATTTGCATCGAATTATGCACCAATCGTGCCGCTCAGCTCGCCGATACGGCCCAATCGATGCCAGCAGTCAGATCCTCAGAACGCGCTGCCCAACATCACTCTCAACGGTGCTTGGCTACTCTCTCGCACGCTCGCCTGTCAGAGCCTCGTGCCCTTTCGCGTGCGCGGCTTTCCCCCAGCTCCCAACCACTTCCATTACCGGTGTATTTTGACAGTTACACCGTTCAACTCGGTCTTGGCGCACGCCTTACCAACCGCCAGTCCGGGCGGATTCTGTAACAGCGAACTCATGACCCGGTTCCGTTGTCGAGCGATCCAATCTCGTGCGGCCGGTGGGCCGATCATAGCAGTGTTCGCAAGCGGCGTCCTTCGATCATCTCCCGTTCTCTACCGGCAAAAGCGGGCTACTTCCGGGCAGCAAGACGAAGTTGTTTTCTTTAATTATTCCAATTCTTTGCAGAAATTTCGCCGGGCGCTGCGCCGTGATTTCGCGCAAGCTAGGCTGGGGTGTTCGGGGTGTCAATCTTGCGGTGCGATCGGCGGGCCGGGCCGGGTCCGCCCTGCTTGAGGCTCGAATGGATCTGCCGCTGGCCAATTGAGGCGCGGAGCCATGGGGTTGTGAGGGAGTGCGTACAACATTTTGCAGTGCATCGTGCGAGCTGCGGCGGGGACCGCACGGAGGGATAAAATTATTTCTAGCGTGCGATGCGTTCGGCGAGCTGCTTTTCGCGGCGGCGCTGCACGGATGAGGGGATGCGCATCGCCTCGCGGTACTTGGCGACGGTGCGGCGTGCAATGTCGATGCCTTCGGCCTTCAATTTTTCGACCAGCTTGTCATCGGACAGGATCGACTTGACGCTTTCGCCGTCGATCATCTGTTTGATGCGATGGCGCACGGCTTCCGAGGAATGGGCTTCGCCTTCCCCGGCCGACTGAATGGCGGACGTGAAGAAGTACTTGAGCTCGAAGATGCCGCGCGGGGTCGCCATGTACTTGTTCGAGGTCACGCGGGAAACGGTCGATTCGTGCATCGAAATGGCGTCGGCGACGGTCTTGAGATTCAAGGGCCGAAGGTGCTGGACGCCGTAAGTGAAGAAGCCGTCCTGCTGGCGAACGATCTCTTCGGCAACTTTCAAAATGGTACGGGCGCGCTGATCGAGACTTTTGACCAGCCAGTTCGCGGTTTGCAGGCATTCGAGAAGATAGCCGCGGTCCTTTTCGGTACGGGTCGTCTTGTTGACCTGCGCGAAGTAGGTGCGGTTGACCAGCACGCGGGGCAGCGTGTCGCTGTTGAGTTCGATGAGCCAACTGCCGTCGGCGGCCTGGCGGACGAGCACGTCGGGGACGACGGGCTGCAGCTGAACGGATCCGAACTTCAAGCCCGGCTTTGGGTTGAGGTGCTTGATCTCCTCGATCATCTCGGTGATCTCGCTCATGTCGGCACCGACCGCCTTGCGCAAGGCGGGAAGATTGTGGCTGGCGAGAAGACCGAGGTTGTCGAGAAGTGCCGCGATCTGCGGATCGTAGCGGTTCTGGTCCTTGAGCTGGAGCGCAAGGCATTCCGCAAGCGAGCGCGCAAACACGCCGGGTGGATCGAGCGTTTGGAGCGTTTCGAGCACACGCTCGACCATGCCGAGCGGCGCGCCGAGCTTGATGGAGAGCTGATCGAGATCGGCGTGCAGGTAGCCCGCTTCATCGACCATGTCGATCAGGTGCTGGCCAATGAGCCGCTCCACGTGGTCGTGCACGGCGAGTGGCAACTGCTCGCTCAGGTGATCGCGCAACGAAGGCTCATTTGAAACGAAGGCCTCCGGGTTGATGTCGTCGCCGGAAAACGAACTGGTGCGCTGGCGTACGTTCGCCCAGCCGGAGTCTCCGCCATCCTGTCCGCTCGGTGTTGCGCCGGTGTCGGGAAAGCCGCCGTCGTACTCGCCGTCGAGGCCACCCTCGGACTCCGCCACCGGCTTGCCGAGGTCGAGCCATTCGTCGTCGCTTGTGCGCTCATTGCGCTCCGCGGGATGTTCGGCTTCCGGCTCGCGTTCGGATTTGGGATGGGCGTCGGGCGTTTCGTCCATCTCAAGCAGAGGATTGCGCTCTAGCTCGCTTTCCACGAACTGGCCCAGCTCGAGGTTTGAAAGCTGAAGCAGGCGGATGGCCTGCTGCAACTGGGGTGTCATCACCAGTTGCTGGCCTTGCCTCAGCTCGAGCTTTGCGGTTAGCGCCATACTCTAACTTTCAAATCCGGATGGTGCGGAGCGCACGGCCGGCCGTGATCGGTTCTAGGCATCCGATAGCCACGGGACGAACCCATGCGTCAAGCCGGACCGGAGAGGTGTCGTGTGCCACTCGCGATGCTTATGCATCGTGACCTCGCCAAGCGCGAGGGCCCTTTGGTCGATCCAGGATCATGCTGTCCGTTCCACGGTGAGCCTGCGATCCAGGCTATACTCAACGTGTGTTAACGAACATATCCCCCAGATAGACGCGCCGGACATCTTCGTTGGCTATGATTTCCGCGGGCTTACCTTGTGTCAAAACCTGACCATCGTAGATGATGTAGGCACGATCGATAAGGCTGAGTGTCTCACGTACGTTGTGATCCGTGATGAGGACGCCAATCCCGCGGTCCGTCAAGTGGCGAACGAGCTGCTGAATGTCGCCTACGGCGATCGGATCGATACCCGCAAACGGTTCGTCGAGCAGAATGAACGATGGTCGGGAGGCCAGGGCGCGGGCAATTTCGCAGCGACGCCGCTCGCCGCCAGAAAGCGCCATCGACGGCGACTTCCTGAGCCGGGTGATGTGAAACTCCTCGAGCAGGCTGTCGAGCTGTTCCTTGCGCTTCTTGCGGCTCGGCTCCACGAGTTCAAGCACGGCCATGATGTTCTGCTCGACGGTGAGGCCGCGGAAAATTGAGGCTTCCTGCGGGAGGTATCCGATACCGAGCCGAGCGCGGCGGTACATGGGCAGGCTGGTGATGTCCTGGCCGTCGATAGAGATACGTCCCGCATCTGCCGGGACGAGACCGGTGATCATGTAGAAGGTGGTGGTTTTGCCGGCGCCGTTGGGACCGAGCAGCCCGACCGACTCGCCACGGCCGACCGCGAGGCTGACGCCTCGGACCACCATGCGCTTCTTGTAGCTCTTCTGGATGTTCTCGGCGACGAGCCAGCCTTGGTGGGCGGCCATGTACTGGGCTTCCTCGGCCGAGGAATAGCCATGCATACTGCCGGCCCCGCCCTGCTCTACGTAGGGGTCGGTTTCCTGCTCAGCGCGTGCTCTCAGGGGCCACAGTTTCATGCGGGCAATCTGTCGTGCTCAGGGTGAGGGGAGCGCGCCGTGCGCTCCGGTGCAAGGCATTCGAGCCGGTTTCGAGGGTGCATGTCAATTCGCCGGTGCCCCGGCCGAGCCGGGTGACGCTGTCGCAGACCAGCCGTCGACCGCGTTAGCGGGGGGCTTCGCCGTCGCTTTTTTGCGTGCGCTCTGGGCTTCCTGTTCCTTCTCGAGATCCTGAGGGAAGAACACGGCGCTGGCGCGGCCTTTGATTTCGGGTGCTGCAGGTTCGGCGGGCGCAGTCGTCGCCCAACCACCGCCGCCCGGGTTGGTGACCGTGTTTTCGGGTGCTGTGTCGATCTTGCTTTCGCCGGTCGTCATGTCGATCAAAAGGCGGGTGCCGCGAACCATGTTCTTGCCGCGCGAGAGTACGACGTTGCCGCCCATCACGACCTTGTTGGTCTTGGTGTCGAAATCGGCCCAGTCGCCGGTTGCCGTCTGGCCGTCTTTCGACGTGACGCGGACATCCTTCCTGGCTTCGATGCGAGTGAGCTCGGTGCTGGTCTTGGCGCCGTCGTTGGCCGGAGCGTTGGAGCCGACAGCATCCACGAGGCCGGCTTGTCCTTTGTAGAATGCCGAAAGCTGGGCGCAGCGGATCTTGAACGTGTCCTGGGTCGCGTCGACGTCACCGCGGAAGATCGCCACCTTGCGCTGATCGTTGACGTCCAGAGAGTCGGCCGTCACCTCGACTGGGGCCTTTGGATCGGTCTTGAAGCTGGTCAGAGGATTGACTTCCTCCACGGCTGCGGCGACGCCGGTCTTGGCTTTGCCTTGAGGCTGCTTGCCCGGCGTGCGAACGAGACGCGCGCTGATGCGGCCGGGGCCAAACGAAGCTTCGGGCGGCGAGGTCAGCTCGGCCGAACCGTTTTTGCGATCGATGGCGAGGCGCCCGCCGCGTAGCTCGTTGTCGCCTTGCGCGACGATGACATCGCCGGTGAGCAGAACCGTGCCGGCAGCTTCATCGATTGCGATGCGCTCGCTGGATGCACGACGATCGGTGCCGGACGTCATGATAACCTCGCCGGTGAGCAGCGCGGTTTGCGCTTGGGCATCGAACTCGGCGGTGTCGCTGGTTACCACGTCGCCATTGGCGCGCTTCATGACGACGGGCTTCTTGGCGAGAATGCGACGAACCTTTCCGGACTGAGACTTCGCGGCTCCTGCGGCGGGTTCGGTCGCTGTGCCGGTTCCTCCCATCATGCCCTCGCCCTCATAGGAGACTTCGAGCTCCGGGGTGGTGAGATAGGATTCGCCTTGCCGGGCGCGCACGCTGCCGGTGAAGAGCGCGGTCTTGCTGCCGTCGTTGAGATCGAGGCGTTCGGAATCGATGTTGATCGGGCCGTTCTCGGGCGTGAACATGGCGCTTGCGTCGGCGCCGTTTGCGGGTTCGGCAGCCGGCTGCTTTTGCTTCTTTTCGTCGGCGGGTGGCGAAAGCTCCACCATGACGTCCTCGGTGAAGGTCGCTTCGCGCGCCTTCTGGCGCATCGACATTTGCTTCGCGCGGACGGAGCCGTTTGGAAACTCGACAACGACCGGTTCCGGCGAGGTCAGCAGATCTTCCTTGGTGAGGATCGTGGCGCGCGTCAGCTGAGCCTTGAGGCCGCTTTGCGACGTCACGTTGATCTGATCGTAGAGTTCCAGAATGTTCTTGGTGTGATGAAAATCTCCGCGGGCGGCGGAGATGTCGGTGCGAGTCTTGTCGGCTTGAAAGACTTCACCGGTGATCGCGTTGAGAACGATCACGTTCGGATCTTTCGGGCTCTGTTGTGCGGTCTTGGCCGTGAACATGTAGCTGCCGCCGTCCTTGGCGAAGCCTTCATAGCGCGGGTTCTTCATCGTGAGGTCTTCGGGGAGAAGCTTGCGGACCGCAAACTCCTTGAGCGCGTCGCTGTTGAGCCCCCCCGCGGTCTGCATGATCGTCAGCGCGTAGACGCCGAGCACGCCGACTGCCAGGATCGGGAACGCGACCCGCATCAGGCGGACAGCTGCGGTGCGGCGCCGGGCCTTTCGGAATTCACGCGTGCGGTCCACGGCCATCACCAAGCCGTCGCCTGCGCGGCGGCCCGTCGTGACGTTCATGTCTCGGTCGGCGGTCATGACCATCGGAATTCCAGGTCCCCGGACATCACGGAGCTACGCTGCAAGCGGAGCAGTCGGAATCTCTGGGACAAAAGCCGTATTGCACGTGCGAAGGCTGGCGGACAATTGCCTGAAATTGGGGTGAGATTGGGACTGCGGCAAGCCGGGCCCCGGCAAAAAACCGTGTGACTGTGACGTTCCGGTTCGTCGATATGCGCGAACCCGGCACCCGCATCAGTGGGCGAAAATGTCGGTCTCGCCGTAGCCTGCAAGATCGAGCTTTGCACGCGTCGGCAGGAATTCAAAGGCGGCGTTGGCATAGGCAACACGGCCCTCGCGCTCCAGCATGGTGTCCAGCTTTGCCTTGAGCGCGTGCAGATGGAGAACGTCGGCGGCGGCATAGGCGAGCTGTTGCTGCGTCAGGGACGGGGCCGCCCAGTCCGAGCTCTGCTGCTGCTTCGACAGCTCGATGCCCAGAAGCTCTGAGGTGATGTCCTTCAGGCCATGACGATCTGTGTAGGTGCGGACCAGCTTGGAGACGATTTTCGTGCAGTAGACGGGGGCAACTGTGACGCCGAGGTACTTTTCGAGGACCGCGAGATCGAAACGGGCGAAGTGGAAAATCTTCAGGACCGCGGGATCCGTCAGCAGTGCCTTGAGGCGCGGTGCATCGTAGGTTGAGGGGTCGGGCTGAACGAGGTGCGCACTGCCATCGCCGGCGGAAAGCTGCACCAGGCAAAGCCGATCGCGATGTGGGTTGAGGCCGGCCGTCTCGGTGTCGATGGCGACACTGCCTTTGAAGGACAGGCCGGCGGGTAGATCGCCTTTGTGAAGGGTGACGGACGGAGCGGACATGGCGCGGGCCTCGGCGGGATGGCGGCTTTCCCTCTTCGGGTCAACCCATTGAAAATAATCGTTTATTTTTAATCTTCTTGATCGCGGGTTTAGCGGTTCTAGCCGGCAAAAGCAAGGGAATGCGGGGCTTTCGTCGCTAAATCCCTGTGTGTGCGCACTTATCCTCCGTGTGGTGGAGAAAGCCATAGTGGGGTCCAGCATCCCTTCGGACGAGCATTCCGCCCCATGGACCAGACCACGAAGCTAAAGCTTCCCTACATTCTCGCGGCACAGTCGCAGAAGCATGTCACGCACAACGAGGCATTGCGCGTTCTCGATGCGCTGGTTCAGCTTGCGGTCGTGGACAAGGATCTCAGTGCTCCGCCTGGGGCGCCTGCCGAGGGACATTGCTACATCGTCGGGGCGAGCCCGACTGGGGCATGGGCAGGGCACGCCGGGCATGTCGCGGCTTTCCAGGATGGAGCTTGGGCGTTCCATCCGCCGTTGGAAGGGTGGGTCGCCTGGGTGAGCGACGAAGACACCCTCTATGCGTTCAACGGTACCAATTGGGTCGTGGGCGGATCGGGCGTCAATCCGGCGTCGCTCGTGGGCGTCAATGCCACTGCCGATTCGACCAATCGGCTCTCGGTGGCCAGCCCGGCTTCGCTTTTCAATCACGCGGGTGCGGGCCATCAGCTCAAGATCAACAAGGCCGCGGCGGGCGATACCGGAAGCGTGCTGTTCCAGACAGCCTTCTCGGGGCGGGCGGAGTTCGGGCTCGCAGGCGATGACGACTTCCACGTGAAGGTCAGCGCCGACGGCAGCGCCTGGCACGAGGCGATCGTCATCAACCGATCGAACGGGACGGTGAAGGGCGTCGGCATCCGCGAAAAGCTCATCGCGAACCGCAACTACTACGTTCGCACCGACGGCAGCGACAGCAATACCGGCCTTGCCAACACGAGCGGTGGCGCGTTCCTCACTATCCAGAAGGCGATCAATACCGTCGCGGCTCTCGATCTTTCGACCTTCAACGTCGAAATCATCGTTGGAGCCGGCACGTACGGTGCGGGTTTCGGGATGAACGGAATGTGGGTCGGGTCGGGCACGGTTCAGCTCACCGGAGACGTAACCACGCCTTCGAACGTGACCGTGCAGGCGACATCGGCCAACCTGTTCCAGGTGACGTCTCGCGCGAAGATCTTTGTCCGCGGTTTCAAGCTGGTCACGACCTCGGCCGGCTCGTTGGTCCGGTGTCAAAGTGGGCACATCGTGCTCAACGGCAATATGGAGTATGGGCAGGCCGGCTTCTACCAGCTCGAAGCCCGCGACGGCGGCTTCATCGAAGTCACCGCGAACTACAGCATCAGCGGCAGCCCCGGCATCGCACATTGGGGCCTCAACACCAATGGAATGCTCTATTGCGTGGCGCGCACGATCACGCTCACCGGCACGCCAAATTGGCCCACCGCATTCGTCGAAGCCACCCTCGGGGCTGTCGCAGAGGTCCACGCCAACACCTTCTCCGGCAGCGCAACAGGAAAACGCTACGACATCACGCGTACTGCGGCTGCTCGCGCCAGCGCCAGCGCCACCTATTTTCCGGGCGACGTTGCGGGCACCACGGCAACCGGAGGGCAGTACGGAGCATGATGGGCGGGCTCGATCCTGTTCGGCAGGTCGGCCCAGTGCTGTGAAGTGTGCGGTTGCGCGCCGCGTGCCCGTCCGTCAGGATCGGCAGCGGACGGTCTCAGCTCAAAATTTGCAACGTTTCGCCCAGCTGTGTCCGGCCACAACGCCAACCCGTGCGACAATCGGCAAAATACAATGGACGTCCCGCACTTTACCGAGGAGCAGCTCCGCCGCATTCTTTGCATCGGCGACAGCTATCAGCGGCTGACGGGCCGTCCTCTCGTTTCAGCCGAGGGCGATTCCGTCGCGGCGCTCTGGTCGGCTCCGTTCGCGATCGTGGCGCACGGTATGGAGGCCGATCCCATCTTCTATTTCGGGAACCGTATGGCTTTGACGCTTTTTGAAATGGCGTTCGATGCGTTCACGCGTCTGCCATCGCGTTTTTCGGCCGAGCCGCTGGCCCGTGAAGAACGCGCCCAGCTTCTCGAACGCGTGACGCGAGGTGGCATCATTGACGACTACGCGGGCGTGCGCATCTCTCGGACCGGAAGGCGCTTTCGCATTTCGAATGCGTCGGTGTGGAACCTGGCGGACGCTGACGGCAGCGCGGTCGGCCAAGCCGCTGCCTTCGCGGAGTGGGTCTACGTTGCCTAGTCCGGGTGGCCGGGTTTGGACTTAGCGAAGTGCCGATCTTTGCAGACACGGCGATACGCTCGTCGCCCGTGTGCGTCTTGGGTAGAGCGAACGTGATGCGTTTGCCGCGAATGACGTCAGGGCGCTGCAAGGCAATGGGAGGCAGCGTCGTTACGGCTTGAAATGCTGAAGGCTTGAAGCGCCGTCGTCAGGGTGCGCCGTCCTCGCGCAGGAAGGGCTCGACCTTGCCCTTGAGGGTCAGCATGAGCGGGCGGCCGTGGCGGTCAACCGACTTTCCAGCAGCGACGCGGAGCCAGCCCTCGCTGACGCAATACTCTTCGACGTTGGTCTTCTCGGCCCCGTTGAAGCGGATGCCGACGCCGCGCGCCAGAAGGTCGGCATCGTGGAACGGGCTTTGCGGGTCCACCGAGAGCCGGTCGGGGAGATTTTGGGTCATCGGACTGCCGAGATCAGAGTGTCGCCGCTCAGTCGCACCCGGCGAAAATGGTGCCCAGAAGAGGACTCGAACCTCCACGCCTCGCGGCGCTGCTACCTGAAAGCAGTGCGTCTACCAATTCCGCCATCTGGGCAAGCCGTGAAAGCCTGCGGCGCCATGAGTTACGGGGAGTGGCCGCCATTGTCAATTGAGACAACAGTGCCAGATCAGAAAGACGCGCATTTTGCTTGCGGGGCCGGTTTGGACTCGTCACGCTTCGGGTCCATGGGCTAGACCCTGATTTCATGCGCTGCGTCGCCGGAGTGGGCGGCGCGGGCGGCAAATTTCGGGGTACCACTCTTCATATATCTATCTCTTGGGCGGGGAGAGAGCGGCATGGCAGGCGGAAGCACGGGGCTTGTGACGATTTTTGGCGGGTCGGGTTTTGTCGGCCGTCATACGGTTCGGGCGCTCGCGAAGGACGGTTTTCGCGTCAGGGCCGCATCCAGGCGCCCCGATCTGGCGGGCTATCTGCAACCCATGGGTAACGTCGGGCAGATCCAGCCCGTGCAGGCCAACCTGCGCTATCCGGATTCGGTGCGCCGAGCGGCCGAAGGGGCGAGCGTCGTCATCAATTCGGTCGGTATCCTAGCCGGGTCCGGCGCGCAGACGTTCAAGGCCGTGCATGTCGATGGCGCGCGGGCCGTTGCCAAGGCGGCGCGTGAGGCGGGTGCGACGCGGTTCGTGCACGTTTCGGCGATCGGCGCTTCCCGCACGTCGCCCGCCAATTACGCGCTGACCAAGGCGGCAGGAGAAGCCGCGGTGCTCGAGGAATTTCCGGGCGCCATCATCATCCGGCCTTCGATCGTGTTCGGTCCTGAGGACGAGTTCTTCAACCGGTTCGCGGCGATGGCGCGGGTCTCGCCAATTCTGCCGCTGATCGGCGGTGGAAAAACGCGCTTCCAACCGATCTATGTCGGCGATCTCGCGTCGGCGATCTCATTTGCCGCTTCGGGCGGCGGCAAGCCCGGCACGATCTACGAGGTCGGCGGGCCGGAGGTGCTTTCGTTCCGCGAGTTGCTCGAGCGGACACTCGCCTACTCGGGACGTAAGCGCGGTTTGCTATCGATGCCGTTCTGGCTCGCCAAGCTGCAGGCGTTGCTGACGTGGCCGCTGCCCAATTCGCTACGCCCGCTGACCGTCGATCAGGTGCGCTTGCTCCAGACCGATAACGTGGTGAGCGCGGATGCCCTCAAGGACGGCCGAACGCTGGCGCAGCTCGGCGTCGCTGAGCCGCAATCGATCGGGTCCGTGGTGCCCGGCTATCTCGAGCGTTTCAAGCCCAAGGGGCAGTACTCCCATTACCGCGGGTAGCGCCGTTCTTTCGTACGCGTCGATTGATTGCCGAAGGCATTTTTCAAAAAAGCTCATAGGGAGAGATTGCCATGAGCCGATCGCCGGTGTTTGCGAAGCCGATCGACATTCTCAAACTCAAGTCGTTCGGTCCGTTGGTGTTTGCGGGCGTGCTGGCGTTCTACGTGGCGTGGCCCGCATTCTCGGGGTACGAAATCAAATCGTCACTCGATACGCACAACGTCGAGGGGCTCGTCGCGCGGATCGATTTCCCGAGCGTGCGCGCGTCGCTGAGGCCAGCGGTTGCGGTGAAAGTTGACGAAGTCGTCACTAACGCGCTGCGCAAGGCGGGAACCGCAGGCGGCGCACTGGCCGATCAGCTCAAGGCGCAGGTGATGCCGCGCATCGTCGATGGCGTGCTCGCGACCTTCGTCACGCCCGAGATGCTGATCCGCATCCACGCCAGCGGTAAAAGCTTCAAGGAAGCGCTCGATGGTATCGTGTTCGAGCGGACGTCGCAGGCTCAAGGGCTCGGCGGCTTCATGATCGCGCCGGAAGGCGAGACGGGGGGAGCGAAGAGCAAGCTCGACGAGATCGCTGGCAAGTACGGCATCGACGTCGGCAAGGTGCTGGGCGGGGCCGGTGCCAAGGACGCAGGGGCGCCAGGGGCCGACACGGCGACATCGGCGCTGCCGGCCAAGAGCGAAGGCGGGCACCGTCCCAAATATGGGCTCGGCAACATCAAGCATTTCTCGCTGACGGGACCGCTCGGGCTCTCAGTGGGTGTGTCGCGCGATGCCAGTGCGCGCAAACCGGAGGTTACCGCGGAGTTGAACTTCGTCGGTGGCTCGTGGATCGTGACCGCGCTTACGCCGGAGCTCTGAGGTTAAGGACCTCTAAGTTTTACGACGTCGCGGCGCGGCATTCCTCGTCGGCGGGCAGCGGGTCGCAGGCGCTTCGGGTTACGCACACTTCAAGAGCTTGGCGGACCTTGCGCGTGTAGAGCCCATCAATGGGGCCCGAGTAGATGCCTTGTGCTTCGAGGCCGCACTGGTAGAGCTTGACGAGATGCTCACCCCCGAAGCGCATGGCCTGCTCATAGTCGCGCAAGGCTGCGGTTCTTTCGCCGAGGGCTTGATGGATGTGAGCGCGCGTATCGTAAGCGTGCGGACTTCCAGGTGCGAAGCGCAGCGAGCGCTCCACGTCGGACATGCTGTCGGACAGCCGGTCGAGCTTGTAGAGGACCCACGCGCGGTTATTGAGAGCCATCGCCGAGCCGGGGTCGAGTTTGATGGCCATGTCGTAATCGGGAAGCGCCTCAGACAGCGCACCGTTCAGAGATAGAGCCAGCGCGCGCATGGCGTAGGCGAGGCTTTTGGTTCCGGGATCGAGGCTGGGAGTTTGAATGAGGTCGGTGCAACCTGCGATGCGCCGCTCGTTGTTGTCGCTGAAGCATTCCGCGATCGTATTGGACGACGCGATGGTCGACAGCGGGCAAGCGCACAGGATGGCTGCGAGGGCCAATGCGAGCTTGCGGCCATGACCTGCCAGCGGCGGGGGCATCTTCGGTAACCATCGGGTTGCGGCCCCTCGCCAGGCAGGGGCCTATTTATGATAACATGAACCGTAGTATGCGGGCTGGTCGCAATTGCGGCGTGGTTTGCCCAGGGTGAAGACGGTGCGCGGAAATGCTCGTGCTCCGGCACCTTCCCGCCTAATAGTATCAGGCTTTGTTCGAGGTCGGTTTGGCTCGAAAATCCATGAAACGCGTTCTTCTCGTCATCGGCGGCGGCATCGCCGCTTACAAATGCCTCGATCTCATTCGGCGCCTCGCTGAAAAGGGGTATGCGGTTCGCTGCGTCATGACCAAGGCGGCGCAGGAGTTCATCACGCCGCTGGCTGTCGGTGCGATCAGCAACGAACGGGTGGCGACAGAGCTGTTCGATCTCGAAGGCGAACGGGAGATCGGGCACATCCGGCTCGCGCGGGAGGCGGATATCGTCGTCGTCGCGCCGGCGACCGCGGATCTGCTCGCCCGCATGGCGCAGGGACATGCCAACGATCTCGCGACGGCCGTGCTGCTCGCAACGCGAAGCGTCGTGCTCGCGGCGCCGGCCATGAATCCCGCGATGTGGAACCATCCGGCGACGCAACGCAACGTGCGCCAGCTCGAAACGGACGGCGTTCGTTTCATCGGCCCCAATGCGGGCGAGATGGCCGAGAAGGGGGAAGCCGGCGTCGGGCGTATGGCCGAGGTCAGCGAACTCGTGGAACGCATCGAGAGCCTGCTCGCGGAAGAGGCCGCGGGCGCGGACAACGGATTTGGCTTTCTGACGATCTCCGGTACGCGTGGACGTTCGAATGCGATCTCCGCGCCGCTTCTCGCAGGCCGGCACGTGCTGGTGACCAGCGGGCCGACGCACGAACCGATCGATCCCGTTCGCTACATCGCCAATCGCTCATCGGGCAAGCAGGGTCATGCCATTGCGGCCGCGGCGCGCCGCCTTGGAGCCCGGGTGACGCTCATCACCGGACCGGTTCAGATCGCCGATCCCGAAGGTGTTGAAGTTCGCCACGTCGAGACGGCACGCGAAATGCTCGCGGCCGTCGAGGAGGCGCTTCCGGCGGATATCGCGGTGTTTGCGGCGGCCGTCGCGGACTGGCGCGTGGCAACGCCGGGGCGCGGGAAGATCAAGAAACAGGCGAATGCGGAGCCGCCTCAATTCGAGCTGGTCGAGAACCCGGATATTCTGCGTACGATCGCGAAGCGCGGCGCACGCCGTCCGACGCTTGTCGTCGGCTTTGCCGCCGAGACGAGTACGGTCGTGGAAAATGCGCAGGCAAAACGCAAGGCGAAGGCCGTCGACTGGATCGTGGCGAATGACGTTTCGGAGGAGACCGGCGTGTTCGGCGGCGAGCGGAACAAGGTGCATCTTGTCACCGCCGAGAGCACCGAGACGTGGCCCGAGATGAGCAAAGCCGAGGTGGCGGATACGCTGTTGCAGCGCGCGGCGGGATTTCTCGCCCAGGCCCGCGAGTCGGTTTGAACCACAATAAGAAGAGGGGGACGTAGCGGTGGCTGTGCGCAAGAGGCCTGCGGGGAAACGTGTGCGTGTGGGCGTCGTTGTGCTGCCTCACGGCGAGGGGCTGCCGTTGCCGGCCTATCAATCCGAAGAGGCCGCGGGGCTCGACCTTCTGGCGGCGCTGGGCGATGCGGAGACGGTGATCCTCAAGCCGCGCCAGCGGGTGTTGATTCCCACCGGGCTGTCGATCGAGCTGCCGTCAGGCTTCGAGGCGCAGGTTCGTCCGCGATCGGGGCTCGCGCTGAAACACGGGATCACTGTGCTCAATAGTCCGGGCACGATCGATTCCGACTATCGCGGCGAGGTGAAGATCATCCTCGTCAATCTCGGTAGCGATCCGTTTCCGGTGCGGCGAGGCGAGCGAATCGCTCAAATGGTGATCGCGCCGGTGACGCACGCTGCGCTTGAAATCGTCACCACGCTCGGCACGACGGCGCGGGGGGCCGGCGGTTTCGGTTCGACCGCCGGGTCGGCCGGGAAGGGTAAATCCAAACCCCGCGGAAAGAGCGTCAAAAAGGCGCCCGCGAGGAAAAAACCCGCCAAATCCAAGCGTTAGTCTGCTTCTGTTGGTTCTTCGAGCGAGGTGCGCGGGGGCGGGGGCACTCACGTAGCCCTTTGGCACGCCAATAAAATGTGCGAAAAGCGGTGCGAGGAAACACTGCAGAGCATTACCGAACTCAATAAGGGCACAGCAAACAGATGACGGACGCGACCGAAATCAAAACTCTCAAAGCCACCAAGAGCTGGGGACGCGGGAAGGTCTATGCCGACATCACCGAAACGATCGGCCATACGCCGCTCGTGCGGCTTGCGCGCCTCGCGAAGCAGTCCGGTGCGATTGCCGACGTGCTCCTGAAGCTCGAGTTCTTCAATCCGCTGTCGTCGGTCAAGGATCGCATCGGCGTGGCGATGATCGACGTGCTCGAAGCCGAGGGCAAGATCACGCCCGGCAAGAGCGTGCTGGTTGAGCCGACGTCGGGCAACACGGGCATCGGCCTCGCGTTCGTCGCGGCGGCATGCGGCTACAAGCTCATTCTGGTGATGCCGGAATCGATGTCGCTCGAGCGCCGAAAGATCCTGGTGCACCTCGGTGCGGAGCTGGTGCTCACGCCGGCCGCAGGCGGTATGCCCGGCGCCATCGACAAGGCTAATCAGATTCTGGCGGAAACGCCCGGCGCGGTTCAGCCGAGCCAGTTCGAGAACCCGGCCAATCCGCTGGTACACGAGAAGACGACCGCCGAGGAGCTGTGGGCCGATACCAACGGCAACATCGACGTGCTCGTCATCGGCGTCGGTACGGGTGGCACGCTGACGGGTTGCGGGCGGGTTCTGAAAGCGCGCAAGCCCTCGCTCAAGGTGATCGCGGTAGAGCCAGAAGGCAGCCCCATCCTTTCCGGTGGCGCGCGTGGCCCGCACAAGATTCAGGGTATCGGCGCAGGCTTCGTGCCCAAGGTGCTCGATACGTCATTCATTGACGAAGTGGTGCGTGTTTCAAACGAGAAGGCCTTTGAAACGTCGAGATCATTGGCCAAGGTTGAAGGTATTCCAGGTGGTATTTCAACTGGCGCCAACGTTGCTGCGGCGCTGGAAGTTGCCTCGCGCGAGGATCTGCGCGGCAAGACGGTGGTGACGTTCGCGCCTTCGTCTGCCGAGCGTTATTTCTCGAGCGAGCTGTTCGTGGAACCGCCGAAGGCGTGAGTTGTCGTCACTCGTGGTTGGGATAAAGGGGGTAAGGGTGCGGTTGCGGCCGTTTCTCATAACGGGATCCATTTCGCTCGCGCTTGCCGGCGCGACGGGTCACGCGCTTGCGCAAGATAAAGTGCAGTTGGCGCAGCGATGGACGCCGTTGACAGGTATTCTTGCTCCGGAAGGCGACGAGCAGGGAACCTCCGATAAAACTGCGACGCCGCCAAAGGGGACGTCTCCCGTAACCACCAGCGCAGTTCCGACCAAGCCTGTCGTCCTGTCGTCGTCAGGCGTGCAAACGGCCAGGCTTTCGGTGCGTGCAACGCTCAGTACCGTTGCCTCGGACGGGCAGCCTCCCGGCAGCCTGGGGGTTCGCACGACGTCGGTCGATACCGATCTTGCGGGCGCCTTACGGTTCGGCGCGGATCGCGGCGCTCTCGTTTCCGACGTTTCGGCGCCGCTCGCCGGCGAACTCAGGGTCGGAGACGTAATCCTAAAGCTCGAAGGCCGCGAGATCGCAGGACCGGATGCGCTTGCCGAAGCTCTGCGTGGGTTCAATCCCGGCAAGGTCATTACGCTCGACATCTGGCGCGCCGGAGAGGGTGCGGCGGATCTCAAGCGGTTGCTCGTCGATCAGTCCAACGAAGGCGATGTGGAGGCATCGGCGAGCCTCGGGCGGCTGTTGTCGCTCGGTCTCGCGCTCGGTCCTCGCAATCCCTCGGAGGCCGCGAGCTATTATCTCAAAGCGGCGCAGGCTGGACACCTGCCTTCGATGACCCGGTATGGCTTGTTCGCGAAGGACGGCATCGGCATCCCGAAGGACGAAGCGCTGGCCGCAAAGTGGTTTCTCGAAGCTGCCAACGGTGGCCAGGAAGCCGCGATGACCAATCTCGGCGGCCTTTACGAAACCGGACGCGGCGTAAAGCAGGACTATGCGGAAGCGGCGCGCTGGTATCGACAGGCGGTCGACAAGGGCCACATCTTCGCCATGCACAAGCTCGCGCTGCTCTACGAAGCAGGGCGCGGCGTGGATAAGGACGATCAGGAAGCGGTGAAGCTTCTGCGCCAGGCTTCGGATCGAGGTCTCAGTGAAGCAACCTCGTGGCTGGCCGAAAAGTATGAGTTGGGCCGCGGCATTCCGAAGGACGAAACGGAGGCCTACCGCCTCAATGCGCGGGCTGCCGATCAAGTCCGGAAATCTGCGGATCTCGGCAACGCAGTCGCGACCTTCAACCTCGGCATCCTGTATCGCATCGGCAAGGGCGTGAAGCGGAGCGATACGGAGGCGGCCTATTGGGTCGTGCGTTCGCTCAAGCTCGGCGACAAGTATCTGGTGTCGGAACTGATGCGGAATCCCGATGTGCTGTCGATCGGCGACCGCAAGTGGCTGCAGGAGGTCCTGCGCGACGAAGGCGCTTACAAGGGGCCGATCAATGGCACCTTCACGACCGACGTGCAGGTCGCGATGGAAACGCTCGGCGGGCGGGCGTAAAGCTCGCAGCGCTTCTTATTTTTGAGACAAAGAAAAAACCCTCGGACTGCGACGCAGTCCGAGGGTTTTCGTTTGTGCCATCCTGATTGCGCGATCAGGCCGCCTTAGCGGCCGGGATCTTGGCGCTGTCGGCGATGTAGGCCATCGCTGCCTGTACGCCGCCCTTCTTGTGGGGGACGCCAGCAACCTCGAGTGCCATTTCGACGCCGGTGAGGGCGCCGAGAACCGTGAGCTCGTTGGTGTCGCCAAGATGCGCGATACGGAACGCCTTGCCTGCAAGCTTGTTCAGGCCGGTGCCGAGCGACATGTTGAAGGCCTCGAGCGCGAGCTTGCGGAAGCTGTCGGCGTTGTGGCCTTCGGGCATGAGCACGGTAGTGACGGCCGGGCTGTCGTACTTGGGGTCACGGCAGTTGACCTCGAGGCCCCAGGCGCGCACCGCGATGCGGGTCGCTTCGGCCAAGCGGTTGTGCCGCGCGAAGACGTTCTCGAGGCCCTCGCTGTTGATCAGATTGATCGCCTCATCGAGGCCGTACAGCAGGCTGGTGGCCGGCGTGTACGGGAAGAAGCCGTCGCCGTTGAACGCCAGCATGTCGTCCCACGAGAAGTAGGAGCGCTTGAGCTCGGCAGACTTAGAAGCGGCGATGGCCTTGTCGGAAATGGCCGTGAACGAAAGGCCGGGCGGCATCATCAGGCCCTTCTGCGAACCCGCGACGGTGACGTCGATGCGCCATTCGTCGTGGCGCAGGTCGGCGGCGGCGAGGCCCGAGATGCTATCGGTCATAAGAAGTGCGGGGTGATCGGTCGCATCGAGCACACGGCGCACCTCGTCGAGGCGCGTGCGGCAGCCCGTCGACGTTTCGTTGTGCACGACGCAGACGGCCTTGATGGCGCGCGCCTTGTCCTTCTTGAGGTGCACTTCGATTTCTTCGGCATCGGCGCCGATGCGCCAATCCGTTTGAATGACTTCGGCGCGAAGGCCCAGGCGGTCCGCCATTTGCTTCCAGAGCACGGCGAACTGTCCGGTTTCGACCATCAGCACGCGGTCGCCGGGCGAGAGCGTGTTGGAGAGGGCGGCTTCCCAGGCACCGGTTCCGGACGACGGATAGATGATGACGTGGCCTTGCGTCTTGAACAGTGTCTTGACGCCGGCGAGGACGCGCTTGCCGAGCTTCTGGAAATCGGGGCCGCGGTGATCGAGGACCTGGCGGGCCATGGCCGCGAGGATCTGCTCGGGAACGGGAGTGGGCCCAGGAATTTGCAGGAAGTGCCGGCCTGGGCGGCGTGGCTCATTCGACATCTCAAACATTCCCCTTCTTCACTCGCTGCGTAGGGGCCGCTGGCCTGCGGAGGATCGGTTGGATCTCCGAAGGGAAGGGCCTGTCATTTTTTTGGGTCGTGAGCGCGAGCTGGGGGCTCGTATAGGAATTAAAGCTGAAAGGCGTCAAGGCCGATTTGCTCGCACAAAGGGCCAGAACGCTTGGTTTTTCCGTGTTTTGGGGTTGTGTGCGCCTATGTCGCGAAAGTGTTTTGCGAGAAGCCCGGCGCTATTAGAAAAAAATGCTGATCAGGTTTTCTCGGGCTATGCCGGTTTCGAGGCGGCGGCGAGGTAATTCACGTCGGTGTCCGGGGACAGTGACCATTGATCCCGAAGCGGATTGTAAACGAAGCCCTCGAAGCGCGGCGTGCCGAGGCCGGCGGCGGCAATGTAGCGGCCGATCTCGTCGGGGGTGACGAAGCGATCCCATTGATGGGTGCCGCGAGGTAACCAGCCGAGCACGTATTCGGCGGCTACGATGGCCAGCGCATACGCCTTGAGGGTGCGGTTGATGGTCGAGAGGATCAGGAGGCCGCCGGGGCGGACGAGGCTGGCGCAGGTTTGTACGAACGCCGCAACGTCGGGAACATGCTCGACCACTTCGAGGCAGACCACGGCATCGAATTTGGCGCCGGCCGCGACCAGCTCCTCCGCGGTCGTCACGCGGTAGTCGATTTCCAGGCCCTGCGGGGCGGCGTGGTCGCGGGCGATGGCGATGTTCTTTTCGCCGGGATCAATGCCGGTGACGCGAGCGCCGAGGCGGGCCAGCGGCTCGGACATGAGCCCCCCGCCGCAGCCGACATCCAGCACGGTCAGATCCTTGAACGGACGAAGCCCCGACCCCTCACGGCCGAAATGGCGCATGAGCTCGTTGCGGATGAAGGTCAGCCGGGCTGGGCCGATCTGGTGCAGCGGGCGGAATTTTCCGACCGGGTCCCACCAGGCCTTGGCGAGGTTCTGGAAGCGCGCAATTTCTGCGTCGTCGATGTTGCCGCCGCCGGCGCCCGGGGCTCCGGCAGGAGATAAGGCGGCATGTTCAGTGGATTGGGTCATGGTCCGGGAAGGTGACAGGGCGAGCGGCTTTGTCAATGCGCGGAAGTGCGGGCAGCGACGCGTGAGGGTGATCTCGCTAAAATGTCGAGGAACGCGCTTGTTGCGATAACCCGGTGTTCCCGGTAAGAGATCGGCCGAAACGAGGCCAAGTCCTTGGCGTTCGGGGCGTCCGGGCCGGATCTGTTGAGCCGGACAGGGCGCCTTGCCCGTATCGCTGATGCAACCTCAAGTCCTCATTTGGATCACAAGGCCGCGCTCTCCACGCGCCGGTTCCCAGACACATAGGCGCCCGCGCGAAACCGGGCATCAGGCGGTTCGAAGCCATGGCTGTTGTCGTGATGAAATTCGGTGGCACCTCGGTGGCCAACGTCGAGCGCATCAGGAATGTCGCGCACCACGTCAAACGCGAGGTCGACGCCGGCAATAAGGTCGCGGTCGTGGTTTCGGCCATGTCCGGTGCAACCAATCAGCTCGTCGCCTGGGTGAACGAGGCTGCGCCGCTGCACGACAAGCGCGAATATGATGCCGTGGTTGCGAGCGGCGAGCAGGTGACGGCGGGCCTCACGGCGATCGTCCTGCAATCGCTGGGCATCAAGGCCCGCTCCTGGCAAGGCTGGCAGGTGCCGATCGAGACCAGCACCGCCCACGGGTCGGCCCGCATTACCGGGATCAAGGGCGACGAGCTTCGCCGCTCGCTCGACGCGGGCGAAGTGGCCGTGGTCACCGGCTTCCAGGGCATTGAGCCCAAGAGCAACCGCATCGCGACGCTCGGGCGCGGCGGATCGGACACCAGTGCAGTCGCGATCGCGGTCGCGCTCAAGGCGGATGTCTGCGACATCTATACGGACGTGGACGGCGTCTACACGACCGATCCGCGCATCGTGGCCAAGGCCAAGCGGCTGCCGAAGGTCAGCTACGAGGAAATGCTCGAAATGGCTTCCTCGGGCTCCAAGGTGCTGCAGACCCGCTCGGTCGAGCTGGCGATGGTGCACCAAATGAAGACGCGCGTTCTTTCGAGCTTCGTGAAGCCGGAAGACATGGCGCCGGTCAAAGCCGGCAACCTTGAAGACATCGGGACAATCGTTTGCGGCGAGGATGAGATCGTGGAAAGCCAAGTCGTCAGCGGCATCGCCTACGCTCGGGATGAGGCGAAAATCACCATGTTGAAGCTCGAGGACAAGCCGGGCATCGCGGCGCGCATTTTCGTGCCGCTGGCGGAAGCCTCGATCAACGTCGACATGATCGTGCAGAACGTCGCCGCGGACGGCCACCACACCGATATGACGTTTACGGTTCAATCGGCCGAGCTGCCGCGGGCGCTGGAAGTATTGAAGGCCGCCCGCGCCGACATCGGCAACTTCGATCTTCAGAGTTCAGACGACGTGGCCAAGGTGTCGGTGATCGGCATCGGTATGCGCAGCCACGCGGGCGTTGCCGCGCAAATGTTCAAAGCGCTTTCCGAGAAGGGAATCAACATCCTGGCAATCTCGACCTCCGAGATCAAAATCAGTGTGTTGATCGACGCGGCCTACGCAGAACTCGCGGTTCGAACCCTGCATACGATCTACGGTCTCGACGCCGCTTGAGGGCATTCGGAAAGCGGTTAAGGGCTAGCTATCGCTTTTCCTTCAGCATTTCCGCATTCGCGCTCAAATTGACGTATAACGGCCCATGAGCCCTGCTTAATCGCAGGGGTGTGCGGACCCATTTCAACGGCCTTGCCTTATGCATTCGAGACGCGGCGACGAGCCCCGTGTGATGCCTACCGAGCCGGCGCTGCGTGTCATCATGCGCCGGCTGCGCGACATCATGGCCGAACCAGCCGACGGCCAGGAGCGGCTGGACAAGATCGTGCGCCAGATCGCTGGCGTCATGGTGGCCGACGTGTGCTCGATTTACCTGCGCCGGCAGGATGGCTCACTCGAACTGTTCGCGAGCGAAGGCCTCAACGCTACTGCAGTGCACAATACGATGCTGAAGCGGGGCGAGGGCCTCGTGGGGCGGTGCGCCGAGATCGGGGTTCCGATCAACGAGCCCGACGCCTCGAAGCACCCGGCTTTCTCCTACCGGCCCGAGACGGGCGAAGAGATTTACCATTCGCTGCTTGCGGTGCCGATCCAGCGCAGCGGGCAGGTGCTCGGCGTGCTGGTCGTCCAGAACCGCACGGTGAAGGAGTATTCCGACGAAGACGTCGAGGTGATGCAGGCGACGGCAATGGTCGTCGCGGAGCATCTGGTATCGGGCGCGGTTTCGGGGGTCGGATCGGCGATCGAACTGTCGCGGGCACTCTCGCGCGTGATCACCGGCGAGCCGATCTCGGACGGCATCGCGCTCGGCCATGTCATGCTGCATGAGCCCCGGATCGTCGTCACCAAGCTGATGGCCGACGATCCGGCGGCTGAGATGCGCCGCCTCGAAGATGCGCTGCTGGAGCTTAAGACGTCGCTCGACGACATGCTGAGCCATGAACTGCTCTCGGGGGCGGGCGACCACCGCGACGTGCTCGAAGCGTATCGCATGTTCGCGCACGATCGCGGCTGGGAACGGCGGCTTCGGGAAGCCGTGCAGAGCGGGCTTACGGCCGGGGCGGCCGTCGAGCGCGTCAAGAACGGCACCCGGGCTCGTATGCTCAAGAAGCCCGATCCCTTTTGGCGGGAGCGCCAGCGCGACCTCGACGATCTCTCGGATCGTCTGCTCAGAATTCTGGCCGGTGTCGCAACCGGGCTGCTCAATCCGCCCGAGATGCCGACCGACACGATCCTGGTCGCCCGCAACATGGGACCCGCTGAACTGATCGACTATGACCGCACGCGGCTGCGTGGGCTCGTTATCGAGGATGGCAGCGGGCAAAGCCACGTGGCAATCGTCGCCAAGGCGCTCGGCATTCCGGCGGTCGGGCAGGCGGAAGGCATTGTCGAGCGCGTGACGGCGGGCGACGCAATCATCGTCGACGGCGTCATCGGCGAAGTGCACGTGCGGCCTTCGACGGAAGTGGTTTCGGCTTACACTGACAAAGTGCGGTTCCGGGCGCGCCGGCAGAAGCAGTATGAGGCGTTGCGCGATCTTCCGGCCGTGACCAAAGATGGCGAGCGGATCGCGCTGCAGATCAACGCCGGCCTTTTGGCCGACATGCCGCACGTCAAGGAATCTGGGAGTGACGGCATCGGGCTGTTCCGCACCGAGCTGATGTTCATGCTTTCGCACAGCCTGCCGCGTGTCGACCGTCAAACGCAGGCCTACGAGGCGGTGCTGAACGAGGCCGACGGCAGGCCGGTGGTGTTCCGTTCGCTCGATATCGGCGGCGACAAGGTGCTTCCGTATCTTCCGCATGTGCCGGAGGAAAATCCGGCCATCGGTTGGCGCGCGATCCGCATGTCTCTCGACCGCCCGGCCCTGTTCCGCATGCAGGTGCGCGCGCTTCTCCGGGCGGGTGCGGGGCGAGAGCTTCGCATCATGATCCCGATGGTCTCGGTGGCCGCCGAGATGGACGAAATTCGCGAGTTGATCGAGAAGGAGCGGCAGCTTGGTCTCAAGCGCGGCGCGAAGCCGGCGAGCAAGCTTCTGATCGGGGCCATGATCGAGGTGCCGAGCGTGCTGTTCGAGCTGGATGAGCTTTTACAGCGCGTGGATTTCGTGTCGGTCGGCAGCAACGATCTTACGCAGTTTCTGTTTGCGGCCGATCGGTCGAATTCTCGCGTCGCGAACCGGTTCGACTCGCTTTCGGTGGCTTCGCTTCGGGCTTTGAAGCAGCTCGCCAAAGCGTGCCATCGCCATAAAGTGCCGCTGACGCTTTGCGGTGAGATGGCGGGACGGCCCATCGAAGCGATGTGCTTGATCGGGCTCGGTTTCCGTACGCTTTCCATGGCGCCGGCTTCGATCGGGCCGGTCAAGAGCATGATCCGTTCGTTGGACGCAGCGGCGATTACTCGGCTTCTGGACGAGCTTCTCGTGTTGGGGCGCTCAGGCAGCGTCCGGCGGGAACTGGAGGAGTTTGCGACCGGGCACGAGGTGGAAATCTGACGGCTTGCTTCGGATCGATAGGATCCGAAGCGATCGTGGTCTAGAAGCGCTTGCAGCGCCTGAGCTGGCGAATATCCAAGGTTCCTTTCAAGAAAAACCATGAGCGTCATTCCAAAAGAGACACTGGCCCGCCTCATCGAGCGGTACGAGACCATTCAGGCGGAGCTCAATCAGGGGGCCGCGCAGGCCACCTATGTGAAGCTCACCAAGGAATTCTCGGAGCTGACGCCGCTGATCACGGCGGTGCGGGAGCTGGAGGCGGCCGAGATCGAGCAGCAGGACCTCGAAGCGCTGCTCAAGGATCCCTCCCAGGACAAGGACATGGCCGAAATGGCCCGCGAGGAGCTGGCTCAGCTCGGGCCGCGCATCGAGGAGATGGAGCACAAGCTGCGCGTGCTGCTGCTGCCCAAGGATGCCGCCGACGAAAAGAGCGCGATCCTCGAGGTGCGGGCGGGCACGGGCGGCGACGAGGCGGCGTTGTTCGCGGCCGATCTGTTCCGCATGTATCAGCGCTATGCCGACAGCAAGGGATGGTCCACCGAGATCATCTCGATGTCGGAGAACGATCTTGGCGGTTACAAGGAAGTCGTCGCTTCCGTCACCGGCAAGGGTGTGTTCGCGCGGCTCAAATACGAAAGCGGCGTGCATCGCGTGCAGCGTATTCCCGCGACCGAAAGCGGCGGGCGCATTCACACGTCTGCGGCGACCGTCGCGGTGCTGCCGGAAGCCGAAGATATCGACATCGACATCAAGGACCAGGACATCCGGATCGACACCATGCGCGCCGGTGGCGCGGGCGGCCAGCACGTCAACAAGACGGACAGTGCCGTGCGCATCACGCATTTGCCGACTGGCATCATCGTGGTCTCGGCCGAGAAGAGCCAGCATCAGAACCGGCGGCTCGCGATGCAGGTTCTGCGCTCGCGGCTGTTCGAACTCGAGCGCGAGCGTGCGGACAGCCAGCGCAGCGAGGCGCGGAAGAGCCAGGTGGGCTCGGGCGATCGGTCGCAGCGCATTCGCACGTACAACTTTCCGCAGGGCCGAGTTACCGATCACCGCATCAACCTGACGCTCCACAATATCGATCGGATCATGGAAGGCATCGGTCTCGACGAGATTGTCGATCAGCTCATCGCCGAAAATCAGGCCGAAGCGCTCGCTGCGATGGAAAGCCATGGTGCGTGATCCCAGCGGGGATGCATCGTCGTTCGAAGGGTTACAGGCGAGGGACGCCGCCGCACTGCTCACGCGCGTGTTGACGGAGGCCGGGATCGAGGGCGCGGCGCGCGATGCGCGCCTGCTGTTGCTCGCAGCGCTCGAAATTGACGGGACAGCCCTGGTTCGCAATCCTGACCGACGGCTCGATGCATCGGATGCGGAGCGCTTGTCGGGGTTTGCACGCCGGCGCGCGGCACGGGAGCCGGTATCGCGCATTGTGGGTGAGCGCGGCTTCTACGGGCGCATGTTTCGTATCACGCCGGCAACGCTCGACCCCCGGCCCTGCACCGAGACCGTCATCGAAGCGGCGCTCGAAATCGCCGGGCTCGAGGGCTGGAGGGAACGGCCGATCCGCATTCTCGATATCGGAACCGGCTCCGGCGCGCTTTTGCTGACGCTGCTCGCGGAATTGCCTCTGGCGAGTGGTGTTGGAACCGACATCAGCCGAGATGCCCTCGCCGCGGCTCAGGCGAACGCCGTGCAGCTCGGTGTTGCCGATCGTGCGGTGTTTCTCGAACGGCGGTCTCTCGACGGCATCGATGGCACGTTCGATCTCGTGGTATCGAATCCGCCCTACATTCCGAGCGACGAGATCGCATCTCTCGAAGCGGACGTCCGCGCGTACGATCCGTTGGGTGCATTGGACGGGGGGGCGGACGGCCTCGACATCTATCGCGAACTTGCCGCAGGCTTTGCGCGCGTTGTGCCGGATGGGTGGGTGTTGCTCGAAATCGGCGCTGGGCAGGCCGAAGGCGTTACGGGCATTTTCCGAGACTCGGCCGATGGACGCTGCCTCAGCGATATCAGGCTGTGGCAAGATCTTGGGCAGCACACGCGCTGTGTTGCATTTAGGACACACCGTTAGGCATGGCGCTAAAATTACTTGGATTCAGTGAGCGTCAGGTCTAATGTAACCCTCATGAAGTTTTGCTTCATGCGCACCTCGTGTTTGACAGCGGTCCGTTCGATAAACCGGTTGTCATTATTTCGCGCATGATGAGATGCGAAAAGGCGGATGAGTGCCGTCGCTGGTGCCGCGTAATGCGAGCACACGATGGCAACCTTGAGCGCCAGTCGCATTCAATCCTCCCATTTGGACATGCTGCTGTCGTTCGTGCACGAGATTAAAGACGGATCTGGTCGGCGGGTTGCGGGGACCTGCCAAAGCCAGGGTGCTGCAGGACCTTCGCAGCCTGTTTGGGGGTTTTAGGATTTAGCCGGGCAACCGGTCTAAAGAGCGCGGCCGAAGGGGCCGCGAGGGATGAACCGTATTCAGCTGCTGCGATCGGTGCGGCGGCATCTAATTTCACAACTGTCGAGAATGGAGCCCATGAGGCAGGGACAGCAAAACCGCAGAGGCCGCGGCCGCAGCAACAATAATAACAACAACAATAATAACCAGAACCGCAAAGGTCAGAACCCTTTGACGCGTAGCTTCGAAAGTACGGGGCCTGACGTCAAATTGCGCGGCACGCCTGCTCATATCGCTGAGAAGTACATCGCGCTCGCACGCGACGCTCAATCTTCCGGTGACCCGGTTCTGGCTGAGAACTACCTGCAGCACGCCGAGCATTACAACCGCATCATCATGGCCTTCCGCGAGCAGCAGATCGCTCAGGGCGGCGGCGATATGCAGAACGGGATGGGACGTCCGCGTCCTGCCGGGTTCGGCGAGCCCGTCTCGATGAACGACGATTTCAGCGACGAGGACGGCGAGTACGGAGCCGAGGCGCAGGGTCAGCCCTACGCTCAGCAGCAGCAGCCCTCCCGCGGAGAAGGACAGCAGCGCCACAACGACGGTCCGCGCTACGACGACCGGGGTCCGCGCGAAGGTGGCGGACGCCAGTTCCACAATCGCGATCGCCACGGCGATCGGGGTGATCGCGGCGATCGTGGTTATTCCGACCGTCAGGACCGGGGTGATCGGGATCGGGATCGCGATCGTGGGGATCGTTATCAGCGCGACCAGAGGAACGAGCCGCGCGGAGATCGGCCTGAGCGGGTCGAGCGCGTGGAGCGTGCCGATCGTGCGCCGCAGCCTGATGTCGGTGTGGATAGTGCCCCGCCGCCCGTCCGCCGCGAGCGGCCGGCTGCGGTTCCGCATCACGAGCAGCCGGAGTTCCTGCGCCGCCCTGTGCGCCGTCCGCGCCGCGAGGCTGCTGCCAGCGAAGAGGGGGCTGCACCCGCTCCGACGCCCGTCGTCGAGGGCAGCGGCGACTAAGGCTCGCTCGAATGACATTTATCCGATCAAGGCCGCGGAGCGTTCCGCGGCCTTTTTTGTTTTTTCGGCGTTGGGTTTGCGGTGACGTGTCTGGCTCCGAGCCGCCAAGACACGTTCTATGGAGGCGTCAGGGCGTCGCCGATGGACAGCTCGCCGCCGGATGAGATTTTCGCGTAGATGCCGAAGTCGATGTGACCCCATTTGCGGCGAAGGGTGGCCGGGATGTCCATGTCGCGCGCGCCGGTCTTCGGATCTACGTTGGTGGCGGCGCAGCGGGCCGTTTTTTCGAGCACCTGCAGAGTGATCGGCCCTATTGCGATCTCTTTGCCGATCCAGTCGAACTCTGCCCACGGCTCGATGCCATCGACAATGATATTCGGCCGGAAGCGCATCGGATCGATCGGGCGCTCGGCGACCCGTTCGAGTTCGCGTACGGTTGCAAGGTTGACGATGTGGACGACCTTGTCGCCGGTTTCAATGAAGGTGTGACCGGGTGCGCTGACGATTTTCGGCCGGCCGCGCAGGCTCTCGGCCATGAACGCCGCAAAAAATTGCTCGATGATCTGGCGACCCGATTGCGACGATAGACTGCCGCTCGCCACCTGCCGGCCTCCGCGCAATAAGGTGAGGCGCTGGGTTTCCTCCTCGAAGCTGGCTTCAATGGCTGCCAAGCGTTCGTCGCGCATCAGGATCAGGAAGCTGATGTCGGGCACGGGCTTCGGATCGGCGGGGTCGAAACGGCTCGGGCCGTTTTCGATGGCCCAAGCCCGGTCAAACGGGAACGTCTCGCCGGCCTGGAGCGTGACGCGAGAGAGAGGCTCGGCCGAGAGGCCCTTCACGGGATAGCGAAACAGTCCGGTAACCACGCCTGTCATTGATCTCTCTCATACCCTCGAAAACGCGTTTTCTATACCACGTGAGGGCGCCCCCTTTATACGGCCCAAGACCGTCCTATATCTCGATCAGGCGGTTGGGCCGGGTGCCGATTTCGGGCTCGGTTTTCTCCGCGGTTACATGTTTGCGACGGCGCTTCAAGACGGGCCTCGACGAGGACGGGGAAGCGCGCTCAGGAGGTACATTCATGGATTTCGAACGGTTTACGGATCGCGCCAAGGGGTTCGTTCAGTCTGCGCAGGGCCTCGCGCTCAGAGAGGGACATCAGCAGTTTTCAGCCGAGCATCTGCTCAAGGTGCTTCTGGAGGATCCGGAAGGCGCGGCCGCGGGTCTGATCGCGCGCGCCGGCGGGCGGCATAAGGACGCTCTCGACGCGGTCGAGCGTCTGCTTCAGCGCAGGCCGAAGGTGAGCGGGGGCGGAGCTGGTCAGCTCTACCTTGCGCCGGATCTCGCCCGCGTATTCGACAACGCCCAGAAAATTGCCGACAAGGCCGGCGACAAGTTCGTCACGGTCGAGCGGCTGTTGCTTGCGCTTGCGCTGGAGAAGGGCTCGGAAGCCGGAAAAATTCTCGCGGACGCCGGCGTCACACCAGATCGGCTCAATGCCGCGATCAATGAAATTCGCAAGGGCCGCACGGCCGACACCGCGGGCGCCGAACAGTCGTTCGAGGCGTTGAAGCGCTACACGCGCGACTTCACGGAAGCAGCTGCCAACGGCAAGCTCGATCCGGTGATCGGGCGCGACGAGGAAATCCGCCGCACCATTCAGGTGCTGAGCCGTCGAACCAAGAACAACCCCGTGCTGATCGGTGAACCAGGCGTCGGTAAAACGGCGATCGCGGAAGGCCTCGCCTTGCGCATCGTGGCCGGTGACGTGCCCGAGAGCCTCAAGGACAAAAAGCTGCTCGCGCTCGACATGGGCTCGTTGATTGCGGGCGCAAAGTTCCGCGGCGAATTCGAGGAGCGCCTGAAAAGCGTGCTCAACGAGGTGCAGGCGGAGAACGGGCGCATCATCCTGTTCATCGACGAGCTGCACACGATCGTTGGCGCGGGCAAGGCCGAGGGCGCGATGGACGCCGGCAATCTATTGAAGCCGGCGCTGGCGCGTGGCGAATTGCATTGCGTCGGCGCGACGACGCTCGACGAGTACAAAAAGCACATCGAGAAGGATGCGGCGCTCGCGCGGCGCTTCCAGCCGGTTTTCGTCGAGGAGCCTTCGGTCCAGGATACGATCTCGATCCTGCGCGGCTTGAAGGAGAAGTACGAGCTGCATCACGGCGTTCGCATCACGGATTCTGCGTTGGTTTCAGCCGCGACACTCTCCAATCGCTACATCACCGACCGCTTCCTGCCCGACAAGGCGATCGATCTCATGGACGAGGCAGCTTCGCGCCTCAGAATGCAGGTTGATAGCAAGCCGGAAGAGCTGGATGCGATCGATCGCGACCTGATGCAGGCCAAGATCGAACGGGAAGCCTTGAAAAAGGAAACCGATGCGGCCTCCAAGGATCGTCTCGAAAAGCTCGAGAAGGTGATCGCGGATCTCGAAGAGAAATCGCAGTCTCTCACCACGCGCTGGGAATCCGAGAAGAACAAGCTCGGCTCGGCGCAGAAGGTGAAGGAGGAGCTCGACAAGCGGCGCACGGAGCTTTCGCAGTCGCAACGGAAGGGCGACTATGCGCGGGCCGGTGAGCTTGCGCACGCCGTCATTCCCGAACTCGAAGCCAAGCTCAAGACCATCGAGAGCACCGAAGGCAAGGGCGTGATGGTGGAAGAGGCGGTGACGCCGGACCAGATCGCGGCCGTCGTGTCGCGCTGGACGGGTGTGCCCGTCGACAAGATGCTGGAAGGCGAGCGCGACAAGCTTCTCAAGATGGAAGAAGCGTTGGAGAAGCGCGTCGTGGGTCAGCCCGAAGCCGTGAAAGCGGTTTCGACGGCGGTGCGGCGCGCCCGCGCCGGCCTGCAGGATCCGAACCGGCCAATCGGCTCGTTCATGTTCCTTGGACCTACCGGTGTCGGCAAAACCGAGCTGACGAAGGCGCTGGCGTCATTCCTGTTCGACGACGAGAGCGCGATGGTGCGTATCGACATGAGCGAGTACATGGAGAAGCATTCCGTGTCGCGGCTCATCGGTGCGCCTCCTGGCTATGTCGGCTATGAGGAAGGCGGCGCTTTGACCGAAGCCGTGCGGCGTCGGCCTTACCAGGTCGTGCTGTTCGACGAGGTCGAGAAGGCGCATCCGGACGTGTTCAACGTGCTTCTGCAGGTGCTCGACGAAGGGCGCCTGACGGACGGTCAGGGCCGTACGGTCGACTTCAAGAACACGCTGATCATCATGACGTCGAACCTCGGCGCGGAATACCTCGCCGATCCGCGCCAGCCCTTGGGCTTCGGCGCGCCGGGCGACAAGGACAAGGTGATGAGCGAGGAGGAAGCGTACGGGCTCGTCATGGATGCCGTGCGCCGTCACTTCCGGCCCGAGTTCATCAATCGTATCGATGAAATCGTCGTGTTCCACCGGCTCAAGCGGGAAGCGATGGCGGCGATCGTCGACATCCAGATCAAGCGTCTGCAGGCACTCGTGGCGGATCGCAAGATCACGCTCGAGCTCGACGATCAGGCGCGCACCTGGCTGGCCAACAAGGGTTACGATCCGATCTACGGCGCGCGGCCTTTGAAGCGGGTGATCCAGAAGCAGGTGCAGGATCCGCTTGCCGAGGAGATCCTCCGCGGCACGGTGAAGGATGGCGATACCGTTCGCGTCTCGGTTCGCGACGGCGCACTGACGCTGAATGGAACGCAAGTGAAGGCGGCTGCATAAGCGACGGTTGCTTCAAACAAAAATCCCCTCCCTGGATCGCTCCAGGGAGGGGATTTTTTTATCCGTGGCAGGAAGCTATTTGCTGGCGGTGAGGACCGGCGTGCGGCGCATCAGCTCGTCGATGCGCATACGCTCCTTGTGGAAGGCAATGAGATCCTTGCCTTCGAGCTGACGTTCGCGCGGCACATCGATCGACAGCGGATTGACGAACTGGTTGTTGACCAGCACTTCGAAATGAAGATGCGGGCCGGATGAAAGGCCCGTCGAGCCGATGTATCCGATGACCTGGCCTTGGCGGACCTTGACGCCCGGTGCTGCTCCCGGCGCAAAACGCGACATGTGGCTGTAGGCGGTCTGATAGCCGTTGGCGTGGCGGATGCGCACGTAGTTGCCGTTGTAGCCTTTGCGGCCGGCTTCCTCGATGGTGCCGTTACCGGCGGCGAGAATCGGCGTGCCGGTGGGGGCTGCCCAGTCGATGCCGGTGTGCATTTTGTACTCGCCAAGAAGGGGATGGCGGCGCAGACCGAAGCCGGACGTCAGGCGCGTATCGTCGGCGCGCACGGGTTTGCGCATGAGAAACTTTTTCGCGTTGCTGCCTTGCGCGTCGTAGTAGTCGATCTGTCCGTCGGGCGTGCGGAAGCGATAGTAGCGGCGCGTTTCACCGCCCGTCGAAATCGACGTGTAGAGCAGTTCGCCGGGTGGTCCGTCGGTGCCGCCTTCATCTTTCAGATCAAAGAACATTTCGCAGGTATCGCCCGCCCGCAAGCGTCTGCGGAAGTCGGTCTCGTAGGCGTGGACCTGCAGGATCTGCTGGATGGTTTCGGTCGGAACGCTCTCCGTGAGCGAGGCGTAGTAGAGGCTCGCGTAGAGGCTCGACGACTGTGGTCCGTTGCTGTCGTTGATGGCGACGCGCACTGCGCTCTCGTCGTCGATCGGCGTTGCGCTCGCGACGAACTCGCCGGCATTGTTGCGCGAGACGGTGACCTTGTGCGCGTGTCCCTCGTCGTAGATCGAGAAACGCACCGGCTCCATGCGGTTCTGCAGTGTCAGCGACGGCTGGAGCGCGATGTGGACTTCCTGCCCGGCGACGACGGATTTCTCCGGGAAGATCGGCTTCATGGCCTCGACCATTTCCCGGATTTGCCATGTGGTGGCGCCGGATTCGGCGAGCAGTTGAGACAGCTTCTGGCCTTCTCGAACCGTCTTTACGGCCGGTCTCAGAACGTCGAGATCGCTCGAGCCGCCGTCGTCGTCCTGCCCCGATTTGGCGAGCACTGTCGTGTTCGGCGCGGCAGGTTCGCTCGCGGGGTCGTGGGCGGGCTGGCCGAGGGTTTCTTCGGCGGCGAGTTCGGAGGCGGGAGCGCCCGGAAGCGGGGTGCTGGTGGCGACCGTGTCCGATCCTTCGAAGCGTTCGACGATCTCGGCGGCTTCGTCGTTGTCGATGGTCTGGTTGTCTTCGAGCGGCAGCACGCCGCCGAGCAATTCGAGCACGCGGATCGTGACGTCGCTCTGGCCCTCGGTTTGCGGCGTGCCGCTGTCCTCTTCGTCCCCGATCGGCTTGTTGTTCGAATAAAGCTTGAAGGGATTGAACGGGGGGATCGAGTCCGCGGTGTTCGGCGGCACCGGCGAAAGACGCGCTACCAGCCGCACATAAGGCTTCGCGTAAATGTACTCGCGACCGCCGCGGCGCTGGCGCAGGGTTTCGTGGATGATGAAACGGGTCGACTTGGCGCCGCTCGTCACCTGCAGGCGATCCACTTTCGGAACCGCCCATTTGAGGCCGTCGTCGCGGCGGAGAAGCGCCTCGAGGGGCGGTGCTGCGGTGCCTTCGCGGAGGCGCTGCAACGCGGGCATCAAGCCATCTTGGGCTTCCTGCTTGTCGGCAGCGCCAAAGACTACGACCAGAATCGCGACGCCGCCGACGGCCGCAGCAAGGCACGTGCTCATCAGCCAGCGAAAGCGTCCTTCACGGAGTGGCTCGGCGTGGTCGGTCGCGTACATGTCGCGCAAGCCGCGCGCCTTCGCTCCGCGGTAGTGAAGGGGAGCCTTGCGCGACGCGTTTCTTTCCGAAACCGGACGACAGCGCGGAATCGGGGCGTGACGGCGATGATCAATCACGACGTTCTGTAACCCCTCCCCAGGCCTGGTGCCCCAACGGCCGAACAATCCCCGGAGCGCGACTGCTATCTTTTGGACCGCAATCGCGCGCTAATTCTTTGATAAGACCAGCTGTTTCCGGTTTGGATCAAGCGAAACCGAAGCGATCATGGTCTTGGCCCCGAGCTCTGCCGAGGCCTCGGGCATAGAAACCACCCTATAGGCACGCAGGATACTAGCCGAGATTTCCTGCACAAAACTGGCGCTCTGATGGCGGGAGGCGCTCGCGAGGTCATTTCGGACGGTTGTGGGCCCGTTTAGGGTCTGGGTGACGGGGGAGGCGCCACGAAAACGTCATGCGCGGGGTCAGATCGATGGGCAAAACTGCTGTCGGATGGGCTGTTGGCCGCGAAATTTGCTAATAATACCCGTTCAATTTCAATGATTTATCGAAAAAGTGCATTGAGGCGCGAGATTGGGGTTGACGGGGGCGTTAGTTTTGTATTTATTTGGTCCTTGTCGCGGGGCACACAGTGCTTCGCCGCCCTTGACGGGCTTCGCTCTCTCGATAACATGTGGTTTCCAAGCCGGACCACCCGGTAGGAAACTCGTTGTCTTGAAAAGTCGGTTTAATAGACCGGCTTGCGAAACTGTCTTCGGCTCGCTCTTTGACAAGTCAAAATTTGAAGGAAGAGAAACGCAGGCGGCGGAGTCCTAGCGTGGTCTCCTCGACCCCTCGGGGTATGAGAGATCAACGATACTCTGGCGATGCTGCGTTTTCTAAGCCATCACCGGCGCGCTGGGCGCGAGGGGCAACCCTTGTGTCATGTGTGCGTCAGTGTGAAGGTGCCCGTTACGCAGTATCCTTGGAGATTCCCTCCAAGCCGTTCCAGAATCGAACTTTTCAATTTGAGAGTTTGATCCTGGCTCAGAACGAACGCTGGCGGCAGGCCTAACACATGCAAGTCGAACGCTGTAGCAATACAGAGTGGCAGACGGGTGAGTAACACGTGGGAATCTTCCTATCGGTACGGAATAGCTCAGGGAAACTTGGGGTAATACCGCATACGCCCTTCGGGGGAAAGATTTATCGCCGATAGATGAGCCCGCGTCTGATTAGCTAGTTGGTGAGGTAATGGCTCACCAAGGCGACGATCAGTAGCTGGTCTGAGAGGATGATCAGCCACACT
>OFDN01000031.1_pt1 | contig 163439 bp, 154 predicted proteins | sample 1520971 | NCBI WGS metagenome assembly OFDN01 (sample SAMEA94257418, study PRJEB24077) | hot springs metagenome | biome: Aquatic biome; feature: Geographical feature; material: Water | place: India | collected 2012-06-12 | depth 5 m
AGGTAGCGAAATTCCTTGTCGGGTAAGTTCCGACCTGCACGAATGGCGTAACGATCTCCCCGCTGTCTCTAACGTGGACTCAGCGAAATTGAACTGTCTGTCAAGATGCAGACTACCCGCGGTTAGACGGAAAGACCCCATGAACCTTTACTCCAGCTTTGCACTGGTATCAGGATTGTGATGTGCAGGATAGGTGGTAGGCATTGAAGCGGGGACGCCAGTCTTCGTGGAGCCTCCCTTGAGATACCACCCTTCGCCATCTTGATATCTAACCGCGGTCCCTTATCGGGATCCGGGACCCTGCATGGTGGGGAGTTTGACTGGGGCGGTCGCCTCCCAAACAGTAACGGAGGCGCGCGATGGTTGGCTCAGAGCGGTCGGAAATCGCTCGTTGAGTGCAATGGCAGAAGCCAGCCTGACTGCAAGACTGACAAGTCGAGCAGAGACGAAAGTCGGTCATAGTGATCCGGTGGTCCCAAGTGGGAGGGCCATCGCTCAACGGATAAAAGGTACTCTGGGGATAACAGGCTGATGATGCCCAAGAGTCCATATCGACGGCATCGTTTGGCACCTCGATGTCGGCTCATCTCATCCTGGGGCTGGAGCAGGTCCCAAGGGTATGGCTGTTCGCCATTTAAAGAGGTACGTGAGCTGGGTTCAGAACGTCGCGAGACAGTTCGGTCCCTATCTGCCGTAGGTGTAGGAGAATTGAGAGGATCTGACTCTAGTACGAGAGGACCGAGTTGGACGCACCTCTGGTGGACCTGTTGTCGCGCCAGCGGCACAGCAGGGTAGCTATGTGCGGACGGGATAACCGCTGAAGGCATCTAAGCGGGAAACCCACCTCAAAACGAGTTCTCCCTTGAGAGCCGTTGTAGACCACAACGTTGATAGGCCGGGTGTGGAAGTGCAGCAATGTATGGAGCTTACCGGTACTAATAGCTCGATCGAACTTCGATCGCTCTCATTAAGCAATGCTCATCTAATGCCTTTAATAGGGCAGGGCGGCCCCGGATATGTCCGGGACCAAGGCAGCGCCGGCGTCTTAGACGCGACGTGCGCCCGTTGATGCTCAAAGCATCGCGCCGCCTGATGAGCGTAGGAGCACAGAAAGACCAGAATTCGTATCACGCTTCCGCCGACCTGGTGATTATGGCGGGGTGGCTGCACCCGATCCCATTCCGAACTCGGCCGTGAAACACCCCAGCGCCAATGGTACTTCGTCTTAAGACGCGGGAGAGTAGGTCGTCGCCAGGTCTGCCGAAGCGTGACGCGAATTCAATTCATCAAACATTCCTCTTCACATGGCTATTCAACGCCGCCCTTGCCTTTTGGCTCGGGCGGCGTTTTCGTTTGTCTGCGCTCATTCGCGGTTTTGTGGGCTACTGCTGGCTCGTTGAAGGTCGGGGTGTCCGTTGCCATCCCGTCAGACGCCGATAGCCACGAATGGCAAGCAAGAGCGGGTTTTCGGATAATCCGCGTTGAGGTTGTCTTGGGTACGGCCGGGTACGCCGGGGCTCGCGACCGTTTTCGCGCGGATCGGCGTGCTGCTGAGGGAGGGCGCTTCCATGTCGTCGGCGTCGGTGGCGGATTTGCGCCATTGTCGGCCAGTGAAGCTTCGCCGATCGAATTGGGTTTTTCGACTTCATATTTGCCGGCGCTCTTTTGAGCTCAGGGGCGATGTCTCTGACGGCCGCGGCTGCAATCCATGTCGGAGACGGTGCGTGCTGATCGAGTCAGCGTCAATTGCCGCCGGCTGGCGCGTTGTTGTCCGTTACGAAACGGCGAGTACGAGCAGGCCGACCAGCATCACGAGAGACATGGCGGTCGAGAGGTTGATGTCTCCGAATTCGCCGACGCGCACCTCGCGAATCACTTCCCGGATTTCGACATCCGGCCCCGCGTCCGGCTCACGCGCACGTATCCAGTTCCAGAAAAACCGGAAGAAGGATTGGGATCGGCGCCAGATCTCGAAAGGTGCGCGGCGCCACCCATATTTCACCCCATAGATGGCGAAGATCACGACCGCGATTTGGAGCAGCGTCGATACCCAGCCGCTGATCAAGAACCAGATCAGGGACCACAGCAGCCCCAGGACAGAGAGCAAAATCGACAGGAGCCAGGCAGCGGTTTCCATGAGATCCTAACCTTGGGCAACTCGGTTCCTTATCTAGACATGCTTCTTGGCGGAAAATCGTGAGCTCGAGGCGCGCCGCCGGGAAGCAAGAAAGCTGCAACGATCTCGTCGTGCTCGCGGAAACGTGACTGCATCTCCTGAAACGAGGACGTTCGTCCTTCGTATTGTTGGCAGTAACCGCTTTTTTTCAGGTGTCACAATGCTGTTCTCAAGGAAGAAGCTTGAAATGCCAACGCGCGAGACTGCCCTCAAGGGGCGGCCAGCTGCGCTTCCGACGGCCGAGAAGCACTTCATATTCGGCCGTCCGTTGAAGGGACCGTATCCTGCCGGACTCGAAACGGCGATGTTCGGGATGGGTTGTTTCTGGGGTGTGGAGCGAAAGTTTTGGGAGCTCGGCGCGGGCATTTGGGTGACCGCAGTCGGCTATGCCGGTGGCTTCACGCCGAACGCGACTTACGACGAGGTTTGCACCGGGCGCACCGGGCACAACGAGGTGGTGCTCGTGGTGTTCGATCCAAAGGTCATCTCGTACGGCGATCTCGTCAAAACATTCTGGGAGAGCCACAACCCAACGCAAGGTCTCCGCCAGGGGAACGACGTGGGTACGCAGTATCGTTCCGGCCTCTACTATTTTTCGGAGGCGCAGAAGAAGATTGCCGAAGAGACGAAGGCTTCCTACGGGCAGCGGCTTCAGGCGGCGGGCTTCGGCCCGATCACGACGGAGGTTCTGCCAGCGCCCGAATTCTATTTCGCTGAAGAGTACCATCAGCAGTACCTGGCCAAGGTCCCGCATGGGTACTGCGGGCTCGGAGGCACCGGTGTTGCCTGCGCGGCACCGACGGGCGTCGTGGCGGCGGGGTGATCCTCGCTCTCATTGCGTATTCGCTCGACGCGTGATGCCGTTGAGATCCTAAGACATTGAGCCACCGCCCACGTTTTGGCTTTCAGAAGCCGGCGTGGCGGTGGCTTTTTTTATGGCGCCGCTTCGATGCGCCACGGTGCGCAGACCGCTGATTTTCGTGATGTTCACATCACAGATGGTCTCGATTTTTACCAAATCCCCCAGCTAGTTACCGCGATGCACAATTTGGCCCTTTTTGTGCAGTGAAAGGGGGCTGGATCAATACAAGACGAGGGGTGTCATGGGCGCAAAGCGGTCCCTACTGGCCTGTGCGGGTGTTGTTGTCGCCACCGCGGCTGTCGCTGAAGAATTCCAAATGCCGCCGGAAGTGACGCCGGCGCTTCGTGCGGCTTGCGAGACGGATGTCCGGCGCTTGTGCATCGGCCAGAATCCCACCGTCGCGAAGGTCAAACGGTGCGTTGCACTGAAGTATTTTCAGCTCGGGAAGAAGTGCCAGGTGGAATTGGCGTCTCTCGGCTTCGGAGGTCGCTAGTCGACCTCACCACATTTCCAACGTCCGCTGATGTCCAGATCTCAGCTTGCGCCGCCTGAACATATTCATTGGGCGGTTTTTTCGTTTCTGCTCCGCCAGTTAGAACTTCGCGCTGGACTTCCGGCAAAACGCGCTATGCTGCGTGGCAAAATCTTTCTCCGTTCACGTCTTTGTGAGTAGGAATTTCTCCCCGCCATTATAGGAAATTGCCCTCTCGCTGTTCTGGTATAACATCCCTACCGTCCTTCCTGTTGGTGAGGGCATTCCGCGTCGGGCGATCCATTGAGATCGCCTCCGCGTTCGGCGCTCATCGGCGCTTGTATCTTGAAAGCCAGGGAGCAGAACGAGCGATCCGACTGACGATTTTCCGGCGGTCACCCCTCCGGCGCAGTCAAGGGACCATCAGAGTCTCGATCGCATCCGTAAGGCCAAACAACGCGCGTCAACGATCGTCTCGGTCGGCCTTTTCGATGGCTTCCGAGCGAAAGGTTGCGCTTTGCCTGAAGCTCAAAGGGGCAAGCTCTCAAGCTAGGAGAGGAGACCGAAATGACCAAGAAGCTAGGCCTGCTCACGGGCGGCCTCATGCTCGCGATGATGGGGCTTGCCGGCCCCGTGTTCGCGAACGCCGAGGTCGACAAGCGCGCGGCCGACCCCAATCAATGGGGCTCACCCGGACGCGACAACGCACTCACGCGCCACTCGCCGCTCAAGGATATCAACGCAGAAAACGTCGGCAAGCTGCAGATGGTCTGGTCGCAATCGACCGGAGCGCTGCGTGGCCACGAAGGACAGCCGCTCTTCATCGATGACGTCGGCGGCAAGCCGATGCTCTTCTTCGTGTCGGGCTGCCCCAACATGGCCCAGTGCAACATCGCGCAGGGTATCGACCTGTCCGACCCCGACAATCCCAAGCAGATCTGGAACTACGTCAAGACGACGGACCGTGACGAATCCGCAGTGCCGCGCGCCTGCTGCGATACCGTCAACCGCGGACCTGCGTTTGCAGACGGCAAGCTCTACTACGGCACGCTCGACGGCTTCCTGATCGCACTCGATGCCGCAACCGGCAAAGAGGTCTGGGTCGTCAAGCACGCCTGGCCCGAGAAGGGCGAGACAAGCACCAGCGCTCCCTTGATTGCCGACAATCTCGTGATCCTCGGTTTCGGCGGCGACGAGTTCGCAGCACGCGGCCGCGTCACGGCTTACGATCTCAAGGACGGCAAGAAGGTCTGGGAATGTCATTCGACAGGCTCCGACAAGGACGTCTGTCTGACCCCTGAGACCAACAAGGCCAACCCGCATTACGGCACGGCCGGCAAGGACCTCGGCATCCACACGCACGTCGGCGACGATTACAAGATCGGCGGCGGCGCGGCATGGGCCTGGTTCAGCTACGATCCCGAGCTCAAGATCGTCTATTATTCGACCGGCAACCCGGGTCTCTGGAGCCCCGCGTATCGCTGCTCGAAGAAGACGCATGAAGAGTGCAACACGGGCGAATTCGACAACAAGTGGTCGATGACCATTTTCGCCCGCAAGGTCGAAACCGGTGAAGCCGTCTGGGCCTACCAGATGACGCCGTTCGACCAGTGGGACTATGACGGCGTCAACGAGAACATTCTCGTCAACGACCTCGACGTCGATGGCAAGAAGGTGAAGGCGCTCGTTCACTTCGACCGCAACGGCTTCGCCTATGTGCTCGATCGTACGGACGGCACGCTGCTGCGCGCCCACAAGTACGTGACGACCGATTGGGCCGAGAAGGTCGACCTCAAGACCGGTCGCCCCGTCAAGGTGCGCGAGCATTCGCCGCTCGAGCGCGGACGCAACGTTGCCGCTTGCCCGTCCGCCATGGGTGGCAAGGACCAGCAGCCTTGCGCCGTGGATCCGGCCGAGCCGAACAAGTTCTATTGCCCCACCAACAACTGGTGCATGGAACTTGAACCGCAGGAGCGCACGCACACGCAGCAGGGCACGGTCTACGTGTTCGCGAACGTGTACATGTATCCTGAAAAGCCCGGCACGACCGGCAAGGTCAAGAAGTTCGACGTCGTCACCGGCAAGGCTGATTGGGAAATCCCCGATCCCTATCCGAACTGGGGCGGTACGATGGTCACCGACGGCGGCCTCGTATTCTACGGCTCGCTCGGCGGCGACTTCCGCGCTGTCGATCGCAAGTCGGGCAAGATCCTTTGGCACCGCAAACTTGCTTCGGGCATCATCGGAAACCCGATCACCTACAAGGTGAAGGGCAAGCAGTACGTTTCGATCCTCGCCGGCATCGGCGGCTGGATCGGCGTTCCGGTGACCGCTGGCCTCGATCTCAACGACAAGTTCGGTGCGATCGGCGCGACGGCTATGACCAAGGCTGCCAACCTCGACAAGATCCCGCAGGCGGGCACGCTGTTCACCTTCCGGGTCTACGATTGATCACGCATTGAACGAGAAACGCCCGGCATCGCGAGATGTCGGGCGTTTTTCCTTATTTCGGCGGGAAGCATCGAGCGGGATCAACGGAACTTGATCACCGCGCGGGGGTTCTCTGCCTTGTCGCTCAAAGTTTGCAACGATATAGAGTTACAATGTCAATTCGGATGCAAAAGAGGAGCGGGACTGTGAAATCGCTCCGTCGTTTGGTGTCGGCTCTTGTTGTCGGAGCCGTCGGCTTCGCAGGGGCGATGGCCGAAACGTTTGCTGCAGATCCGGGATTTCGCGCCAACAAAGAATTCGACGAGCTGACGGCTGCGGAAAAAACCGCGGCCAAGATGGCCGGCAAGAAGGCATTCGAACAAAAAAGCTTCGGGGCTTTGCGCGTGTGCGGCGACCCCGGAAACATGCCGCTTTCATCCATCGATGGCGAGGGCTTCCAGAACAAGATCATGGACGTGATCGCCAAATCGATGGGCGCGCAGGTGATCAACTTCTGGCGGCCGTATCTCGAACGCGGCATCACACGTCAGACCTTCGAGACCAACGATTGCGACGTGCTGGTCGATATGCCGACAGTTTACGGCGGCGTTCTAACGACGGTTCCCGTCTACCGGACAACATATGTTCTCGCCTGGCGCAGCGACCGCGGGCTCGACATCTCGGGCCTGGATGATGCCAAGCTCCGCGACCTCAAGATCGGCGTCTATCAAACGTCGGCCATCCGCGAAGTGTTGAAGCGCCGCGGGCTCGCGGCCAACGTGGTGGTTCATACCGTGAGCCACAACGGAGATCTTCTGCCGGAGCAACAGCCGACCTATCAGGTTCAGCAGGTTATCGACGGCAAGCTCGACGTGGCGGCCGTGTGGGGGCCGTTTGCGGGCTGGTTTCCCAAGATGAAGGGCGCGCCGCTTTCGGTGCTGCCCGTCAACCTCATGGATGACGACGTTCCGCTCGAGTTCGATCTTTCGCTCGGCGTCAGGCCGACGAACGTGGTGCTCAAGTTCGCGCTCGACTATGCGCTCGAAGCGAACAGAGCGGAGATCGAGAAGATCCTGCGCGATTTCGGCGTGCCGCTGGTGAAGTGCAGCAAGTGCGTGGTGCCCGGAGATCTCCCTGCCCACGGCTTCTATACGAAGCCGTTCGAGATCAGCCAGGGTCCGAAAGCGGAAGCTTCTCCCGATCAGTTGGTGACGCGCGCGCGCCTCGAGGCCTGGCTCGCGGAGGGCGCGGACGTGCAGGCGGAACTCGCCAACGCGGTCCTGGCCTCCGACGAAGCGCGCATCCGGTTCCTCGTCGAGAAGGGCGCGGACATCAACAAGGCGGACGCGCAGGGGTATGGCGCGCTGCAGAGCGCGGCGCGCAACCGTAGCGACAAGATCGTCCCGCTGCTGATCGAACTCGGCGCGGATGTGAACGGGCGCGACAATGACGGCTTTACCGCGCTGATCCATGCGGCGCAGCGCAATCATGTGCCGACGATCAAGGCGCTCGTGGAGCGGGGCGCGGATGTCGAAAAATCCGTCGATGGCGGCTTCGCTCCGCTGTCGCTTGCCATCGAGGATGGAAAGTTCCTGGCGGCGAAGGCGCTGATCGAGCTCGGCGCGTCTGTCAATGTGACGGCGGGCACGGACCGCATCACGCCGCTCATGGTCACGGCGAGCCAGCTTGCGGTCGGCGAAGCGGCCAAGGAAATCGAACGCCGGCAGGGTTTACGATCGACGGATATCGCGACAGCGCTTGTTGAACGCGGCGCCAACGTCAACGCCGTCAACGAACAGGGTGTCACCGCACTGATGATCGCGGCGGCGCGCGGGAACATTCCGATGATCGGGCTACTTCTCGAGGCCGGTGCCAACCCCGCGCTCGCCTCGAAAGCGGGCAAGACGGCGATCGACATTGCGCGCGAGAATCTCAACGAGGACGCGGCCAAGTCGATCAGGCTGTTCGAGGCGACGATTTCCGAGCGGTCGCAAAGGCCTGGGCGCGATGCTCCAGGTGGAAAGGAAAAGCTGTGAGCCGTGGTCAGGCGCGCAGATCGAAATCTCTGCAAGCACAGGGGAGAAACGAACGGCAAGAAGCCTCGCTGTCGTTCGGCACTAGGGAGGCGGAACTTGAATGACACGAGGAAGTAAAACGTGAAAAGCCAATTCCTAAGTCTGCTGCTAGCAGCAGCGCTCTCGACCGGAGCGTTCGTCGGTGCCGCTGGCGCCGCAGACGAGCCGGCTTCTGCAGAGAAAGCGGAGCCACAGGCCGCCCCAAAGGCGGAAGCGGCGCCGGAAGCGGCTGCTGCACCGGCCGCAGATGGCGCGCCGATGAAGCCTATCGATCGCGTCAATGCGACGGAGAAGGGAAAGCTCAAGAATCCCTTTGACTACAAGGATCCCAAGATCGCGGAGGAAGGACACAAGATCTACATGGGTCTTTCCTGCAACGGCTGCCACGGTGGCGGCGGCGGCGGCGGCATGTGCCCGCCGTTGACCAACGAAACATGGGTCTACGGCGGTGATGACGACACGCTGTTTCGCCTGATCGTGCTCGGTAGCCAGGAGCTGCAGAAGCACGGCTATGCGCGCAAGGGGCAAGAGGGCGTGGTGGGGCCGATGCCGCCCTACAAGGATCTGATCGACGACGAAACCAAGCTCTGGAAGGCGATCGCCTGGATCCGCACGGTCTGGAAGGGCCGTGAAGAAAAGAAGGTGTGGTGAGATGACGGCTCGGCGGCGGCTGATGAACTTGGGCAAACGTATCGTGCTCGGCTCGGCGGCCGCTGCAACACTTCTCGCGGGATGGCTCGTGGCCGGACAACCGGCTCGGGCCATTCCGGAAGCTCCGACAGAGGCGCCACCCGGCGCGCTCGTCACCAAAATTGTTTACGTCGGAAAGCGCTACGCTGAACCGCCGCCGCTCTCGCTGCTCGATAAGATTTTGTCTGACGAAGGTGCGCAGGGTGCGCGCCTCGCGATCAAAGAAAACAATATGACGGGCCGGCTGGTGGAACAGCACTTCGAGCTGATCGAGGTGGTGGCCGGCGAAAAGGAAGATGTGGTTCCGAAGGTCAAGGCGCAGCTCGACGAGGGGCACGGCCTGATCGTTGCGGATCTGGAGCCTGCAGATCTTCTGGCGGTTGCGGATCTGGCGGAAGCCAAGGGCGCAGTTCTTTTCAACGTGCGCTCCAGCAGCGACGAGCTCCGGCAGGAGCAGTGCCGCTCGAACGTGTTTCACATCATTCCCAACTGGGCGATGCGGGCCGATGCGCTGGCCCAATACCTTATCTGGAAGAAATGGCGGCGTTGGCTGGTCGTCTACGGTACGACGCCAGGCGATAAGGACTATGTGGCCGCGATCCGCCGTGCGGCACAGAAATTCGGCGCGAAGATCGTGGATGAGCGGCCCTACGAGTTCGACGCAGGCTCACGGCGCACGGATTCCGGCCATCAGCAAATTCAGACGCAGATGCCGCTGTTGACGCAGGGTGCGCCTGAGTATGACGTTATTTTCGCAGCCGACGTGGGCGAGGCGTTCGGCGATTACCTGATGTTCCGCACCTACGAGCCGCGTCCCGTCGTCGGGTCGCAAGGCTTGCAGGCGGTCGCTTGGCACCGCTCGTTCGAGCAGTATGCCGGTACGCAGCTGCAGAACCGGTTCGAGAAGCAGGCGAAGCGCGTGATGACGGAACGCGATTTCACGGCCTGGCTCGGCGTCCGCGTGGTGGGCGAAGCGGTTACGCGCTCGGCCAAGAACACGTCCGCCGACGTCAAGGCTTACATCCTGTCCAAGGACTTCGAGGTTGCGGGCTTCAAGGGTGTCGGCCTGACATTCCGGACGTGGGATCACCAGATGCGCCAGCCGGTTCTTCTGTCGGGGCCGCGGGCGCTGGTCTCGATCTCGCCGCAAGATGGCTTTCTGCATCAGAAATATCTGACCGATACGCTCGGCTTCGACGAGCCCGAAACCAAGTGCCGATTCAGCAAATAAAAAAAATCAAAACAAACTACCAGGAGAGGAAACTCATGAAGCGTCCCATGGCTGCCGCTGTGTTGGCGGCGGCGTTCGCATCCGTGTCGTTCGCGCCCGCATTTGCGTCGAAGATCTTCGTCTCGAACGAGAAAGACAATACCGTCACCGTGCTCGACAGCGAGACGTTCAAGGTGGTGAAAGTGATTGCGACGGGGGCCCGGCCGCGCGGCATGGTACTGACGCCCGATCACAAGGAGCTGCTGGTCTGCGTGGGTGACGACAACCGGCTGGATGTCGTCGATACCGAGACGCTCGAAGTGGTGCGTACGCTCGATTCCGGCCCCGATCCGGAATTGCTCGACGTGGATCCCAAGGGTGAGCGGATCTACATCGCGAACGAGGACGAAGGGTACGTCACGGTCATCGAGCGGGTGAGCGGGAAGGTGCTTGCCGAAATCCCGGTTGGCGTGGAGCCCGAGGGCATGGCGGTTTCGCCCGACAACAAGTTCACCGTCGCCACCTCCGAGCAGACGAGTATGGCGCACTTCATCGACAACGAGACCTTCAAGGTGACGGCCAACATTCTGGTCGATACACGGCCGCGCGTCGCCGAGTTCACGCGCGACGGCAAGCTGGTGTGGGTTTCGGCCGAGATCGGCGGCACGGTTGCCGTCATCGATCCGGTGACCCGGAAGATCATCAAGAAGTTCGGCTTCGAAATTCCGGGGGTGCGGCGGGAGCTGATCCAGCCTATGGGCATCCGCTTCACCAAGGACGGCAAGACGGCGTTCGTTGCGCTCAGCACGGCCAACCGCGTCGCGGTGGTGGATGTCGCGACCTATACGCCGACGAGCTACATCCTGGTCGGGCAGCGTCCGTGGCACATGGCGCTCTCGCCTGACGGCTCGAAGCTTTATGTGGCGAACGGGCTTACAAACGATATGACGATCGTCGACGTGGCGACGCTCAAGCCGGAGAAGTCGGTGCCGGTGGGCCGTCTGCCGTGGGGTGTGGTGGTCAAGCCGTAAGGAGAGGCAACAGGCAGCAGGCAGGTCGAGGCTACTGGCCGGGTCGGGTGAAGGCGGCGCGGGGGCGATGCTGGGTCTTCTCCCAGCGGTAGGGCGCCAGAACGAGCTGAAACAAGGCCCGGTAGGCTGCCAGCGAGATCAGGAGCCAGTAGAACGGCATCATGATCGCCCAGCCGGCGAGTTCGAGGCGGTCGCGGCCGGCAACGGCGACGCAACCCAGTGCAACGCCGGACACATAGCCCAAGGCTAGATTGATGAGGCCGATCCATTTGACGGCGCTCGACAAGGCGTCGTGCTCGAAGCTGATCAACGGTCCGTAGGTCAGCTCCCACGCGAGCACGGCATAGAACCAAGGATGGACCAGCGCGGAGAGGATCAAGCCGCCCATCAGCACCTGGAGACCGAAGAACGGAAACCAGCCGAGATCGCGGGCAGTTTTGAGCGGCTGGCGCGTATGGACGAGGTAGGTCTGCATCCAGCCTTTAAAGTTCTGTTTCAGGAAGTCTCCCGAAGTCTCCTGGCGTTCGTTTTGTGTTTATAAAACATCATGTTAGTGTCTCGCATCGTCCAGGCTCGTCTCCGTGCTTCCAACAATTTTGTTGCGACAGCGTTGCGACGAAACGGATTAAAGCGGGAACGGAAACATGGCTGGCGGATCGGGTCTAACGCGCAAAGCAGTGTCGCTCTCATATCGGGCAATCGAGGCGTTGCGTTCGGCAGAAGCGCCTTACCGGGTGCCTGATCTACGCTGCATTGGCTTGGCCGTGCGCGTCTCACCAAACGGGCTCAAGACTTGGGATTTGGCGTATCGTATTCGCGGTACCACCAAGGTGCGCCGGGTGTCGCTCGGGCGCGTCGCGGATGTGAGCCTAGAAAAGGCTCGAGAGCGCGCCAACGAACTAACCAGCGCAGCGCGTGGTGGCCGCGATTTGCTCGCCGAGGAAGACGAGAGCCGTGCGGCTGCGGCCTCGCGTGTGACGGTCGAGGGTCTTGTTGGCCTCTATGTAAAGCGCCGCGTGAAGGGACGCCTCCGAACCGCAAAAGAGATCGAGCGGCGGCTAAACCGGGCGCTCAAGACGCTCCTTTCCAAGCACGCCGATGACATCCGCCGCCGCGACATTCGCGCGCTTCTGGACGCAGTAGCCGACGAGGGCATAGAGCGCGAAGCCGAGAAGCGCCGTCAAACGGTCGGGGCCATGTTCAGATGGGCGTTGTCTCAGGATATCGTCGAGACGGACCCGACTGCCGGTCTGAAGGCTTACGATCCGGGAACACCACGCGATCGCGTGCTGACCGCTGACGAAATCAAGGCGCTTTGGGCGTGGCTGGAAACGACCGCCATGCCGCGCCGCGCTTCCGATATTCTCAAGTTCCAGCTTCTCACGGGTGCACGCTGCGGCGAGGTCAGCGGCATTCACGCTGAGGAAATCGACCGTGAGCAATGGACCTGGACCCTGCCAGCCGCTCGTTCCAAGAACAAGCGGCCGCGTGTCACTCCGCTGATCGGCACCGCGAGAGAGATAATCAAGGCTCGCCTGAAATCCGTTGCGTCGGGGCCGTTCTTCACGTCCGAAACCGGGTCCGTTTTGAGCTCGTCCAACATGGGAAGCTATTTGCAGACGCGGGCCGATAAGCTGCCGATCGACAAGTTCACAACCCACGACCTGCGTCGGACGGTGGCGACTATGCTTGCGGAGACCGGCACGCCGCTCGATCTCGTCGCGGCCGTCATCGGTCACGAGGCAGGCGGCAAGGACACGAAAACTCTCGTTCGCCACTACATCCGCACCGACATGCTCGATCGCAAGGCCGACGTTCTCCGCGCATGGGACGAACGCTTGCTAGGTATCGTGGCCAAGTGAAGCCGTCTCTGGGCGTGGCGTATCTCCCGGCAAATTGGATATGCTGGGCACATCCCGCGCGGGCTACACTTAGCTGAGCGTTGTAGTTTGCATTGCACGGCAATGGCGACGGGATGGGCGGCCGGAAGACGGGATTGTTTCACCCGATCCTGCCGACGCCGCAGATACAGCGTCCGCGCAGCTTGCCCCCGACCGCTGCTATACTGTAGGCGAGTTAGTTCGCAAATCAACGCACTCCGCTAGGCTGACGGCGATTCGCCAAGATCTTGATGGGGAAGCTTCCGCCGACCAAGCTGAAAGTACTTCCCGGCCTCGGTCTTCAAGTCTGCAAAGCTTTGGAAGCGCAGCTAAATGCAATTGCTGACAGCCTTTGCGTTACGGCGTCAGCGAGAGCTGGCACGCACGCATGACCCCACGCCTTCAGTCCTTCGTCACCGCGCTCGCTTCCGCCAACGGGCTGCAATTTCGCTCTCGCCAACCTGCGTTGTCACCGATCGTTTCGGTCTCTTGCATGCTCGCACTGATTGGCAGGCAAGCCGTCGCAATGACGGCAAGGCCGAGTAAGCGGACAGCGGTCTAGGTGTGCATTCGCCGATCACTGCTTTATGTCGAATGTCTGCTCTTCCATCTGGCTTTGGAAGTCGGTGTGGTTCCGATCGGTGACGTCATCCTTACGAAGAACGGGGCAGCCGAGAAACCTGTGATTTGCGGCTCCATCGCGTCTCGCTCGGTAGCGGACTACTGCCAAGAAGCCTCCAGTTACGGATGTAGCACCGCGCCAATGACAAGTCCCCAAAGCACAGCTGCCATTGCAGTGAAGAACACGGTCGAAAGCCACCGTGGCAATCGGCTGCCTAATCGGAGCCGCCTTCTGTTTTCTGCTCCAATCTGTTCCCAATGCCCCATAGCAGCAACGCTTAGTGCTCAACTTTCCGATGAAGGATTAATCCGTTGTCGAGGAGTGTCAAGTAAACGGCCGGCCTCGATTGCAGCCAATTATCAATTTCGGTACGCTCGCGTCGCTTTAGAATTTGCGACAAACGCTTGAGACCATCGAGCTCTTCCCTCGATAGGGTTGTGAAATTTGACACCGAAAGTTCCGTGTAGATCGATATCCAAAGTCTGGCATTCTTCATTGTGTATTGCTCGATCCTCGATAGAGACGAGTATGCCGAGGTGAGATAAGGCGGGGATAAGTGAATGCGAAAAAGACCAGAAAATTCGGCTCAGATGCAACGTGAGGCGACCAAACCGCTCAAGCGGGCTCCCAATGAAATTGATGTCCTTGTGGGGCAACGTGTGCGAGTGCGGCGCATCATGAATGGCCTAAGTCAGCAGGGACTAGCCGAAAAGGTTGGCATCTCGTTCCAACAGGTCCAAAAGTATGAAAAGGGTCTCAACCGGATTAGCGCCAGCAAGCTCCACCAGATCGCGGATGTATTGAACGCCCCCGTTCATTTTTTCTTTCAGACCGAAGATGAGTATCGGGATGTCGAGGAAGAGGGCGTACTGGCCCTTCTCGAGGATCGAGATGCCGTTTCAGTTTTGCGTGCGTTTTCTCAGATCAGAGATCGTAACCTGAGACGCGCCGTCCGCGACCACGTCCGAAATATTGCCGCATGCGGCGAAGAGCTGGACGCAAAAGCGGCCGATTAGTTCATGCCGTCTTTGGCTGGCGGGAGAATGTCATTGTCCTTGAGTTGATATTGCGTTTTTACAGACTCTATGACGCCAACCAACGTTGCCGCAATATCATTTCCGCCGAGTTCCAGCGCGTCGTGTGCTGCATAGATCAGCAAACGAGCGAGCCCCCTTGCGCGAATTTGCAGTTCATCATGGTCGTCAATGGCCAGAGTTCTGGCATGCATCTGCAATTGTTTATGCTGCATGTTGCACCCTAAGTGCGAAGCGTTTGAGCTTGCCCGTCAATGTCTTGGGAAGATCCTTGACGAACACGACCTCGCGAGGCGCCTTATAAGGCGCGATCATTGTTTTGACGTGATCGATCAGTGCGACCGATAGGCTGTCGCTTTTCTTCAAGCCAGTCCGCAGAACGATATAGGCTTTGACGCGCTGCCCCCTATCCCGGCAGGGAACGCCAACCACCGCACACTCGGCGACCGCCGGATGCTCAAGCAGCGCGCCTTCCACCTCTGGAGCTGCAACTTTGTATCCTGCTGAGACGATAAGATCGTCCATCCGAGACTGGTACCAGAAATAGCCGTCCTCATCGCGAGAGTAGGCATCGCCGGTAATGTTCCAGCCGTTTTTGACATAGGCGCTTTGTCGGTCATCACCGAGGTAACGGCATCCGGTGGGGCCTTTGACTGCGAGCCAACCCACATTTCCGGGCGGGGCCTCGTTTCCGTCATCGTCAAGGATCGTCGCGAGATAACCGGGAACGGCCTTACCTGTTGAACCAGGTCGGATCTGATCCCCGGCAGCCGAAATGAAAACATGCAGCATCTCGGTCGAGCCAATGCCATCGATCAATTTCAATCCGGTCGCAACGCGAAACTCGTCGAACGTACTCCGAGGGAGTGTTTCTCCGGCAGAGACGCACTTTCGCAACGATCGGATGTCGAAGTCGTTTATCGATTCGAGCATAGTCCGATAGGCCGTTGGCGCAGTGAAACATATGCTCGGCCGATATGTCTCGATGGCCTGCATGAGTGAGGCTGGCCGGCCGTCTTCGAGCAGCAGACTGCAAGCTCCGGCGCGCAGCGGAAACAGGAGGAGGCCTCCCAGCCCATAGGTGAAGGCGAGAGAAGGCGAGCCGCAGAAAAGATCGTCGGACGTGGGTTGGAGAATGTGTTCTGAGAAGGTGTCGCAGATAGCGAGCAAGTCCCGATGGGTGTGGATCGCACCCTTGGGTTTGCCCGTGGTGCCTGACGTGAATGCGATCAGACATGGTGTATCCGAGCGCGACCGATAGGGATCCGCGAAGCGCGTCTCGGTTGCCGCAAAGGCGTCGATATCTCTCGATCCCAGCTCAACCGGTCCAGAATATGTACGATAACTTGTGATTGAGCGTAGCGACCGGCACTTGGAGCGGCATGCCTCCAGCTCGCCAAGTAGGTCGCCTTCGCAAATCGCGTGCGAAATCTCAGCTTTATTGATGATCGCCACAAGTTCGTTTTTTCGCAGCAACGGCATGGTCGAGACGACGACGCCGCCCGCTCGAACGACTGCGAGGTGCAGGGCCGCGAGCATCGGACTGTTGCGCCCCCGGAGCAGGACGCGATTTCCTGGTATTACCCCAATTCGATGTCGTAGGACCGCAGAATACCGGGTCACGCGGAGGAATAGCTCGTCGTAGGTCCATTTTTCAGATGGGCTCATGAGCGCTGGACGTGCCCCGTATCCGCGCGCAATCCAACAATCGAGCAATTCTTCGACGACATTTAAGCGTGCCGGGTACGCACGTCCCGGCACTTCGAGGAGATCGGGTTGTGAGTGCGCATCAGGCATGTGATCGCGAACAAAGCTGTCAAACCGTTTTGACATCGCCGTCACCCCGCAAGTTTGCGATTGAAGCTGTGGGACAGGACCGAGGAGCGAATGCCACGCACCCGGCGCGTTTCGCGGAGGGCAAATTCTGAAACGTCGACTGTGATGCCGACGACATCCATGCCCTGCCATTGAATGGGAAGGCCAAGCGGGCGCGGTGACCAACCGAGCCGTAAGAAGCGGGGAATCCAAAAGGGCTCGGTGACGATTGAGAATTGCGAGAGGTTGTGTTCCAGCCCAAACTCCTGGACACCGCACATGATCGTGCAGGCGACATCGCTGATCGCGTGCGGTTCGCGACGCTCGGGAACCACGTAAAACCGAGTCCATTCGTAGATGTCGGGAGAACGAGGAACCGGATGTGTGCTGGCCAACTGTGGGAACACGTCGGCTAGCAGATGCGGCTTGAGGGATGGAATAAGTCGGGAGCCACCGATCACCCGCCCGTCGGGCTCATCGAGCATCAGAAGGTAGATCGCATCGCTATTGTCAAACTGGTCGACTTCGCGGCCGTCTGCGCGCGCGAGATCTTTCCAACCTCGCTCATGTACGTAAATGCGATGCCGGATGCGAAAGCTCTCGTCGACTTGGTCTTGATAGAGGTGTCGGTTCTCGCCGGTAATGACGTGCAACATGTGCCTGCCTCCGAAGGGAGTTCGGGGCAAGCACGCCACGGAAGGCCGGTCGCGGGAATCCTAAGAAATGGGGATTCCTACGGCACTTTGACGTGGCGTATGAGAGAGTTTAGGATTTTGATTTTTATAGCAATATTTCCCGACGGCGGATGCCGCTAGCAACAGCCTGGGCTCGTGTCACGGCACGTAGCTTTCGACAGATGTTCTGCATATGCGCAGTTGAAGTCGCCGCGGATATTTTCAGTATTTCACCGATCTCCCAGTCGGTTTTGCCCCGCGAGACCCATTTGAGAACCTCACGCTCCCGTGGCGTCAGACGGTCCGCATCGTCTTCCGCTACTCGGCTCCTCAGCCGCGCCCTGTGGCAGCGCGCAAGATCATGAGCGTAGATCGACATTAGATGCAGCGCTTCGCGCCCACGTGACGGGATATCAAGTTGACGCCCCCCCATGGTCACACAGGATTGTTCGCCGGCGCTGCCGATCAGCGGAATGCTAAAGCCTTTGTTTAGCCCGCATTCACTCGCCTCGTTCATGACTTGTTTCGCATGCGCTGTGAACTTGGTAGTGGTGACCTCACTCCAAAAAAACGGCCTCGTAGTTTCGCGAGTGTGTCGAGCCATGGGATCGTGTCGATAAAAGCCTTGCTCCACATAGCGATCGAACCAGACTTGCGACCACCCATTTAAAATCATGAAGTTCTCAAGACCAGAGTTTGGAGGAGGCATTTCGGTTATCAGGAAATTCGTAAAGCCGAATTTTGAAATCTCCTTTGCCAATAAAGGATAGACCTCGCTCGCTTTCAAAGTCCCGTTCACCTGATCGATAAAATCAAAGGTTTCGATTTCGATCCGTGGCGTACGCATGCCCCACCCCGCTCAAACACATTCCGTCAAAAGAATAACTTAGTCTCGAATCGACAACAAGTACGCCCATCGTCGAGGGCTTCCGTTGCTTGGCTCGATAGTTGCCGCCCTTTTTTGTGATTCTTTAGTTCGGCTGGGATAGCGCCACGATCGCATCGCAGGCTTGAGCTGATCTCTTTCGGGATATTCAGAGAATCTGCCTCGCTACACTACGCAGCTCCGGGGTTGGAAGCGAAGACGCTCACGCTCTGACAGGGTCAACATTGCACGCCGATGAGGGGTCAAACTTGGCTGCCGATTGATATTCGCTTTCATGCTTCGCATGGAGCCCCTTTGGTGCGGGTTGCTTCGGGTGTCATGGCCAAATTGGCTACTTTGGAAACGCTGGCGGACGAGGTTGTTAGCACTCTCTGCAGGTCATCGGAGTGTTTGGCTTGGGATGCATCTTACCGGCACACTCGGCGACAATGGCAGTGACCCAACCGAATGCCGTCGAGGCGTCGACGCCGTCTGCCCAAGACCTAAAAAGGGGGTATGTCGCCCGTCCTCACCAGTGCCTTAAGTCGGCTTCTGGGACGAACCCGCCCCCTCAGACACGTCCAGCCGATTATTTTGATCCTACCGAAATTCTGCCAGGACTTCCAAAGAGCCCTCGTCGTGCCGCGCAAGCCACTCTGGCACGTTGCACGTTCCCAACAATCTGTCCGAATGGCTCGAGGCGCATGGCATGCGGCACACGCGCGGCAAGCCCTATCACCCGATGACCCAGGGCAAGATCGAGCGATGGCACCTCTCGCTCAAGAGCCGCATCCTGCTCAAAAACTACTACCTGCCCGGAGACCTCGAGCGCGCCGTCGCCGACTTCGTCGACCACTGCAATCACCGCCGCTATCACGAGAGCCTGGACAACATCACTCCCGCTGACGTCTACTTCGGACGCGCCGCCAGCATCCTGGAGCGGCGACGGGAGATCAAGCGACGAACCATCGAGCAGCGTCGCCGACAGCACCTAAACGCAGCAAGAGCTTCAACCAGATGGGCCGAACCCTCTCTTAGGTCAGCCGCTCAACTGTCCCGAAATCCCTGACGACGGACAATCGTTGTCAATGAGCTGTAGATCGATTGGACTCTCTCGGAGTGCGCAAGAGAGCGTAAGTCGTTTTTACGGAGATCAAATATTTAGTGCTTGTTTTGATCGTCGCCGTTCGCTCCAAAGTGATTGCCATCCCTAATCATATAAGCATGGCATAACGAGGTCGTTCTAACTTCATCCAACGGTGCATTACGCAACGCTTGGACGCTCAAGCCGAACAAGTGGGGCGCTTGCCATTTCTGCAATCTTTATTGGCAGGATATTCTGAACATAAATTTCGGCAGAGGAGCCTTTAGGCGCGGCAATACTATACCATGGCAGAGGCTGCTCCTCCCATCGACTTACATTGAATGAGCGCCCAAAAAGATCAAAAACGCGATAACCCAGGGAATCGAACAGATCGAACCACTCGTCCTTTGAGTAACCGTAAAGTTTAGCCATGCGCTCGCGTCCATTTTCAAGGACCACAACCGGGCGCATCATATTCAAGGTGTCTTTGGCCCCCTTAAGAACATGAAATTCACCGCCCTCTATGTCCATTTTTATAAATCGCAGGTTCTTCAATGGGCCTTTCGAAAGATGGACTACGGATCTATCGACAGTATCCATTTCGACCCAGATTTCTAAAAGGCTTGCTTTGGCTGGAGCTGGCATATCGCGCTCTCGCAAGCCACTATAGCCGTCGGCAGCCCTTGCCCATTTAAACGTCGCCTGGCCAGGGCGATCGGAAAGAGCCACGTTGATGGTCTCGACTTGGGGGAAATTTTGGGTCACTTTGCGCACGATCTGTGCGAGTTCAGGAACAGCCTAATATGCAATGACACGACCATTCAGCCCGACCTGCTTGGCCATGGGAACAGTGTGAATTCCATGATTCGCACCAATATCTAGACAGCAATCGCCCTCTGTCAAAATGTCCGCATAGCAACGCGCGATAATAAGCTCGAAGAAATCACTACCGAGGCTGAACCAATGCCCATAGTCGATCATCGGTGTTACCTACTCCGAGAAAATTGAGTGTTTAAACATGTCAAAGCTATTAGATATGATCCCGAATGGCAGCCTACGAAATGTGAGAGGCCTCGTCTATCGCGAGTCTCATGAAAGAAGAACAATGTGTAAGATTCGAGTTGGACGCCAGTAGTTGGTCCTCCCATCACCTGGGAGGCACTATTCCATCAATTACATTGAGTACGTGCTGAAACAAGTTCCAGCTATATGTCCAGATTCGCACCGAAGACGACAGATCTACATGAGAGATTGCTGCAATTCAGAGTAATCATCGTGTCTAAGTAAACACCTCCTAAATTCCTCGATGCCGTGCTGTGCAATAACTTTAACTTGCTCGACTTGCCTCGAGAGCTTTGATCTAAACGCCTTCTCGTCGTCAAAAATTTCATGTAGAAGCTGACTGCTGGCGGTCGAAATTTCCTCCTGGGAATTCGACAGATCAATAACAAACCTTTCGAGTTCAAAAAAGCGCATGCTTCCTTTATTTTTGAATAGATAATAATCACCCATGACGGGTGAAATTACCGGCACAGCATTTCGCAACGCAAATATTAGGCTGTGATGAGGGCAGGCGATCATCAATCTAGCATTTTCCGCGATGTGGACGGGGTCTCTGAATGGGTCGTTGGGTTCAATAACTTGGGCTTTGCAATCTAGATACGAAGTCAGCTTTTTTAGCGGTTCGATATCGAAAGGCCCTTGTGGCAGTAATACGATATCTCCACCGATCATTCGATGTGCATTTAATACGATCTCCGCCGTTTTGAAGTATGCGTCCTCAGTAACCCCAACGGACGGATTGTCTCGAAAGCCTACGCAGATGTACTGACCTCTAGCCACGCCGTGGCGGGAAAGAACTTCAGAGCTCGCGCCACCGACGCTGCAGAGGAGGGCATCATCTGGAGCGTCGAATACCTGTGTGTCGGGGGACACTTCTCGGCAAAGGTAAGAACTCTGATTGAGATCGCGGGTTGAAACATAAGATGATGCGCTGAGAATCGATCTCATCTGATCTCGGTCATCGCTTGAAGTCAGCGGCCCAATTTGATGGCTCCGTAACAGAACTCTCTTACCCCAATTCACGGCCACCTCGACAGTAAGCGCATGTTCTATAAGGCGTGAGCGAGTAGGGGAGGTTAGAATGCCTCCACCATGGACAACTATGGTGTCACAATCAGCCAGAGCACTTAAAAAGCGTGCTGAATTCTCGCGGTCAATAAAGTCTAACTCCGAAGAATTGAGAATTGTCTTTATTGCTTCGGTCGGAGAAGCGCCCACGAGACACTGGCGCAGAGCTGTCCTGCGCTGAAGAAAAATGTGATTGGCTCGGAAGTAGTGAGAGTCGTTTCGGAAAAACGCGATGCGCGGTGAAGGAACGATATTGATCTGGTCAACGCCCCAGAGGGTCTGTCGAGCTACAAACTCGTTATTTGCTGCTACCGTCAGCTTAGCCCATGGTGCGACTCGCCGAATGATCTGCACCGTCGAAAGTAACAGTGCCTCATCACCAGAGTTTTTAAAACCAGCACCGCCAATGATAAGGACGCGCATCAACACCCCCGCGCAAGTTGGATGATGTTCTAACTAGTGCCGAAGCCCATCGTTCCACCTCTATGGGACTAAACTTGGTTGCTCGATAGCCTCGACCAAGGACTATCCCCAGAGATGTTAGCCGCATGCTCCGACGACGAACGGAAGTGCCCCTGCGTTGGCCAGTTGAAATTGTTGTGTCTGCGGGATGCGCCGGGGGGGCACAGCTAGAGCTCGTGTTCGGCAGCATGCAGGGTTCAGACGCTAAGCGGCGAGAACGCGAACCATAAGAAGCTTCTCGCCGAGACGATGCTCAACAAAGCGATCCTGAGGGACTTGAATTCGCGGAAGTGGCGACGCATGCGCGCTCGGCGACAGACTGTCGTTCGCTTGCAAAGCGCATAACGTGAACGAGCTTCGAGCCTGCATCGCACTTCGTCTTGACTTCTCCACGAGCCGCCACTGGGGCGCCACCTCCACGATGCCGACCTCTGTCAACGTGTAAGCGAGCTGGCTGCCACACGTCACGGTTCGGCTAACGGCGGTCGCATTTCCTACTATGGAAGGAAGGACTGCACTTAAGCTAGAAGCGGTTCCGGGCTTCTTTGCGAAGATGGCTCGGCGGCAGGTGGTCGCAAGCTGGCGTTAGGGGTGGGGAGGTCACTTGGACTTCCGTCGCGTATTAACGAGAGTTGGAGCCTGTGCTTCGTGTCCGACTGCCTTGCGGGCGAACCCGTTTCCGCATTCTGGCGATTGCCCACGACGGCCGAGGCAATACCTGGTGCTGGTGATCCTTACTTCACACTCGCGCCTCGCTGTCGGGTCGCGCGAGTTGGACGCTGTAGTCGCGCAGCGAAGAGGCGGGGTGGGGAGTTGCTTTTCAAAACGACGGCGCCGAACCCACCGGCATCGCGATCCTAAAATGGAGCAAGGGCCAGTGGCATCGACTGGCACTTATAAAGCCAGGCAAACCGCAGCAGAACGCGATTGTCGCGAGTTTCAATGGACAGCTACGCGACGAGCTCATGAGCGTCACAAAGCACGTGATGACGTAATTCACGTTGCCTCAGTGTCCTCGTGGGGCGAAAATGGCGTAGCCGGGATTAATACAAGGTATCATGCAAGCGGCGTTGTAGGATTTACTTTCCCGCTGATTGTATTCTTGGCGAACCTCCGACTCACGACGGATGCCCGGCTAAACGTATAAATACCTAGTGTGTCTAGAATGACACGCCCGAAAAAAGGGGGGCGCCCATGATGTGCTTACTAGATGATGTGTTTGTGATTTAGGCTAATACTATCCTGGCTTAGCAATTATTGGTCGAAAAGTTCATGAGAGCTGCCATTTGCGGTGACGGATTTCGGGTCCACGCTCGCCGAGATAATGCCGATTACACATTTAGCGTTCGAATACTCGAACGTTTAATTGGCCCGGCTTTACAGTCAGCGGGTGCGTCATTCGATACTTTTGGGGGATTCTATTCGGATCCAAAAACACGACTGGCTCTCCAGCGTGCGCTTGGAGAAGAGCGCGACGTAGAAACATGGATGCTGCGCTCCCAAGTTAGATCAGCTTCCCTTGACGACTTTTTTGATGTTGCCTTCCAGGGGTACGACATCATTGTCGGTTTCGAAATATGCCCAACCCTAATTCAATTCTGCGAGGATCGGGGAAAAAAGGTATTAGACTTCGCGATTCATCCCTACCGGTTTTTGCCAGACTTGGTAATGATGGCAAGAAGCCCAAATGTAGAAGTACAAGAATCATTGAATGCAATAGAGTGCTTCGTGAATGACTTTCCGCGATTTATTCCGTTTTCAAAAGATTCAATCGGGAGAATTGAAAAGAGTGTAGGAGCTCTGCGCTCGCAACTCGGTTCCGGTTCAAAATCGATTTTCTATATCCAAACTCGGTTTGATCGATCAAAATTCGACGGGAAAGGAAGCTATATTGATGACTTGGCGCTAGTTCGCAGAGCTGGAATCTCGCCGACTCTGTATAAGCCTCACCCATCGGAGCCGCGTCCGGAAATTGAGCTTGAGCTTCGAAAGCGCGGTGCGGTGCGAGTCGCGCCAGATTGGAACTTCTACGATTTGGTGATGGCCTTCCCTGAAATCGAGTGCATTTCAGTTAGCTCGAGCACACTCGCAGAGGCGGAGGCGTTGGGAGTTAGGCGAGTGAGCATGTTGGCGGGTACGCCGTGGGCAATAAAAGGTCTCGAAAGGTTTTCATCGCCGAGTTCGAGTTCTGTGAACCTGGCCTACATACCTATAGATTTGCGCTTCACCTCAGTTAACTTTTGGAAAGCGGTATTGGGAATAGGCGGCTTCTCACGCTCGGTGACGGTCGGTTTCCAGCCTGACGTCTTGAGAGCTGCTTGGGGTCAGCGTTGGGACTTTAAAAAACAGTGAGGGTGTTAATGGACCCAATACGATATCCGGAATTCGAACGTGACGACACTGAGACCCCGGAAAGCACTAAGAAGCGCCTGTTTTCTAACATAGCAGAGCGCTGTGCAGTAGAATTATTTCGCATGGAAAGGCTTGCTCAAGAATTCGAGCATTTACGCGACGAGTTGGAGCCGTTTTCAGTCGAAATGCGCAAGCTTGTGACGCGTGCGCGTAGCGTCGAACGCGAGACAGTCTGTTCTAGGTCGAACGCTCGCCAACTCTCGGTGGTCGATAGATATGTCAGCGAAGATGCAAACCGCCTTATTGGTCATGCGCTGAAAACATTTGGAGCTATCGAGTTCCTCTTCGAAAATCCTTTGCCGTTCGCAACAAAGAATTTTTACACGCGCGAGTCCGGCGTTGGTCGGTGGACTGGGCCTGGACAGGTGTCCACCATAGACATCGAGCTTTCGGAGCTGGTGACATTCGGATTGAAGAGGATTGATATTGTCTTCTCCCACACACAGTGCGGTCCTCCACCCACGTCGGTAAAAGTGTTTTGTGGTAAAAGGCTTATGCCAATCGGCGCGGAGCATATTCACTGGCCAAGCGCCCTTTGGGCACAGATTGATGTTGAGAGTATGGTGGGTTGTGGCGGGGGGCTTACTATTATGACGCGAAGCACTGCCAAACCCCCTTCCGACCCGAGGTTTCTTGGTGTGGCTGTTAAATCTCTTGGGTTTTCCTCATGATAAAAAGCGCGCTGCAAACGTTGCGTTGCCGAGTTAGGCCGTTGGTGCCGGAGGCACTCGTTCAAAAAGTACGCGGCGAAAGAAATGTTAAAATAGCCTCAGATATTGTTCTACAACCGACGTTGCCTGCATTAAAATCGGCTTTTTGTCATATTGCTCATTATGACCCAAGCACCGACATGAACGGTGCCAAGATGCGATTGATTGAAATTGGGGCCGCATTGCAGCGGCTGGGCGTTGAGTTTTATCATATTCGCACTACCGACTATTCAGTCTACTCGTTTGAGAACGACGGAAAATTCCGCAGATCGCGGCTCGGTGCAAAAGAACTCTGTGCACGCGATGGCATAATAGGCGTGATATTTGCCTGGGCTTGGATTTTCGAACATCGGCAGAAGATACTCGAAAATTTGGGCTTCACCACAAAGCGGCCGTTTGTGATCTACGATTCCATCGATTTCTTGCCGTTGAGAACGCAACGCGAATATGAATCGACGCTAATGCAGCAGCGCACCGTGAATTTGTCGGTGGATCAGGAACTCGCATGTGTGCGAAGTGCTGATTTAACTCTGGCTGTCACCGAGGAGGAGCGGCTGCATTTTGAGCGCCTTGGTGCAAGCGCAACTATGGTGTTAGGTTACGCACAGAGCGATATAAGGGTTCGCCCTCGCGCGACCACAAAGGTGGCGGGTTTTTTTGGAAGCAATAACACTGCAAATATGTATTCAGCGCTTCGTTCCGCGGCTGTCGCAAAGTTGTCTGGACGGTTTTCAAAGTTTATTATTGCCGGTACCGTGTGTAGTTACAGAGATGAGGTGGAGCATCTCCGAGATGTTTTTGGGTGGGACTGGCTTCATGTCCACGGCGTGGCAGATACGGTTTCATCGTATTACGAGTTAATAGATGTTTCGGTTCATATGTTTGCCTTCGGGTCAGGGATTAAAATCAAAAACGTTGAAACTATTTCGCATGGCGTCCCCCTCATAACAAATCGAATTGGTGCTGAAGGGATTCTAGTCGATGATGGGGCCGGTATGTGGGTTGTCGAAACGCTGTCCGAGTTTGAGCGTGCCGCTGATCAGGCATTGAAGGCGCAATCGCATTCTAATGCTTCTGCGAACCAGTTGTTGAGCAACTTTGAGGCTCAAGTGGGTGATTTGGTAGAGCGCACGCGGTGGTAGTCATTTTATATTCTGTGGTGTCGCTTGCCCCTGCCCTTTTAAAGGTACCTGTTTTGTGACGTAGAGTTCGTCCTCTGAGAGAGGAGGCGCACGAAGCGTAGCAGCAGGTTTTCGGACCAGCAGATCATCGCGATATTGCGCGAGCAGGAGGCGGCCGGCTGCCGGCGTCACGGGATCAGCGGTACGACGTTGTACAAGCGGCAAGCGAAGTGCGACGGGATGGGCCTGTCTGGCGCCAAGCATTTGAAGGCGCTGGAGGAGAAGTACCGTCGTCTCAAGAAGTGTATGGCCGAGAAGGTGATGGAGGAGAGCCTCAGTGAGCTGGGTGATCGAGACGAAGGACTATTCGCAGCGCCGGGGCTGCCGATTGGCGGGGCTTGCGCCCAAGGTCTACCGGTACCCGTTCCCGTCGTGATGACGATGGTGCGCTTAGCGCCCTTCTTCGTTGTTTGCCGCGTGCCGCCGCCGGTTCGGCTATCGTTACCTCTGAAGCGCGAAAGCGTGCTGGTGAACTCCAAGAAGCTGTCCCGGATCTATCAGGCGGAACGGCTGACCGACCACAAGCGGAGCGGGCGCATGCGTGCGCTCGGCACTCGCTCACCGATCAGGCTGGCGCAGGCCAGAAACCTGGGCTGGTCGCTCGATTTCGTGTCGGAGACGCTGACCGAGTGTCCGCCGCTTCGGATCCTGGCGGTGGTGCCTGGCTCTCGTCGCGGATACGTCGCTGTCGGGTGCGCGGGTCGTGCGTGAACTCGATCGGCTGATCGTTTCGGAGGGCAAGCCTGCGATGCTCGTCTCCGACAACGGCACCGAGTTCACCTCGACGGCGATCCTGCGCTGCCAAGAGGAACGCAGCGTCACTTGGCATTTCATCCAGCTGGGCAGGCCGATCCGGAATGCACTCGTCGAGAGCTTTAACGGGCGGATTCGCGACGAACTGCTGAACGAGATGCTGTTCTCGGGCTTCCGGAAGCTCGTCGAGGAGTGGCGCTCGACTACAACGGAGAACGCCCACATACAAGCCTCAAAGGGGGGCACGCCGAGCGAGTTTGTAAGGAGGTCCAACGTGGACCATAACCAGAACGGGTTCACCCTATAAGGAGTACCAATCGGGCGCAGGGTCACGCGGGGGACCTTGTTTGCTTTTGAGTTGCCGAGCATTTAGAAAGCAGCCAGTAAGGGCTGGTTCAAATTCACGGCTTGGGTTTGCGAAGGCCTGCGTCTTGAGGGTCCACGGAAGGAGAATGTTCGAGTGGCTGTAGTTAGGGAGCCTTTGATAGGGCCGACCTCGCGGCTCGGGGTTGCAATTGAGGACCTCGTTCAAGCTGCCACCGAATGGCGTGTGTTCATCATTCTGGCAGGCCTAGAGGTTCGACAACGATATCGCAGATCGTCTATCGGGCAGTTTTGGATAACACTTTCTATGGCCGCCCAAATTATTGGGATTGGCTTGGTGTTTTCTGTGATTTTCAAGCAGCCGATCGGTCAGTATTTGCCGTATCTCGGCGCCGGATTTGTGCTTTGGGGGTTCATTTCCGGACTTGTTAACGACTCTACTACGGCATTTATCTCGTCTGAATTATATTTGAAATCCTATCCAGGCCCTCGTTCCGTGGTGGTTTATCGCTCGGTCGTTCGCAACTGGATTGTTCTTTTCCACAATCTTATTATATGCGTTTTTTTGATAATATTGTTTCAGGTTCCTGTCACCTTAGGCGTGTTTTTGTTTATTCCTGCCGTCGTGCTTGTTTCCTTAAACGCGGTGTGGATTGGGCTTCTCTTGGGCACATTGTCGGCTCGCTTTCGAGACCTGCCGCTGATTGTTTCGAATATCATGCAGTTGGCATTTTTTCTAACGCCGGTAATGTATAAGCCTCATCAAGTATCGGAAGAGCTTTGGATTGTTTCGCATCTAAACCCCTTCGCTAGCTGGATCCAGATTATGCGATCTCCTTTGTTGGGGGTAGCTCCGGATTGGTACCATTGGGCATTTTCTGTTTTCACCACGGTTGTTGGCTTCTTAATCGCGGTGCCGATATATTCGCGATTTCGAGAACGTATTGCCTATTGGATATAGTTGGCGGTGCCCATGTCTCTTATCGAGTTGAATGACGTTGGCGTTAAATATAGGATTTACAACGCCCAAAAAAGATCCATTAAGTCTGAGTTGTGGCGGCGAGTTGGCGGTAGCGTGAGCTTTGATGAGCAGGAGCACGCTAACGTTACGGCTTTAAGTGGCATAAATCTCAGTATTTCTGCTGGAGACCGAGTGGCTCTGATAGGAGGTAACGGAGCCGGGAAGTCGACCTTGTTGAGAGTTCTCGCCGGAATTATCGAGCCTTGCACGGGAATTGTTAAGCGCCAAGGGAAAGTGTCGTCACTTCTTGACATGAGTATGGGTTTAGACCCCGAGGCAACTGGAATTGAGAATATAATAGTCCGAAGTGTTATTCTTGGTGCAACCTTCGTGGAGGCGAGGTCGCGAGTAAAGGAAATTGAGGAGTTCTCGGGGCTTGGGGAGTTTTTGCATTTTCCGCTTAGGACTTATTCCACCGGTATGGCGTTGCGGCTGTCGTTCGCAATAGCGACGTCCGCGCAGCCTGAAATTTTAATTCTTGATGAAATGATTGGTACCGGCGATGCAAGCTTTTCTACAAAGGCGCGGGAGCGACTTAGAGAGTTCATTTCAAGTTCTAATATAATGGTGCTGGCAACGCATAATCTTGCTTCTGCGAAGCAGTTTTGTAATCGTGGAATTGTAATGAGTAGAGGGGCAGTATTGACTGATGCGCCAATTGATGAGGCCATTGACTTTTATGGAAAGGAGGGAAGCGGCAGCGCGCTGTGATTGTGGAAACGATTTCGTTTTGCCAATCTATTTGCTGGGCCGGGAGGTGTTTACTGTAGAAAGAACTGCCTGATATTCGCGCGCTGGTCATTTTGGTGTAGTTAATTTTGGAGAAGTTGGGCCAGTTTTTCTGTCGTCACGTCTTTCCATGCCCGTTTCTGCTCTCCAATTTGGGCTGTCTCCGAAGAGAGGAAGAAATTGGTCAATATTTCCGCTCTTGCCCTACTTATTGCGCTGCGGAACGCGGTGGCTCCTGGTGAGTGTTGGTCAGTTGATCTGACTCCATCTTTCATCTGGGGGCAACTGGAATCCGGTCGGCATTAAACGCTCCTGAGGAGCGTCCTTTTTGCTGCCAGCTGACCGGATTCGACGATGAGGCGGCTGCAATCGAATACGGCGCGGCCCGCGCATCGATCCACCGGGAGAACGCGCTGAGATACTCCGAGCCGTCCCATGTTTCGACGCGGTATCCCCGTTGTCGTCTGCGAGAAGGAATGCCCAAGCCATGCGGGCGGTGTCAAAAACGCCGCTCGGCTTGTTCTGATAGCGGTGCGATCTGCCGTGCGGCAGTGCGGGCGATCCGGTCAGCGAGCGGCTCCGCAACGAGTTTGGCGACGGGCTGATCCACAGCGCGCGCCTCAAGAACAGGCGGAGCCGGGATGCATGTCTGATGGGCATCCGTGCGCTTGGACGCTCTCTCTAGTCGATCAGCGAGCGCGTCGAGCCCGCCGACCTCGATCTGTTCCTTGAACGCCTGGACGTTCACATGCTTGCCGATCAGCTCGATGCGCTTGATGCGGCTATCAAGCCGGATCTTGCGAAGGGTGCCGACGTGCTTGCGATCGTCGCCGCTCCCCTCGAACAGCTCTTCGACCTCGATCCCCTGAACGAGACCTTGCCGCCAAATTTTCGGCCACTCATGCACGGGCTTGAGGTTGCCGTTATCGCCGTACAGGTCCGCAACGTCTGCCTCGGCTTCGGCCGCAAGACGCATCAGTACCCAATTCGCGGCAATTTTCGTTTCATTGGACCGCTCGATCTTCCTGGCGTCGATCGCGGATCTGATTGCGGGATGACTGAGAAGTTGCGAGCCCTTTTCCTGGGCGGTTCGCTTGCTGTAGCCAGCACGGATCGCAGCCTGAGTTGCGTTCAGGTCGAGCAAATAGCTTTCAACAAACCTTTGTTGTCGAGGCGTAAGTGCGGGATTTCCTGCATATGCTGGCATGACAGGAACGATAACGACGATTGGTTGTCGCCATGAACGCCACCATTACTCTTGATAACTAGAAGCGGAGTTCAAGCTCGCGCTGGTCGTCCGGCCCTGGCGACCTTTTCGCCGCGATTGTCCGCCACGATTACACGTTCCCACATCTGCGGGTCTGTAATGTGCATTCCACGGCGGACACGTCGTGGCAGCTACTCTTGCGAGCCATCGCAAAGGAGATTGCCTGCGTTGGAGATTGCGACTGCGATTTCCCACGCGCGATTAGCGGCGTCTTGATTGCTACGATCTATAAAATGTCTGCACAACTGAAGCTGACGACAGGCTTCGATTTGCATCATCATCGCGTCTTGACGTTTAAGGGCGAGCTAAAAACCGTCAGGAAGCGACACATGCCAGCCCGAAGTTGAGACGACGGCCAGAGCATCGGCGTTGGCTTTCTCTGCAACGGACAGGCCTATCTCCGGCCCTGTAGCTGGTCGCATTCCTTCTGCGCCGCAGCCCGACGCGCATCGATCCAGGCTGCCAAGTCCTTAAGATGAACGCCGCGAGCGGCCTTCTGCGATGTTTCGATCCGGATCACGGGCAAGTCAATCTCGCCTGCTGTCGTCTTGTGGGAAAGCTGGATCGGCGTCAGGTGGCTGAAGTAATCCCGGCAAACGAGTTCGAGTGGAATCACGACGCGCCCATCGTATTGCGCGAGTAGCAGGAATTCTGTTTTCACTGATGCGGTTCCATATTGTTTTCGTCTGACGGGGCGGTCGGCAGCCTTGTCCGTTCATAGGCGGTGACGAATTTGGCAAATATGAGAACGCATCAACGATGCGATTATCGCAACAAGCGCATCGGGAAACGCAATAGCTCGGCCGGCAGTGATGAAATACGCGAGCGCGGGGGATGAAGGGGTTTCCGGGGTTACTCGCCACTGCCGCTATAAAAATGCACATAGTTATATGCAACTGCATTTTTCCCGCGTTAGAGGAAAAGACCCCTTAATCCCCCGCATCCCCCGCAGTAAGGGTCGATCGCATCCGCATGTTTCTGGGGGCGCCCCGATTTCTCACGACAACCATTGATGTCTTATTTTGCATTCATCGCTGCTTCAGATGGGGATGCCGAATGCGCGGAACAGACAAAATTATCGTACCTGTAGACGAGGCTCAGAGCCTTCTTGGCGGCATCAGCCGTGCCAGCCTTTATAGGATTGCTTCCAATGGAGGCTTGGCGAAAGTGAAGATTGGTCGCCGGACGTTTTTCCGCGTCGATGATTTGAGGGTGTTGGCCGGATTGTCTGGGCAAAGCTCGCAAGTGCACACGGCGGCGGTATCCGGGAAATAAAAAACCCGGCTCATTTCTGAACCGGGCGACGATTGGGATATTTCTCAGCGATTGGCGTTTCGAAAAATATAACAAATCACTCGCCCAAGCAATTGCAAATTTGCGAGGGTGCCGTTGTGGCTATTCTTCCAAAAATTCCTACGACCCTTCCGGGCGTCAAGCGTTTCGATATGGAGCTTGATGAGTTTCTGAGGTCGCGCGGGGTCATTGTTTTTTCAACCAGTAGCCATTTCAGTGTGAACAGAAACGGGCTCAGTTATCTTCTGGTTGAGAGTGGCGCGTATCGTAGTCTTCCAGATTGGGTCGTTTCCACCATACGCTTTGCAATCATCGATCCGGTCACAAAACGCGAGCCGCCGCGCGAGAAGGTTGTTGATGCCTTGAAGGCGCTCGCGGGTCGCAACGAAAACGACCCTGTTGTTGTGGCGCGTGACGACCGTATCCAGCGGGATACGTCGGCAATGGCTGATGCTGGCGCGTGAGGCCCGGCCATGGAGAGCTATTCATTCGCTGATTGGCAGTCGGGCAAGACGCCGCCTAAGGGGTGGGATTGCGCGGATGCCATCGCGGACGGCTGGCGTAAGGCCGATCTCGACGCCTTCATGCGGGCGACGGTCATGACGCTCGAGGAGTGGCGCAGCCAGAATGCCGCCGAAGAGGCTCCGAAGCCTGCCGCGCCCGACATGGAGCCGGAGTTCGTCGCACCGATTGCATCGCAGCGGGAACCGGCTTCACATCCTCCCGACCATCTGTCATGCGATGACACTCTACCGATTGTAAGCGATACGCCTGCACTCGCGTTTAGGCGGCGGCCGGTGATCAAGCATGTAGATTGTGAATTGCCCACGGTCGTCAATATGGCCTGCGCAGCGGCGGTGCGGGCTGGTGCGCATCTGTACGGGCGCGGCACGTCTCTAGTCCGGCCGGTCACAATTCAAACCGTAGCGGCGCTTCATGGCGTGAAGCACGCCGAAGGCACAACTGTCCTTGTGCCGGTAGATAAACCCGCTCTCGTCGAAATCCTCACGAGCTTGATAGATTGGCGGCGGTACGATGGCCGCATGGGTGACGACAAGCCGGTTGCCTGCCCGGCATCGGTGGCCGAGACGATCATTGCGCGTCGCGGCGATTGGCAATTTCCACAACTGAACGCCGTCATTTCCGCCCCGACCATGCGCCCCGACTATTCAATTCTGAATGTGCCGGGGTTCGATCGCGAGACGGGAATTCTGTTCGCAAGTAGTGTGGCATGGCCGCATACGCCCGGGCATCCTAGCTTGGACGATGCCAAGGCCGCGCTATCGCTTCTGACTGGTCTGGTTCACAGCTTTCCGTTTGTCTCAGCTTCCGACTGCTCGGCTGCCTTGGCCATGATCCTGACAGCGCTTGTCCGGCCTTGCATGCCATCCGCCCCTCTGTTCGGCGTCTCCGCGCCGACGCCCGGGACTGGCAAGTCGAAGCTAGTTGATATAGCTGCCATCCTCGCTACGGGTCGGGCCGCTTCGGTCTTGTCTGTGCCACGAGAGGAAGACGAATTGCGCAAGCACGTCGGCTCGGTCCTGATGTCAGGTGACGCCTTCGTTACGCTCGACAACATTGAATTTCCGCTGCGCTCGGAATTTCTCTGCCAAGTTCTAACCCAAGGGTCTGTCGATGTTCGCGTGCTCGGAGAAAGCCGAACGCTGAAGCTGCCCACAAGCGCGACGTTCTGCGCGACCGGGAATAGCTTGCGCTTTGCCGGGGATTTGACCAGGCGCGTCGTATTGATCAATCTTGATGCGGGCATGGAGCGTCCCGAAAGCCGTGTTTTCGAGACGGATGTGATTGACATGGCAAGAGCACGCCGCACCGAACTGGTGACGGCCGCGCTCACGATCTTGCGGGCGTTCGTCGTTCAGCGCGGGCCGAGGATCGTCCCGGCTCTTGGTGGCTTTGAAGGTTGGTCGAACCTCGTGCGCTCTGCTCTCATGTGGGTTGGTGAAGCTGACCCGTTGGGCAACACGGAGAAGGTTCGCGAGAACGACCCTGAGCGCGAGAGAACCGCCGCCATTTTTGCAGCGCTACCAGCAGGGCGGGCCTGGGCCGTTTCGGAGATATGCCGAATGATCGAGCAGGATCGCGGGCGCGGGATTGATTTCCGGCAGCACGAGGGACTGTCCGACGCGCTAGGCGAGTTCGTCGGGCAGAACGGGCAACTAAATGCAGTGCGGTTCGGTCATTTCCTGCGGAAGCAGGTCGGGCGCATTGTCGACGGAAAAAAAATCACGAACCGGGGACTTGACCGCAACAAGGTCGCTCTGTGGGCGATCGAGGATGTATCGGGGCCGCAGCTTGGCGAATTCTGATTTCGCGAACGGCAGCCAGATGCCAGATAGGGGAGCGACTATGACCTACGACAGACCCTCAGATGCGATGGTGAAGGACGCCCGCGATTTGTTAAAGTGGGCGCTGAGCGCTCCGCCGCAATTCGATTTAATGCTGATGCGGGCCTGCGATGCTGATTCCATCAGCTTCGATACCGCGAATATCATTGCTCACGTGGCGCTCACGCTCAGCGATGCGCCCGAATTTCAATCGTCAAAGCTGTGGCTTCACGCGCGCGGCGGCTCTGTTCTGCCGGGCATATGACGTCGTGGCGCTGGAGCGCGAGGCGCGAGCTGCGGTCGAGGCTGGCCACGTGCATTGATCAGCCGGTAATTAGGCTCACAATCCAAACGATCCCCGCCAAAGCGACGCCGAGCAGGAGCGGCGCGACGCTTAGATTGAAAAACATGCGCCCTGCGAGGGCAAACCTGCTCGGCTCCGTGCTGGCTCGCTCGGCCCGTATGCGAGGCCGTTCAGCCCGTTCCGCATGCGCCGCGACGCCCGCGTTCACCTGCTGGCGCACGTCATCGAAGAATCGCGAGATCGCTTTCCATGCGACCACGGCGCGTACAGCACCATAGATCAGGGCGGACTTCGCGTTCCAAGCGAACCAGCAGAGAAGGATAGCGGCGAGCAACGCCAGCAGATGGGGCATCGCATCGCAGGCGCGATCGGCTAGGCTTGTCTGCTGAAGGTGAGCGATAGGATAGTCAACCGGCTTCGCGGGGATCGCGGGCTGCTTAGCTTTCCACGTTTCATAGTCCCTGATCGTCGCCATCATTGCCTCGTCGTCAAGCCGCCCGCACAAACCATCGCATGTAATGAGCATTACAGAAGCGGTACGGATAGATCTCCACTGAGGAACGGGACGATGGTTTGTTGCGACGGCGTTGCGATTACATAGGCCCTGCTCTGGAAACCTGCGTTAATATTATGATATTGTTGGCGTAATCGACTTTCTTGACAAGGCGCATCCAACCCTTGAGCCAACGGGTGCGCTGGTTCCGCCAACTTGCGAAATTAGGAGGCGCTTCTTCCCAGGTGGTCGAGCTCAAGACCTGCACGTCCCAACCGGCGCGGGCCAGCCTGATGCCAAGATCCGCATCCTCGGTGACGTTATAAGGGTCCCAGGCGCCAACCTCTTCGAGGACGGCCCGCGAGAAGTGATTTGATGTGCCGCCCAAGGGGACGGGAAGTTTCAAGCGCTGCAGCGTCGGCAGGAGGCAATCGAACAGCACGGTGTATTCGATTGCGAACTGGCGCGTGAGAAAGGTTTCGTTTGCGTTCAATACGTTGAGGCGGGCCTGCACGCACGCGAGGCGGGGTTTGGCGGTGAGCAGGCGCGCGGCCAGGCGAAGCTGGTTCGGCTCCGGCACGTCCTCTGCGTCATAGACGACGACCAGGTCGCCGGTTGCGCGGCGTAGCGCATAGTTGAGTGCGCGGGGCTTGGTGCGAGGTTTGCCACTCGGAACAACGACCGTACTCATGTGCGGGGGAAGGCGGTGGCCTTCAATCGCGCGCCGGGTCGTGGGATCACTCTCTTCCAGGATCAGCAGGATCTGAAGCTTGTCTTGCGGGTAGTCGATGGCTTCGAGGGCGGATACGAGATCCGCGATGATGTCGACTTCGTCGTACAGCGGAATCAGGAGGGTGTAACGCGGAAGCCGGCGGTTATCGATGTCGATGGTTGCGGCTTTGAGCGGCATGGCGCGTCCGGTCGCCTTGTGCCAGAGAGCCGCGGTCCTCAAGACCACAACGCAGAAGAAGGGCAGCACCAGGACCGCAGCCAAAACAAAGACCATCTCCTCGAAAGCGAAGGTTGTGGTTGCGGCGCTCGCCGATATCAAAAGAAAGAGGCCACGCCGCTGCCAAGGCCATGTCGGTTCGCCAGCCGAGAGATCGGGCCGGCGGCGGCGTAGATCGTTGACGGCGTGGTCAAGGTGGAGACGCGCTTCGGCATGGCTATCGATTGAAGTGCTTTTGTGAGGTTGCGTGTCGGGAGGCGCGCGCGATCTGACGCGATGCCACGGCGCCAAACGATCCCGTCGCGGCGGTGCTGGCGAACTCCGGGGTGCCGGGTTCGCGCTGCCGTCTACGTCCTGAGGCACGATCGTCCCCCGAAGCGTTCCCTCGCCGCACGGCCCCCAGCCGTTCCGGCTGGCAATCATCTTGCCATATTGCTCGCGATGTTAAATAGGGAGATTGCGAAATTGCCGACTCGTTCGCTTTTCGAGGCTCCGCCGATGACGCCGATCCAGATTGTTCAGACCGCGAGACGTGGAATGCCGCGCCTGCGCGCGCGTGCTGCCGCAACGCTTGGCGCGCTGCTTTCGGCGTTTCTTATTGCGGGGGTAATGGCGGAAGCAGGCCGGAGCCAACAGGTTACTCCCGAACAGGCGGCTCCCGCAGAACCGCGCCGCTTCGTTATTCGCTTCCTGACCGAAGGCGAGTTTCCTCCTTTCAACTATTACGACGACGAGGGCGTGCTTTCGGGCTTCAACGTCGATCTTGCCCGTGCGATCTGCCTCGAGGTAGGGGCGGCCTGCGATATCAAGGTGCGACCGTGGGAGGAGCTGCTGATCGCGCTCCGGCGCGGGGACGCAGACGCCGTGATCGCGGCGCACACCGTTACGGCGGGCATGTTGGCCGAGGTGGATTTTTCGGATCGCTACTTCTACACGCCGGGCCGGTTTGCGAGTCGGACGGGCGAAACGGTCGGCGAGATTACCCCGGAAGGGTTGGACGGGGTGACCGTCGGTGTGGCCAAGGGAACGGCGCACGAAGCCTTCATCAAGGCCTTCTTCCGGGATAGCCGGATCGTGCTTTTCGAAAATCCGGAGCTTGCGCGGGAGGCCCTGCAGCAGAGCAAGGTGGATCTTATTTTCGACGACGCGATCAGCCTGGCATTCTGGATCAACGGTTCGCTGTCGCGCCAGTGTTGCGAGTTCAAGGGCGGCGCGTTCCTGGAGCCCAAGTATTTCGGCGACGGACTGGCTGTGGCGCTCCCGCGAAACGACCCGCAGATCAAGGTGTTGATTAACGACGCGCTGAAGAAGATCCGCCATAGCGGTCGATTTCAGGAACTTGTCGAACGCTACTTTCCAGTTCGCATTTACTAAGACCCGCGCTTTCGTTGCCACGCGTTGATGTCGCGGTTGTCCGGTTGTCATACTCCTGAAATGCAAATCCCGTTCTAAGAAGCCCAGGATACCCGCAAAACAATGCGGATTCGGAGGCTTGCCGTATGGGAACAGAACGCTCATTCCGGACGCTGTTCATTTCTGACGTGCATCTCGGCACTCGCGCTTCGCAAGCCGATATGCTGCTGGATTTTCTGAAGTACAACGAGGCGGATACGATCTATCTGGTCGGTGACATCCTCGACTTCTGGCGCATCAAGCGCGGTGCCGTCTGGCCGCAGACCCACAACGACGTGCTGCAGAAAATCTTGCGCAAGGTGCGCAAGGGAACACGTGTCATCTACATCCCAGGCAATCACGACGAAGGAATTCGCGACTACGCCGGGATGCACTTCGGTGGCATCGAAATCGAGCGCCAAGCCATCCACACCACAGCGGATGGCCGGCGTTTCATCGTGATGCACGGCGACGAGTACGATGTCGTCGTGCGGTATGCTCGCTGGTTGGCCTTCCTGGGCGATCGTGGCTACGAACTCGCCTTGTGGTCCAACTGGCCGCTGAACTTCATCCGCCGCCGCCTCGGGCTCGGGTACTGGTCGCTTTCGGCTTACCTCAAACACCGCGTCAAAACGGCTGTGAGCTTCATCGGCGAGTTCGAAAAGAATTTGGCCGAGGAAGCCAGGCGGCACGACGTGGACGGCGTCATCTGCGGACACATCCACCACGCCGCGAACCGGGATATCTCCGGCATCCGCTACATCAACACCGGTGACTGGGTGGAAAGCTGCACGGCGGTGGGCGAGACCGAAACCGGCGAGCTTGAGTTGATCCGGTGGCTGGATGTCGTCCGCGAAAGAGCGTCGGTGCCGGTCACGAATGCGGCGCTTCAGGCGGCGTAATGCGGATCCTGCTCGCAACCGACGCGTGGGCTCCTCAGATCAACGGCGTCGTGCGGACCTATCAGAGGCTCGCGGTCGAGCTCAAAGCCATCGGCTCCGAGCTGGTGGTGATGGGGCCTGAAAATTTTCGCTGCGTTCCCTGCCCGAGCTATCCGGAGATCGGGCTCGCAATTCCCGATCAGAAGCATTGCTCGCGGCTGATCGACGAAGCGAAGGTGGATGCCATCCACATCGCGACGGAGGGTCCTGTCGGATGGATGGCGCGATCGCATTGTCTGCGCCGTCGCTTGCCGTTCACGAGCAGCTTTCACACGCGCTTCGCCGACTACGTGAGCGCGCGCTGGCCGGTTCCGGAATCCTGGGTCTATGCTTTTCAGCGTCGCTTCCATGCCAAGAGCGCCGGCGTGATGGTGGCGACCGAGAGCCTTGCTTCCGATCTCAGGAGGCGCGGGTTCGACCGGTTGCTGCCGTGGACACGCGGCGTGGATACGGCGCTGTTCCGTCCGGATACCGTGCGCCTGTTCGGTCAGGGGCCGGTGTTTCTTTATGCCGGGCGGGTGGCGGTCGAGAAAAACATCGAGGCCTTTCTCAGTCTCGATCTTCCGGGCGTGAAAGTCGTGGTGGGAGATGGCCCGCAACTCGCCGAACTCGAGGCGCGCTATCCGACGGCAATCTTTACGGGCGTACGCGAGGGACGCGATCTCGCGCAGTGCTATGCCTCGGCCGACGTTTTCGTGTTTCCGAGCCGCACCGATACGTTCGGCATGGTGATGCTGGAAGCGATGGCCAGCGGCGTACCTGTGGCGGCGTTTCCGGCCATCGGGCCGAAGGATCTCGTGACGCCGAATGTCTCGGGGGTGCTGAGCGAGGATCTGCTCGCAGCGGCGCTCGCGGCCTTGCGTCTCGATCGCGAACGCGTACGCGAGCAAGCGATGGCCTTCACCTGGCAAACAGCCGCCGGGATTTTTCTTTCGAACATCGAAAGCGCGCTCGCCCAAGCGCGACAGCGCGGCGATGTCGTCTCGCGCGATTTCCCAATCGCGCGCGCGCGATCCGCCTGAGAGAAGAAAAGCTTACGAAACAGCAAGGTTTTCGCGAAGCTTGCGAGCTTCTTGCGCGGGCTTGTACGTATTTGCAGCGTGGACTGAAAATGCTCTGGTCAGCGAGTTCGAATTGTCTATGCTCGGCCCTTCTCGGGAAGGAATGCTACGCCGCACGGCGGGTGCCGCCGGCCCGCATAGGCAAACATGCCCACTCGTAAGATTGCGCGGCGGGGGACCGGGCCTTCATGTCGTCTTACACGCGGTTCGCTGTTTTTTTTCTGTGTGCGCTGGGACTCTCGCTTCCGACGCCGTCTGACGCCAAGTGCCGGATCAAGGGACCGGACCTGGAAATCGCGGGCGTGAAGCTGACGGATAGCGACAGCGCAGTCGCGGTTGTTGGCGCGTCGCCCAAGCTTGTCGAGAGCGAGGACGACCTTCCGCACGCACGCTTCGTTTCGACCAACGGTTCGCAGGAGCTGGTTCTTTTCGCCCACTATGGTGCGGTCGAGGATGAGTATGCCGAAGCGGAAGTCCGTTATGCGGGGCCTGAAGCGCTCGCGCTCAAGGATTTGCCGATCGAGAGCTTCAAGACCGGGCGTGGCGTCGAGCTTGGGATGAGCGCGGCGCAGGTGCAGGCGTTGTTCGGCACTTGCTTCAAGTCGCGGCAGAAGACCGGGCAGGAACTCTTTTTCGAATATGAGATCGCCGATGCGGATCGCGATCGCGAACTCAAGACGTTTGGTTATCCGATCTACTACGCAGAGTACGAGTTCAAGAAAGACAAACTGGTGCGGTTCCGTTTCGGGTTCGCCTACCCCTGACCGCAAGCGCTCGGCACACAACAGAAATTTGTCCGGCCTACCTGCCTGTGAAGCGGTAAGCCGGATCCGTCGCGTCGTGATGATTTTTGTAAGGACCGGCTGCCTGAACGGCGCCCGCCTCGATCAGCGGGGGCGGCGCGGACCGCCGCCAGGGCCGACGGACGAGGGCGGAGGCCCAGAGCGTGCGTCCTTGTGGCGGAAATTGATGCGGCCCTTGGTGAGATCGTAGGGCGTCATCTCGACCGTGACCTTGTCGCCGGCAAGAATACGGATGCGGTTCTTCTTCATGCGCCCAGACGTGTAGGCGATCACTTCGTGTCCATTGTCGAGTTTAACGCGGCAGCGGGCGTCGGGAAGCACCTCCTCCACCACACCTTCGAACTCGAGCATTTCTTCTTTCGCCATTCAATCCCTCAAGCGATCCCGATCGCAGCAACTCAACTAGGTAATTGGAAATGCAAAAGCAACGGGGAGCAGACATCTCCGCTCCCCGTGCTCAACTGTATTTTCGCGACTTAGAGCGGACGCAGGTTGACGGCAGCGATCTTGCCGTTGCGGCCACGTTCGGTCTCGTAAGCGATCTTCTGTCCCTCGCGGAGAGTCTGAAGCCCGGCGCGCTCTACGGCCGAGATATGCACGAACACATCAGCGCCGCCTTCTTCGGGCTGAATGAATCCGTACCCCTTTTGACCGTTGAACCACTTAACAGTGCCGTTCGACATTATAGTGCCTCCAAAGCAGATCGTCATAGTCTCCGGACCCGATGACCGGAGATGTCATCAAATCGCGCGATGGAGACTTCCAGTTTCAGCGTGGGGCGCTGTCGCAGAGTGAACCAAGGCGTGTTCGATGGCCTTATATGAACCGGCTTTTCTATAAAGGCAAGATGTTGCACAGAACGCTGACGGCATGATCTCTGAAGCACTGTCGGCATCTCAAAATTGAACAACATGAGTAAATAAGGATACTTCTCCAGCAAGTCTCCGTGGCGGCAGCGGCCCTAGATATTAATGCAGACCCCGCAGAAACACCGTCATACTACAGTGAAGTCTCTGGTCGGGATTGGTCTAGGAAATCCCAGTAAAGTTCTATTGGGGCTGACAAATTCTCGGATGTCCCAGCGGCCGAGTTTGCGCTACATGACATCTGATGCGCGCTGCTGCTTCAAGGCGCTGAACTCCTTGTTGCAAATGCAGGGGCACCCCCGTATAAGTCCCGGCTGAGCCGCCCGGCGGGGCATGCCGTGGCGGCTTTTCATGCTTTTAAATCTGCGGATCCCGCAAGAAAGCATCCCTCGACCCGCTGCCTAAGGGCTTGGCGACGTGGAGGGTTTGTCCGCCGCTTTTGCGGCCGGACTGCGGGTCGCTTCGTATTCTAAGGAGAGCAAAATGCCCAAGATGAAGACCAAGAGCGGCGCCAAAAAGCGCTTTAAAGTGACTGGGACCGGTAAGGTCAAGGCGGCTGCCCAGGGCAAACGCCACGGCATGATCAAACGTCACGCGAAGTTCATTCGCGATGCGCGCGGCACCATGGTGCTGAACGACAGCGACGCGAAGATCGTCAAGAAATACATGCCGTACGCCCGCTGAGCTTTGCAAAGCTCGCCGTTGTCTCATTTCCAGTCATAAGGACGCTAAACCATGGCTCGCGTAAAACGCGGTGTTACCGCCCACGCCAAGCACAAAAAGGTTCTGAAGGCCGCCAAGGGCTACTATGGCCGCCGCAAGAGCACCATCCGCGTCGCCAAGCAGGCCGTCGAAAAGGCGCTGCAGTATGGCTATCGCGATCGCAAGCGCCGCAAGCGCACGTTCCGCGCGCTCTGGATCCAGCGCATCAATGCCGCAACGCGCGAGCATGGCCTGACCTACGGCCGCTTTATCTTCGGCCTCTCGAAGGCGGGCATCGACATTGACCGCAAGGTGCTGGCCGATCTCGCCGTTCGCGATGCGGCTGCTTTCAAGGCGCTTGTCGACCAAGCGGCTGCAGCGGCAGGCAAGGCGGCCTGATCCTTCTTTCCTTGCTCGGAAGTCTTGGCCGCGCGATGACTGGGATGACCCCGGCGTCGGCGGCCTTTTCCTACGTGGCTCGTCCGAAGCCCGCGCACTGGTAGGCATGGAATGACTGGTACGACCGGAACTGGCACGATCGAACTCGATACACTCAAGGGCGAGCTTTTGGCCCAGATCGCGGCTGCAAAAGATCTGACGCAGCTCGAGGCCGTGCGCGTGGCCGCGCTCGGCAAGAAGGGCGCGATCGCAGCGCAGATGTCGAAGCTCGCGACTTTGCCTCCCGAGGAGCGCAAGGCGTTCGGCGCCGCCAACAACGCCGTGAAAGAAGCTGTCACGCAGTCCCTCGACCTGCGCAAGGCGGATCTCGAGGTTGCGGCTCTCGAAGCCCGGCTCGAAAGCGAGCGGGCCGACGTGACGCTACCGGTGCGCCTGGGGCCCGAGGCGCTGGGGCGCATCCATCCGGTGAGCCAGGTCTTCGACGAGTGCGTCGAGATCTTCGCCGATCTCGGTTTCGACGTGGCCGAAGGGCCGGATATCGAAACCGATGAGATGAACTTCGACAAGCTCAACATTCCGGCCGAGCATCCGGCGCGGCAGGAGCACGACACGTTCTATTTTCCGGCCAAGCCCGATGGCTCGCGGCTGCTTCTGCGGACGCATACGAGCCCGGTGCAGATCCGCACCATGGTGAGCCGTAAGCCGCCGATCCGCATCATCGCGCCGGGGCGCGTCTATCGCAGCGACAGCGATCAGACGCACACGCCGATGTTTCATCAGATCGAAGGCCTCGTCATCGACGAGACGACCCACATGGGTCATCTCAAGTGGGTGCTCGAGGAGTTCTGCAAGGCGTTCTTCGAAGTGTCGGACGTGAAGATGCGCTTTCGCGCGTCGCACTTTCCGTTCACCGAGCCGTCGATGGAAGTCGATATCGGTGCGGAAGCCATCGGCAAGCCGGGGCAGTGGCTCGAAATTCTCGGTTGCGGGATGGTGCATCCGAACGTGCTTCGGAATTGCGGGCTCGATCCCGACAAGTACCAGGGCTTCGCGTTCGGTATGGGCCTCGACCGGCTTACGATGCTGAAGTACGGCGTGCCGGACCTGCGCGCGTTTTTCGCGGCCGACCTCCGCTGGCTGCGCCACTACGGCTTTTCCGTACTCGACGTTCCGACGCTCGGCGGCGGGCTTTCGAGCTGATCGCCAGATCCAGAGACAAGGATTGCGGCCATGGCTTGGGTGACTTCAGTCGAAGTGAAGGGCGGCTCGGGCAAAATACAGCCGACGCAGCTCACTGCGCATGCAAAAGTATTTCACGCAGAAAGTGGTGCGCTCATTCTCCAGCTGGACTCGTTTGGTTCGAGTGAACGCGAGAAGCCCGGGAAGCAGAGCCAGACCCTCCAGTTCGGAGAGCAGGCGGCGCATCAGCTCTACCGAATTCTGAAAGACACCTACAAATTTCAGGACTGAGACAATGAAGTTCACGCTCTCCTGGCTCAAGGATCATCTCAAGACCAAAGCGACGGTCGATGAGATCTCGACCAAGCTTTCGGCAATCGGGCTCGAGGTGGAGAGCGTCGAGGATCCGGCGGCCAAGCTCGGTGCGTTCCGTGTTGCGCGGATCGTGGAAGCCAAGCGGCATCCGAATGCCGACAAGCTACAGGTCGTGCAGGTCGAAGTGGAGAAGGGGCAGCCGCTGCTCGAGGTCGTGTGCGGGGCACCGAATGCGCGCGCCGGCATGATCAGCGTGTTCGCGCCGCTCGGCACCTACATCCCCGGCTCCAAGATCACGCTCGAGAAGAAGCCTGTGCGCGGTGTCGTCTCGAACGGCATGATGTGCTCGGCGGCGGAGCTCGAGCTTGCGGCTGACAGCGAGGGTATTCTCGATCTTCCGGCCGAGATGGCCGAGCATGTGGGTGCGCGCTACATCGATGCTGCAGGTCTCAACGATCCCGTTTTCGAGGTGAAGCTCACGCCCAACCGGCCGGATTGCACGGGCGTGCGCGGTATCGCGCGCGATCTCGCTGCGGCAGGGCTGGGCACGCTCAAGGACGAAAAGACGATCGCCGGCGTCGAGGGAGGTTTCGACAACCCGATCGCGATCAAGCTCGAATTCCCGAAGGGCGCGGAAAGCGCATGTCCGGTGTTTGCGGCGCGCCTCGTCAAAGGCGTCAGCAACGGGCCTTCACCCGAGTGGCTGCAAACACGCTTGCGCGCCGTGGGACTGCGGCCGATCAATGCGCTGGTGGATGTCACGAACTACATCAGCCAGGATCGCGGGCGGCCGCTGCACGTCTATGACGCCGACAAGCTCAAGGGAGCGGTGCGGGCGCGTCTAGGCAAGGCCGGCGAGACGTTCGCCGGGCTCGACGGAAAAGAGCACACGGTCGACGAGACGATGTGCGTGATCGCCGACGACAGCGGTCCGCTCGGGCTTGGCGGCATCATCGGCGGTGAGGCTTCCGGTTCCACCGAGCAAACCACCAACGTGCTGATCGAGAGCGCGTATTTCGATCCGCTGCGTACGGCCGCTACGGGTCGCAAGACCGGCCTCGTGACGGATGCGCGCTATCGCTTCGAGCGCGGCGTGGATCCTGAGAGCGTGCTGGCGGGGCTCGATCTCGCGACTCAGATGATCCACAAACTCTGCGGCGGCAAGCCGTCGAAGGCGACCGTTGCCGGTCATGTGCCCGACAACAAGCGCGCCATCGTGTTCGATATCGGCCGCGTGGAAAAGCTGTCGGGGCTTTCGCTGCCGGCCAGCGAGATCAAGACCATTCTCGAAACGCTCGGCTGTGTGCTGGTCGGCGAAGGGGACGTTATTGAAGTGACCGCGCCGTCCTGGCGGCCGGATATTCACGGTGCTGCGGATCTCGTGGAAGAGGTCGTGCGTATCGCCGGTATCGACCGCATTCCGGCTACGCCGCTGCCCCGAACCAGCGGCGTCTCGCGGGCGGTGCTCACCGACAAGCAGAAGCGCGCGCGCCGCGCCCGTCGTTTGCTGGCGGCCCGAGGGTTCGTCGAAGCGGTGACGTGGTCATTCCTGCCGAAGCCGCAGGCCGAGACGTTCGGTGCGGGCAGTGCGCTCGTCGAGCTTGCCAATCCGATCTCGGTGGATCTCGCCGTCATGCGGCCGAGCTTGCTGCCGGGCCTGGTGACGGCGGTCGAGCGCAACCGCAATCGCGGGTTCGCCGACGTGGCGCTGTTCGAGCTGGGCCAGGCCTATCGCGGAGAGACGCCGCAGGATCAATACCTGGCTGCGGCCGGTGTGCGGGCTGGAACGGCAACTGTTTCTGGCGGCGGGCGCCATTGGGACGGAAAGGCGCAGGCGGTCTCGGTGTTCGACGCGAAAGCCGATGCGGTGGCTATTCTCACGGCGCTGGGTGTCGACCCCACAAAGGCGCAGGTCACGCGCGATGCGCCGGCCTGGTATCACCCCGGGCGCTCCGGCACGTTGCGGCTCGGTCCCAAGACCGTGCTTGCCTATTTCGGCGAGATCAATCCGAAGACGCTCGCCGTGCTTGACGTGGCGGGGCCGGTGGTGGGCTTCGAAGTGTTCATCGATGCGCTTCCGCCGGAGAAGCGGAAGAGCCGCGCCAAGGCGCCGCTCGATCAATCGGACCTGTTGCCGGTCAAGCGCGACTTCGCGTTCATCCTGGATCGCGGCGTAAATGCGGGCGACGTGGTGCGGGCCGCGCTCGGCGCCGACAAGGCGCTGATCGACAGCGTCACCGTGTTCGACGTGTTCGAGGGCGGCGCGCTTGCGGCCGAGGGCAAGAAATCCGTCGCGATCGAGGTCACGCTGCAACCCAAGACCGAGACGCTGACCGACAAGGCCATCGACGCGATCGCGCAGAAGGTCATTGCCGACGTGAAGAAAGCGACCGGCGGCGAAATCCGGAGCTAGGACGTTTTAATTTTGGCCGGCTATGCCGGCGAATCCAGGCTTCGCTTGCGCAAAAGCCGCGCTTGCTTCCGAGCGTGCTGTCTCTAGTGCTTTTTTGCGATCAACGAAGGCTGACCAACAGACCGTTGGTTTGGCCCAATATGCCATGTCGTTAGGCTATGGATATTCTGTCGCCGTCCTTTAAGGATTTCTGGTAATAGACTGCGCGACTGATTAGAGCGCGATTGCTTCGCCGTGAAGCGCGATCCCGCTTTGAACTTTTGATGAGGCCTATGATCCACGGTTCGGACCGATAGTGTCCGAAGCGATCCTGGTCGAGGAGCGGGAGACACGAGATGGTTGCCGACGTCAGCGCGAGTGGTTCTGCTCCTCTGGTGATACCGAGGCCGGATTTGCATCACATCATCGTGGTTGGAGGCGGCGCGGGCGGGCTCGAACTTGCGACGGCGCTCGGCGACAAGCTCGGCCGCGATACCTGGTTTCGCAAAAAGAGGGCTGCGATCACGCTCGTCGATCGGTCTCGCACGCATATCTGGAAGCCGTTGCTGCACGAAATCGCGGCCGGAAGCATGGATGTCGATCGGCACGAAGTCGAATACATGGCGCAGGGCCATTGGCACGGCTTCAAGTATCGCTACGGCGAGATGATCGGTCTCGATCGTGCGAAGAAGCTCGTGCATCTGGCGCGTACCGTTGACGAGGACGGTCGTGAAGTGACGCCTGATCGCTGGTTGCCGTACGATACGCTCGTTATCGCAGTCGGCAGCGTCTCGAATGATTTCGGCGTGCCGGGCGTCAAGGAACACGCGCTGATGCTCGATACGCCCGAGCAAGCCGAGCGCTTCAATCGCCGCCTCATCAATGCCTGCGTGCGCGCCAATACGCAGGCTACTCCGATCCGGCCCGAGCAGCTTCATGTCTCGATCATCGGGGCGGGTGCTACGGGTACGGAGTTGTCGGCGGAGCTGCACGGCACCGCGCGGGGCGTGGTGGCGTTCGGGCTCGACAAGATCAATCCTGAGAAAGACATCAAGATCACGCTGATCGAAGCAGCCGATCGGATCGTGCCGGCGCTGCCGCCGCGTATTTCTCAGGCTACAAAGGACATTCTGACGAACCTAAACGTGGACGTGCGCACCAGCGCGCGCGTGACGGAAGTGACGGATACCGGCGTCAAGCTGGCCTCCGGTGATTTCATTCCGTCCGAACTCGTGGTCTGGGCTGCCGGCGTCAAGGGACCGGACGTTCTCAAGAACCTGGATGGCCTCGAGGTCAGCCGCTCGACTCAGCTCGTCGTCAAGCAGACGCTTGAGACCACGCTCGATCCGGACATCTTCGCGTTCGGCGATTGCGCCTATCTGGTTCCGCCCGGCGAGACGCTTCCTATTGCGCCGCGTGCGCAGGCGGCCCACCAGGAAGCCTCGCATCTCGTCAAGCAGATCGTGGCCCGGCTGAACGGGCAGCCGCTCAAGCCCTTCAAATATCGCGACTTCGGCTCACTGGTGTCGCTTGGTCACTATTCGACGGTCGGAAGCCTCATGGGCTTCGTGACCGGACGGAATATGTTGATCGAAGGTTTCGTCGCCAAGCTGATGTACCGCTCGCTCTACAAGATGCATGAGACGGCATTGCACGGATACTGGAAGGTGGCGCTGGATTCGGTTTCGCGGCTTCTGACGCGCCGGACGGAGCCGCACGTCAAGCTGCATTGAGAGGCCGCCGGTTACGGGCAACGGGCAGGGAGCGGGCGTCGGCAACATGGCGCAGGACGTAAATGCGACCGGGCAATGCCTGTGCGGGGCTGTGCACTTCAAGGTCGCCGGGCCTCCGATCTGGATGGCGCAATGCCATTGCCGGGATTGCCAGCGTGCCTCCGGAACCGGACACATGTCGAACGCGATCTTCAAGCTGGCAGATGTCGAGATCGTCGGCGAGACCGCGAGCTACGCAAGCGAGGCCGACAGCGGCGCCACGTTGACGCGCCATTTCTGCCCGACGTGCGGATCGCGCCTATTCAGCGTCAACTCGGCGCGTTCTTGGTTGATCATCATGGCAGTGGGGGCCTTCGACGACACGCGATGGTTCAAGCCGCAGATGGTGCTCTATACCAAGAGCCGTGAGGCGTGGGACCACACCACCGATCAGGTTCCCAATTTCGAAGGTATGCCGCCGCCTCCGCCGCCCAAGTCGTAGCCGCTCTCCCCCTCTCGCCTAAAGCCGAGAAGGGCGGTAGTGCCGACCGTTGCAGGCTGTTTCGTGCCGCTTTGGCGGCAGATCCATCCAATTTTACGAAACCCATGAACTAGGAATTGACGAGGAGCTGTTAGGGTTTCTTCCACGGGTCAGAGGGCCTGTAGGAGGATGCTCCCGTGTGCGAGCTCAGCGCTGTCTTTATGTTCGTCATGGCGCACTTGGTGGCCTGGCATGTGCTGGGCGGCGGCTGGCGCGGTGCGGCGCGGGCGCCGTTCGCCGTGATGGTGCCGGCGATCGCTCTCTTGGTGCTCAACGCCGTCTTTTACGATTCCTACCAGGGCCTATTGCTCCGGCTCTGGGCATTGATCAGCTGGGAATTCCTGTATCTGCTCGGCTATGTCACGCTGCGGATGATGATGCGCTCTTCGCCGGTTCGCTCGTAGCGAGCTAGGGCTTGCCCTGCAGGTAACCGATCCTCCCGCCGGATTCTTCGCGCAGCCGTTCGAGATGCTTAAGTAGTTCGGCCGGATGCAGCGGGAGCCCCGTCGCTTTGACGCTGTCCTCCTCGAGATTGGCGAGGATCGGCATCAGCTGCTCGGCGGATTTGTGCAGCATCACGATGGTTGCTACGCAGTTGCGGGTCATGTTGCGCGGGACTTTCGGGATGACGCCCGAGAGCAGGTTCTTCGCCCTATCCGACAGATAGCTCGACAGGCGTCCGAAGACGGCGATCAGGCTTACGAAGAAGTCTTCGCGGAAGCGGTAGTCCCGCGTCTCCATCCATTCGAAGAATTTCGTCATGATCATATCCTGCCGGCGCAGGACGGGCGTGATGCGGTAATCCTGCCATTCGGCCACGAGATCGAAGCGGGGATCGATGTCGATGTCGCCCGGCGCATAAGTCTCTTTGGCTTTGACGCCGATGCTCTTGAAGAACTCTCGGTTTTTGTTCTGGTCGAGCCGGGTTTTGAAAGCCGGTAGCTCGACCGTGCCGGCGCTGGCATCGGCATAGGCCTGCGAGACGAGCTTGGCGCAGAACAGGGTTTTGCGGCCCTTGAGGCGCATCGTGAAGTCGTAGGGGATGTGCGGGGCCTTGCCGGTCTTGGTGGCTTCGATGCGCTCATAGGCGAGTAGGGCCGCCTTGGCTGCGATTTCGGCATCCTTGAAGCGATAGAGAACCGCGCGGCCGAGGCCGTGGTCGAGAACATGGGCAAGCGGATTGATGACCGAGCCATCCTCGATCAGCGCTTCCACGACCCAGTGCTGCCCTTGGGGGTCGATGTAGACGATGGCGGTGTGGCTGAACTGCGTGTCGACATCGCCGATGCGGGCGATCGCGGCGCTGTTGTGGGCGCTGCCGCGAACAAGGATGACGTCGCCGGAGCGGAACGGGATGTTGTGGCCGTTGTAGAAGGCCGGGTTGACCAGGGTGTTGTGGGCTGTGCCCGAGAAACCGCGCTTGGTTTTATCGTCGGCAGCGAGGCGCGGATTTCCGGCGGCGATTTCGCCCAGGATGTCGCTCGCGTAGCGGGCCAGACGGAGTACGTCTCTCAGCGCTGTTTCGGCTGCGCGATCGAGCAAGCCGTTGGATTGCCAGGTGGCGATACGGTCGCGCAGGCGGATGCGGGCAGCGAACAGGCTGTTCAGCAGATACGGGGCGGCGCGTGCGATCTCGTGGCGGTCCGTGGCCACCACATCGGGATCGTGAAGCGTCTGATAAAGCGTTTGCAGCGCAGCCGTGAGCTCGGCGGATGTTTCATAGCGCCCGTCTGTAACAGCGCCGATTTGTGAAAGCCGCTGCTCGATTCCGCTGATCACCGATCGCTGCACGGTATTCCCCCGGTCCTGGTTCCGCCCCACTGGACTTGTCGCAGTTTTTTACGACAGCAATCCGGGCCGGAAAATGCTCAGGCCCACATTATGTCGGTGGGGCCAGGTATTCCGGCCCCAGATCATCTTACGGTCTCGATCGGCAGAGTGCGCAATATTGCGAGGCTTCGGGAGCGCATCACGTTCGATAGTGGTAAATCCGCGCCGGAAGCCTTGCGTTAGCCGCCCCTCAGTGCGCTCAGAAGCTCTGGGGTGGGGTAGGAATCCGCCGGCAGTTTGTACTTCAATTGCATGGCCTTGATGGCTTGGCGGCTCTTGAGGCCGATCAGTCCGTCGATTTCGCCGACATCGAACCCGCGCTGAGTCAGGAGCCGCTGAAGCTCCTTGGCCTCGTCGATGCTCAGGACCGGGATGCCTTCACGGCCGCGACGCATCACGGGGGCGCCGTCAATGCGTGTCGCAAGATAGGCGGCCGTCGTCGCGTAGTTGAGCGACTGGTTCCATTGCAGATAGACGTCGAAGTTGGGCAGGGCGAGGAAGGCCGGTCCGAAGCGGCCCATCGGCAGCAGCAGAGACGCCTGCAGCGCATCGTTCTGGAGCGGTTCGCCGTTGGTCTGCTTCACACCCCAGGCGGCCCATTTCGAGCGCGGATGCTTGATGGCGAGATCGGACTGATCCCACGGCAGATTTTCAGGGACGATGACCTCCTGCAGCCACGGCTCGTTTGGCCGCCAGCCGAGATGGTGCATGTAGTTCGCGGTGGTGCCGATGATGTCGGTCGCGTTGGCGAAGAGGTCCGGGCGGCCGTCGCCGTCATAGTCGATCGCGTGCTCGAGATAGCGAGTGGGCAGGAACTGGGTCTGGCCGATTTCGCCGGCCCAGGAGCCGATCATCGTGTCGGGGGTCATGTCGCCGCGATCGATGATCTGCAAGGCGGCCTTAAGCTCATCGCGGAACATCGGGCCGCGGCGGCAATCGTAGGCCAGCGTCACCAGCGAACGCATGATCGGCAGCTTGCCCATGCCGGCGCCGAAGTCGCTTTCGAGCGCCCAGAAGCCGGTGATCACGGCTGGGTGGACGCCATATTCCTTGACGGCGCGATCGAACGCAGCGCGGTTCTTCTGGATCTGCGCTCGCCCGTTGGTTACGCGGTTGGGGGTCGCAAGCTTCGCGGAAAAGTCGAGGAAGCTTTGGGCGAAGAAGCCCTGTCGGCGATCGCGGGCGATAACGCCCTGGTCAGGTGTCATGCCGTCGAGGGCAAGCGAGATTGCGCGCTGGCTGATGCCTTCGGCGGCCGCTTCGCGACGGAAATCGCGCATCCAGGAGTCGAACGACCAGGACGTTTTGCAGTTACGGGGCGCCGGCGGCGGCGGCAGGCCCTTGGTCGAGACGCGGCCCGTTGCAGCGGGCACGGCCGGTGTCTGGACGGCTGCGGGCGTGGCGGTGGGGGGAGCGGCTTCCGCGTTCGGTGATGCCGGAGGCTCTACCGGGGCGACGGCGGGAGCTGCGGCTGCGGCAGGTGCTGGTTGCTTTTTCTGCGGCTTGGTCTTGGGGGCGTCACGCGTGGGGCCGAACTCGATGCCCTGCGCCAGCGAAGGTCCGTTTGCGACGGCGACCGAGAGAAGAGAGACGGCGGCGGCTGTAAGAACAGGAGCAAGGCGCATTTCGGTCCTTCCGAAGCTCAGTTTCGCCGCCACTCATGCCGACCGATATGGCGGCGTCAAGACGCCAGGACGTATTGGAAGCCCGAAAAATTAAGGCGCAGGCTGGTGATGCCTGCGCCTTGGTAACGATATGGGAGCGGCGTCTCAGCGCGGCAGACTTGGCGGGCTGCCTCGGCAGCGGCAATGCATGCGGCGGTTGCCACGCCGGCCGTATTGGCCGTGCACCATGCGACGGCGGATGCGGCCGCAGTGTCGCAAGCGGCCTTGCAAAGGTCTTTCAGCGGGTTCCACTGCGGCTCCAGCAGCGTTTCCGCCGTGAATTCAGGTACGCCGGGATCGCCGACGATCCGATCCGTTGCTCCCAATGCGCCGCTGGCCTTCAGACCAGAGGTAATCTTCTCCTTGTCGGCTTCTGAGACGCTATCCCATTGGTTTTTATTGACTTTAATATCCGTCATGACGTCCTCCCTCCCAGGATGCAGAGACGGCTCCGATTAAATCTTAAATTGTATTATTCATCAATCACAATTAGAGGCTGTCCGGTTTCGCGGCCAATTGTTTTGGGTGGCGGTTCGTGTCCACACGACGCTGCGATCTCCCTTTTTCCTCGGCGTGCGAGGTGATAAGCACGCGCGCATGACCGACATCTCATTGATCCGAAATTTCTCCATCATCGCGCATATCGATCACGGCAAGTCGACGCTGTCGGACCGGCTGATCCAGATCTGTGGCAACGTCTCGAACCGCGAGATGAAAGAGCAGATCCTCGATTCCATGGATATCGAGCGCGAGCGGGGCATCACCATCAAGGCGCAGACCGTGCGCCTCGACTACAAACACTCGGACGGAAAAATCTATCAGCTCAATCTGATGGATACGCCCGGCCACGTGGACTTCGCCTACGAGGTTTCGCGCTCATTGGCGGCTTGCGAAGGCGCAATCCTGGTCGTGGACGCAAGCCAGGGCGTGGAGGCGCAGACGCTCGCCAACGTTTACCAGGCGCTCGACAACAACCTCGAGATCCTGCCGGTCCTGAACAAGGTCGATCTGCCTTCAGCGGACGAGGACCGCGTGAAGCAGCAGATCGAGGACGTCATCGGCATCGATGCTTCAGAAGCAATCGGCGTCTCGGCGAAGACCGGCCTCAACGTGGAAGCCGTGCTCGGTGCGATCGTGGAACGTCTTCCAGCGCCCAAGGGCGACCCGGACAAGCCGCTGAAGGCCATGCTCGTCGATAGCTGGTACGACGCGTATCTCGGCGTCGTGGTCCTGGTCCGCATCATCAACGGCACGCTGAAGCGCGGCCAGAAGGTGCAGATGATGGCGACGGGCGGCCATTATCAGGTGGAGCGCATCGGCATTTTCCGGCCCAAGCAGGAAATGCTCGCGGAGCTGGGACCGGGCGAGGTCGGCTTCTTCACGGCCGCGATCAAGGAAGTGGCGGATACGCGCGTCGGTGACACCGTCACCGACGAGAAGAACCCGACGCCGGAGCCGCTGCCGGGCTTCAAGCCGGCGCAGCCGGTGGTGTTCTGCGGTCTCTTTCCGGTCGATGCGGCGGACTTCGAGGATCTGCGCGACGCGATGGGACGGTTGCGCCTCAACGACGCGAGCTTCTCGTTCGAGACCGAAACTTCTGCAGCGCTGGGCTTCGGCTTCCGTTGCGGTTTCCTCGGGCTCCTGCATCTCGAAATCATTACCGAGCGCCTCGAACGCGAATTCAATCTCGATCTGATCACGACCGCGCCGTCCGTCATCTATCATCTGCATATGACCGACGGGTCGATGGTCGAGCTGCACAATCCGGCCGACATGCCGGATACGGTGCGTATCGATCATATCGAGGAGCCTTGGATCGAGGCGACGATTCTGGTGCCGGACGAATATCTGGGGGCTGTGTTGAAGCTCTGCCAAGACCGCCGGGGCCGCCAGAAGCAGCTCACCTACGTCGGCACGCGCGCCATGCTGATCTACGAACTGCCGCTCAACGAAGTGGTGTTCGATTTCTACGACCGGCTGAAGTCGGTTTCGCGCGGCTACGCGTCGTTCGACTATCATATCAAGGGCTACGAGGAGAACGAGCTCGTCAAGCTGTCGATCCTCGTCAACGACGAGCCGGTCGACGCGCTCTCGATGATCGTACACCGGACGCGAGCCGAGAGCCGGGGGCGCGCGATGTGCGAGAAGCTCAAGGAGCTGATCCGCCCGCACCTGTTCAAGATTCCGATCCAGGCGGCGATCGGCGGCAAGGTCATCGCGCGTGAGACCATCAGCGCGCTTCGCAAGGACGTGATCGCCAAGTGCTACGGCGGCGACATCACCCGCAAGCGCAAGCTGCTCGACAAGCAGAAGGCCGGCAAGAAGAAGATGCGCGAGTTCGGCAAGGTCGAGATCCCGCAGGAGGCCTTCATCGCCGCGCTCAAGATGGACGAGAACTAGAGCGAGGCGGACGACGCCTCGTTTCGCAGTTCGCGCAAACGGCACACCACTCTCGGCGCAGAGCTAGAGGCAAACGTTCGCAGGTCTCGTTGTTCTGCTGCTTTTTCTGATCGTCACACTCATCGTTCTACAAACACACATCAACGGAGGATTTCCCATGCCCACGCTTTCCGATCGTCGCCGCAAGCAAATTCAGGCTCGCCAGCGTAAGGCCAAGAACGCGCTGAAACGCGAGGCGAAGGCTGCAAAGCGCGAGCGCAACAAGGCGAAGTGAGCTGTTGCGGTTCGGCTCAAGCTAAAAGGCCCTCCGGAAGGAGGGCCTTTTTCGTATCGGGGAGCCCTAAGCGTCCTCACTCCGCGGCGGTGTCGAAGGCGTCGCTTTCCAGCATCGGCAGCGTGAGGGCGTCGATCTCGTCGAGGGCCTTGCCGGCAATGCCCTGCACGTCGCCGTACATGCCGACGGTTGCTTCGATCACGCCTTTGATCTGCGCCTCACGCTTTGCCCAAAGCCGCGTCATCGCCTTTCGTTCACGATCGAGATCGGCCTGCATGTCGGTAAACTTCTCGACAATCGCCTCGACGCGATGGCGGAAACGCGGTCCGGTGAGATAGTCGTAGACCATCTCCATTTTGGTCTCCTGGCCCACCCTGGCGTGACGGGCGGACGCGAGTTCCATCAGGGACTGGCGCAGGGCGATGGCAACCGGAATGGCGCAGCGCGATTCCACCACCCAAACGCCATCGATGAGATCGAAGCCCACGACATCCTTCGGAAGTGCATTCGAGACCAGGAGCGCCATATCGGCTTTTGCCGCGCGCTGATCCCCGCGTAGTTTCGCGAGCCAGCCGTCGCTCCAGTTCTTGGTGCGCTTCGATTCCCAGAGGATCGTGCCGCATGGCTGGTCGAGCGGTCCCATGACCCTTTGCAGCACGTCACCGCCGAACTCGCCTTTCGGCACCGGCTCGATCAGATCGCGCGGGAACTTGCCGCGCAACGTTTTCTCAAGCTCAAGCTCCAAGGCTTCGCCCTGAAGCTGCTGCGAGCCCTGCTCGGCCTTGCGCTTCAGATCCTCGATCTGGCGCTGCATGGAGGAGATCTGCTCTTCCTTCTCGAGCACTTTGAGCTTCAGGCCGTCCTCAGCCTCCTGCCGGGCTTTCTGGCGCACGTCGCCGAGCGATTCCTGCACGCGCTTCTCGATGGTGAGGTCCATTTCGCGCTTGGCGTCGTCAAGCTCGCGCTGCTTGCGGATCAGATCCGCCTGCGCCTTCTGCGCTTCAGCAAGTTTACCGTCGCGCTCGCGCAGCACATCCTGCAGATCCGCAAGCTGCTTGTTCTTCTGCTCGATATCGGACGCTGCCAGCAGTTTGGCCTTTTTGGTTTCTTCGGCGGAGATCCGCTCGCGCTCGGCGGCCACGCGGGCCGCGATTTCGTCGCCGAGCGATGCCTTTTCCTTATCGAGCGCCGCTTTCTGGCCGCGTATCTCGGCTTCGCGCTTGGCGACCTCGGCATCCTTCGCCGACAACGCCTGTTCGAACTTCTTGCGCGTCACCGCGATAAGCGGCGCGGCGAGCTGCTCCGTCAGGTGAATTTCGGTGCTGCAGTTCGGGCATTTGATTGTGGGTTCGGTCATGCCGTCCTTCCAAGCGCATTTCGATAAGACCGATCACGGTCTCGGATGCAGAAGCGCGAATCCATTACGTGCCCCCGAGCGTTCCCTGCGGCGCGCTTGGGGTGCAACCAGTGCTGTGATTTCGCGAGTTTATGTTCTCTAAATGTTCTCACTCTTTCCCCGCGCCGTCAACAGCAATCTCGCCATGGGGTGGGCGATGCAAGTTGAGGGCGGGGGAAAGCCGAGTTGCGCGAAGCGCGTTATTTTCCGTGCTTGGCGAGCCATTCCTTCATGAAAGCAATCTCTCCAGCCTGGGCTTTGATGACCGCCTCGGCGAGCTTTCGCACTTCCGGATCTTTTCCGTATTTCAGCGCGACCTCGGCCATGGCGACGGCGCCTTCATGGTGGGGGATCATGCCGCGCATGAAATCGACATCGGCATCTCCCGTGAGCGGGATCGACATGTCGGCGTGCATCTTGGCGTTTGCAGCCTCGTAGGCCTTCACGACGTCGCTTGCGGGCTGGGTGGCGGTTTGCGCAGGCGTCTCATGTCCATGGTGCGCGTGGGGATCGTCGGCGAGGGCCGACCAAGCGAGGGCGCCGGCGAGCGAAAGCGTTGCAAGCGAAAGAGCAGTCGAGCGCATCGTGGGGATCTCCTGGTGTGATGATGTCGGTGGCGACGAAGGCGATGAACGGTCTTCGGCTCAGCCGTTGACTACGTTCATCATTGCTTCGGGGTAGCGGGTGCCGGATGCAGCGCCGGCAGGGAACGCGGCCTCGATGGCCGCCAACTCGTTCGCCGAAAGCGCCAGGTTCACCGCATTGGCGTTCTGGTCGAGATAGGTCCGGCGCTTGGTGCCGAACAGCGGCACGATGTCGTCGCCTTGGGCGAGCAGCCAGGCGAGCGCGAGTTCGGACGGCGTGACGCCTTTGACGGCCGCCATCTCGCGCACCTTGTCGACGAGCAGCAGGTTCTTCGCGAAGTTCTCGCCCTGGAAGCGGGGGCTGGTGCGGCGGTAGTCGTTCGGTTCGAAATCGTTGGGGCTCTTGATCGCGCCAGTGAGAAAGCCGCGACCGAGCGGGCTGTAGGCGACGAATCCGATGCCCAGCTCGCGGCAGGTCTGCAAGACGCCGTCCTCAGGGTCGCGCGTCCAGAGGGAATATTCGGTTTGCACCGCGGTGATCGGATGGACCTTGTGGGCGCGGGTGATGGTCTCGGCAGAGGCTTCGCTCAAGCCGAGGTGGCGAACCTTGCCGGATTTCACCAGCTCCGCCATGGCTCCGACGGTTTCCTCGATCGGCGTCGTGGGATCGACGCGGTGTTGATAGTAGAGATCGATGTGATCGACGCCGAGGCGTTTGAGACTGCCATCGATGGATTGGCGCACGTATTCGGGGCGGCCGCTGATGCCGCGCGCGGCGGGATTGCTCGGATCGCGTACGATGCCGAACTTGGTTGCGAGAAACGCTTGGTCGCGCTTGCCCTTTAGCGCGCGACCGACCAGCTCTTCGTTGGTATGGGGGCCGTACATGTCAGCGGTGTCGAGGAACGTGATGCCGAGTTCGAGTGCGTGATGAATGGTGGCAATGGATTCGGCATCGTCGCGGCGCCCGTAGAAATCGGTCATGCCCATGCAGCCAAGAGCGAGGGCCGAGACTTCCGGGCCCGCGGGGCCAAGAGTGCGCGTTTTCATGGACTGCTCCGTATTTCGTGAAGAGGGGTGATCTGGGCGATATGGGTCTCTACAGGCCCGTAACCAAGGGCTTCTGTCCGGGTCTTGCCGTTTGGTCTCGGGATATGTGCAAAAACGTCCTGCGCAGTATTGCCGGACGTGACCTTGCGAAATTGTCGCACGCAGCTCCTCATTCGTCCTGCTGCGGAAGATGAGGGCCGAGGCCGTTTCATGGCTGGTCATTCCTCGTTTTCCAAGGCGCGAACGTCTGCAACGGGCGTCGCAACGATAACTTTGGGAGACGAAACGATGAGGAAAGTACTGATCGCCGCCGTTGCGGCCATGATCCCCGCTTCGGCCGCGCTCGCGGATTGGGCCGGCGACTTCAAGACGCTCGACACCGATGGCAACGGCCGGATCAGCCGCACGGAATATGAAGCGAACGTGTCGAAGCTGAAGCTCGATCCGGCGCCGACCTTTACGGCGATGGACGCTGACGTGAACAACGGCGTCGATGAGGACGAGTGGGCTACAGCGGAGAAAATGGCGAAGGCCTTCCCGGTGTCATGCAAGTCCTCCGGCGAATCCTGGTGCCCGAAGGGGTACTGAGCCTCGGGATACCTTAGATCCGGCTCGAGACCCGGGGGGAGACTTCCGGGTTTCGGGTGCCGCGGCCGGCAAGCGGGGCCGGCAGCGGCGCTCTTTTTGGATGTGATTGCCGCCAAGATCATTGCAATTCGATGCGGTTCAAGCGCAGCGCGTTGGCAACGACGCTGAACGACGACAAGGACATCGCGAGGGCCGCGATCATCGGCGAGAGCAGAAGGCCGAAGACCGGATAGAGGACGCCCGCCGCGATCGGTACGCCCGCCGCATTGTAGAAGAAGGCGAAGAACAGGTTCTGGCGGATGTTGGCCATGGTCGCGGCGGATAGCGCGCGGGCGCGGACGATGCCGGTCAGGTCTCCCCTGAGCAGAGTCACGCCGGCGCTTTCCATCGCGACGTCGGTGCCGGTGCCCATGGCGATGCCAACATCGGCCGCGGCAAGGGCTGGAGCATCGTTGGTGCCATCGCCGGCCATGGCGACGATGCGTCCTTCACGGCGAAAGCGTTCGACGATCTTACTCTTATCCTCGGGCAAGACCTCGGCTTCCACGTCGTCGATGGCGAGCTTGCGTGCGACGGCGAGCGCCGTCGTGCGTTGATCGCCGGTGAGCATGACCACACGAATGCCGGCTTTCTTGAGAGCCGCGATGGCGGATGGTGTGGTGGCCTTGATCGGATCCGCGATGGCAATGATGCCGGCGGCTTTGCCATCGATGGCGATGTAAATGGCGGTGGCGCCTTCACTGCGGAGTGCGTCGGCTGTCCGGTCGAGGCTTGCGGTCTCGATGCCAGTGTCGGCCATGATCTTGACGTTGCCGATCACGAGCTTGCGGCCTTCCACCGTTCCGACAACGCCCTTTCCGACCGGTTGATCGAAGTCTTGCGGCTCGGTGAGCGCGATGCCGCGCTCCTGGGCCGCCACGACGATGGCGGCGGCAAGGGGATGCTCGCTGCCGCGCTCGAGACTTGCAGCGGAGCGGAGAAGGTCTGCTTCTGCGATGCCTTCAACGGGGCGGATCTCGACGACACGCGGCTTGCCTTCGGTCAGCGTGCCGGTTTTGTCGACGAGCAGGGTGTCGATCTTCTCCATGCGCTCCAGGGCTTCGGCATTTTTGATCAGCACGCCGGACTTGGCGCCGCGGCCGACGCCGACCATGATCGACATCGGCGTCGCCAGGCCCAACGCGCAGGGGCACGCGATAATGAGCACGGAAACGGCTGCGATCAGGCCGTAGGTGAACCGTGGCTCCGGTCCCCAGATCGACCACGCGCCGAACGCAACGAGGGCGACCGCGATAACGGTGGGAACGAACCAGGCTGCGACCTGATCGACGAGGCGCTGGATTGGCGCGCGGCTGCGCTGGGCTTCAGCCACCATCTGCACGATGCGGGCGAGTACGGTGTCGCGTCCGATCTTGTCGGCGCGCATGAGAAAGCCGCCCGACTGGTTGGTCGTGCCGCCGATGACGTTGTCGCCAACGGTTTTGGTTGCGGGCATGGATTCGCCCGTCACCATGGATTCGTCGATTGCGCTGCGGCCTTCGAGGATCTCACCGTCGACGGGAACGTGCTCGCCGGGACGCACGCGCAGCCGATCTCCGACAGCAATATGGTCGAGATCAACGTCTTCGTCGGTGCCATCGGCGCGAACGCGGCGGGCGCGCTTCGGCGTGAGGTTCAAGAGCGCGCGGATGGCACTGCTGGTGTGTTCGCGGGCGCGCAGCTCCAAGACCTGGCCGACAAGCACCAGCACGGTGATGACGGCGGCGGCCTCGAAGTAGACCGCGACCGAACCGTCGTGACCGCGCATCGAGGCGGGGAACAGGCCAGGCCAGAGCGTGCCGACGACGCTGTAGATCCACGCGACGCCGGTGCCCATGGCGATCAGCGTGAACATGTTGAGGTTCATCGTCTTGATCGATGCCCAGCCGCGCTCGAAGAACGGCCAGCCGGCCCAGAGAACCACCGGAGTCGCGAGAAGCAACTGTATCCAGTTAGATGTCTGGCCGCCGAGCGAATGCTGAAGACCGGTGAGATGGCCACCCATTTCGAGGGCGAAAACGGGGAGCGTAAGGACGAGCGCGATCCAGAGGCGGCGCGTCATGTCCGCGAGTTCGGGATTGGGCGCTGCGTCGGCTGTCGCGACCTCGGGCTCGAGAGCCATGCCGCAGATCGGGCACGAACCTGGGCCTACTTGCCGGATCTCGGGATGCATCGGGCAGGTGTAAATCGTGCCGGGCGGAGACGCGTCAGGCTCTTTCGCGATTGGAGAGAGATACTGCTCGGGATTGGCGATGAATTTTTCGCGGCAGCGCGCGGCGCAGAAGTAATAGGTGTGTCCTGCGTGCGTGTGCTGGTGCTTGGCGGTCGCCGGATTGACGGTCATGCCGCAGACCGGATCTTTCACGCCGGTCGCGTTTTCACCCGACGAAGCACCTGCTCTATCGGAATGGTCATGCTGATGATGGCTGTGACCGCTCCCGTGCTGGCAGCAAGATCCATGCTTTGCGGGATCGCGCTGGTCGGCCATGGCGTGTGCTCCAATCGAACTCGAGGCTTGCGGGATACCCTATGGGGGTATTGTTTGACAGATATACCCCCGTGGGGTATTCGTCAAGGCATGACAAAAGCTTCGAAAGCCTCCCGCCTAAAGCGCCTCTCCCGCATCGAAGGTCAGGTGCGAGGTCTCGGCCGTATGGTCGAGGAGGATCGCTATTGCATCGAAATCGTAACGCAGATTGCGGCCGTGCGAGCCGCACTGAGGCGCGTGGAAGAAGATGTGCTGCGGGACCACATCTCCCATTGCGTCGCTCATGCGATGGCAAGTGGCGACGCGGCTGAGCAGACGAAGAAGATCGATGAATTGATGGACGTGTTGGCGCGCAGTGCGCGTTGATCTCGATCAGAAGGCGGGTTGATTGGCGGGAGGTGTGACATGGGCACGAAGCCGTTTTTGCTTGATCGTCGTCATGTGCTGGGCCTGATGGCCGCGGGGCCGATGGTGCTCGCAAGTCGCGCGCACGCAAACGCACTACCGGCGTTGGTCGTGCATCACGATCCGACCTGTGGCTGCTGTCACAAATGGGTCGACCATCTCAGAGCCAATGGATTTTCGGTGACCTTGACCGACGAGCCGAGCATGAAGGCGGTCAAAGCCCGGCTCGGGGTGCCGCCTGCGCTCGCGTCCTGCCATACCGGCGAGGTTGGCGGTTACGTCATCGAAGGCCACGTTCCTGCGGATGCGATCAAGCGGCTGCTCGCAGAGCGGCCGAGCGCGCGCGGGCTCGCGGTGCCGGGAATGCCGATCGGATCGCCGGGCATGGAGGTGGAAGGCAGCGCGCCGGAAACCTATGACGTCATGCTTTTCGGCGCGGACGAGCCCCAGGTGTTCGGCCGCTACCGCGAATCCAAGGCGGTTTGAGGTAGAGGGTCTGGTTTTACGCGGTCGCTTGGTAAAGCGCCCGAAACTCTTCCCGCCGTGGCGGAGCCGTGCTTCGCAGCAACGGGAAGAGTTCAGAACGATCGTGTGGCTTAGAATCGTTGCGACATGCCGACGAAGACATTGAGGTCGTCGGCGGCTTCGGTCACGCCGACGTTTGCGCCGGCATCCAGCTGCAGATTGTCGGTCACGGCGTAGGTGAAGCCGCCATCGAGCGTAACGACCGTTTCGGCGCTGCTCTCGGTGCTGCGTTCGACGAACGCCTCCACGTACATACCGAGACGCTGTGTCAGCTCAAAGCTAACAGTGGCGGAATTGACGAAGCTCGGCTCATAGCCGCTTCCGCTCTCGCTTCTCAGGATGTCGATCTCGGTCATAAGGCCGAGGCCAATGCCATTGCCGAGATCGATCGCGAGCGGCACGATCACGCCGCCTTCCACATCGTCATTCAGGCTTGTCATGTCGTTGGTCGGCAGTTTGACGAACGGCATGATGCCGAGCGCCGTGGTGCCGCCGTCGTTGCCCCAGACGTTGTGCTTCAGGCGGACGACGAGATCGCCGAAGCCCTTTTCCGTTTCGCTCGTGCCACCGCCTGACGTGCGGATATGGCTGAAAGCGCCATAGACGAATTGGATGTCGGTGCTGTTCGTCAGGCCGATCTTGAAGTTGAACGGTGCGATGTCGACGGTGCGGGTGGTTACGCCGTCGCGACTGTCGTGCGTGTAAGCGACGAGATCGGTTTCTAGCTGGAAGCGCCCGGCATCGACCGTGTAGGGGCTTTCGGTTCTGTCGGGACGGTCGGTCGACATGTCGCGAAGCTGGCTCGTGGGTGTGGGGTTTCGCAGCGAATATTGGCTCCTGTCGGCAGCGGTGGCCGCGCCGCATGCGATCAGTGTCAGCGTCGTGCTTCCGATGCGTCCTGCGACTGTTCCCAAACCCCGGCGTCCCATCTCATTCCCCTTGTTGCGAATTATTTGCAACAGTGAATTTGCATGGATGCCCGAAGGGCGCAAGTCTTATTCGGAATAATTCTCATTTGCATTTGTGGGTGTGGCAACGACGTTCGTCTTTGGATCGGCAGGAGGGGTTTGTGGCTCCCGCCCGAGCCCGTTCCAAGACTGGCGTAGTTCGTTTTCTGGTTTTAAATCATAGCTTAGCCGACGCTCGCGGCACTTCAGGACAGACGGGGTCGAAAATTTTTCGCTAAGCTGGGTGTAAAAATCCAGTTTTGAATCGTCTTATGGGTAGTGGGCGCAGAGGGCGCCGGTCGAGCGGGTCGGCTGAGGCCATGCTTGGATGGGGACAGAATGAATATTGCAGTAGATGCCGGTGGGCGGGCGAAGCGGCTCAAAGCCGCGACGAACACGACGCACGACCGGTTGGACAAGCGGATCATGGCGGCGGATCCATTCTCCGAACGTGCGCGTTACGGCCAGTTCGTGCTGGTGCAGCACGCGTTTCACCGGGAGATCGACGCGCTTTACGACAACGCGGTGCTGGATCGACTGTTGCCGGACCTCGCGGGACGCAGGCGGTTCCCGCAGATCACACAGGACCTTGTCGATCTCGGCATCGTCGCGCCGGGTTACGATTCCACGCCTCAGTTCGCAGCTGACGCTGCCGACATTCCGACGGCGCTCGGATGGCTGTATGTGGCCGAGGGGTCGAACCTCGGTGCTGCGTTTCTGCTCAAGGAAGCCTTGAAGCTCGGTCTTTCCGAAAGCCTTGGCGCTCGGCATCTCGCCGGTGCACCTGAGGGGCGCGGTTTGCATTGGCGCACGTTCACGGCCGCGCTTGATGCGGTCACGCTCTCCGAGGCGGAGGAGGCCCGTGTCATCGCGGGCGCGGAAGCTGCCTTCGCGCGCGTTCTCGGTCTAGTCGAGGCGCTGTTGCCAATCGCGGCCGAGCGGGGCGTCGCGGGGCACTGATCCCGTCGCGCTTTGCGCGATGACGAAGGACTACCGACTGCCGTCATTAGGCAGGCGGTGCGCTCTCCCTCTTCGGGGGCGACCAAACGCAAGCCAGTCAGGGCCGGGCAAAACGGCCGATAGCCAGCCAGCGTTCGTTTCGATCGATGCGGACGTTACAACGCAAAAGCGGAGCGTTCTCTGCTCCGAGCATTGCAAGGTTGGGCTAGGCATGACGCGGCTTCCTTATTTCTGTCTCGGCTGCCTCATGCTTGCGCTCGGTTTCATCGGGGCGTTGCTGCCGCTGATGCCGACGACGATCTTCCTGATCCTTGCCGCCTGGTTCTTTGCGCGCTCGTCTCCGCGTGCCGAACGCTGGCTGCTTTCGCACCGGCGGTTCGGGGCGACGTTGCGCGCCTGGCAGGAGAGCGGCGCGATGTCGCGCTCAGCCAAGCTGATGGCGTGCACGGGCATGACCACCGGCTTCGTGCTGTTCTGGATCGGCGCTCATCCCCAACCCTGGCTAGCCGCGGGTGTGGCCGCGATGCTTGTGGCTTCCGCCTTCTATGTGCTTTCGCGCCCGAGCCCTTCGCGCTCTTGAGGTCGATGCCCAAAAGGAACATTTCGGAATGCGATCGTCTCGACCTGTTTCGTTCTTGAAGAAGGACTGGGGCTCGCGTCTTTCGGTTGCCGCGCTGGCTGCTGCGCTTCCTTCCGAGGAGGGCGTCTGAGATTGACGACGCTTTATCTGGACGTTGAAAGCGAGACAATGCGCCGGCAGCTGCTGCGCTGGGGCGGCGCGGGTTTGTGCGTGGTGCTGGCGCACGCGACGGCAACGTTCGCCGTGCTCTATTGGCCGCAGCAGACAGTCGCCGCCGGTGAGCCCCCGGCCGCGGTCATGATCGAGCTGGCGCCGGTCCCTGCCGCGCCCGACGTTCCGGAGCAGCAGCTGGCGGTCGGTCCGCAATCCGTGATGTCGGACACGAGTATGCCCAGCGAACAAAAGGACGATCCGGTCGAGAAGGTCGAGCCCGAGCAGCCGGAGCCTGTGCCGTCAGAAGCCAAGGTCGAGCCGGTCGAAGAGCAAGTCAAAACGGAGATCGAGACGGCCGAGCTGCCGCAGATCGATTCCGCGGAAGCCGTGCTCGAGGCGTCCAAGCAGCCGGAGGCGCCGCCGGAAAAGGTCGAGGACGAAAAGCCCCCCGAGCCGCCCAAGAAAGTCGAACGGAAGCAACAGAAGCCGCAGGACAAGTCGCAGAAGGCCGCACAGGTGACGGCTGCGCCCAAGCCGATCAATGCGCAAACGGCCAAAACAAACGCGGCGCCTTCGTCAGGCGTTTCGTCGTCGATGTCGATTGCGACCTGGCGCGGCACGGTCATGGCGCACATCAATCGGCAAAAGCGTTCTCCCGGCGGGCCGAGGGGAACGGCTTCGGTGGGCTTCAAGATCGATCGCGGCGGTCGAGTGATATCTGCCTGGCTGATCCGCTCGTCGGGCAACGCGGGCCTCGACAAGGAGACCGTGGCCCTTGTCCGCCGGGCCAGTCCGGTGCCTCCACCACCTGCCAACGTCAAAGGCGGGTCGATCCTGCTTTCCGGGTCTTTGCGGGTGAGATGACCGGTAACGCGTCGTGGAAACCGACAGCGCTGATTCAGATATTGGCGTCAGGCCAGCCCGAACGCGCGAGCGTCGGTCGGGCCAGCGACACGACGGCAACGTCGGGCGTGCGGTTCGCGACCGATAATGCAACGCGCTTGTTCCAAAAGATGAATCTTGGTGGAGCCGAGGGGAATCGAACCCCTGACCTCTGCAGTGCGATTGCAGCGCTCTCCCATCTGAGCTACGGCCCCTAAGGGTATGGGATCGAGGCGATTAACCCTCGCGCTCGATGGCTGGTCCGATCGGGATGGCAGCCCGGGGTTCGCGCATTTACGGTCCGCTTTCCGGCGTTGTCAAGAAAACGCCCCGGTCTACCCGCCGCCGATGGGGTTGTGGCCGATCGACCGAGAGCGCCGTGGAAAGAACGGCCCTGACGGGATGCCGGAGCGCCACATCGGCTTGCCGGGTTCTCTCCCAGCGGCTACACGTCGAACTGGTATTTCCGCGGTTTTTAAGGATCTCCCGCCCCATGATCGAGCTGCTCGGCTTCATCAGCTATCTCATCACGCTCTATACCTACGTCATCATCGCCTCAGTTATCCTGAGCTGGCTGATGGCATTCGGAGTCGTCAATCCCTACAATCGGTTCGTAAGTTCCCTGGCACATGCCTTCCATGCCGTGACCGAACCGGTGCTACGCCCGATCCGTAATTCGCTGCCGGACCTCGGTGGTATCGATATCTCGCCGATCGTTCTGCTGCTTGGCCTGTTCTTCATCCAGAGCGTCGTGCTTCCGAACATCGCTAAAATCTTCTTGTGACGCATTACCCTGAGACCTTGGCGGCGGGACAGCACGCCCGATCCCCTGTCTCCTACAACGGGAGCGGGTGCGTCATCGTGCGCGTGCGTCTCACGCCAAAATCGTCCAAAGATACAATTGACGGCGTCGAAACAACGGCTGAGGGCCCCGCCCTCAAAGCCCGCGTTCGCGCGGTGCCGGCCGATGGCGAAGCAAATGCGGCGCTTATCCGGCTCCTGGCCGATTGGCTCGGAGTTGCGAAAAGCGGCTTGCGGCTCGTCCAAGGCGGGAAATCGCGTGTGAAGTCGATCGAAATCACAGGCAATTCAAAGGACATCGAGGCGCGCTTGGCCGAGCGTCTGGCTGCTCTCGTTTCACGGAACCAAGAAGCGTAAGGCAAAAAAGAGGAGAGGGAGCCTATGGCAGCCCAGATCATCGACGGCAAGGCCGTCGCTGCGGAAGTTCGCAAGCAGGTGGCAGAGGATGTGAAGGCGATCGTGGCCAGCCATGGCTCGGCGCCGGGCCTCGCGGTGGTGCTCGTCGGCGAAGATCCGGCCAGCAAGGTGTACGTCAAGAACAAGGCCGAGCAGACCGTCGAGTGCGGTATGCAGTCGTTCGAGTACAAGCTGCCGGCCGAGACCTCCGAGCATGAGATCCTGGCGCTGGTGCAGCGCCTTAATGCCAACCCGAACGTCAATGGCATTCTCGTGCAGCTGCCGCTGCCGAAGCACGTCAACGCCGAGAAAATTCTGAACACGATCGATCCCGACAAGGACGTCGACGGGTTCCATCCGACCAACGTTGGCCGTCTCTGGATCGGCGAGCGCACGCTGGTGCCGTGCACGCCGACGGGATCGGCGATCCTGGCCAAGAAGGCCGTGCCGAGCCTCGCGGGGCTCAACGCGGTGGTGATCGGCCGTTCGAACATCGTCGGCAAGCCGATGGCGGCGCTGCTGCTGCGCGAGAGCTGCACGGTCACGGTTGCGCACTCCAAGACCAAGGATCTGCCCGGTGTTTGCCGCACCGCAGACCTTCTCGTTGCGGCGGTCGGCATTCCGGAGCTGGTCAAGAAGGATTGGATCAAGCCGGGCGCGATCGTGATCGACGTCGGTATCAATCGCGTGCCGGGCGACAACGGCAAGACCAAGCTGGTCGGTGACGTGGCTTATGCCGAGTGTGCGGAAGTCGCTGGCGCGATCACGCCGGTGCCGGGTGGCGTCGGCCCCATGACGATTGCCTGCCTTCTGCAGAACACCGTGACGGCGTTCAAGATCCAGAAGGGTATCAAGGATTAATCGCCGGCATTCGGCATTACGCATTCGGAGAGGACGGCCGCGCAAGCGCCGTCCTCTTTTTTATCTGCCGCCGATTGGAAGTTACGCCACGCGTTCCTGTCTCAGCGTTTCGCCACGATAGGAGAGGGCTTCGGCGACGTGGATGCGGCCTACGGTATCGGCGCCGTCGAGATCGGCGAGCGTGCGAGCGACGCGCAGCGTGCGATGATAGCCGCGGGCCGAGAGCTTCAATGTCTCGGCAGCCTGGCGGATGAGCGCGACACCCGCGTCGTCGGGTTGCGCGACGGTTTCCAGCATATGTCCCGAACAGTCGGCGTTGGTGCGCAGCTTCGAAATTCCCTGATCGACGAAGCGCTGATGTTGGCGTTGCCGCGCGGCCGTCACGCGGGCGCGTACCTCGGCACTGCCTTCGTTCGGCGGCGGCAGAACGAGGTCGGCCGCCGAGACCGCCGGCACTTCGATCTGAATGTCGATGCGGTCGAGAAGGGGGCCTGAAATCCGCGCCTGGTAGTCGGCCGCGCAACGCGGGCCGCGCTTACAGGCCTGTCCTGGTCCGCCGCCGCAGCGACAGGGGTTCATGGCGGCGACGAGCTGCAGGCGCGACGGATACGCAATGCGGTGGTTGGCGCGGGCGATGATCAGCTCACCGGTTTCGAGGGGCTGGCGCAGCGCATCGAGCACGGCGGGCTGGAACTCGGGAAGCTCGTCGAGAAACAGCACGCCCAGATGCGCAAGGCTCGCTTCGCCGGGGCGCGGGCGCGTCCCTCCGCCAACGAGCGCGGCCATGCTCGCCGAATGGTGCGGCGAGCGAAACGGGCGCTCGGTGCAGAGCTTGCCGCCCATCAGCTCACCGGCCAAGCTGTGCACCATCGAGACATCGAGCATCTCGTCAGGTGTGAGCGGCGGCAGGATCGACGGAAGGCGGGCCGCCAGCATGGATTTGCCTGAGCCCGGCGGGCCGATCATCAAAAGATTGTGCCCTCCGGCTGCCGCCACCTCCAATGCGCGCTTGGCGTTTTCCTGCCCGCGGACATCCCGGAGGTCGGGAAGAGCGGTGCGGTCGCGATCCAGCGCAGGCTTCGGGCGTGCAAGCGTTTGCAGTCCCTTAAAGTGATTGACCAGCGACAGGAGATGCGGTGCGGCCAGGATGTCGGCGTCCTCGCCGGCCCAGGCGGCCTCGGGCCCGCATTCGGCGGGGCAGATCAGGCCTTTGTCCATGGCGTTGGCGCCGATGGCGGCGGGAAGCGCGCCGGGGATCGGGCGGATCGAACCGTCGAGAGCCAGCTCGCCGACGGCCGCGTAACGCTCGATGGCATCGGGTGCGATGGCTTCCATCGCGGTCATCAGCGCCAGTACGATGGCGAGATCGAAGTGGCTGCCTTCCTTCGGCAAATCGGCGGGAGCGAGGTTGACGGTGATGTGTTTGTAGGGGAGGCCGAGGCCGACGGCGTGCAACGCATTGCGGACGCGCTCACGGCTTTCGGCAACTGCCTTGTCGGGCAGGCCCACGATCATGAATGCCTGTGCGCCAGGCGTGATGCGGACTTGGACCTCGACCGCGCGCGCTTCGACGCCCACGAATGCAACTGTCGCGATGGTTCCGTACATCGGTGCGCACCCCGGTCCCGCTGTGATCCGTAGGGTGAACGTTCGTGGGACCGGCGTTCCGTCGCGCGAAGCTGAGCGCAAGGTGGCCCACATTGCGCGGTGGCGGGTCCGCGCGCGATCCCGAGGGACATGCTTGGAGTTTTGGAAGCTACGATCCCTGGGCTGTGGCCGCGGCCTCCTCGACGTTCGCGGCATAGCGGACCAGCGGCGGGCGGAGCCCGGCCAGCAGCAGCGTTCTACGGATGCGGCTTGAAGCGGCAGTGAAATAGACGACTGTCCCGGCGCGTTGGAGCGCGACTACAAATCCCTTGAGGGCGTTTGCGGCCGTGCTGTCGACGAGGGGCACATTCTCGAAGTCGAGGATGAAGGTCTTTGGTCGTTCGCCGATGCGGTCGAGGGCGCTGCGAACAGCGGCCGTCGACGCAAAGAACATCGCGCCAGACAGTCTGTAGACTGCTACGTCGGAGGCAAACTCGGCCGGGTCGTAGCGGGTGCGTTCGCTGCCGTGAGCGTCGGCCTTGTCTTCCGGTATCAGCGGGGCACCTGCTTCGACGCCTGCGACTTCCGCCATGCGATGCAGAAACAGAAACGCGCCGAGTGTGACGCCGACGGCAATGGCAATCGTCAGATCCTCGAAGATCGTCAAAAGAAATGTCGCCATGAGAACGGTCGCGTCGCCCCAGGAGGCGCGCAACAATCCGGTGAACTCTTCTTTCTCCGCCATGTTCCAGGCCACAACCGCCAAGACGCCGCCGAGGCTCGCAAGGGGGATGTAAGCCGCCAGCGGTGCCGCGATCAGCAGGAACAACAGCAGATACACGGAGTGCAGTATGCCGGAGACGGGCGTGCGCGCACCGGCTCGCACGTTGGTTGCCGTGCGGGCGATGGTCCCTGTCGCGCACATGCCCCCGAAGGTGACGGAGGTGATGTTGGCAACTCCCTGGGCGACGAGCTCGCAGTTGGAGCGATGCTTGCGCCCGCTCATGCCGTCGGCCACCACGGCCGAGAGCAGGCTTTCGATGGCACCGAGCAATGCGATGGCGACCGCGTCCGGAAAGACGGCGCGGATTTTGGCGAGATCGAACGGTGGAAGCGAAGGCGAGGGCAGCGTGCGCGGTATGTCCCCGAAGCGTGACCCGATGGTCGCAATATCGAGCCCCAGGAAAGCTGCGACGCAGGTGGTGCCGGCGACGGCGATCAAAAGGCCTGGCCATTTCGGGCGAAAGCGGCGCAGTCCGACGATGGCTCCCACTGCGAGACAGGAGATGGCGACGGCCGCCGGGTTGATCGAGCCTAAAGCGGACCAGATGGCGGCGACTTTCGGCGCGAGGGCTGCGGGTTCTTTGGCGATGTCGAGCCCTAGGAGCTCGCGGATCTGGCTTGTGAAGATGATGACGGCAATCCCGGCGGTGAAGCCGACAGTGACCGGAAGCGGGATATACTTGATGTAGGTTCCGAGCCGCAGATAACCGGCTGCGATCATCATGAGGCCGGCCATGGAGGTCGCGAGGACGAGGCCGTCGTAGCCATGACGCTCCACGATGGTCGCGACCAGGACGATGAATGCACCCGCCGGGCCGCCGATCTGGAAACGGCTTCCGCCCAACGCCGAAATCAGGAAGCCGCCGACAATGGCGGTGAACAGGCCTTTCTCGGGCGAGAGGCCGGAGCCGATCGCGATCGCCATCGAGAGGGGAAGCGCTACGATCGCCACCGTAAGGCCAGCCATTGCGTCGGCGGCGAAGGCCTTGGTGTCATAACCTTCCCGCAGAAGCGTGACGAGCTTTGGGGTGAACAGCTCCCAGAACGTAGGCTGAGAAGATTTAAGCGGGGTGGGCGCGGGTGCGTCCATCGATCCGTCTCCTTTTGAAAAGGAGCGGCGGGATCGTCGGCTTTCGATGGGTCGATGATCGACGCTTCGAGGCATGAAGCCCGAAACGATCAGGGCCGGATCGTCGGCGGTCGCCGTCGCAGAAAAAACTAGGTCGAAGAGCAGTTACACCATAAAGCCCGCGGGTTGCCGCGAGCGAGACCGCGTATTGTCGTCTGGTTCCGACGCACTTACTTTTACGCCAATGTTATATCCGGCGTCGTTCTCAATTGTCGCATCTCGGAAAAATCATGAGCCAGAAAAAGTTTGTCATCGGATGTTGCGTCGCCGGGATGCTCGCGGCGTTCGGTGCGCGAGCTGGGGGTGACGCGGGGCTTGTCGGTGCGATGTGGCTTGCGGAGGATATCGGCGGCGCAGGTGTCGTTGACAACGTGCAGTCCAAGATCGCGATCGATGGCGCCGGAAAAGTGAGCGGATCGGGTGGATGCAACCGCTTGGTCGGATCGGTGCAAGTGGACGGCGACCGTATCACCTTCGCGCCACCCGCGACGACGCGGATGATGTGCCCGCCCGCGGTGATGGATCAGGAAGGGAAGTTTATCGACACGCTTTTGAGGGCACGTGCCTATAAGCTCGATGAGCCGTTTCTGAGGCTTCTCGGCGAGGACGGCGCGGAACTCGTTCGTCTTATCAGGTCAGAGCCGTGAGCGGGGTGTGGGGACAGCAGACGTGGCTTTGACGATACGCGCTATCCGGCCAGACGATGACGACGACCTATGGGGTCTTCTCGAACCCGTTATCCGAGCGGGCGAAACCTACGCGCTGGCGCGGACGCTCACGCGGGACCAAGCTCTCCGCTATTGGACAGGGGCGGACCGGGAGACGTTCGTCGCTGAGGCGGGCGGGCGCGTGGTCGGCACCTACTATCTCAAGGCAAACCAAGCGGGCGGCGGATCGCATGTTGCCAACTGCGGCTATGTTTCTGCGCAAGATCAGACCGGAAAAGGCATTGCGCGCGCGATGTGCACGCACTCTCTCGCGGCGGCGCGCGAGAGAGGTTTTCGCGCCATGCAATTCAATCTGGTCGTCAGTACGAATACGCGCGCGGTCGCGCTTTGGAAAAGCTTCGGTTTCGAGGTTGTCGGCCAGCTTCCGCGCGCGTTTCAACATCCGGTTCACGGCGAGGTCGATGCCTTCGTCATGTATCGTCTGCTGTAACGACGCTCTAGTTCGACTGATCAGATCTTTGCGAAGTGACCTGCAGGGCGGCACGACCACTTCTTGACGTACCAGTTCGGGTGCTCGCCGGTCCATTTCGCGACCTCAGGGATCGCGCGCATCATGCATTGCTGCGGGGTTACGCTCTCGCTCGCGTAGGTGAGGCCGACATCCTTGCACTTTGCGGGGTCGGCGGAGAGGCACACGATTAAAGCAAGCTCGATCATCTTGTGGACCCTTTTTTATTGGCGTTGAGCCGTTCCTCAAGGCCGGGTGTTTCGGGTCCCCATTGTCGTTTTTTGTTATTGGGAATGCGGGCATTGCCGCCTTCCGAACCATTGATAGAAAGCTAAGTTTCGATTTGTCCGGTGCCTACCAACAAAACCAGATTTGCATTTTCATTTCGGATTTCCATGGCAGGTAATGTCGCAGGCCGGGTTGGCGCGTGTTGTGTTTCCGTTGATTTTATGGGCTTGGCAAAGCCTGGGGGATTAGTTGTCGCGGGTTTCAGTGCGTGACGTTGCGTCAACGCGCCTCGCCCTCGCGGATGCCGAACATCATTCAAATCTGAAGGCGGGAGAAAGCGCGAAAGGAGCTGGTGCAAACCGCTAAGTGAGAAAGCGGACGAGCAGCGCAAATCCGATCGTCGTAATCAACGTCAAGTCCAAGGGACCGAAACGATGGTCCACCCAGGCTGGAACATCCTGATAGCGGGGCATAAGGCGCGCGAGCCAAAGGGCTCCCAGGAAGATCCATCCGAGAAGGAAAGCGATCAACGCGAAGACGAGGATGTTGTGTCGGGATCCGGCAGGCACGTGTTCCGGCACGAGCGCGAGCAGGATAGCGATGCCGACGGCGGAGTAGACCATGAAGCCCGAGAATACCTTCGCCGACTTGAGGAAGCCGGCGCGATCGGTTCGCCATTGGCGGCGAAGAGCCGGGATCGCTGCGGCAAAGACCGCTAGGACGAGGACGACTTTAGAAAGGCTGGAGAGATCCAAAACGCCACCTCTGTCGCGCTGTCGACGCGAATTTTTTCGCGTGCGTTCGGAGCTTACACCTCCGGATCATACTTCAGCGTTCGCATAGGGAACGCCCGCGACGGGTCTGATAGAGCGTACACTGTCGTTATTTTGCAACAGGGTGAGCACAAGGGAAGGGTAATTACGTAGGTAGGGAACTCCTCCCATTTTCAAAGCCAGACTACCCGTCCACTGTTCCGGGGTGAAACGTTATTGCGTTTTGTGTTCTGCGCCTCAGCGGCACCCAAAATCGACAAATAACGCGTGAGATCGGGTGAGGTCGGTGCGGCAGGCAGGATGGTTTTCCGCTGTCGGCGTCCAAATGCCCGGCGGGAGGAGCAGATGTATTGCGTTCGACCGGGCTCATTGTGCCCGCAGCCTTATCGGCATTTCAGCCAGAAATTCCGTCCGCCTTGGGATTAGCCCGTCGCGCGTCATAGGACGCTGACGCGCTCGCGCGCGTTGAACTCAAGACCATCAAGAACAACGCACCAACATCGCTCGATGGGGGACGGGATGACTCGTTCTGCGTTCTGCGCGGCTGACTTTCGTCGCGACGGCCAGGTCTCGCGGCAACGTCACCAAGATCCACGGTCACAGAATTCGATCGCGCGGAGCGGGCCTCGAAGCCCGACTGCGTGAACGGGTGGGTAATGCATAACAAAGGGAGGAACTGGAATGTTGAAGAAGACGATCTGTTTGGCATGGGGATGTGTGCCGCTTATTCTCGGTGCCGCGTCGCCAGCTGAAGCAGGAGATGGGGCCCGTTTCTCCGGCTTTTATGCCGGCGGACATGCCGCCTATGCTTACGGTGCGCCGGGTATCCAGATTTCTGGGTCAGAGGATGGGGCTGCGGAAATCGAAAAGGTGTTCGATATCACACCCGATCAGCGCAACAACGCGGGCGATCCGTGCACGAGTGCGTCTTGTCGCTATGCGCGAGACGGCGTATTCGGCGGAAAAATTGGCTCGGATGCCGACGGTTTCACGGGCGGTGCCCACATCGGCTACAACACTCAGTTCCAGAATGTCATGCTGGGCATTGAGGGCAGCTACGACTTTGGCGAGCTCACCGGCAGCGGCAAGGGAGAGATCGAGGCCAAAAGCGGCAGTCTTTATACCGGTCAAACGCTGGACGATACGCCAACCTATCTGAGCGCGCGATCCAGCCTGGAAAATCTAGCGAGCTTGCGTGGCCGCATCGGCTTCACGTCCGGATCGTTGATGATTTATGGCACGGGTGGTGTCGCGTGGGTGGACTTCGAAGGTAGCGTGACGTCGCCGGAGGGCTTTGCGCATCCTGTGAACACAGCGGTGACGAACGAAAGCGCGACGCTGAAATTCGGCGAGAGCATGGTCGGCTGGGTGGCCGGCGGCGGCATCGAGTACATGATCAGCGAAGCGATCTCAATCCGGCTGGAGGCGATGCACTACGATTTCGGCGACGTTAAATTCGACGCCGAGGACGAGGGGAACATCGAGCAGATGGTCGGCAAGCAAACCGTTACCGTCAACCAGGCGCGGGTCGGTATCTCGTATCATCTGAACTGAAACGCGGCTTTTTTTCTCCCGCGATGGGGCCGTCCGCGAAAGCGGGCGGCTTCGTTGTTTGCGCGCCGTCTCGTGTCAAAGTTTGCGTCAGGCGCTCGCCGTGGCGCGCGCAAAATGCGGGCGCAGGGCGGAAATCAGGAACGCAATGCCGGTTGCTGTGAAGGTGGCGGTGATCACAAGCGCAACCTCATCCGTCATGCTTCCCGACCATTTGGAGGCGTGCAGGCCAACCGCGGCGAGGATGGCCGCGCCGGTCAACAAGCGCATGATGCGGCTGGCGATGCGAGCTTCGGATGCGAAGAGCGCGCCCGCGATGCAGGCCACGAGTGTCACGATGTAAGTGGGGATGGCGAAGGCTTCGCCAGCCGCGAAGACAGCGAGCGCCGTTGTCGCGAATGCGAACGGCTGGCTCCACGTCACCCCGCTCCAGACCTTTTCCCAATGCGGCGCAGGACGTCCGGCGTCGCGGCGACGCGAGAGCCAGATCGTGATACCGGTGTGGGTGACGATGGTGAGGGCGAGGCCGAGTATTCCGTAGACGACCTTCACCAGGAAGCCGCCAAACCAACCGAAGTGCAAGGGCTGGAGGGCGCCGAGGATCTGTTGGCCTATCGTTCCGGTTTCGAGGCCGCCGTCTCCGAGCGGCTTGGCGTTGCCGTCGAAATAGTAGCTGTTCGACATCGCGAGGTGGCCTGGTGTTCTCATGCCGAGGTGGATGATCTGGCCGGCGTGGGCGACGTGGCTCAGGTTGGCAGACACAAACTCGGCGTTTGGTGTCTTGGCTTGGACTTGGCGGATCATCGCGGCGATATCCGGAAGGGGCGCAGCCGTTTCATCCTCGGAGGCGTGCGGCCCCAGGATGGTGGCGAAAGCTTTTTCGGAATCGCCATCATAGGCAGCGAGTGCCAGCACGCCGACGATCAGAGTCGAAAGCCCGAGCAGCGCGCCTGTCGTCGAGACAACGACGTGAAACGGCAGTCCCCAGACGCCGAGACGATTGTGCAGGTCAGCTTCCTGCAGTCGGCGCGAGCCGCCCCACCTCAGATAGAAGGCATCCTTGAACAGGCGCGGGTGGGACAAGAGGCCGGAAACGAGAGAGGAAAGCAGCGCGACGCCTGTCAGCCCCACAAGAAACATGCCCCAGGTGCGCGGCAAATGAAGGTGCATGTGGAGATCGCCAAGGAACTCCGACCACGGCGCCTTGTTCTCGGCGACAAGGGTGCCGGTCTGATCGGCGATCCAATTTCCTTCTCCACCGGTCTCGTGATCGTGAAAGCTCACGAGAAAGCGTTTCTGGATCGGGCCTGGGCCCATCAGGAACATGTCGTGGACGGCGTTGGCGGCGAGCGCTTTCTGATAAGCCCCTTCAAGAGCCGTCGCCACGGCTTCGGGTGAAAGTGGTTGTTCAACGATGGGTGCGTTGGGTTGCTCCCAACGCTGCAGCTCATGGAGGAAGACCACGACGGTGCCGGACAGGCAGACGATGTAGATGAGGGCGGCGAAGGCGATGCCGAGCGCGGAGTGGCCAGCCAGCATCGCCCGCACGAACTGCGGCGGCAGGAAGGGCTTCTTGCGTGCCTTCTGTAGTGTCGTGTCCTGCATATCAGAGCACCTTTGGCAGGAAGGCGATCCCGTATCCGAGTGCGGAGACGGATAGCAGAATGATCGTCGCGCGAACAAGGCGCGGATCGCACAGCGTCCAGGCCATGCCGCCGCCCCAAAGTATGGGGACGAGCAGGCCGCCGATCACGGCGCGATCTGCCGGTGGTAAGGGAAGATAGATCGCGAGCGCCACGCCTACGCCGATGGCGGCTATCCCGGACAGGACGATCGCGAGCAGGCTCTTGGCGATGCCGCGGCGCCAGTTGGTTGGGCGATCCTCGGGATCGAATGCGCTTTCGCGCGGGCCGCGCTGCTTGCTGACGCGGCGCTCATAGGTCAGGCCGATCAGCGCGTAGGCGGCAGTCGACATCGCGCCGAGGGCGTAGGTCGTGCCCATCTCGGCGCCCCATGCACGCGCGAAGACATAGAAGCCGGAGAGGACGGCCAGCCAGCCGCCGATGAGCAAGGCAAGGCCACCGGAGCGCTTTTGCAGCCAGCGTCGGCGCAACAGCACGACGCCGGCGGTCAGAAGAAAACCGCCGGCGAGCGTGAGTGGCAGGGTTTGGTCGAGCGTATCAAGGCTCAATGCGGGGATGACCTTTCGTCAGAATTTATAGGTAAAGCCGGTGACGATGGTGCGGGCCTGGCCGATAAAGCAATCGCCGCGATAGGCCGAACAGGAGGTGACGACGTATTCATCCTCTAGGTTCTGGGCGGTGAGCTGCCAACGCCAGTCCGGCGTTTCATAGGCGACCATGGCGTCGAAGAGCGTGAAAGAGGGCGTTTCGATGGACAGCTCCTGACCCGTGGCTACGTCTCGGCCCCAACTTTCCGCGCCGCCGACATAGCGCACGCCGCCACCGATTGAGAACCCTTTAAGCGGGCCGTCCAGCACGCTGTAGATGGCCCACAGAGATGCGAGGTGCTGCGGGATGCCGTCGACGCGCTTGCCCTCCATGAACTCCGAGATGCCACTCGCGGCGGGGAAGAGCTCTGGATACTTCTCGTATATTGCGTCCGTGTATGAGTACGAGCCGATTACTTTCAGTTCAGGCGTTACTTTGCCCATAGCTTCGATCTCAAAGCCGCGCACCCTCACGTCCGCACCTTGCACAGCGGCAAATAGGATGTCGGGCTGCACGAGTTGGTTCTTGTCTGTGAGTTCGTAAGCTGCCGCGTTGATCATGAACGGCGCTCCGGTCGGCTGGTATTTGAAGCCGATTTCAACTTGCTCGCCTTCGATGGGTCCGGCAGGACGCCACGTGGAGACCGGCGACAGGATGTTGCTGCCGACAGGTTGACCAGGAAGCGGCGTAAACGAGGTCGAATAGGAAACGTAGGGCGTCAGTCCGAAGTTGAAATTGTACATAAGGGCGGCACGACCCGTGGTCGCTTTTTCGTCTTCGTCCGGTGAGCCGACCTGTTCTGCTTTAAGCCAATCTTGGCGAAGGCCGAGTACGGCAGTCCAAGGACCCATCTTCATCTGGTCTTGAATATAGAGTCCGGTTTGAGTCTGAGTTTCCTGCGGACGGGTCGTAAGCGGAGGATTGTTCGCCGATATAAAAAGGTCCGAGAACGACAGTAGGTAATTCGATTGGCCGTAGGTGGGATTGTAGATGTTGAAGCCGGGCTGCAATGCGCCACCAAATCCCAATGCTCCGGAGAGCGCCGACATGTAAGCCTGTCCCAACGGAGTGAGGCCGTTGGCCGTCAGAAGATTGTCGACCAGCGTGCCGCCGTTCTTCTGATCGGTGACAAAACTCATATAGTCCGCGCCACCGGTGATGGTGTGGCTTACCCATCCAGTGGTGAGCTTCGCCGTGAGGTTGGTGTCGGTATTGAAGACGTCCGTTTCCTGGAGCGTAATGGTTCGCGCTCTCGCAACTTGCGAATGAGTGGGATCGAGAAATGGCGCGTACGCTCCGTTCAGCAGTGCGGTGTTGTCGGGAAGAGCCGGATTGATGAACGCCTGGACCACGCTAACAAGTGTGCCGTTTATGATGTTGAGCCGTGACGGCGTTAGGATCGCCGCGTAAGTGGAATCATATTCGTTTTCCGTGTGCGCATAGCGAGAGATGTGGTGCAGCTTCAGGCTATCGCTGAACTTGTGATCGATGATGCCGGATACTGACTGTGATTCCGTGTCGTAGTGGTCGCCGGGCTCGCCGACAAAGGTGCTGCGATTGACGCGTTCTTCGGTGACGGTGTTCGGGAACAAGACACCTTCCGCAGGCAGGAACTGCTGGGTCGAGCCGCTCTTGTCGTCGCGGAAGTTGCCGAGCACGGTGATGCTCGTATTGTTGGTTGGCCGATAAGTCAGAGACGGAGCGAGCATCAGGCGGTCGTTGTCGACGTAGTCCACCTGAGTTTCGGCCTCGCGTCCGAGGCCTACGATGCGATACAGCCACTTGCCGTCGTCGGTGAGCTTTCCGGTGCTGTCAAACTTCACTTGCTTGAAGTCGAACGAACCGTATTCGACGCCAATTTCGGTGTAGGGAAGCTCGCTCGGTAGCTTGGACGCGGCATTGATGATGCCGCCGGTGGGAGTCTGTCCGTAAAGCATGGAGGCCGGGCCGCGTAGGACTTCGATGCGTTCAAGCGAGTAAGGCTCGATGGGTGTCGTTGTCTGGCTATAGCCGTAGGTCGTACGCAGGCCATCCACAAAGTAGGTGCCTGCAATACCGCGAATGATCGAGGAATCACCACGGCTGTCAAAACCGTACGGATCGGAGAAGACGCCGGGTACATAGCGCGTTGCTTCTTGCAGACTCCGTGCGCCCTGGTCGCGCATCTGCTCCTGGCCGACGACTGAGATCGATTGCGGAGTTTCCTTCAGCGGCGTGTCGGTCTTGGTGCCGGCTGTGGAGCTGGTTGCGACGTAATCCTTCACCGGGGACGTACCATTGGTGACGCCCGAGGGGCGGCCACCGGCAGGGGCGGCGATCTCGGAAGGCTGCGCCTGGGATGCGGCCTTGGGCGCGGCTTTTGCCTGTGCTTTTTTGGCGGGGGCCTTTTTCTGGGCGGCCTTGGTCGTCACTTCGAGTGGCGGCAGTTCGGCGGGAGCCGCGGCGGGTTCGACGGCTTGCTGAGCGTTGACCGCGAGCGGCGCCGTGCAAAATGCCAATGTGCATACTGCGATGCGCGCGGTCGTGCGCGTGCGCGGATTGCGCGAGTTGAACTTCATCCCTAGCCCCCAAAGCCGTCGACACAAGCAAAGTCAGGTGGGTTTGGCTGGCGTCGATCCGAGCTATGCAAAGGATCGGGGAGGGCTGGCTAATACGCGAACTGACTGCAAGTGGGGACGATATACCGGCAGGCTAATTTGTCTACCGTTGCAATCAACTTTAATGACGTGGCGTTGCAGCGATGCATCGCGGGCGCGGCAACTGGCGGAGTAAAAAGGTTTGATGGCTGATCGTGTTGCGGTCAGCGAGCTGCCACCTTGGTTTCGACGACATCCCAGATCAAAGCCGCGATGTCGGCGCCGCCGAAAGCTTTCACTTGGCGAATGCCGGTCGGTGAGGTGACGTTGATCTCGGTGAGGAAGCCGCCGATCACGTCGATGCCGGTGAAGATCAGTCCGCGGCGCTTCAGCTCGGGTCCGAGGCGCGCGCAGATTTCACGCTCGCGATCGGTCAATTCGGTTTTGGCTGCGGTGCCGCCGACGTGCAGGTTCGAGCGGGTTTCGCCTTCGGCGGGTACGCGATTGACGGCGCCAGCGACCTCGCCGTCGACCAGAATGATGCGCTTGTCGCCGGCACGCACCTCGGGCCTGTATTCCTGAACCATGAACGGTTCACGGAACACGGTCTGAAACAGTTCGACGAGCGATCCGAGGTTGGTGTCCTCGGGGCGAAGGCGGAAGACGCTGGCGCCGCCGTTGCCGTAAAGCGGCTTCAGGATGATGTCCTTGTGGGCGCGACGAAACGCGAGCACGTCTTCCAGCGATCGGGTGACCAGCGTCGCCGGCATCAGGTCGAGAAAGTCGAGGACGAAGATTTTCTCGGGTGCATTGCGGACGTGTGCAGGGTCGTTGACCACCAGCGTCTTCGGGTGAATGCGTTCGAGCAAGTGAGTGGTCGTGATGTAGGCCATATCGAAGGGCGGGTCCTGGCGAAGCAGAACCACATCCCACTCGGCAAGATTTTCACGCCGCTGCTCGCCGCTGAGCTTGAAGTGGGCGCCGATATTGTCGGCGACGTTCAAGGTGTGTCCGCGTGCGAGCAGACGGTCGCCTTCGAGCGCGAGATTGGGTGGGGTGTAGTAGAAAATCTCGTGCCCGCGCCGCTCGGCCTCAAGCAAAATCGCGAACGTGCTGTCGCCGCGGATGTCGATCCGCTCGATGGGGTCCATCTGGCAGGCAACGCGGAGTGTCATGCTGGTGCTCTCGTCAGTGTCTCAAAACCAAGTGCAGGATTAGCACGGGATGCGCGCGCACGCGCAAGTCCGTGGACCTCGTTCCGGACGCCTGAGATCGGATCGCCGGATCGCCGCTTCTACCAACGGGGGCCGATGTAGGGCGGATCATAGCGCGCATCGGCGCAGCGTTCGCCGTTCCAGTAGCGGTACTTGCCGCAGCTCGATGGTGCCGGCGGGAGAGCTAGCCAGCCGTAGACCGGCGGCTCGTAGACGGCAGGGGGCGGTGGCGGGACGGCGCGATAGATGCGCGCTGGTGGTGGAGGCGGAGGGGGCAGGTAGTATTCGGGCGGATAATAAAAGTCGTCGTCCTCGGCGTCTCGGTACCACCGCTCTCCGACCTCAATCCGGGCCGGATCTCCTCGAGAGAGGCTCGCTCCTGCGGGCAACGGACCTGCGGCCGCGTCGCCAGTGGTCCAGACGAAACTGAGGGCGAGAAGGCCGTACAATGGGGCGTGGACGAGCGTACGCATAACGAACTCCATGACTCCCGGCCCTGGAGAGTTTAGCGAATTCGCTCTGGAGAGTCCTTGCCCGCGCAACCCGGGCGGACGGTCAAGTGGCGTTAATCTTGACGACCGGTGACACGCGCCCCAATCCCGGAAAGGGCGCGTGTGTACCGTGCTGGCTCAGGCCTTTTCGTCGCCGCTGATGACGCGTCCCATCCATTCATCGATCGAGATGTGTCCGGCCTTCTCGACGGCGGCGGTCTCGTGTGGACGCAGGATATCCTGCAGGCCGTCGATGCGCTTCCATTCGCAAAGCGGTGTGTCGAGGCCGGCGCGGGGCACATAGCGCGACGCGGATTCCTTCTTGTAGCGGTGGACGTAGCGCGGGCAGTTCTGCCAGATTTCCGAAACGGTCACCTTGACGACAAGCTCTGCTTCTTTGAAGAGGCCCAGAAGTGGACCTTCCTTCACCAGCTCTGCGCGGCCTTGAAGGCGCAGACGGTGCGGCTTCTCGAAATCGATGAAGAGGCAGCCGATCTCAGGGTGGGCGGTGATGTTGCCCGTGGAGTAGTACATTCCGTTGCCGTCGTAGCTCGGGAAGGCGAGAGTTTGGGCGTCGAGCACCCGGACGAAGCCGGGATCGCCGCCTTTGTACGATACGGTGGGGCGTCCGTTGTGATCGACGGATGAGAGAAAGAACATGTCGCGGCTTTCGATGAAGGCGCGCGCCATGTCGTCGATTTCGGTCTTGGCTGCGATCGCCTCGATGCGATCGGCCATCGGCCGGCTTTCGAAGTGATCCTGAAGCTCGCGATGCTGCGGCCCATACAACCTGCTCATTGTTCTCTCCCTGGACTTTCTTCTTGTCCGTGCTTTCTGCCTCGGGCAGCGCCCTGCGACGCTTAGACATTTTTAGTGTTCGTTAATGAGATGTTAACCGCTTGGCATCGATTTACCAGCGTCACCCGCGGGACAGCGCCCGGCGGGATTCCCCGATAGTTTCTGCGTCATGTAAGGCCAATGGAGATTACCATGACGCCCAACTCATCGATCGCCACAGCCCGAATTTTCTCACCGCTTCGCATCGCGCTCGCCGCATTCGCGCTGACCGGCGCGCTGACCACCGAGGCCGGTGCCGTTAGCCTCACCGTCAAGCTCGCTTGTGCCAACGACTATTACGCCTATTGCAGCCAACATTCGCCCGGTAGCCCAGGCGTTCGCCAGTGCATGCGCGCCCACGGCTCGCAGTTGTCGCAGCGCTGTGTGAGCGCGCTCATTTCAGCGGGTGAGGTTTCGAAGACCGAGGTCGAACGGCGCAAGGCAGTTGCGTCGGCGCGGCGTTCCAAGACGGCTTCCGCGGACTGATCGTTTTTTCTTGGCAGCGAGGACACGAATAAGGGCGCGAACCCGAGGTCTCGCGCCCTTTCCATTTTGCTGAAAGCAAGCTGCTGCGGCTTACTTCTTGTCATCGTCCTTATCGGGCGTGCCGTACTTCGCCTTGATACTGTCGATGCCGGCCTTGAAGACGCCGTCCATAGTGCTACGCGCTTCCTTGGCTTCCTTGCCGTCGGCGGGATCGTAGGTTGCGCTCCAGCTCACGTTGATCTCATCGAGATCGTCGTCATCCGGGGTCACCGAGAACTGTGCTTCGTAGTTTTTGACCGGCAGCGGGCTTTCGAGGATCTCGTAGCGATAGCTCGTGGCCCCGGTGTCAACGAGCCTTTCCTTGATCTTGCCGCCGTCCTTCAGGGTGAGCGTGCGGAAGGTGTCGTTGCCGTCCTTGCTTTCCTCGCAAGATGCGATGGCCGGGTGCCACTCCTGGATCGCGCACCAGCCGCCAATCTTGGCCCACAGTGCCTGGCGCTCCTGCTCAGTCTTGCTCTCGTCGACATTGAGCTCGAGCTTCTTGGCCGAGACGAGGCTTGCGGCCGAGGCGGACACAGTTCCTGCAACTAAGGCGCCTGTGGCCAGCATCAGCGCGACAATCGATCTTCTCATAGGGCGTTCTCCCGTGGCGGGCCGTCGAGGCCTCGGTTTCATGAGGTTGTTACTCTGTAGCGTATAAAACATCAGGGGTGAGGCAGGAAGACCTGGTAATCACACATGTTCGTGTGGTCCTAAAGGCTGCCGTCAGAGGGCATTTTCGAGGTGTCGGGGCCAGCGCCAGCCGATCAGGAATACGATGTCGAAGCCGAGGTCGTGAGCCTGGAAAGCCGGATGCCGGGCTAGCCAGAGGTTTGCAGCGCGGCGAATTCGGGCGCGCTGGGCTGGGGAGATGGCCGCTTCGGCCGCTTCCAGCGTCGCGCGCTGCTTCACTTCGACGAAGGCTATGCGGTGGCCGCGGATGGCGATCAGGTCGATCTCGCCGAGCGGGCTTTTTTCCCGTTTTGCCAGGATGCGGTACCCGCGCATCCGGAGAACGAGGGCGGCCAACCATTCGGCGCGCCGGCCTCGCCTGTCGCGGGCACGGCGCTCCTCGCGCCACTTTTCGTCGGGTGCCTTTCCGCTCCCGATCACTGTACTCAGCTCCGGTCGCGGCGTTTGAGGCTGAGTGCCACGTCATAGACCCGGGCCTTGGGTACCTTGAGCGCATCGGCGACGACGCGGGAGGCATCGCGCAGGCTCAGGCTTTCCAACGCCGGGGCCAGGCTCTCCTCGATCATGGCGTCCGAAATGTCCCGCTGTTCCGGCGGGCCGACCACAATGACGACCTCGCCCTTGGGTGCTTCTGCTGCGAAACCTTGGGCGAGATCAGAGAGTGTGCCGCGGCGCACGTCTTCGTGGAGCTTGGTCAGCTCTCGGGCGACGGCTGCCTCGCGATTGCCAAGCTCTTGCGCGAGGTGGGCGAGCGTTGCGGCGGTTCGGGTCGGCGCTTCGAAAAAAACGAGAGTCGCGGGAATGGCGGCAAGCTCAGCGAGGCGGGATTTTCTTGCGCCCTCTTTGGCCGGCAGGAAGCCCGCGAAAAAGAAAGCGTCAGTTGGCTGACCGGCGACGGTAAGGGCCGCCAAAGCAGCAGAGGGTCCCGGGACCGCGATCACCTGATGGCCGGCCGCGGCGGCATCTCGCACCAGCTTGAAGCCGGGATCGGAAATGAGGGGGGTGCCGGCATCGCTGATCAGGGCCACGACGCGGTCGTCCGCCAGCTCGCGCAGAACGCGTGGCCGTTGCTCCTCGGCGTTATGCTCATGATAGGGCCGAAGGGGTGTGCGAATGGAATAGTGCGCAAGCAGCGTGCGGCTGTGGCGGGTGTCTTCGCAGTAGACGACATCGGCGCGGGCCAATGTCGCAACAGCGCGCAAGCTCATGTCGGCGAGATGGCCGATCGGGGTCGAAACGAGATAGAGGCCCGGCGCCAGCGGCAAGGCAAGCTGGCGTTCGATTTCGAACGTCACGCGTCCCACGGTGGCGGTGGTGGATCCCTTCGGGGTTTCGGGAGTCTCGTCGCTCATCTTTCCGCCCCTAAGCCGGACTAGCGTTCTGACGTTTTTTAACGTTCGCCTGTGGTTATCGCTTCCGACGGTGCGGGTGCACCTTGGCGGGTGGTGGTCTCAAATTCCTCGCGGCCCCCTGTTTCAACCATCCGCCGTGGAAAAACCAAGACATATTTGGGCTGCCGTGAGAAAATTCACTTCACCCTACAAGGCTGGACCTGTAACCAAGGGCTCTCGAATGCGTATGAGGCTGGCGGCCGGCCCACGTGTTTTCCAGACGTTCCTTCGAACAGGTCATGGTACTCCCAGCGTGACGATCGTGCTTACCGGCTGCAGAGGACCGCACCTATGACCGGCGCCCACTCGGCTGTCCGTCTTGCGTATCGGGTCCGGGGCTTGCGCGCGTGCGTCCACTCCGTTTTTTGCGTTGCGGGGCTTGTCGTGCTGGCGGGGCTGCTCGCGGGATGTGCGACGAACTTCGGCGGTTCGTCCGACATGACGGCTGCGCTCGGCGACTCAAAAGGTGGGGTGCCGCTCGCCGATGGAAAGCCGCAGAAGCCTGTGCGGATCGGAATGCTGCTTCCGCTTTCCGGGTTCGGCCAACAAGCGGCCACGGCCAAGGGCCTCAAGCAAGCCGGCGAGCTTGCGCTCTTCGAACTCGACAATCCGCTCGTTCAGCTCATCGTCAAGGATGACAAGGGCACGCCGCAGGGTGCGGCGCGCGCCGCCGAGGAAGCAATCAGCGAGGGCGCCGAAATCATCCTGGGGCCATTGACGGCGCAGGCGACCACGGCCGTCGCGCCGATCGCGAGCAAGGCCAACGTTGCCGTGATCTCGTTCTCGAACGACCGGCGTGTCGCCGGCAATGGCGTCTATCTGATGAGCTTCCTTCCGGAGCAGGAGATCGAACGCATTGTCGGCTATGCGGCGGGGAAGGGGAAACGCCGTTTCGCGGCGCTGCTGCCGGACGATGCCTATGGTGCGCTGATCGAGCCGGTGCTGCGTCGTGCCGTCGAAAAGAACGGCGGTATGTTGGCCGCGGCCAGTCGCTACCCTCAGGACTCCAACGCGATGCTCGCGCCCGTCCGGGCGATGGCAGACGAGCTGAAGCAGAGCATGGATACGGGGGCGCCGATCGATGCGTTGCTGATCGCGGCGGGGCCGGATGTGCTGCCGCAGATCGATCCGATCCTGACCTACTCGGGCATCAGTAGCGATCGCGTGCAACTGCTCGGCACCGGGGGTTGGGATTTTCCCAACGCGGGACGCAGCCCGGCGTTCGTGCGCGGATGGTATCCGGGGCCAGATCCGCATGGATGGGCCGACTTCGCACAGCGTTTTTCGCGCTCGTTCGGACAGGCGCCACCGCGTCTTGCGAGCCTAGCGTACGATGCCGTCAGTCTTGCCATTACGCTGTCTTCGGCAGAGCCGGGCCAGCGCTACACGCCGCAGATGATGGCGCGGCCTTCCGGGTTCACGGGCGTCGATGGCAGCGTTCGGTTCGCGACCAATGGGTTGCCGGAGCGCTCTCTGGCCGTGCTCGAACTGCAGACGTTCGGCGGCAATGTCCTCGATCCGGCGATGCCGGTCGCGCCGTCCGACGCGCGGATGACGGCGGTCGGCGCACCACGGTAACGCTGTCCGCGCGCGCCATTTGCTCCGTGTTATTCCGTTTGATTGGCTGGATCAGGCGGCGGCCGTCAGCATCCGGCCTTTGGGGCGCGTCGCGGCATTCTTGCGCGACAGCTCAAGCAGCGCTTCGATCGATGTTTCGAGTTCGGCTGTCTGCGGGAACAGCGGGATTGGGCCGTGCTCGAGCTGCTCGTAGTTCATCAGCGGACGCAGCTCGTCGCGCATACGGTCCAGAACATAGGTCAGCGCATCCAGTTGCTCTGCAGCGGCGTTGTGGAACGCTATAGCGGCCTCGGTGCCGGTGCCGACGGCTGCCAGCGGTTCGGTGGCGAGCGACCAAGCCAACGGCTCGTTCAGAAGCTCGGCTTCCACGTGCCGGATCTTGATTTCTGGTTCGGCTTTGTCGGCGGCGCCGAATTTCTCGCGGATCGCTGCAATTGGAGCCGATAGCAGCGTTTCGCTATTGGCCTGCCATGTCGTTCTCGCGAAGCTGTTCACGCGGATTGCGAAATCCTTGACGCGGCCGGGCAGACGGCGCCCTTCGTCGAGAACGAAGAAAACGAGATCCTCGAACCAGAACGGGCGGGGCGGTGACAGGCGTAGGCCGAGCATTCGCAATTTCCGTGCGCTGTAGCATCAACGCGAAAATCGTCGCCACGCATAGCGGCGCGGCCGGTCTTTCGCAGCATTTCGGTGGGCAATCGAAAGCTGAGCTTATTCGTGTATTTAGGCAATCGAATTCGTTTCGTAAGGTTTTCGACGGCCGCAAATTCGCAACTTCATTATTGAAATTGCATGGCTAATATTTCGTAAATGGAAAAGCTGCCTAGGCAACGAGAAGCTGTTTCTTCCGGCATTCCCGCAAAAGCGGAAGATCAATGCTGCCTGGTGGCCGAAACTGCTTCGGGACCGACGATCCGGAGTGCCGCGGGAATGACGGAGGAAACCGGCATCGGCAACTCGGCGGGGCCGGTCGCACGGTGTGCGGCCTTTGGCTGTCCGCTTCGGGCTTCGTCGTCGGCGGCGTTGCGGATGGCGGCCGGTCCACGATAGCGATAGTGCCCCGTGATCTGATCGACGAAGAGCGCGTCCTCCAACTGGGGACCCCACCCGCGATTGTGGACGATCATCAGCCGGCCGGATGGCGCCATGACCGACGACACCATCGCGATGTGGGCGCGGGCGCCCCGGTTTTGCGGGCGGTGGTAGGTGACGATGTCGCCGGGCCGGTAGTCCTCGGGGAACGAGGTGATCGGCAAGCTTTCGCCATGGGTCGCAAAGAATTTGCGCAGGATCTCGGTGCGGCGATGATCGATGTTGGCGTCGCCACGCCCGGAGCGGGCTTCATGGACCAGCGTTTGAAGATCGAGGCCGATGGCGCGGTAAGCGCGCACGATCACGTCGGTGCAAACGCCGAACAGGCTCGGAACGTCGCCCATCGGATAGGAGATGCTCCGATAAGCGTCATTATAGATGACGAGATTGCCGACCTGGGATTCGGCGGCGGCGGCAAGGCGCAGGCCGAAGGCGTCGGCTGTCAGCGTCATGTGATCGTTTGCGGTCGACGGGGCGGCAGATGCGAGGGACGCGGCCTGATCGGTCGAGCAAATGCCGGCAAATATAGGGTTGCCGTTGTTGTCGGCTTCGTAGCTTTCGAGAAGCGGAGGGGCTGCGGCGTGTTCCGGGCCGCTCATTTCCCGTGCCGGAACTGGAGACAGCATCAGCGCAAGCGCGGTTGTGGTTGCCTGCCCGGCCTCTGGCGCCGGAACCGAAGCGAGCTCGCTTTCGGTCATTGCGGGCGGGCTTAAGGTTTCGGGAGCGCCGAGCGCCAGAGCCTCTTGCTCGAGAGGGGTGGTGTCCAATGCCGGCGCGGCGTCCTGGATTGAGCGGACAAGTGCGGAACCTGTGACCGGCGCCAACGCCAGGGAGCTTGGCTGAACCTCGCGCGCGACGGAGCGTGGAAGTGCGGGGAACGGTAGTCCGGCGGTGGCGTCCGGGCGGACGGGCGCGATTTCCAGCTCGGGAGCGCTGACGACCGAGATGTAGGAGTGCAGCGTGCGGACCGACTGGTGGACCACCACGGCCGAGGCCACGAGCAGGAACGGCAGGAAGAGAAGCGCCAGGGCTTCCCGTTCGTCCGAGGAATACGGCAGCGTTGCCGCGCGCGCGCGGGATTGGAGGTGGCGGAAGCGCGCCTGAAGCTCGTGGGGGGAAAAACGGGTGTAGAGGTCGCGTAGGTCAGGAAGATCCGCAAGACTGCGCCGGGCCAGGGCGATCCCAGACGCCGCGAAGTCAGCGACACGTCGTTCAGCGGTTGCGAAGAAGGCGGCCGGGTGGCGCGGTTTGCTAGGGGGCTTCAGCGCGCGAGAAGGCGCGACCGCGGCGCGGGGTGCGCGGTGTTTTGCTTTCGGCTTTGGTTTGCGCGGCTTTTTCACCTCGAGGACCCGAATGTCCGGGGAAGTCTCAGCGTGAATTCTAAGTTACAACCCGATGTTTCACCATCGTAAAAATCGATTACGGATGATTTTCCCGGGTGGGCGTTGCAGAGATCGACATCCCCAGCCGGTGTCGGATCTGCAACGCATCCACACCCGCCGCGCGCAGCTCTCGCAGCCCCGTGTCGCGTGCGCTTTTGGAGAGTTTGCGTCCGTCCGCGTCTGCGAGCAACCGGTGATGATGGTAGACCGGCTCGGGCAGTCCGAGGATTGTTTGCAGCAGACGATGCAGGCTCGTTGCGGCGTAGAGGTCTCGCCCGCGCGTGACGTGGGTTACGCCTTGGCGGCCATCGTCGACGACTACGGCCAGATGGTAGCTCGTCGGCGTATCCTTGCGGACGATCACAGCGTCGCCCCAGTCGGCGGGGTTCATTTCAATGCGCTGCGGATTGCCGTTTTCATCGAGCTCGGTGAACGTGACTTGGCGCGCGCTGGTGATGCCCTCGAGGGCATCGATCGCACGATCCATGTGGAGGCGCAGCGCGAACGGCTCGTTGCGGGCGAGGCGTGCGGCGATCTCTTCCTTCGGCAGGTGTTTGTGAAGGCCCGGATAGAGGGGAGCGCCATCCGGATCGACGGCGTTCGGGAACAGTTCCGTTGCCTCGCTGATCTCGGCGCGGGTTGCGAAGCACGGATAGAGCAGGCCGAGCTTCAGAAGCCAGTCTGACGCGGCACTGTAGGTCGTGAAGTGAAGGCTTTGGCGCAGTACCGGTTCTTCCCAAGTGATGCCGAGCCAGGCGAGATCTTCGTAGATGTGCGTGACGTATTCCTCGCGGCAGCGCGTGGTGTCGATGTCCTCGATGCGGAGCAGGAAGCGTCCGCCGAGTTTTTCTGCCATGTCAAAGCCGACGAGTGCCGACAGCGCGTGGCCGAGGTGCAGCTCGCCGTTCGGGCTCGGCGCGAAACGTAGGACAGGACGCGCGCTCATGGGACGCGATGGGGGATTTTGAGGTTCATTCTCATCGTCAATCGCATTGACCGGATTTTCCGGCGCCCGGCGAGTAGGTCGGCGCGATGGCTTCGACGATCCGATCGTAGATGTGCCGCTCGGAGACCGGATAGAGCAGCGCCCAGCTGTTGATGATCCGCCCCCCGCACGTGAAGCTCACGCGCTCGTAGAAGTGCATACTGCCGCGGGTTCCGGAGATGATGAACCCCCTCCTCTTGACCGGCGCGTAGTCGAGATCCGCTCCATTGTAGTTTTCGGAGAGAAGCTGGTCGCGATACTCTGTGAGCGTTGCGGCGGTCTCGTTTGCAAATGCGCCAACGACCAGCCTTGCTCCGCCGTCACGCGAGACGAGCACGAGGCCGTCATCAGAGGGAATTTCGTTCTGCACCGTAAAGACCGAGCCCGGATAGGCGATCATGAAGCCGTGCCGCTCGCTCTCGATCTTTTCCCAGTTCTTGAGTTTGGCACGCGCGGCCAGCGCATCGGCCGCGCAGATAATTGTTCCGGCTGCGACGACCAGGGCCAGCAAACCCGCGTACCAGCGCCGCTCCAGGTTGTGCCGCATCACACCGCCTCCACACGCGAGACTTTTCAATGTCAGTCGGGCTAGCCTACTTTGCAAGGTGAGCGGCGAAAAGCGTGGAGCGTGTCACACCCGGTGCCGAGAAAGGTCGTCCACAAAAAAGCGGAGCGTGACGCTGTTACGACCATCGAGACCGTCGATGACATTCGGGCTGCCGTGCGTGCGCTGCGCAAGCTCTGCCCGGTGATGCGGCGCGTGCATGATGTCGTCGGGGATCCGCCGCTGCGCCGCAACGTATCGGGGTTCGTCGGGCTGGCGCAGGTGGTGGTCAGCCAGCAGCTTTCGATCGCGAGCGCCGGCGCGATCTGGAAACGGACGGCTGCTGCCGTCGATCCCTTTGATGCCGAGACGCTGCTTCTTGCAGAGGACGCCACGTTGCGTGCCGCGGGACTATCACGCGGAAAGATCAAGACGCTTCGGGCGATGGCCGCGGCGCAAGCCTCCGGCGCGCTTCGCTTCGATCGAACCGTCAGTGGGGAAGAGTTGCGCGAAGCGCTGCTCGCGATCAGCGGCATCGGTCCTTGGACGGCGGACATCTACGCCATGTTCTGTCTCGGCGACGTCGATGGTTTTGCAGCCGGAGATCTGGCGCTGCAGATCGCAACGCAGCGCGCGTTTGGGCTCGACGAGCGCCCCTCCGCGCGGGCGCTCGAGGAGATTGCGGCGCGGTGGCGGCCCTGGCGCGGTGTTGCCGCTCGGTTGCTCTGGGCCTTTTACGCCCATCGCGATCCGCTGCCGTGACTTAGATCCAAGCGGGAATTTTCGCCGTATTACCAAAGTCATCCTGCGAAATCGGCGTCGAAAATTCCTAATATCGGCGAGGAGCTTCACAGAGCTGACATGCGTCGCTAGTATCCGCTCCCGAAAGCGGGGGTGACGCCCCGATTCGACGAACCGACTGGAAGCAAGCTCGTGAATGCTCATGCTGCCACGCCGGAAGCGTTTCCGGCACTGGTTCTCAACGCCGACTTCCGGCCCCTGAGCTACTATCCTTTGTCGCTCTGGAGCTGGCAGGAGTCGGTGAAGGCCGTCTTTTTGGATCGCGTCAACATCGTCTCCGAATATGACCGCACGGTCCGGAGCACGAGCTTCGAGATGCGGCTGCCGTCCGTCGTTTCACTCAAAACCTACGTCAAACCCGCGCTTTACCCAGCTTTCACACGGTTCAACGTGTTTTTGCGGGATCGGTTCTCGTGCCAATATTGCGGGTGCCGGGACGATCTCACGTTCGATCATCTGATCCCGCGTTCGCGTGGCGGGCAAACGCGCTGGGACAACGTCGTGACCGCGTGCGCGCCATGCAATCTCAGGAAGGGCGGCGAGATGCCCTGGGATGCCGGGATGCGGCCCTATCAGCATCCGTATCGGCCGACGGTGTTCGAATTGCACCGTAATGGGCGCCTGTTCCCGCCCAACTACTTGCACGATAGCTGGCTCGACTATCTCTACTGGGATACCGAGCTCGAGCCTTAGCCGATCAGCGTCGACGCGAATGCGGCGGGCGAGCTAGCGAAGAGCGACCGTGCGCCGTTGACTTTGCGGCAAGACGCGGCTCTGGTGAGATTTCTGTCTTTTTCTTTCAGAGCGTATGTGATGAACAGCGTGGCTTGGGGCGAATATCGTGCGCCGTTCTCCGAACGTCTGGCTTTCGGCGCGGTGCGACGTCGCTTGGCGCATGGCGACTTGAAACGAGCCATCCGTCGTTATCTTGCGCGCAATGGGTTCGTTGCGGACGTTCTGATCGACGGCATCAAGATGCGCTGTCACGTCGGCGACAATTACACCGAGCGGCTTCTGGCCGAAGGGACTTATCAGGGAAACCTTGAGAGCATCGAGCTGATCACATCCTCTCTGAAGGAGGGCGATGTTTTCGTAGACGTCGGCGCCAATTGCGGTCTGTTCACGCTATTCAGCGCGCGGGTCGTAGGGCCAGCCGGGATGGTTGTCGCAATCGAGCCGGTACCGGCTATGCGCGATCGGCTCAGTTTCAACGTCGCGTCCAATGATTTCGGTAATGTGCGTATTGTCGGCAATGCCGTAGGCGCCGCGGCCGGCGAGCTGGTCATTCATTCGAATCCAGCGCAGTTCGGGCAGTCTAGTCTGCTCCCGGCCGAAGACAGCGTCCCGATAAAAGTCCAGGTCAAGACGCTGCACGATATTCTCGTTCAAGCAGGTGCTTCGCGTGTCGATGCGCTGAAGATCGATATCGAAGGGTACGAAGACAGGGCGCTGGTTCCGTTTTTCGCCACCGCGCCGCGCGAACTTTGGCCTCGCCGCGTTTTGATCGAGGACCGTCACAGGCACTGCTGGGAGCGCGACGTTGTCGGTCTCATGCAGTCGCTCGGCTACGAGACGGAATGGAGAGGGCGACACGATGCGCTGCTTTCCTTAGCCGATCGTCCGGCCGCGGTTTCAAGCCTGCAAAAAAAATGACCCCGTTGCCGGGGCCAGTTTTGGAAGGTCTAACAGGGATCGCTGGAAGCGCGGCCTAGGCCGCGCGTTTGACGGGTTTGGCGCAGAGCACGAAGGCGATGGCTTCGACGGCCTTGCTCCAATCGCCCGCATCTGCAGCAGTGGTCTCGGCGCCGAATGCGCGCATCGCGTCTTTGGCAGAGCCGCCGTCGCGGAAGAAGCGCGCGCAAGATTGGCGCGCAATGCCGACGGCCTGATGCCACTGCATGGGGTTGATGTGCTCGGGGATCATCGGATCGCTCCTTATTCCTACTTGCTACGCAAATGGATCGGCAAGCACACCTGAGTTCTTCAGTGCCACTACGCGTGACCGGTTCATGTGGCACCAACTGGGACTGATGTCAGGTTCCAGGTATGCTTGCCTACTCGTTGAAGGCGGGACTGCCTTCGAATCTCACAGCCGAGAAACGCACTACTCGGGGCTCGGCCATTCCCGATTTATCTTTCGCTTTCCGTCTGCGACGCAGGACGATCTGCACCGCTTGCATCGGGATGGGATGCCGCCAGGATTACGCCAACAACATCACGCAACGAACGCCACGTACTCTCTTCCATCGTACTCACTCACTTTGGGCGCCCGCTTTTCACGCTTTGCTCGGGATACGGATGCGGATGATCTCGCTCGGACGCATACGACTGGACGCGGACCATGGTGCGGGCTCGAACAAAAACGCGGGACGCTGACACTCTAAACTCTGCTTTTCGTGTGCGAGCCGTCCGGACATACGCATGAACTTTTGTGTCCGGGCGGCTCGCTTCATTCTTTCAAACACGCCCGCAAGCGTGCTTTTGGGGGATGCAGGGGGGTACGCGAACTCGGTTTTACGCATTACGCCTACGCTTTTACGCAACTCACACGGACGCATTACTGGGGTACGCGATACTCGTTACTGGGGTACGCAGAACTCGGGGGTACGCATCACAGAGGCAGCTTGTTGGCCGATACGCAGGCCGGGTACGCTTACGCAACGCAACGACACTCGGTACGCAACTGACGCAACGCTCACTCACTCGGTTCCAGACAGCGGAACGAAACTCTGTTGATAACGTTCGGGTCGAGTGGGGGACGCTCGACCTTGTCACAGCTTTGGAGCGCTTCAGCTGTTTCGAAAGAGACATTGGGGAGCGGCTTATACTCAACACCGCTTCGCTGCTTCTCTCGCCTCAACTTTGACTCCATCGCGGTCCGCATCACTCGAAGGTTCATTTTGTGTTCCGCGAATGATGACAATTAACCGTGACACTATGGCCACGCGAAGGCGCAAAATTGACTGGCTCAGGAAATCATCTTGACGTGATGCGACGCAGCCATACGCAGCGTGCGCAAGCGCTTCATCGTGCTCGCATTTCGTGCGGCAAGGGCTGCTTGTTGATAACTTGCGCGGGACTTACGTCGGTATTTTCAGCCGTCGTTCTGATGGGGATCGGTGATCTGCGCTACGGCCTGGAAGACCTGAAGTGATCAGGGTGATCTTGGTCTTGAGACCGATGATTCACGCTTCAGGGATTGCCTGCGCTGCCGATTCACGCCGTGCCTGATAGGCGGCACGGCGATCGGAGCGACGGGGCCTGAAGCGATCATGGTCTCGAAGCGGAGAGGAAGGCGGCTTTGATGGCGCCGGTGAACGCGAGCAGCGACGCGATCACATTCCAGCCCGCCATAGAGAGCCCTGCGAACGTCCAGGCTGCCTCATCGCAGCGGACGACACGCGTCGCTTCGAGGCCGTTCAAGAGATCGGCGGCCGACGCCGGGAGCGCCTGCGCGGTGCCGCAGGTATCCGGGCCTGGCCAGAACTTCCATTCGACGCCGGCGTGGTAGGCCGCAAGCCCCGCGTTTGCGAGGAATGCCAGCGCCACCACGAAAAAGAGAACGCCTGCAAGGCGCGGCTTCTCGGATACCAGCGCCATCGCAACGAAAAGAAGCGGGATCGCCGCGTAATAGGCGTAGCGCTGGAGCAGGCAGAGCGGGCAGGGTGCGTAGCCGCCGAGATGCTCGAAGCCGAGTGCCGTCAGGATGACACCGGCCGCCAGGAAGAGGGTGAGGCCGCCATAGCGATAGGCTGCATTCCGTTCCGGCAACTCGGGCGTCAACATGGGACTTAACTCCTGACGCGGGATCGGCTTTCCGCGTTTCTAGAATACGTACTTGATGGCGACGAAGCCCGCTACCAAGAGCACGACGAACACCGTCGTCACCAGGGTCAGGCGCTTCTCGATGAATTCGCGGATCGGTTCGCCGAAGAAATAGAGCAGTCCGGCGACGAGATAGAACCTCATGGCACGGGCGACGACGCTCGCAGCCATGAATTCTATCAACGGCATGTGGGTGACGCCGGCGGTGATCGTCAGCACCTTGTAGGGGAACGGCGTCATGCCCTTGATGATCAGGATCCAGACGCCCCACTCGTTGAACCAGCTTGTGAACTCGCCGAAGCTTTCGGATTTGCCGTAGAATTCGAGGATGGGGCGGCCGATCTGCTCGAAGAAGAAGTAGCCGATGGCATATCCGGCTACGCCGCCGATAACCGACCCGATGGTGGCGACGGTGGCGTACCACCATGCCTTCACCCGGTTTGCGATCACCATCGGGACCAGCATCACGTCGGGCGGGATCGGGAAGAACGAGCTTTCGATGAAGGATACCCAGAAGAGGGCTTGGGGGGCTCGCCCGTCGCGCGCCAAGCCCATCATCCAATCGTAGAGTCGCCGCATCATGCTGGGTCATTCCCCCCGGGGTGTGCTTTTGGCTGATTAGTGCGCGCGGGAGAGAATGTCCATGGTGCGTGACGCCTGAGCGGCAATCGGCTCAAAGGCGGCGGACAATTCGAGCACGACCTGGTTCAGGATGAAGCGGCCGGACGCGGTTGCGCGGATGCGGCCCAGCGGCGGGGCGTTCTTGATTGCGGCAGGGGCCAGACCGGCGCCGATGCAGGCGCGGATCTCATCGAACGCGTCGTCGGGGTCTTCGGCGGGCGCCGAAATCCACTCGACAAGTCCCTGACGCGTTAGTTTTTCGAGGACGGAGCGGTGCGGCGTCACGCCGCCGATGTCTGCGAGCCTTTCGAGATCGATGCCTTCCGCGAGCCGCAGGCCCATCAGCAGCATCTCGTCGGCGCGGTGTTCGGCGTTGAGGCGTTCCGTTTCGGCAATGCCGTGGCCAATGCTTTCCACCTGATCGAGCCAGCGCTCGGGGTTGCGCTCGGTCGAGGTCGCGAGGTGCGCATTCTCTGTGGCGATGCGTCCGTGCGCGCCGGGTCCAATCCCTGCGTATTCGCCGTAGCGCCAATAGACGAGGTTGTGGCGGCTTTCTTCGCCGGGACGTGCGTGGTTGGAAATCTCGTACTGCGCGAAGCCCGCTTTGCCGGTGAGCTCCTGCGTGATCTCGTAGAGATCGTGGGCAGCTTCTGCCGCTGGGATGACGAGCTTCCCTTTGGCATAGAGATCGGCAAAGCGCGTCTCGGGCTCGATGGTGAGCTGGTAGAGCGAGAGGTGTCCGCCGGACATCGCGAGCGCTTCGGTAAGCTCGGCGCGCCAGTCAGCAAGCGTTTGATCGGGGCGGGCATAGATGAGGTCGAACGAGAAGCGGTCGAACGTCTTGCGGGCGATTTCGACGGCAGCCTTCGCTTCGGAAACCGAGTGAATGCGGCCGAGCCGTTTCAAGTCCGCGTCCCGCAAAGACTGCACGCCGATCGAGACGCGATTGACGCCAGCGGCGCGGTAGCCGGCAAACTTGGCGGCTTCGACGCTGCCGGGATTGGCTTCGAGCGTGATCTCGGCATCGGGATCGACCGGCCACAGCGCGGCGATGTGATCTAGGATGGCGCCGACGGTTTCGGGCTTCATCAGCGATGGCGTGCCGCCCCCGAAGAAGATCGACGAGACGGTGCGCGGATTTGCGGACGTGGCGATCAGCGCCGCGACGTGGTCCAGCTCGCGCTTGTAGGCAGCGAGATAGCGCGGCTCATCCCAGCCGCCGAAACGGACGTGGCTGTTGAAGTCGCAGTAGGGGCACTTCTGAGCGCAGAACGGCCAATGAATATAGACGCCGAAGCCGGGCTCGCTGTCGTTTGCTTTGATGTTGTTTGGGCGCGTCATCGGCTGGCCGCAAGGAGCGCGCGGGCGAGGGTTCGCCAGCGAGGCTCTGCATCCGGGACATCGGCTGTGGCGGCCGTCTTTTCAAGGGCTGCTAGAAAGGCGGCAAGATCGGCAGCCTTCCAAGCGGATGCGTTGCGGGCGAAGTCGTCGCGGAGCCCGGAGATGAAGCGGGCAAGCTCGGCTTGTGTCGATAGATTGCGAGCGGCTGCTTCGAGGGCTTCGAGGTCACGACCGGATTTCGGCGCCGCGTTTTCCGACCGCACTTCTTCCAGGCAATCGCGCTTGAAGGCCGCGAAGGCGCGCGTGCGGTGGGAGATCGCGTACTTCGACGCCGGCTCCATCTCGCCGAAGGTCAGGGTCTCGCCATCGGCGACGAACATCGGATCGTAGCCGAAGCCGTTGCCGCCGCGCGGCGGCCAGACCAGCGTGCCGTACACCCGGCCCTCGAACAGGCGGTGTTCGCCCGTCGGCCAGGCGAGGCAGAGCACGGAGATGAAGTTCGCACGCGGCGGCGGTCCACTCCACGCGCCTTTTTCTTCCAGCGCGTCGTGGACCCTACGCATGGCGAGGGCGAAATCCTTGCCGGGGCCGGCCCAGCGGGCGGAGTAGATGCCGGGGGCGCCATCGAGGGCTTCGACTTCGAGACCGGAGTCGTCGGCGAGTGCAGGAAGGCCCGAGGCCTCGGCCGCCGCGAGCGCCTTCAAGCGCGCGTTGCCGTCGAATGTCGGCTCGGTTTCTTCGGGCTCGGCTAGGCCGAGATCGCCGGCAGAAACCGCGTCGAACCCATACGGCGCGATGAGCTGCTTGATTTCCCAGGTCTTGCCGGGGTTATGGCTGGCGACGACGAGGCGGCTCCCGGACTCAAGCTGCTTCATTGTGCGAACCCCCAAATGCGCGGCTCGGCAAATTCAACGGAGTTGCCGGCAGGATCGCGGAAGTAGATCGAGTGGCCGCCGTTCGGCCATTCGAAATCGGCTTCGATCGCGATGCCGAGACGGCTTAGGCGATCGCGCCAGCCTGCGATGGCGATCGCGTCGGCCGCAAAGCAGACGTGTCCTTGACCTTCGGCGCCATGCGCCGGAACCGGCAGGGTGCCGCCCATGGGCTTGCGGGTCGCTTCGGGATTGAAGATCAGAAGCATTTGGTGATCGAGCTTATAGAAGACGTGCCGGCCTTCGATCTTGGCGTAGGGTGTGAGCCCGAGCGCGCGCCCGTAGAACTCCTCCGCGGCGTCGAGGTCGCGGGCGTAGAGGACGGTTTCGAGAACTGCTGTCGGGGTCATGGTTGAATGGCTGCAGGCAGCTGGCAACAGGCAGGACTTCCTTACCGGTTGGCCGCTGCCTGTTGCCTCCCTTAGGCGACTGTCAGCTTCTGCAACTCGACCAGCTCGGCGATGCCCTTGCGGGCGAGCCCCATCAACTGGTCGAAGCTTTCCTGGCTGAAGGCGACCGTTTCGGCCGTGCCCTGCACCTCGACGATGCCGCCGGCGCCGGTCATGACGAAATTGGAATCTGCGTCAGCGGCGGAATCCTCGGCGTAGTCGAGGTCCAGAACAGGTGAGCCCTTGTAAAGGCCGCAAGAGACAGCGGCGACGTGATCGCGCAGGACACCGTCCTTCACCATGTCGCGCAGCTTCATCCACTGGATGCAATCGTGAAGCGCCACCCAGGCACCAGTGATGGCAGCGGTGCGGGTGCCGCCGTCGGCCTGGATCACGTCGCAGTCGATCGAGATCTGGCGCTCGCCGAGCTTCGGGAGATCGACGACGGCACGGAGTGCGCGGCCGATGAGGCGCTGAATTTCCTGGGTGCGGCCGGACTGGTTACCGACGGAGGCTTCACGGCGCGTGCGCTCGCTCGTGGCACGCGGCAGCATACCGTATTCGGCGGTTACCCAACCGCGGCCCTGGCCCTTGAGCCACGGTGGAATGCGCTCTTCCAGGCTCGCCGTGCAGAGCACGTGCGTGTTGCCGAACTTGATGAAGCAGGAGCCTTCGGCGTGCATGGAGACCGCGCGTTCGAGAGAGACGCGGCGAAGCTCGCCTGGCTGGCGTTTGGACGGGCGCATATGGGCTCGATTCGTTGTGTGGAACGTCGGCGGTGCCGGGCTGGGCTGATGGACGTTCTCGCCCCCTGTCCGGTCGTTGGCGCGACCCTACGGGAGCGCTGTTTCGGGATCAACCTCAATTCCGTGCTGTTTCGGCGGCCGTTACGGAGCAGGCGCAACTCCGTTTCGCTCCCTTTCCGGCCGTCTCTAAAGGTTATCCGTGGGTGGCCGGGGTCTTGCATTGACGAGCAGGCCCGCCATTTTTTAGGGTCCTTGGTGGCGCCGTCGTCGCAGACCTGAGAATTCGATGTCCGAACCCCAGTCCGAAATCAAAAGGCTCAGCGAGCGTTCGCGCACCATTTTGCGCGAAATCGTGGACAGTTATCTGGCGACCGGCGAACCCGTCGGCTCGCGCAATCTGTCGCGCGTGCTGCCGATGGCTTTGTCGCCTGCTTCGATCCGCAATGTGATGAGTGATCTCGAGCACGCAGGGCTGATCTATGCGCCGCATACGTCGGCTGGACGTCTGCCGACGCAATCGGGCCTCAGGATGTTCGTCGATGGACTTCTGGAGGTCGGGGATCTCAGCGAGGACGAGCGGCGCAAGATCGAGGCGCAGCTCGCGGTCAAGCGCACGAAGTCGCTCGATCAGGTGCTGACGGAAGCCGGCGAGATGATCTCGGGGCTTTCCCACTGCGCAGGCGTGGTGCTGACCGAAAAGCAGGTCGCGCGGCTGAAGCACATCGATTTCGTGCCGATCGAGCCGACGAAGGCGCTGGTGGTGCTCGTTGACGAGGACCAGAACGTCGAGAACCGGCTGATCGAGATTCCGGCCGGGCTTCCGCCTTCGGCACTCGCGGAAGCGGCGAATTATCTCAATGCGCACATTCGCGGGCTCACCATCGCGGAGGCGCGGGCGGCCGTCGAAGCGGAACTCGGCAAAGCGCGGGCGGAGCTCGACAAGCTCACCCAGAAGGTGATCACGGCGGGGCTCGCCGAATGGTCCGGGACGCTCGACGATCGCAAGAGCCTGATCGTGCGCGGACAGGCCAACCTGCTCAAGGACCTCACTGCGATCGAGGATCTGGAGCGGATCCGGCAATTGTTCGACGATCTCGAAACCAAGCGGGACCTTTCTCAGATCCTCGGGCTCGCGGAACATGCCGATGGTGTGCGCATTTTTATCGGCTCTGAGAACAAGCTGTTTTCGCTCTCCGGCTCGTCGCTGATCGTGGCGCCGTTCCGCGACGGAGAGAGAAAGGTCGTCGGCGTGCTCGGCGTGATCGGGCCGACCCGCCTCAACTATGCAAGAATCATCCCTATGGTCGACTACACGGCCCGGCTGGTCAGCCGCGTGTTGACTTGATTTTTCTGTCCTGGCGGCTGATATCGGGCGCACGTTTGCGCTGTCGCCCTCGGCTGGATCCGCCCGGGGCCGCACGGCGTTCAATGCCTTTCGCATATTCCTTTCGCACCGAGGCGGAGATTTCATGACTGACGAGACGTCGAAACCAAATGCAGCCGGCGGGGCAAACCCAGCTGACGCTTCGTCCGATTCCGCGGCAAACGCGGCCGACGAGGTGCTGCGGCTCGGGGCCGAAGTCGATACCCTCAAGGGGCAGATCGCAGATTTGACCGACCGCTTGCTGCGGGCTCATGCGGAGATGGACAACATCCGCAAGCGCGCTGAGCGCGAGCGCGAGGAAACCGCGAAGTATGCGATTACGAAGTTCGCGCGCGACGTGGTGAATGTGGCTGACAATTTCGAGCGCGCCATTCAGGCCGTTCCGGCAGGGGCCGCCGAGGAAGACGCCGCGCTCCAGAGCCTGGTCGAGGGCGTCAGCATGACGGAACGCGAGTTCCTCAACGTGCTCGATCGCAACGGCGTCAAGCGCATCAATCCGAAGGGTGAGGCTTTCAACCCGCACCAGCATCAAGCCATGATGGAGATGCAAAACGCGGAGGTGCCGTCGGGTACGATCCTCGAAGTGTTTCAGCCGGGCTACGTGATCGAGGATCGCGTGTTGCGTCCGGCGATGGTGGTGGTTGCCAAGGGCGGCGCGAAGCCGGGCAGCAAGCCGGCCAAGGCCGCGGATGCTGAGCCCGTTGAAGCGCCGGCGGAAACGCCTGAGCCCTCAGATGCACCCCGGTCCGGAGAGGACGACGCCGCCTAGCTCGCTTGAGCACAGGGAGGCAGGACCGATCGGTAACATCGGGTTGGTCCTGGTTTCGTATCGCCGACGAGACGGTAGGCTTGCCGGATGCGGCGCTTGGTAGCGGGAAGGTGCCGGGCCGATCGTTTGGTGGCGGCTGTTGATGCACGCGATGTGAGATGTGCCGCAAACCTTAGCGTTTGGACTTCCTTTTGCATCGGAATGGCGCACGTTTTTACCGCAAAAGACTTGCGCTGTGCCCTCGGAGGAGTGTTAAAGCAATGGCCCCAAAATTGATGACGCGACGGTGAGCCCGGCCCGTTGTGCGCCGAAATGGCCTCCCTATATAAGTCCGCATCATCAATTGTTCTCCTTGGGGACCGTATCCCTGCCTCCGTCCGGAGGCTGAAGGAAATTACCGGGCGCCGGCCTTTCTTGGGTCCGGACGGTCTGCCGCAACGAAGAGGAATTTTGGAGACATGGCAAAAGTCATCGGTATCGACCTCGGCACAACCAACTCGTGTGTCGCCGTTATGGAAGGGGGCAAGCCCCGGGTGCTCGAGAATGCCGAAGGTGTGAACACGACGCCGTCGATTGTCGCCTTCGCGGACGACGGCGAGCGTCTCGTCGGCCTCCCCGCCAAGCGTCAGGCCGTCACCAACCCGACCAACACTCTGTTCGCGATCAAGCGCCTCATCGGACGGCGCTACGACGATCCGATGGTTGAGAAGGACAAGAAGCTCGTTCCCTATAACATCGTGAAGGGCCCGGGCGGCGACGCGTGGGTCGAGGCCAACGGCAAGCAGTATTCGCCGCAGCAGGTCTCGGCTTTCATTCTTCAGAAGATGAAGGAGACCGCCGAAGCCAAGCTCGGCGAGCCCGTCACGCAGGCCGTGATCACGGTCCCCGCCTACTTCAACGACGCACAGCGTCAGGCCACGAAGGATGCCGGCAAGATCGCCGGGCTCGAGGTGCTCCGCATCATCAACGAGCCGACGGCTGCCGCACTCGCGTATGGCCTCGACAAGAAGAAAGAAGCCAAGACCATTGCCGTGTACGACCTCGGCGGCGGTACGTTCGACATCTCGATTCTCGAGATCGGCGACGGCGTGTTCGAGGTGAAGAGCACGAACGGCGACACCTTCCTCGGCGGTGAAGACTTCGACATGAAGCTCGTCACCTATCTCGCCGATGAGTTCAAGAAGGAGCAGGGCATCGATCTTCGGAACGACAAGCTCGCGCTGCAGCGCCTCAAGGAGGCTGCTGAAAAGGCCAAGATCGAGCTGTCGTCCTCGGCGCAGACCGAAATCAACCTGCCGTTCATCACGGCTGACCAGTCGGGTCCGAAGCATCTGACGATGAAGCTCACGCGCGCCAAGCTCGAGAGTCTCGTCGACGATCTGATCCAGAAGACGCGCGGTCCGTGCGAGCAGGCCATCAAGGATGCCGGCCTCAAGGCTGCCGAGATCGACGAAGTCGTTCTCGTCGGCGGCATGACGCGCATGCCGAAGGTGCAGCAGGTCGTCAAGGAGCTGTTCGGCAAGGAGCCTCATAAGGGTGTGAACCCGGACGAGGTGGTCGCCGTCGGCGCGGCGATCCAGGGCGGCGTCCTCAAGGGCGAAGTCAAGGACGTGCTGTTGCTCGACGTGACGCCGCTTTCGCTCGGCATCGAGACGCTCGGCGGTGTGTTCACGCGCCTGATTGATCGCAACACGACGATCCCGACCAAGAAAAGCCAGGTGTTCTCGACGGCTGAGGATGGTCAGAATGCGGTGACGATCCGTGTGAGCCAGGGCGAGCGCGAGATGGCGGCCGACAACAAGCTGCTCGGCCAGTTCGATCTCGTCGGCCTTCCTCCGGCACCGCGCGGCGTACCGCAGGTCGAAGTCACCTTCGATATCGACGCCAACGGCATCGTGCACGTTTCGGCGAAGGACAAGGCGACCAACAAGGAGCAGTCGATCCGCATCCAGGCGTCCGGTGGTCTCTCTGACGATGAGATCCAGCGCATGGTCAAGGACGCGGAAGCTCATGCGGCCGAGGACAAGAAGAAGCGCGATCAGGTCGAAGCCAAGAACCAGGCCGAAGCCCTGATCCACACGACCGAGAAGGAGCTCGCCGACAACGGGTCCAACCCGGCGGTGGCGGCGGTCAAGGCCGACGTCGAGAAGGCGATCGAGGCAGCGAAGGAGGCGATTGCTTCCGATGACGTCGAGCGGATCAAGTCCGCAACGACGGCACTGGCTCAGGTCGCGATGAAGATCGGCGAAGCCATTTACAGCGCCAAGGGCGGAGACGCCGGCGCGGGCGAAGCCTCTTCCGATCATGGCAGCGCCGACGACAACGTCGTCGATGCCGACTTCGAAGAGGTCAAGGACGACAAGAAGAAGGCGGGCTAAATTCCTGGCCTTTCACGCTCTCCCTCTCCCCGGCGTGCGCCCGCACGTTCGGGGAGAGTGGTATTCCGGGCGTGGCACGATTTCCTCATCAGCGCTTCAGGGCGGCGGCCGGGGTTGTTCGGCAATAGTTCTTGCTTCCCGCCTCGACCCGCCGGATAGAATGCCTCCCCATGGCCAAACGCGACTACTACGACATTCTTGGCGTCCAACGCACTGCGAGCGAGCAGGATCTCAAATCCGCTTTCCGCAAGCTCGCCAAGGAATGCCACCCCGATCGCAATCCCGGTGACAAAGACGCCGAGCAGCGTTTCAAGGATCTCAACGAGGCTTATGAAGCGCTGAAGGATCCGCAGAAGCGCGCCGCCTACGACAAGTTCGGCCATGCCGCCTTCGAACAGGGCATGGGCCGTGGACATGGCGGCGGGTTCGGTCCGGACTTCGCTTCGTCGATGTCGGACATCTTCGACGATCTGTTCGGCGAGTTCATGGGCGGGCGGCGCGGAGGTGGCGGCGGAGGCGGCCAGCGTGGGCGCTCGTCGCGTGAGCGCGGTGCGGACCTGCGCTACAACATGGAAATCAGCCTCGAAGAGGCTTACGCCGGCAAAGCCGCCGAAATCCGCGTTCCGACGAGCGTTGCCTGCGAGACGTGCGACGGCTCGGGCGCGAAGGCCGGCACCAAACCAGTCCAGTGTCCGACCTGTGGCGGCATGGGCAAGGTACGAGCGAGCCAGGGCTTCTTCACCATCGAGAGAACCTGTCCGACATGCGTCGGACGCGGTGAGGTGATCGACGATCCGTGTCCTGCGTGCTCGGGCGCGGGCCGCGTCATGCGGGAGCGGACGCTACAGGTCAACATTCCGGCCGGCGTCGAGGACGGCACCAAGGTGCGGCTCGTCGGCGACGGTGAAGCAGGGCTTCGCGGCGGTCCGCCCGGCGATCTCTACATCTTCCTGTCGCTCAAGCCGCATTCGTTCTTCCAGCGCGATGGCGCGGACCTTTTCTGCAAGGTGCCGATCGCCATGACAACCGCAGCTCTTGGCGGGCAAATCGAAGTGCCGACGCTTGACGGAACGGCGAGCCGGGTCAAGATTCCGGAAGGTACCGAGAGCGGAAAGCAGTTCCGGCTCAAAGGCAAAGGTATGCCGGTGCTGCGCTCGAAGGTGATCGGCGACATGTACATCCAGGTGGATGTCGAGACGCCGAAGAATCTCACGCGGCGCCAGCGCGAGCTGCTCGAGGAATTCGAGAGCGAAAGCCACAAGGGAACCAGCCCCGAAAGCGCCGGCTTTTTCGCGCGCGTCAAAGACTTTTTCGAAGGCAAGGGTGGCGCCTAACGGCGGCGCTTAGCCTCGCTTGCACGGAGGGTAAATGAGCCTGTCATCAACCAAGCTCTTGTTCTTTGCCGGCAGCGCACGGGAGGCTTCGTTCAACAAACGCCTCGCGCGGCTCGGGGCGGAAATTGCGGAGGCAAACGGGCTTGCCGCAACGTTCGCCGACCTCGGCGACTACCCGATGCCGCTCTATGATGCCGATCTGCAGGCAATCGACGGTATCCCGGAAAATGCGCTCAAGTTCGAGGCGCTGATGCGGGTGCATACCGGCATTTTCATCGCTTGCCCCGAATACAATGCCTCGATCACACCGCTGCTCAAGAATACGCTGGATTGGGTGAGCCGCGTGCGCGTGGAAGGGGAAGAGCCGCTTGCCGTCTTCAAGACGCGGGTGTTCGCGCTCGGCTCGGCTTCGCCGGGCGGTATGGGCGGATTGCGCGGCGTGAATACGGTGCGCGCGGTGCTCGAGCTTGGTGTCGGCGCGCTCGTGCTGCCGGATCAGTTCGCGGTTCCGAAAGCGGGCGACGCCTTCGAAGACAACGGGCATCTCAAGAACAAAGAGAGCCAGGAAAAATTCAAGCAGCTGGTTCAGAAGCTGGCTCGCGCCGCGCACGTGCTACATGGCTGATCGATGACAAATACCTCGGCACAAGACCACCTGATCGTTGCCCTCGATATGCCGACGGCCGAGGAGGCGCGCCGGCTCGTCAGCACGCTCGGCGATACGGTGTCCTTCTACAAGGTCGGTCTCGAGTTGCTGTTTGCCGGTGGGCTGGACCTCGCCCGCGACTTGAGGCGGCAGGGCAAGCGCGTGTTTCTCGACATGAAGCTGCTCGACATCGGCAATACGGTGGAACGCGCCGTCGCCAATGCGACGGAGCTGGATATCACCTTCCTCACCGTGCACGGCCACGATTCCAAGACGCTGAAGGCGGCGGTTTCCGGCCGTGGGGATAGTCGGGTGAAGTTGCTGGCCGTAACGGTTCTCACGAACTTGTCGGCGGACGATCTCGCCGAGCAGGGGTCTAATTTCACGCCTGCCGACCTCGTGCTGAAGCGTGCGCAACTCGCGTATGCCACCGGTTTCGACGGGGTTATCGCGTCAGGGCAGGAGGCCGCGCGCATTCGCGCGGCAACGGGGCCGAATTTTCTGATCGTGACACCCGGCATTCGCCTGCCCGGCAGCACCACCGACGATCAGGAGCGTGTCATGACGCCGGATCACGCGATTTCGGCCGGTGCGAACCACGTTGTTGTCGGACGGCCAATCACGCAGGCAGACGATCCGAAGGCCGCGGCCGAGATGTTCCTCCACCACATTCGGGAGGCCCTCGCGCGGTCGTCGCCCGCCGCGTCGGGCCTGCACTGACGAAGTCCACAGAAACAAGATCGAACAGGAAAAAAGCCATGCCCAAGGGTTATGTCATTGCGCACGCGGTCGTGACGGATGCCGAAAAGTGGGGGCAGTACGTCGCAAAATCCAAGGTCGCGCTCGACAAGTTCGAAGGCAAGCCGATCGTGCGCGGCGGCAAGTGCGAAATCATCGAGGGCAACGGAACGCAGCGCAACGTCGTGCTCGAGTTTCCCAGCTACGAGCACGCCCTCGGCTACGCCAAGAGCCCGGAGTATGCCGAGGCAAAGGCCCTTCGGCAGGGCGCCGGGACCATCGACATTACTGTCGTCGAAGGCGTCTGAACCTTATTGCAGGCCACCGTTGAAGGCTTCGGCCGGTTAATTGGCCTCGAGCTTTTAATGGCCCAATTTCTGCCCGTACGTGGCCGGAATCATCGTTCAAACTTCCTTAACTCGCCCGATTTTAGGGTGGGCGTAAGGAGTATGACGATGGCTCGCTTGCTCTACAGGCTGGAAGATCATTTCGATGCCCTCGCCGATCGGCGCAGTGGGCACTTTTCTGGTTGGGTGAGCCGTTGTCTTTCGAATGCGTTCGCCGTTCTGGGCGATGTCTGCCAGGTCAATGTCGATATGCGCCGCTCCCAGCAGGGGTTCCGGCGCGCTGCGCCTTCGGTTTTTAATCCGTGATCTGATTTGCCTGGCGAGGACGGCAGGACAATTTGCCGGGTCGCTGCTCGTTTGGCCCTCTGCCTTTTTCCTTGTACGTTGTTTTGATCCGCTGTATCCCTACCGCGAAAGACGGGATTTCGTGTTTGGGTTATGTGATGCGTAAGTTTCTGTATGCGCTCGAAGATCACTTCGACGCTCTCGCCGACGATAGGCAGGGTTATGTGTCCGGCTCGCTGAGCCGCTGGATCGGCAAGATTTTTGCCGTCGCCGGAGACGTTTTGCAGGTTGGCCTCCGCTCCGGGAAATCTTGATAGGCTCGCACTGTACTGTCCGCCCCAGGGGGATTGGACGAGCGCCGATACCTTCCTCTTAGTTTCGTTTCCCTCCGCGTGATCGTCTCGGCTATTGTCTCGGCGCTGCTCGCCCGAGAGCTGTCTTTTCCGCGCTTCGATACCGAGACTGAACCCGACATGGCTCATTTTCCGACCGGCACAGGCCGCCGCCCCTGGCGCGCGTCTGTTCTTACGTTGTTTCCGGAGATGTTTCCCGGGCCGCTCGGCTTTTCGCTCGTCGGGCAAGCGCTTGAGGCGGGGGTCTGGTCGCTTACGCTACAGCAGATCCGCGACAGCGGGATCGGTCGTCACCGTGCGGTCGACGATACGCCGGCTGGCGGGGGCGCAGGCATGGTGATGCGGGCCGACGTGCTTGCCGATGCGATCGATCGGGCTCGCGTTTCAAATCCGGATCTGCCGTTGATCTATCTGTCGCCGCGCGGTGTTCCTTTTTCTCAGGCGCGCGCGCACGCGCTTTCGGAGGGTCCGGGCGTCATGCTGCTGGCGGGGCGGTTCGAAGGCATCGACGAGCGTCTGATCGAAGCGCGCGGCATTACGGAGATCTCGATCGGAGACTATGTGCTGTCCGGCGGTGAGCTGGCGGCGATGACGCTGCTCGATGCCTGCGTGCGGTTGATCCCAGGTGTGCTTGGCGCGGAGGAAAGCCTCAGTCAGGAGAGCTTCGAGGGCGGACTGCTGGAATATCCGCAATACACAAAGCCGCGTGAATGGGAAGGCCGTCCGACGCCGGATGTTCTGCTTTCGGGTGATCACCAGAAAATTGCGGCGTGGCGGCGCGCCGAAGCGGAGCGCATTACGCGCGAGCGACGGCCGGATTTGTTGCGGTCCAAGCCCACACGCTAGCGCATTGTTTGAGTTCTTGAATCGTTGCAGTGCCTGACGGACGCCTTGGCGCAAAACTGCGGTATATGGTCTGTCCACGGCTTTTCCATTCTTTTGTCGAGAGCGCTAAAACTGCTCTCAGTCTCAACAAGCGCTTAACACCTGAGCCGTAATGATCTGCTCATTCGAGGGATTTCGCTTCAGGGTGGGGAATGACACGGCACGTTTCTCTGCAGCTTCGGCTCGCATTCAATCAAATCGACGATGGAACGTGTGAGGTCATTCGTCAGCACAAAGAGTTTGTCATGGGCGAGCTGCCCGCGATCCTCGATACCTTTTACGATCATGTCGCGAACTATCCGGATACGCGTGCGTTCTTCAGTTCGCGCGATCACATGAAAGCTGCGCAGGCAGCTCAGCTTCGTCATTGGTCCACCATCATGGACGGCCGTTTCGATGCAACGTACGAAGCCTCGATTCGCAGAATCGGAGAGACGCATCATCGGATCGGGCTCGATCCCTGCTGGTATATCGGAGGCTACAACGCCCTGATCAGTGGGTTGCTGAAGGTTATCTCCGAAAAGCTTCCCGTTCCTCAGAAGAGCCTCTTCAACCGCGGAGCGAGTGCGATCGGCGACGCCAAGACCGAGCTTCTGATCGCGATCAACCGCGTGGCGCTTCTCGATATGGACTATGCGATCAGCGTCTACATCGATGCGGGCCGTCGCGATCTCGGGAAGCTCGCGTCCACTGTCGTGGATATGGCGACGACCGTCGTCGATACGACGCACCTGCTCGAAGGTGCGGCCGATCAACTGTCTTCAACTGCGCAGAGTGCGACTGATCGCACAGCCGCTGTGGCTGCGGCTGCGGAGCAAGCTTCGGCGAACGTGCGCGCGGTCGCTGCCGCCGCCAACGAGCTTTCGGCCTCGGTACAGGAAATCGGCCAGCAGGTTCAGACATCGTCGCACGTTGCGGGCAAGGCCGTGACGGCGGTTCAAGAGACCTCGAATAAGGTTCGGGATCTCTCGGAAGCGGCAAAACAGATCGGTACGGTCGTTGATCTGATCAGCAACATCGCGCGGCAAACGAACCTTCTCGCGCTCAATGCTACGATCGAAGCCGCGCGTGCAGGCGAAGCCGGCAAAGGGTTTGCCGTCGTCGCGCAGGAAGTGAAGACGCTGGCGGCGCAGACCGGCAAGGCGACGGCCGAGATCGGCGGACAGATCAGCGCCATCCAATCGGCAACGTCGGAGGCCGTCTCGTCCATCGAGGCGATCACGGAATTGATCTCCAACATGAGTGGGGTCACCACGACCATTGCATCGGCCGTCGAGCAACAAGGCGTTGCGACCACCGGGATCGCGCGCAATGTCGAGGATGCCGCCCAGGGCGCGGACGAGGTGGCGTCCAACACCACCGGGCTTACGGACGCGGCGGCCTCGACGAAATCGGCCGCCGAGCAGGTGGCGGGTTCCGCCAAGGATATCGCGGCGAAGGCTCACGAGCTTCGCGAGCTGGCCACGGGGTTCGTCGACAAGGCGAAAGCGGCGTAGGCGCTCCCGCGTCGAACGGCGTGCCACCCCCATTTAGGCGCGAGAAATTGGCGCGGCGCGGTTACATGACCGCCGCTAAGGGCCATATGCGGCCTGCCTCCCTGTTCCCGAGCTTGCCTACTGCTGCCAGAACCCTTTATCGAGGTGATGCAACCCGTTCATAGACCGTGTCTATGAGTGGGCCGGTGCCCCCTCACACCCAGGAGATGATGGCGACGATGGCAGCAGACGCAACGGCGGTAAACCTCGGTCATGCGGTGGCTCTGCTCACCGCGAGCGTCGTGGCGGTGCCATTATTCCGGAAACTCGGGCTCGGCTCGGTGCTCGGCTATCTCACGGCAGGCCTCGTGGTCGGGCCGTTCGGGTTCGCACTTTTCAGCGATCCCGTCGCCATTCTTCACGTGGCGGAGCTCGGAGTCGTGATGTTCCTGTTCATTATCGGCCTCGAAATGAGACCGGCGAAGTTGTGGGCGTTGCGCAAGGATATATTCGGCCTGGGACTCGTGCAGGTGCTGACCTGCGGCGCGCTGCTTTCGGGTGTGGGCGTAATGGGCGGCCTTACGGTGCCTGTCGCGGTGATCGGAGCCATGGGCTTCGTTCTTTCCTCGACAGCCGTCATCATGAAAATACTCGATGAACGGGGAGAGACGGCCACGCCCGCCGGACAACGAGCGGTTTCGATCCTGCTGCTCGAAGATCTCGCAATCGTGCCGCTGCTTGCGCTGGTCGCAATTTTTGCGGCGATCGGCGGCACGAATGTCGATACGGCCTCGCAATCGGTTTGGATGTCCATTCTCATCGGCGGCGCATCGCTGCTGGCGGTGATCGCGGCGGGGCGCTGGCTGCTCAATCCGCTGTTTGGACTGGTTGCGACGCTCGGCGGACGCGAGATCATGCTGGCCGCTTCGCTGATGGTCGTGCTGGGGGCGGCGCTGTTCATGCAGTGGGGTGGGCTATCGCAGGCGATGGGGGCGTTCCTCGCCGGCGTGTTGCTATCGGAGTCGACCTTTCGCAATCAGCTCGAGGTCGATATCGATCCGTTCAAGGGGCTGTTGCTCGGCCTTTTCTTTCTCAGTGTCGGCATGTCGCTCGATCTCGCGCTGGTGCTGCGCGAATGGGCGATCATTCTCGCCGGTGTTTTGGCCTTCATGGTCACCAAGGCGATCGGCATTTTCCTGATCGGGATGCTGTTTGGGTGCAACTGGCGCGAGGCGTTGCACCGCGCAACGCTGTTCGCGCAGGGTGGCGAATTCGCGTTCGTGCTCTACTCTGCGGCTTTGATGGCCGGCGTTTTCGACCAGCGTTCGGCCGCTATTTTCAGTGCGATCGTCATTCTGTCGATGGCGTTGACGCCCCTCATGCTGCTGGCGTTCGACAAGTACATGCCGAAGGAGAAGGAATCGTTCGACGGCGTAGAGCTTGCCGACGGTCTCAAGAACCGCGTGCTCGTCATCGGGTTCGGCCGCTTTGGGCAGCTCGCCAGCCAGCCGCTGCTGTTGCGCGACGTGGACGTGTCGCTGATCGAGATCGACGTCGACATGATCCGAGCTGCAGGAAATTTCGGTTTCAAGGTCTATTACGGCGACGGTACGCGGCTCGATGTGCTTCGCGCTTCGGGCGCGGATAGCGCCGAAGCCATTCTCGTCTGCATCAACAATGCGGAAGCTACCGACAAGATTGTGGAACTTGTGAAAGCTGAGTTCCCTGTTGCGAAGCTATATGTGCGCTCGTTCGATCGCGGACATACGCTGCGGCTGATCGAGGCGCGGGTCGATTACCAGATCCGCGAGACGTTCGAATCCGCGCTCGCCTTCGGCAAGCAGGTGCTGATCGGTCTCGGCTTCGATCCGGCGGTGGCCGAGGATACGGCGCGCGACGTGCGCAAGCGCGACGAGGAACGCCTTGCGATGCAGGTCGTGGGCGGGTTCACAGCGGGGCGTCAGCTTCTGCGCGGTAACATGACGACGCCGGAGCCCACGCCGCTCGCCGCGCCGAAAAACAAGGGCAAGGCGTTGAGCCCGTCGACGGCCGAGGTGATGGACGAGGCGGCGAAGGCGGATCAAGCCAAGCCGTAGGGCGGTATTTCTCACTGGCCAAGATTGCGCGATCAGGCGCGATACGCTGCGAGAAAAACGCGAACGGCGGAGGCGACAGTGTTCCGGATCTCTTCTTCTGATGGAGGCTCTGCCGCCACGGCATAGAGGCGGGGGCGGAACAACGTCGCCTGGGCCAGCTCCATGAACTGGGCGGCGGCGAGAAAGCTGTTCTCGATCTTGAGAGTGCCGCCCGCGACGTGGTGGTCGAGAAATTCGGTCATCGCGCCGACGAGACGTTTGGCTCCGGCTTCGAAGAATTCTCTGCCGATTTCGGGCATGCGCTCGGCAACGCCGATGACGATGCGCTGGGCCGCGATCACTTGCGGATGTGAGATCCGGTGCACCATGTCGGTCCCGAAGGCCATCAACGTTTCCTCGAGCGGTTTCGCGGTGTCGAGCATCGCGATCAGCTCGCCGATGTTGCGGTCACGACGCTCGGCGCAGATCGCTGTGAAGAGGTGCTCCTTGTCCTGGAAGTAGACGTAGAGGGTGGCCTTCGAGACCTGGGCTTCGCGGGCGACGTCGCTCATGCTCGCGGCATCGAAACCGAGGTTTGTGAACACACGGCCGGCGCCATCCATGATCTGGCGGCGCTTCTGGGGATCGGTTCCGGCCGGAGGCCGCCCGCCTCTGCGGGCTTCTGACGCCTCGCTCGCCGGCTCCTCTTTCACTAACGAAATCAATTCCTTCATCGCAGTCCTACGAAAGTTTAAGCGTAAATCGAACCGAACGGTTCAGTTTGATATTGATATCGGCTTCCTGCGGGTCTATGTCAATGGCGAATTGAACCGAATGGTTCAGATTGCTTTGCGATGCCTAGGATGACCGCTATGTCGATGTCCGCTCCGCTCCGTTTCAAATCTGTGTCCGATCCGAATTCCGTCGAAAACCGCCTTCCGCTGCGGTCGAAGCCAGGGACCTATCCGCCGCTGCCGGAGTTCGAAGATGCCCGACCGGCGATGGATCGGGAAGCGCGGGTGCCGTCCGGGAATCCTAGTGCGCCGGCACCGACGGAGCCGCCGGCGTCGGACACGGCAACCAAGAGCGGCGAGAAGCCAGAGCCGCGCTCCCGTAAGAAGATGATGCTCGGCGGGATCGGTGCCGTCGCACTGCTCGCCGCATCGTGGTTTGCCTACGATTATATCACGGTCGGGCGTTTTCTGGTTTCGACCGACGACGCCTATGTCGGTGCCGACATGGCGCTGATCGCCCCGAAGATCGCCGCCAACGTTGCCGAAGTACCGATCGTCGAGAACCAGGCGGTCAAGGAAGGCGATGTGCTGATCCGTCTCGATGATGGGGACTATAAGCTCGCAGTCGATCAAGCTACGGCCAAGCTTGCGACGCAGCGTGCCGCGATCCAGACCTTCGATGCCCAGATCCGTGCGGCCCAGGCGGCGGAAACGCAGTCACGGGCGCAGCTCGATGCGGCACAGGCTTCCGTGCTGAAGACGGAAGCCGACTATCTCCGCACCAAGCCGCTCGCCGACCGCGACTTCACCTCGAAAGCAACGCTCGATGCGGCCATTGCCGCGCGGGATACGGCGCGGGCGCAGGTCAAGTCAGGCGAGGCGGCGATCGAGAGCGCCGTTGCCAACATCGCGCTGCTCGGATCGCAGAAGCAGCAGGCTGAGCAGGTCGCCAAGGAACTCGAGGTTGCGCTCGCTAAGGCCCAACGCGATCTCTCGTTTGCGGTTATTCGCGCGCCCTTCGACGGCGTCGTCGGCAACAGAAGCGTGCAGGTTGGTGACTACGTGACGCCGGGCAAGCGGTTGCTCGCGGTGGTTCCGCTCGATCATGTGTTTGTGGATGCCAACGTCAAGGAAACGCAGCTCGCCGATATCAAGGTGGGCGACGTGGCGGAGGTTCGGGTCGACGCGCTCGGCGGCGAGGCGTTCAAGGGCGTTGTCGAGAGCGTTGCGCCAGCCTCCGGCTCGCAGTTCTCGTTGCTGCCTCCCGAAAATGCGACCGGCAACTTCACCAAGATCGTGCAGCGCGTTCCGGTGCGCATTGTGGTGAGCGCACTTGAAGCGGAGGGCAAGCTGCGTCCGGGGCTCTCGGTGGTCGTCAGCATCGATACGCGCACGGCACCGAAGAGCGGCACACAGCAGGCCGCGGTTCGCACCGAGTAAGCCGGAGCCGTAACCATGGCCCAGAGCACGACATTCGACGGAGCCGCGCCCGAGGCGCCCGCATCCGGTGACGGAAAGCTTGCTTGGATCGGCGTTACGCCGCGCGAGCTCGCGGGCTTTCTCGCCATGGTGTTCGGCATGTTCATGGCGATCCTGGACATCCAGATCGTCTCGGCATCTCTGTCGGAAATCCAGGCTGGTCTGTCGGCGAGCGCGGACGAGATCCCTTGGGTGCAGACCTCCTATCTCATCGCCGAAGTGGTGATGATCCCGCTGTCCGGCTTGCTTGCGCGTGCGCTGTCGACGCGCGTTCTGTTCACAGCATCGGCCATCGGGTTCACGATCGCCAGTGCACTGTGCGCGACCGCGACGACGATCGACCAAATGATTGTCTATCGTGCGCTGCAGGGTTTTATCGGCGGCGGCATGATCCCGAGCGTGTTTGCAGTGGCGTTCACGCTGTTTCCGCCGTCCAAGCGCGGGATCGTTTCGCCGATGATCGGTCTCGTTGCGACGCTTGCGCCAACAATCGGCCCGACGGTCGGTGGTTATCTGAGTAACGCGTTCTCCTGGCACTGGCTGTTTCTGGTCAACGTCGGCCCGGGCATTGCCGTTGCGCTCGCGGTGTTCTTCCTCGTCGATTTCGACAAGCCGGATCATTCGCTGTTGCGCCGGTTCGATGTGCTCGGATTTGCGGCGATGGCGCTGTTTCTGGGCTCGATGGAATACGTGCTCGAGGAGGGACCGCGCTACGATTGGTTCGACGATTCGACCATCACGACGTTCGCGATCCTCTGCGTCGCGGGCGGCATTCTGTTCTTCTGGCGCGCGTTTGCGGCGGCCCAACCGATCGTTGAGTTCCGGGCCTTCCGAAACGCGAATTTTGCGTTCGGATGCGCGTTCAGCTTCGTAATGGGTATTGGCCTCTATGGGCTTACCTATCTCTATCCGGTCTATCTCGCGCAGATCCGGGGATACGATGCGCTGATGATCGGCGAGACGATGTTCGTCACGGGTGTCGCGATGTTCCTGACGGCGCCGCTCGCCGGCCGTCTTTCGCAGGTGCTCGATCCACGCTTCATGATGCTCATGGGTTTCATGGGATTTGCGCTCGGGACCTATCTCGCGTCGGGCATCACCGTCGATTGGGATTTCCATGAGCTGTTGGTTCCGCAGATCCTGCGCGGCTGCTCGCTGATGCTGTGCATGGTGCCGATCAACAATCTGTCGCTCGGAACGCTGCCGCCCGATCAGCTCAAGAACGCATCCGGTCTTTACAACCTGACGCGTAACCTCGGCGGCGCGGTCGGACTCGCGGTGATCAACACCGTGCTCAACAATCGGCTCGACCTGCATCTCGCGCGCCTGCACGAGAGCGTGTCCTGGGGGCGTGCGACAGCGGAAGAGACGCTTGCCGGACTTACGCAGCAGATGTCGGAGAAAATTCCCGATGGCGATCTGGCAGCGTTGAAACAGTTGGCCCTGGTCGTTCGGCGGCAGGCGAGCGTTCTGGCGTTCTCGGATGTGTTCATCGTGTTGACGGCGCTGTTTGCGGGCATGGCGCTGATGGCCGTGTTCATGAGTAAGCCGGTCGAAGGCGTGCAAGCCTCCGGACATTGATCTCCAGGTTTAATTATCCTTGCCGTGCGATCTGTCATTTGACGCGCGATCCCGTTGGCCTAACATGGTTCCGTTACGGATCGAGGGATGCATCGCACGGCAGGTGCGGAGAAGCGCTGCCTCTCGCGAGGCAAGTGTCTGTCCCTGTGGAACAGACACTTGATGACGGCTGAGTTTGTCTGGCAGGCTGGAGATCTATCCATGCAGACGCTCGCTATGCAGGATGCGCCGCGTGTTCTCGACGGCTTTGAGCCGGATACGGGGTGCGCTGTCGAAATACTGTCCGTCGCGACCGCCAACCCGCCGATCAAACTGCGGCAGGGAGATGCGCTAGCAGCCGCCAGATCCATCTTTCCGCAATTCGCACGTCTCGAAGCGCTGTTCGCCAATACCGGCATCGATTACCGCTACAATTGCCAGCCCGTTGAATGGTATCAGACGCCGCATAGCTGGGAGGAGCGGACCGAGGTTTTTCAGAAGCACGCGCTGGATCTGATCGAGAAGATCGCGGTGGAGGCAACGGAGCGTGCGGGGCTCCGGCTCTCCGACATCGATGCGCTCGTCACCAACACGATCACCGGGCTTGCTATTCCAAGTCTCGACGCGCTGCTGATGAACAGGCTCGCCTTCGCACCGAACGTGGAGCGGATGCCGATCTTCGGGCTCGGATGCGGTGGCGGGGTTGCCGGGCTCTCGCGTGCAGCGCGCATGGCGCAAGGGCGCCCCGGCTCCAACGTGCTGTTCATCACCGTCGATCTGTGCAGTCTATGCGCCCGTCCCAACGACCCCAGCATGGCGATGTTCGTTTCGGCGGCGCTGTTCGGAGATGGCGCGGCGGGTGTCGTGTTGAGAACGGCTGAGCCTGGTGCGTCTTCTGCCCGTAAGGATCTCGCAAAGGCGCGTATTCTGGCGTTCGGCGAGCATCTTTGGCCAAAGACGCGCCACATCATGGGCTGGGACATCAAGAGCGACGGCTTCGGCGTGGTGTTGAGCCCCGAGCTGCCGGCACTGATGCGCGACAACCTACGTCCGGCGCTCCAGGGCTTTCTTGAGCGTAACGGGATGGCGCTCGAAGATTTCGCCGGTTTTCTCGTTCACCCCGGTGGACGAAAAGTTCTGGAGACCGCGGAAGAGGTGCTTGGCGTCGAAAGACGGCAAATCATCCATTCGTGGGACGTGCTGCGCGACTTCGGCAACATGTCGTCGGCGACCGCGCTGTTCGTTCTCGAACGGGCGGTGCAGGCGGGCGCAAAGGGGCGCCATCTGCTTGCGGCGTTCGGCCCGGGCTTCTCAGCATATTTCGCCGCGCTCGATCTCTAGATTTCTAGATCTCTAGATTTCTGGCGTGTTCATTCGTGTCGCGCCCGCGAGCCTGGTCACGACGTTGGGTGCGCATCTCGCGAGCGTGATCGCCGCGCGCCGGAGCAGCGGGTGCGCGATGATGCTGTCGAGCGCGCCGACCAGACGGAATTGTCCGCGATGCCTGGCGACGAGGCGGTGTTGAAATGCGCGCGCGTCTTCGTCATTCAGCAAAGCCTGTGCGGCCGCGATACCGGAGGCGAGCGCGAGCGATGTGCCGTCTCCGGCGAATGATGGGATCACTGCAAGCTGATCTCCGATCGGATAGATGGCGGGCGAAATGGGAGCTGTGCGCAAGAACCCGTAGGGCAGGCCCGAGATCGCGAGCGGTTTCGTCCAGAGCGGCTCGGCATCGCGGGCGAGTTCTCCGAACAGAGGCGATGCGCGGGTGATGTGGGCGGATTGCTCGCGCCAGCTCGTGCCCACCGCATTCAAAACCTTGCTTTCGATGTTCCAGGCGATGGAGAGAGTGCCGTTTTCAATGAGGCAGGCACCTGCATATCCGCCGGGGAAGGCGATCAGCCGAACCAAGCCTTGGAGCGACGCGCGGGCCGTGTCGGTGGGGACAAGGTGCAGCTTGAATCCGACCATTGGTCCGGATGGCCGCGCGATCCCGCGAATGTTGTGCTTGCCGCTGGCCAGCGCTGCAGCTTTCGCCCGATACGTGGATTGCGTGGTGCGCACGAGGACCTCGCCGCCGAGATCTTTGAGACCTTCGACGGTTGCGCCTCTGACGACGGCGATGCCGCGTTGGGCGGCGGCTTCGAGAAGGGCTTCATCCAGGCGACATCGCGAAAGGCCGATGGCTTCGAACGGAAGCGGCGCTTGCACTTCGGCGGCGCGATCGGACAGGCCAAGGGTTCGGATCGGATTGCCGCCAAGCGGAGCCAAATCGATGTCCAGATGCTGCAGGAGTGCCCGCGCTTCGCCGCTCAGGAAATCGCCACAGACTTTGTGATGGGGGCCGGGCGTGCGCTCGATGATCATGACCTTGGCGCCACTCGTGGCGAGCTTTAATGCGAAAGCCGTGCCTGCCAGTCCTCCCCCGACGGCAATGGCATCCATGGCGGTCAGGCTCCCGGTTCCGAAATCTGGCGGCGGGTCGCCAACGCCTCGTCTTCGAGCTTGATCTTGTAGACGAGCACGCTCAGCCACACTGCGCCCATGATGGCGCCGAGCGCCCAGGCGCCGAACACGGCCGGAAGCAGGAATGTCTCGGTGATGGTCACGGCGTAGTTGGGATGACGGAGGAATTTGTAGGGCCCCCGTTGCACGATGGGCGCATCCGGGAGCGTGATGATGCGGTGGGTCCAGAACCGCCCGAGCGTGGCGATGACCCAGTACCGCACGCCTTGAAGCGCGAGGTAGGCAAGGCCGAGGAGAAGGGACACTTCGGCCGTGGGTGGAATGAGGAAGAAAAGGCTCGCGATCCAGGCGAGGTGCGTGGTCGCGACAACCGGGTAGAAGCTGGATCCGGCTTCGGCCCCGCCGGCTGCGAGAAGGGCGCGCGTATTCTGGGCCGAGTACAGCTCCTCGGCGCCCCGTTGCAACAGCACCAGCACGGCGGCCAGCTGAGGCAGGCCGATGGCCTCGGACAACATGGGACGACCCCGTCTCCTGGCGAATCCGCGTGCAGTCTAGCCGAGGGCGGCGAGGCGCAATGGAGGGGGCGCGGCAAAGTGTTAATTTCCTTGCCGACCCGTGGCGGGTAAACGACATGTCGAGGGGGATTGGGTCTCGGCCGTTCCGCTCGCTCTACCTCTCGACAGGGGCTCGCTTTTCGGCTATAGCGCGGCCAACAATTCCCCAAAGAGGGTTTGCTCCATAAGGAGCCGCACGAGCCGTGCACGCCGGGCCAGACCCGCGGCGCAGCTCCTCTGCTATTGATATACAAGCAAAAAGGAATGAAAATGAATATCATTCAGCAGATCGAGCGCGAGCAGATGGATGCCGTGCTCCGCACCCGTTCGGTGCCTGAGTTTGCTCCCGGTGACACCGTCAAGGTGATGGTGAAGGTCATCGAAGGCGAGGGCGCTAAGCAGAGCATCCGTCTTCAGGCCTATGAAGGCGTCGTGATCGCGCGCTCCGGCGGCGGCATCAACGAGAGCTTTACGGTTCGCAAGATTTCCTACGGCGAGGGCGTGGAGCGCGTGTTCCCGGTCTACTCGCCTTACATCGCTGAGATCGAGGTTCTGCGTCGCGGCAAGGTCCGCCGCGCGAAGCTCTACTATCTCCGTGGCCGCCGCGGCCGCGCTGCTCGCATCTTCGAGCGCACCGACGTTCGCGCTCGCCGTCTGAACGCGGCCTGGAAGGGCTTCAAGAAGCCGAAGGGCGAGATCGAGGATCTGACGCGCATCAAGGGCATCGACGCGGATCTCGCGGCACGCCTGAAGACGCTCAACTGCTACAAGTATGAGCAGGTCGCGAACTTCTCGGACGAGGACATCGCGAACGTCGACGAGGCGCTGAAGCTCAACGGCCAGATCGAGCGCGACAACTGGGTGGGCGAGGCACAGAAGCTGTTGGCCGAGACTGCCGCAGCGGAAGTTCCGGCCGAAGAGGCCAACTCGTAAGATCGGTTCGGACTCCGACGTGGCCCAGAGCCTCGGCGGATTGTCGGACGTACAGGATAGCAACGGCGGCGCGCAGCATGGCGGCCGCCGTTTTGCTTTGAAGGGTTCGGAGCCGTCGCGGCAAGTTGCGCTGAGGCGGAATTGCATTACATTCCGGTTTGGTCGTGCGCAGATGCGCGCTGCGTCCCCATATCCGGGCAAAGGATCGGCTTAGCATCATGTCCAACGTCGAAGTCACCCGCGGCGCCCGTGAATCGAGCACCATCAAGCTGCATGGGCCCGAAGCGTTTGCCGCCATGCGCAAGGCCGGACAGCTTGCAGCCGCGGCGCTCGACATGATCGGCCCCTTCGTTCAGCCTGGCGTGACGACGGAAGAGCTGGACGATCGCGTGCTCGAATTCGCGCTCGATCATGGCGCGGTGCCGGCTCCGCTCAACTATCGCGGATTTCCGAAGTCGATCTGCACTTCGATCAATCATGTGGTTTGCCACGGCATCCCAGGCCCCAAGCCGATGCGCGAAGGCGACATCGTCAATATCGACGTGACACTGATCGTCGACGGGTGGCACGGCGATACCAGCCGGATGTATGCGGTCGGCGAGATCAGCCGCCGCGCGGAGCGCCTGATCGAGGTGACCTACGAAGCACTGCGGCTCGGTGTCGAGCAGGTCAAACCCGGCAACACGATCGGCCACATCGGGGCCGCGATCCAGGAGTTCGCCGAAAAGGAACGCTGCAGCGTCGTCAGGGATTTCTGCGGGCATGGGCTCGGGCGGGTGTTCCACGATCGTCCGAACATCCTGCACTATGGCGAGCGTGGCGAGGGTGTCGTCATGGAGCCCGGCATGTTGTTCACCATCGAGCCGATGATCAACCTCGGCAAGGCGCACGTGAAGGTGCTGGCCGATGGATGGACGGCGGTGACGCGAGATCGCGAGCTTTCCGCCCAGTTCGAGCATTCGGTCGGCGTCACGGAAACCGGCGTTGAGGTATTCACGCATTCGCCGGCAGGCCTCGAATGGCCGTCAGTTCTTAAAGGCTAGCGGGATCGGGAGACCCCATGCAGGACCCGGGCGAGCGAGATCCGAAGGAGCCTGCTTCCGACGCATCGCCCGCTCCCGGGGCTGCCGAGCAAGGCTCGTTTCTCGAAGCCCCGCAGCCGCTTTACTCCGGACACCGGCAACGGCTTCGCGACAGGTTTCGGCAAGCCGGCGCGGACGCGCTTCCTGACTACGAACTGCTCGAAATGGTGCTGTTTCGCGCCCTCCCACGCCGGGACACCAAGGCGCTCGCCAAGCAGCTGCTGGCCCGTTTCGGCTCGTTCGCCGACGTGATCAACGCGCCTGATGCCCGCCTCAAGGAGATTTCCGGCGTGGGAGACGCGGTCATCACCGAGCTTCGGCTGATCCGGGCGGCTGCACTTCGGCTCATGAAAGGCGAGATCGCCACCACGCCTCTGCTCACATCCTGGAACCAGGTGCTCGATTATCTCAGGGTGGCCCAAGGTTTCGAGCAGCGGGAGCAGTTCCGCATCCTGTTTCTGGACAAAAAAAACCGCCTGATCGCCGACGAAGTGCAGGGGCAGGGAACCGTCGATCATACGCCGGTCTATATTCGCGAGGTGGTGAAGCGGGCGCTCGAGCTTTCGGCGACGGCGATCATTCTCGTGCATAACCATCCTTCCGGTGATCCCACTCCCTCGCGCGCGGACATCGACATGACGCGCATGATCATGGAGGCCGGAAAGCCGCTCGGCGTCATCGTGCACGACCACGTCATCGTCGGACGCGGCGGCTGCGCGAGCTTCCGCGCGTTGCGGCTGATCTAGTTCATCGGCCGCGCCTGCGCTGCCTTATGTGCCGTCTCTAATTTCGCGGCTACTTGAGGTTCGTTAAGTGTCCGGGACTATCGTGCTGTCAGAAACCAGATGCCGACCTCTCGTCGGTGCAAAAGCCGTCCTAGTGGAGCCTGGACGATGTCGACGTTCTTTGATCGGAGAGAGAGGTCGCGCCCGGTTCGTCTCGACGGGTTACCGCCAGGCTTGGCCGGAGATATCGCCTACCGACGCTTCTGCCAGCCGCGTTTTTCCACCCGCCGCACTGCCGATCATGCGGCGCTGGTGGAGCGGGCCCGGTTTCATCTTCGCAATGCGCGCTGGGTCGAGGTCGCGACCAGCGAGGGTCGCGTGCAGGCCTATATTTTCGAACCCGACAACGGCGCGCCCGATCGCGGCAGCGTGCTGGTCGCGCACGGTTGGACGAGCGAAGCATCTTTCATGGCGGTGATCGCCGAGCAGCTTCGCCGCGCCGGGTTTCGGGTGGTTACCTTCGACCAGCCCGGCCACGGCAAAAGCGCGCGCGAGCGTGCCAGTTTGATCGATTGCTCGCGCGCGCTGCTGCAAGTGGCGGAGGCGCTCGGGCCGATGCGTTTTGCGCTCACACATTCGATGGGCGGGCTCGCGGCCCTGCTCGCAGGGGAAGGCCAGGCGCCGCTCGGCCGCGCCCACCCGTTCGAGCGGTATGTGCTGATCTCCTCGCCCAATGCGTTCGGCCGGATCACGCAGGAGTTTGGCGACGAGGTCGGGCTAAGTCCGGCCGGGCTGCGCGTGTACGAACGGCATCTCGAACGGATCGCGCACCGGCCCATGGCCTCGTTCTCGGCTGCCAACTTGCTGGCGGCGACCGGCCGGCCGGCGCTTGTCGTTCATGCCCGCGACGATTTCGAGGTCGGCTTCGAGAATGCCGAAGAGATTGCGGCCGCTTGCCCCAAGGCCGAGCTCAAGGCCGTCGACGGATTCGGGCACAGGAATATTTTATTCGCGCCGCCGGTGATTCGTGCAGCCCTTTCCTATCTGGCTGACGAGTAACAGCTAATTCCTTGCTTTTGGCAGGGCTCGCGCTCTGGCTCCTGCTTGATTATATGGAGGCAGCATCGCGGTCAGGTCGCGAGTCGCAGAGACCGGATCGTCCCTATCGGGAGATCCCTGGTCCAGAAGGGTCGGTCATGAGCAAAGCCAAGCACGCACGGGTCATTATTCTTGGGTCGGGACCAGCCGGATATACCGCGGCCATCTATGCGGCCCGCGCCATGTTGAAACCGGTGATGATCCAGGGCAACCAGCCGGGCGGTCAGCTCACCATCACGACCGATGTCGAGAACTACCCGGGCTTTGCCGACGTGATCCAGGGGCCGTGGCTCATGGAGCAGATGCGCGCGCAGGCCGAGCATGTCGGCACCGAGATCGTCATGGACTACATCGTCAAGGTGGATCTCAAGCAGCGGCCGTTCCGGCTCGAAGGTGATTCCGGCGACGTCTACACCTGCGATGCGCTGATCATCGCGACGGGCGCCCAGGCGCGCTGGCTCGGCATTCCGAGCGAGCAGACGTTCCAGGGGCACGGCGTTTCCGCATGTGCGACCTGCGACGGTTTCTTCTACAGGGGCAAAGAGGTGGTCGTCGTCGGCGGCGGCAATACGGCCGTCGAGGAAGCGATCTTCCTCACCAACTTCGCGAAGAAGGTGATTGTCGTGCATCGCCGCGATCACTTCCGCGCCGAGAAGATTCTGCAGGAGCGCCTGTTCAAGAACGACAAGATCGAGGTGGTCTGGGACAACGCGCTCGAGGAAATCGTCGGTACGGACGAACCGCGATCGGTTACGGGTGTGCGGCTCAAGAACGTCAAGACCGGCAAGATCACGGAGCGTACGGTCGACGGCGTATTCGTCGCGATCGGACATGCGCCGGCGACGGAGTTGTTCAAGGGGCAGCTCGAAATCAAGCCGTCGGGCTACCTGATCACGGCGCCGGATTCGACTGCGACCTCTATCCCCGGCGTTTTCGCAGCCGGCGACGTGAAGGACGACGTGTACCGGCAGGCTGTGACGGCAGCCGGCATGGGCTGCATGGCTGCGCTTGAAACCGAGCGTTTTCTGGCTCACGCCGAAGAGACGGCCGCTGCTGCGGCTGAGTAAGAATAGTCCTCTCCCCATTGACGTGACTGCAATGGGGAGAGGCAGAAAACCTCTCAGAATTTGTAGGCGGCGACCTTGCCGTCGACCATCAGCGGGACGATGAGCGTTCGAGTGGCTGGGATGTAGCCGATGTCCGCGCTGCCCTGGCCGAGCGACAGCAGCTCTTTTGCAGCACCGGTGCGCGCGATCCGGAACACCTTTCCGGCAACCCAATCGCTGACGAGATAGCTTTCGGCGTCGAATGGCTCCAGGCCGTCGAGGTTGCCGACAGGCTTGCCGTCGCCGAGGTTGGCGATGGTTTTGTCAGCCAGCGAGACAGTGAGCAGATTGCCGGGGGTTTTGGTCGAGAAGTCGGCCCCCATGCCTTCACCCCAGGCCGCGACGATCAGGTTGCCGTTTTCCACGAGCAGCCCGTTCGGCGCTTTGAGCTGGTCGCTTTCCAGCCACTTCTCGAACTTGCCGCCGGACAGCTTCCAGATGGCGTTGCCTGGCCAATCGGAGGCATAGATGCTGCCGTCGGGGCCGGCGGCAACGTCGTTCAGGATCTTGGCGCCTGCGGCTTCATGCTTGGCGGCGATGGCGCCCGCGGCGACGTCAATCTCCACGAGCTTGTCGACATCGGCGACGAAGAGACGGCCGCCGGATAGCGCGAGCCCTTTGGGTGCATCGAGGCCGGTGATCCATTTGGCGTCGGTCACTTTACCGTCGAGTGTGGTCTTCGAGATGTAGCCGTTGCCGTCCTTGCCGTTGGGCGTGCCGTTGACGTTACTGACGTAGATGATCCCCGCAGCGGTGTCCGGTAATGCGGATTCCGGAGTTTCGAAGCCAGTGACCTCCCAGACTTTAGTCGGAGCATCGGCGGCGGCGCAGACGGACGCGGACGCAGCCAGTGCAAGAGCGACGATGATCGAATGGCGCATATTGGAGTTGGCCTCTTAGTTTGGCCGGGGCGCGAAGCCCGGTCGGCTGGTTTTTGCTGGGGTTCCGGTCTGTCGCGCCGGGGTGTGGGCGTTTCGTCGCTTTGCCATATAGGCAATTCAGGCCGGGGTTGCCACCCTGGCCAGATTTCCCCTGCGGTGGAACGGCGCTGGTATGCATTTTTCGATGGCTTGACTGCTTCTGATATCAAATAATCGCAATGCTAAGTTTTGATGGTGCGTGTGCGTATCGGCGGTGAGCCCGCCGGGTCCAGATTTGTGGATCGATCGCACTCGCGAGGGCATTTTCATGGACTGGGACAAACTCAGAATTTTTCACGCGGCTGCCGCAGCCGGCAGTTTTACGCACGCGGGCGATGCGCTGCACATGAGCCAGTCGGCGGTGAGCCGGCAGGTTTCGGCGCTGGAGCGGGATCTCAAGGTCTCGCTGTTTCATAGACATGCGCGCGGCTTGGTGCTGACCGAACAGGGCGAACTGCTTTACGGTACCGTTGCCGAGGTGATGAGCAAGCTGCAGACGGCGGAAACGCTGCTGGCGGATACCACGACTAAGCCATCGGGCCTCTTGAGCGTGGCGGCGCCGGTTGGTCTCGGTACGGTGTGGGTGGCGCAGCGGCTTCGGGAGTTCATGGATCTCTATCCCGATGTGCGCATCGAGTTGATCCTCGACGACGACCAGATCGATATCGCCATGCGGGCGGCAGACGTAGCGATCTGGACGCGCGAGCCGGAGCAGCCGGATCTCATCCGCCGGCCGTTGTTCACGGCGAGCGTGCGGCCTATGGCATCTACTAAATACACCCGCCGCTATGGCGTGCCGGAAACCTTCGCGGACCTCGAAGCGGGCAATCATCGCGTGGTGTCGTACAGCGGGCAGACGGCGCAGCTGTTGCCGGCGATCAGTTGGCTCGAGACGGCAGGGCGCGAAGGAAAAGAGCGGCGGGAGCCGGTGCTGCGCACCAACAGCGTGGTGGCCATCAAACAGGCTGTGCTCGCCGGAATCGGGATTGGCATGATCCCCGACTACATGAGCGAGCAGGACAGCGATCTCGTGCCCGTGCTCATGAAGTGCGAAGTGGAAAAGCCGAGTTTGCCGGTTTTGTTTGTTTATCCCGAAGAGCTCAAGAGTTCGAAGAAGGTCCAGGTCTTGCGGGATTTTCTGGTCGCCAAGGCGCGTCACTGGCGCGAATAGCGAGCTTTCGCGAATTTAATATCGCGTCAATGATCCAAAGACCGGTTTGGGATGTAATAATGTTTATCCAGACTGCCGTAGGCTTCAGGGTTATTTGCCACCACCCGAGAGTCCTTGGCGTCGGTTGTCTTGGGTCGGGCGCCTGGAGTCATTTCGGGAGTCCGGCCCATTTCCTTGAGAATTGCGGTCAAAACGTCGCGCGGCCGGGCTTATGGCCCGTTCGAGCCCCACTGATTTGCAACCTGCGACGCGAAACGCTATCTGATGGTTTCATTTGATAGTCGTGCTTCACGCCGGAACCGGTACTCGATTAAAAATCGCGGTCCCGGAGAGGTTTTCCCGGAAGCACTTTGCCTCTGAACATCGAGCCCGCACCCCATGGCCAAGACGCTCTACGACAAGATTTTCGACGACCACGTCGTTGACAGGCAAGCCGACGGAACCTGCCTGCTCTACATTGATCGCCATCTGGTTCACGAGGTGACAAGTCCCCAGGCTTTCGAGGGACTTAGGATGTCAGGCCGCAAGGTGCGCGCGCCCGAGAAGACGCTGGCTGTGGTCGATCACAACGTGCCGACGACCGACCGGCGCAAGGGTATCGCCGACGAAGACAGCCGCGTGCAGGTCGAGACGCTTGCCAAGAACGCGCGCGATTTCGGCGTGGAATACTACAACGAGCTCGACAAGCGGCAGGGCATCGTCCACGTCGTGGGGCCTGAGCAGGGCTTCACGCTTCCCGGCACGACGATCGTCTGCGGCGACAGCCATACTTCGACGCACGGCGCGTTCGGCGCGCTTGCCCACGGCATCGGCACGAGCGAAGTCGAGCACGTTCTGGCGACGCAGACCTTGGTGCAGAAGAAAGCCAAGAACATGCGCGTGTCTGTGGACGGCAAGCTGCCGGCCCACGTGACCGCCAAGGACATCATCCTTGCCATCATCGGCGAGATCGGAACGGCCGGCGGTACCGGCTCGGTGATCGAGTACGCGGGCGAAGCGATCCGCGATCTTTCCATGGAAGGCCGGATGACGGTCTGCAACATGTCGATCGAGGGTGGCGCACGCGCCGGCATGATCGCGCCCGACGACAAGACCTACGCGTTCATCAAGGGCCGCCCGAAGGCGCCGAAGGGCGCTGCGTGGGACATGGCCCTCAAGTACTGGGATACGCTTCACACCGAAGAGGGCGCGCATTTCGATCGCGAAGTGAAGCTCAACGCCGCGGAATTGCCGCCGATCGTCTCCTGGGGCACGAGCCCCGAGGACGTGGTGTCGATTGCGGGTCTGGTGCCCAATCCGGCCGAGATCGCCGACGAGCACAAGCGCGCCTCGATGGTGCGCGCGCTTGACTACATGGGGCTCACGCCCGGGACCAGGATCACCGACATTCCGCTCGATGTGATCTGGATCGGCTCCTGCACCAATGGGCGTATGGAGGATCTGCGCGAAGTCGCCAAGATCGTCGAAGGCAAGAAGATTTCGGAGCGTCTCGCCTACGCGATGATCGTGCCGGGTTCGGGGCTGGTGAAAGAGCAGGCCGAGGCGGAAGGTCTCGATAAGATTTTCACGGCGGCCGGTTTCGAGTGGCGCGAGCCCGGGTGCTCGATGTGCCTCGGCATGAATCCGGACCAATTGAAGCCGGGCCAGCGCTGCGCATCGACCTCGAACCGCAATTTCGAGGGGCGGCAGGGCTACAAGGGCCGGACGCACCTCGTGTCGCCAGCCATGGCGGCGGTGGCTGCGCTCGAAGGCCACTTCGTGGACATTCGGCGCTGGCAGGCCTGAGGGGTCGGCCGGTGCGGCGGCTTCAGCCGTCGCGACGTTCGTCTCGCTCTTGCGGTCGGAGGCCCGAAGCGCCTATCTCTCCCGTTCGAAAGACGAGCGGGAGAGCATCGGCATGACGGGCAGGATCGACTGGAAGGGCGCTACGGCTCCGACACTTGCCGATTTCGAGATCATTGCGGCTTCGGCGTGGGAGCGCATTCAGCCGGAATTCCGTGACGTGTGCGGGGATCTCGTCATTCGTATCGAGGACTTCGCGCTCGACGAGGTGCTCGATGAGCTCGACATCGACAGCCCATTCGATCTGATGGGGCTCTACCAGGGTCTCAGCCTCGACCAGAAAAGCGTGCTCGACGTGCCGCGCGAGCCGGACATGGTGTTTCTCTACCGCCGCGCGATCCTCGACTACTGGACCGAGAACGGCGATGAGACGCTGGACGACATCATCACCCACGTGCTGATCCACGAGATCGGCCATCATTTCGGCTTTTCCGACGACGATATGGAAGAGATCGAGACGCAAGCGACGCACTGAACGCGTGGTTTCTCGGTTGGTGTGAACGTGTGCCGCCGCGCGACAGAGACCGCGCGGCGTGCAGATCTTTTTCAGACGCAGGGCTTTAGACACTGGGCGGAAAGAAATTCCGCTGCTCGATCAGGTGCGCGCGACAATTCAGCCACAACCCGATTTTGTCGATGCGTCTGTGAACAGCCTCTCTGAATGTTAACTTTTGCAGCCGATGTTGGACCTGATAGGGTATTTCCATATTTTGTTGAAATACTCGAACAGCTTCGGGCTCCGTCTCCCAGGCTGTGTCACGGGGTAGACGGATCCAGTTCCTTTTTTCGGGGCGCGTGCGGGTGTCACGTAGAGGTGCTCAGTTGGAGACGGCTTTCCGTCCGGTTTCGCGTGTGTGGGCTTTGCTTGCGCTGGGTATCGGCCTGATGGCGTTCGTGCCCGCTCAGGCGATCGCGGATGACGTGCCCACGCCAGAAGAATATGCCGAGCATGTGGGCGGGGACGCGCATGTGTTGCAGCCTGGCGAGTTGAAACTCGACGGACGCCAGCAGGTGTGCGGCCAGCGGCCGACGGTGATCGATAGCCAGCTCGACGACTACGGGGCTGCCTATCCGGGGTTTCTGATCCTCAATCCCAAGTTGCTCGCCAAGGTTTCGACGCCGGTCAAGCTTTGGATCTTCGCGCACGAGTGCGGTCATCAGTTCCGCGGGCCCGACGAAGAGACGGCGGACTGCTTCGCCGTGCAGCGTGGGCGGCGGCAGGGCTGGCTCGACGAGAACGGGATCGAGGAGATCTGCCAGTTCATCGCGCCTGCCAAGGGCGACAGCATGCATTTCGCAGGCTCCCACCGCTGCGCGTATATGCGCCAGTGCTTCGCCGATCCGTCCATTCGCTGATACCCGAGCGTGATTGGTTGTCGTTGGTCCAGTTGTCCCCGGAGACGGCGGGTCGCTTAGGATCAGCCGGGCTGGTTGTGGCCTGGCAGGTCGGCGCCGATGAATTTCCTCGAGTATCCGAAACGGTTGTTGGTGATCGCCGAGACGCTCAACCGGTGGGCGGGAGCCATCGGCGCGCTCGATCGGAAGCAGCGGGTCAAGGTTGCCCGCTATGCGGAGGCGATCGCCGAAACGCTCGGCCGGGCGGCCAACTATTCGGCAAGATTAACGGCGGCGCCGGACGATCGCGTTGCGCAACGGGGACTGGTCCGGGAGCTTGGCCGGATTACCGGCTATCTCGAGACCCTGGTGGGCGTGCTCCGACACCATCTTGACGGACGAAAGCTTGCTGGCGTTAAAAGGCGGCTGGAACAGCTGGGGCCCCGGCGGATCGGCGGGCGGCCTTTGGTGTCGTCGGCTAAAATGCGAGTCGACCGGCTGCTTGCGGCCGAAGGCTATTTCCGGGCACTGGCTGATGGCCTACGTGTTTAGGATTCGATTTCGATGTGCTTCCTGCTTGTCGGGAAGCGCTCCAGGGACATGGATACATGCAGAAGTTCATCAAGCTCACGGGTGTCGCGGCTCCGTTTCCACTCCGGAACGTGGATACCGACATGATCATCCCGAAGCAGTTCCTGAAGACGATCAAGCGGACGGGGCTTGGAAAGGCGCTGTTTTACGAACTGCGCTACGACCAGGAGGGTCGCGAGAACGCTGATTTCGTGCTGAACAAGCCAGCCTACCGGAACGCCGAAATCCTGATCGCGGGCGAGAACTTCGGCTGCGGCTCCTCGCGTGAGCATGCGCCGTGGGCGCTGCTGGACTTTGGCTTCCGCTGTGTGATCGCCCCTGATTTTGCGGACATTTTCTACAACAATTGCTTCCAGAATGGCATCCTCGCGATCAAGCTGCCCCAGGAGCAGGTGGACAAGCTGCTCGACGACGCGAGCCGCGGGGCCAATGCGACGCTATCGGTTGACCTCGACGCGCAGGAAATCCGTGGCCCCGATGGCGGCGTGATCTCTTTCGAGATCGATCCGTTCCGCAAGCATTGCTTGCTCAACGGTTTGGACAACATTGGTCTCACGCTCGAAAAAGAAAAAGCGATCAAGGACTTCGAAGGACGTGATGCGGCCGCGAGGCCGTGGGCGTAGTGCGCCTCGGTGCGTGCTGCGGTCGTCTGATCACATGAAGCCGGAATACGGTATACGGCGGATTGCGGCCCTTCGTTCGAATATGCTAGAGCATGGGTTGCTTTTGCGCGCAACGTGACCGCGCTCTAACTATTTGATTAGACCGCTGATTCAGGCTTCGATTTGTTAGGATTCGAAGCGATCATGGTCTCGCTGCTACGATCGTCCCGGAATCCTGCAGGAAGGCCATGAGAGCCACATGGATCTCCGCCGCATTGTCGGCGCTCACATTGACTTTCGGCGGGGCCGCGCTGTTTGCCGGCAGTGCCGCCTGGGCCGGTGGTCCTGCGCTGGTTTTTGAAGCGACCGACGGCAAGGTGCTTTATGCCGAGGATCTCGACGATCACTGGCATCCCGCCTCGCTCACCAAGATCATGACGGCCTACCTCACGTTCGAGGCCATCAAGAGCGGCAAGCTTACGCTTGAGCAGCGTCTTCCCTATTCCGAGCGCGCCCAGATGCAGCCGCCGAGCAAGCTCGGTCTGCACATTGGGGCAACCCTCACGGTGGATCAGGCCCTGAAAGCGCTGATCATCAAATCCGCGAACGATGTGGCGATCGTGCTTGCGGAGGCGATCGACGGGTCGTCGGCGGCGTTCGTGGCGCGGATGAACACGACATCGCAGGCGCTTGGCATGACGCGCACCACGTTCGTCAACCCGAATGGACTGCCGGCGCCCGAGCAGGTGACGACAGCGCGAGATCTCGGCAAGCTCGCTCGCGCGGTGATCAAGAACTATCCCGAATATCTCCCCTATTGGTCGATGTTCGACGCTCGGATCGGCAAGATCCATATCGGTACGCACAACGGGCTGTTGCGTTCGTTCGATGGCGCGGACGGCATGAAAACCGGCTTCATCTGCGATTCCGGGTTCAATGTGGTGGCGAGCGCGACGCGCGATGGACGTCAGCTGATGGCGGTGGTGCTGGGCGAGTCCACGAGCGCGCTGCGCACGGTCCGCGCCGCAAATCTGCTCGAGCATGGTTTCCAGAGCTACGATTGGAAGCTTCTGTTCAATCACACTGCGAGCCTGGACACGCTGCCGATTGCGGACGGGGCAAAGAATGTCATCAGTGTGCGTCGGGATGTTCGCTCCTACGAATGTGGTAACGCGCCACTCAAGAAGCCTCGCAAGAAGAAGGTGATCAAGAAGAAGGTTCAGGCTGCCGAGGATGCGCCCAAGCTTCAGGAGCAAGCTCCCGCGGCCGATGCCGGTAGCGTTGAGGATGTGCCGGCGGCCGCCGTTGTCGAGGACAAGTGACGGCTTCGGTCGTCCTTCCATCTCCAACCGCTATGCTGCCAAGTCTGCCGCGAGATTGTTAACGCGGTTCTCTCCCGTATCCTTTTGAACCGATACCAAGCTGGGACAGATCGGCCGGCGTGCTTCTTGTAGCCAAAAATGGGACGTTCAGGCGCCCAAACGGCCGGATGGGCGCGGGAACGCCTGAAAATAATCACCGTTTACCGTTCGCGGAGATCTCCGTTCAGTTGGCGTCGATCTTGCTCCTCTCAGCGCAAAATTCGATTTCGAGGACAAGATGCCAAGCTCCCCGTCGCATAACGATTCCCTTTCCACGCTTCAGGACGCCGATCTGATGGCCGTCGTGCTGGAAGGCCGCCACGGTGCCTTTGCCGCCGAGGTGGCGGAGTTCTTTTCGCTGTTGCACCGCCAGATCGGAGACGCGTCCCGGTCGAAGGCTTGGGGCGGGGTGGCACGCCAGGTGCGCAGACGCGAATACGACCGGATCTACACGGCTTGACGTTTGCGGGGGCCGATGCGTGAAGGGGCTGGCGGGACACTCGGAGTGTCGGGGCAGTTGGGCATAGTGACGAACCGCAAGGCCAGGGGACTACGGACGCCTTCGACAATCCGTCTTTGATTTCGCCGATCCCGGGCGGGGCCGGAAACGTGATTTGCGGGTGCGCCGCATATCTTTCTGGCCGGAGAGCTTGGAGCCACGCATCGTTTCGGGCGATCGCTCCCTATTTTTCGTTCCCCCTGTAAAATCGGTGCGGCGGTTCCCAGTTCATGGACCAATCGCCTTGGGATTGGGCGGCCTTTGCGCACGCCGGAATGTTGCTGCTTTTCCCTCAGCGTGCGAGACTCGCGTTCCGCTTTGATCCCGATGGCTGGGCGGACTGCCGGTGCGGTTTTTTCCGTTTCGCGCCCGCGTCTTCCGAGAGGAATAAAAAGATGACCTCGATCGCGCTGCCGCTACCCGATCCGTCCGTCGTCGGGCGACGGGATGCGATTGCGCGCGATCTCGTCGCGCTCTGCGGTGCCGATGCCGTGATCTGGGACGAGGACGGACGTCGCGCGTTCGAAACCGATGCGCTGACCGCCTACAAGCGTATGCCGCTTGCCGTCGTGCTGCCGACTTCAACCGAAGCCGTTTCAGCCGTTCTCAAATATGCGAAAGCCAACCGCATCCGGGTGGTTCCGCGCGGTGCGGGAACATCACTGTGCGGGGGCGCGCTGCCGCTCGAAGACGCCATCGTGATCGGCGTCTCTCGGATGAACCGGGTTATCGAGGTCGATTTTCACAACCGGTTTGCCCGCGTGGAAGCCGGTATCACCAATCTCGCGATCTCGGCGGCGGTGTCCGATGAAGCGTTCTTTTACGCGCCGGATCCGTCGAGCCAGCTTGCCTGCACGCTCGCCGGCAATCTCGCCATGAACTCGGGTGGGGCGCATTGCCTCAAATACGGCGTGACGACCAACAATGTGCTCGGCGTCAAGATGGTGACGATGGACGGCGAGATCGTCGAAATCGGCGGGTCGCATCTGGAGGCCGAGGGTTACGATCTCCTGGCGCTGATCGTCGGCTCCGAGGGGCAGTTCGGTATCGTCACGGAAGCAACGGTGCGCATTCTGCGTTCGGCCGAAGGCGCACGACCGATGATGATCGGGTTCGAATCCTCGGCCAAGGCCGGCATTTGCGTTTCGCGGATCATCGCCTCCGGGATCATTCCGGTCGCCATCGAGTTCATGGACAAGCCGGCGATCGAGGTGTGCGAAGCCTTTGCGAAGGCGGGATACCCAAAGGACGTCGATGCGCTGCTGATCATCGAAGTCGAGGGCTCCGAGCAGGAGATTGCGGATCGGCTGGCCTATATCGCCAGCATCGCGCACGAGCTCAATCCGGTTTCGATGGTTGTCAGCGGCTCGCCGGAGCAAAGCGCGAAAATCTGGAAGGGCCGGAAAGCGGCATTCGGCGCAATCGGGCGCATGGCCGACTACTTATGCATGGATGGCACCATTCCGTTGGGGCATCTCCCGCATGTGCTGGAACAAATTTCCGAGATCTGCCGTGGGCAGGGGCTGCGGGTGGCGAATATTTTCCACGCCGGAGACGGCAACCTGCATCCGCTTGTGATGTATGACGCCAACGCGCCGGGCGAGATGGAAAAGGCTGAGCTTGCCGGCGCAGAGATCCTCAAGCTTTGCGTGTCGGTCGGCGGGTGTCTGACCGGAGAGCACGGGGTCGGCATCGAAAAGCGTGACCTCATGCGTGTGCAATTCACCGAAGAGGATTTGGCGGTCCAGCTCAGAATTAAATCGGTGTTCGACCCGGACTGGCTTCTCAATTGCGGGAAGGTGTTTCCGCTCGATGCCGTGGAGGCGGCAATGGCGGCCGCTGAGTTCGAGGCGTCTCGTTCGGCCGAGTCCGGCCCCGCAGAAGCGGCGTAGGATCATTTGCTTGTCGTGCTTCTTGTCGGAAATTTTGCTTGCGCGGCTCTGCCGCGATCCGCTTCATACTTTTCCGCAAGCACTCTAGGAGAACGGGTGTCATGGACGACATCATGAGGCCCGCGACGGAGTGGGAGCTCAAGAGCATGATGACCGTGCTCGCCGAGCGCGGCATCCCTGTCGAGATCCTGGGGGCGGGATCGAAGCGCGGCATTGGACGGCCGGTGGTGGCGCCGGTTGCGCTGACGACAGGCGCCATGCGCGGCATTTCCCTCTACGAGCCGTCCGAGCTTGTCATGTCGGCGCGGGCAGGCACGCCGCTATCACAGATCGAGGTGGAGCTTGCCTCTCGTGGGCAAATGCTTCCGTTCGAGCCGATCGATCTCGGGCCGGCGCTCGGCACTGATGCGGGGTTGCAGACTATCGGTGCCATCTTCGCAGCCAACATATCCGGCTCGCGCCGTATTTCAGCCGGGGCAGCTCGCGACTATCTGCTCGGTGCGCGCGGTGTCAACGGGCGCGCGGAAATCTTCAAGTCCGGCGGGCGCGTCATGAAGAACGTGACCGGCTACGACGTGGCGCGTGGGCTTGCCGGCAGCTGGGGAACGCTGGCAGTGCTTTCGGAGGTGACGTTCAAGGTGCTGCCGCTTCCCGATGATGTGGCCACCCTCGTCTACCCGGATCTCACCGACGACCTCGCCGTGGAGCTGATGAGCCTCGCGTTGACACAGCCTTACGAGGTTTCCGGAACCGTGCACCTTTCGCCGACGCTCGCGTCGCGGCTTCGCCACAAGGGCCTTTCGAAGGAGCACCGTTCGCTGACTGCGATCCGGATCGAAAACTTCACGCGTTCGGTCAGCTATCGGAAGCAAAAGCTTCGGGAAATTCTCTCGGCTTACGGGGCGCCACTCGAACTCGAGCTCGAAAGCTCGCTCGAATTCTGGGGTGAGGTGCGCCGCCTGTCCTTCCTGCCGCCAAATGGTACGCATCTGTGGCGGATCTCGACGACGCCGAGCGTCGCGGCCTCTCTTGTGTCCTCGATCCGCCGGCATATGCGGGTGGAGGCGTTCTACGATTGGTCTGGCGGGTTGATCTGGCTCGAAACGCCGGCTTCGGCCGACGCGGGGAGCGCGGATATCCGCCGGGCGGTTGCCACCCACGGCGGCCATGCCACGTTGATCCGGGCTGACGAAGCCGTGCGCCGCACGGTCGAGGTTTTTCACCCGCTTGCGCCCGCTACCGATAAACTCACGCGCGGCATCAAGTACGCTTTCGATCCGTATCGATTGCTCAATCCCGGCCGCATGTACGCAACGATGTAGACTACCGACGTTTCAACGACGCCTTCCAGCTCTCCTTGGAGCGAAGACCCAAGATGCAGACGAACTTTTCGGCCGAGCAGCTTGCCGATCCGCGCGTGGCCGAGGCCGACCGGATCCTGAGACGCTGCGTGCATTGCGGGCTGTGTACGGCGGTTTGCTCGACCTATGTGGTGCTTGGTGACGAGCGCGATTCCCCGCGCGGGCGCATCTATCTCATCAAGGACATGCTGGAGCGCGGCCGGGAACGCGCGCCCACGCAGCAGGTGCAGCATCACCTCGACCGTTGCCTGTCGTGCCTCTCCTGCATGACGACCTGCCCAAGCGGCGTCGACTACATGCACCTTGCCGATGTGGCGCGCGCCGAGATCGAGGAGCGGGGCACGCGCAGCTTCAAGGAGCAGACGATCCGCAGGCTGCTCGCGGCCGTCATTCCCTATCCTTCGCGATTCCGGCTCGCGCTCAAGGCCGCACCGCTGGCCCGCCCCTTTATTCCGTTTCTCGAACGGATCGGCTTCAAGGAGGTCGCGGCGATGCTGCGGCTCGCGCCCACGTCGATCGTCACGCGGGAGGGCCGGTTTACGGGGCCCGGCACGGCGGTCACGCACAGCGAGCGGCGTGCGCGCGTGATTCTGGCTACGGGGTGCGCGCAGCAGGTGCTGAGGCCGGACATCAACGACGCCACAATTCGGCTGCTGGCACGGCGCGGCGTGGACGTGGTGGTCGTCAACGGGTCGGGCTGCTGCGGCGCTGTCGTGCAGCACATGGGGCGCGAGGAGGAGGCGAAGAAGTTCATTCGCCGCAATGTCGATGTCTGGTCCAAGGAGATCTGGCGCGGAGGGATCGATGCCATCATCGTCAATGCCTCGGGATGTGGCACGACGGTGAAGGACTACGGCCATTTGATGCGGAACGACCCGGCCTACGCAGAAAAGGCGGCGAAGGTTTCGAGCCTCGCAAAGGACATCTCCGAATTTCTCTACGAGTATCAGCTCGGTGCGCCGGAGCGCTGGTCATCGCTGCGCGTCGCCTATCATTCCGCGTGTTCGCTGCAACACGGACAGCGTGTCCACGATGAGCCGCGCGAGCTCCTGAATCAGGCGGGTTTCGCGGTCGTGGATGTGCCGGAAGGTCACATTTGCTGCGGTTCAGCCGGCACCTACAACATCCTGCAGCCGGAGATCGCGGGTCAGCTCAAGAAGCGGAAGCAGGACAACATTCGCTCGACGCGTGCGGACGTGGTGGCTGCCGGAAATATCGGCTGTATCACGCAGCTCGATAGCGATGGGCTCGATATTCCGTTCGTGCATACCGTCGAGCTGCTCGATTGGGCCTACGGCGGACCGGTTCCCGCAGGGCTCTCGCATCTGGCGGATTTCGTGACGGACGTGCCGCGCCCACGGCGCCAAGTCGAAGATTTCATTGAGACTTAAGCGTCACGCGTTCGACATTGTGCGCTCCTAGGGTCGCCCCCGATTCAAGCTGAATCGCGGAACGCTTCAAACTCCGGGCGCGGTATCGTATTGGATCATCGCGCCGGCGAGCTTGTTCTCGAGGCCCCACTTGGAAAGACACGAACGAACCCGGCCATGACTGAGATTGCTCCGAAAGCCATCGGGATCGACAACGTAGATCAAAGAGACGTCTGGGGTCCGTTCGATATCATCGGCGATGTGCACGGATGCGCGGGCGAGCTTGAAACGCTGCTCGCGCGCCTCGGCTACGACGTGCGCTGGAGCGGAACGCCAGGCGCCGTCTCGGTGCGCGTCACGCCGCCGATCGGACGGCGCGCGATTTTGGTCGGCGATCTCGTCGACCGGGGGCCGCGTTCGCCGGATGTGCTGCGCATTGTCATGAGCATGGTGGAGAGCGGCGCAGCTTTGGCCGTTCCTGGCAACCACGACGCGAAATTTTCACGCTGGCTTGACGGCAAGGATGTTTCGGCGACGCATGGGCTCGACCGCACCATCGCGCAGTTCGAGACCGAGACGAAGGCCTTCCGCAAGAGCGTCCGGGAGTTCTTCGGAAGCCTGCCCAACTATCTCTGGCTCGAGGACGGACGGCTGGCTGTCGCCCACGCTGGCATCAAGGAGAGTATGCTGGGGCGCAATTCGGGCGATGTGCGCCGGTTCTGCCTTTACGGCGAGACCGATGGAGAGACCGACGAGTTCGGATTGCCGATCCGCTATCACTGGGCGGCGGAGTATCGCGGGCAGACTGCGATCATCTATGGACATACGCCGGTTCCGACGGCGGGCTGGGTCAACAATACGCTCTGTATCGATACCGGCTGCGTTTTCGGCGGGAAGCTCTCGGCGTTGCGCTGGCCCGAGCGGGAGATCGTCGCGGTGGCGGCAGAGCGGGTTTATACCGTGCCGGTGCGGCCGTTCGGGCATCCGCCGCTGAGACCGGGTGCGCAAGCCTGATCAAGTTCAAACGTCTGGCTTATTCAAGCGGGGAGCAGGTTGGCGCCCGCTTCGCGCATCATTGCGCGGCTTTTTTCGCGGGCGCCTTATCCGAGACGGCAGCGGCGGGCGCGGCGTCGGTCGAAGCGAAGTCCTTCTCCGGCGGAGGCGCCGCGTTCTTGCTGGTGTCGACGACTTCGGCGGGTACGGTCGGCGGGACATTGCCGCCGGCTGTCAGCACGGCTTTGCAGTCGGCCGGGAGATCGGCGAGCGTCATTTCGGGCTTGGGCGGCGCGGGCTTTGACGGTTTCACGGGCGGCTTGGCCGCTTCGACCGGCGGCTTCGGTTTCGGTGCAACCTTCTTCAGCCAGTCCTTGAGTTCCGCATCGCAGCCGTCGTCGCCCGGAACCGGAGGCTGATGCTGGCAGTTCGCGGAGCCTTTCGGACAGCCGATACGCATGTGGAAGTGATAGTAGTGACCGAAGTAGGGGCGGACTTTGCTCAGCCAAGCGCGGTCATTCTTGTCAGCAGCCTCGCACAACGCCTTCTTGATGGCGGGATGCACGAGGATGCGCTCGACGGCGGAGTAGGACGCTGCGCGCTTGATCAGCTTGACTTGGCCTTCGCCCCATACCTTGGGGTTCACGGCATTGTAGCTCGATAGCATCGAGGTGGCGGAGAGATCCTCGCGCTCGCGGCGGGTCAGCTTGCGGTCGGGCATCGGCGTCAGCCAGATGTCGGCGTCGAGCCCCACCTGGTGGCTCGCGTGGCCGGAAATCATCGGGCCTCCACGCGGCTGGGAGATGTCGCCGACCAGAAGACCGCTCCATTCCTTGTTGGCGGTGCTTTCGCGAGCCAGACGCTCGACCAGGGCTATCAGATCCGGATGGCCCCACATGCGGTTGCGCGAAAGGCGCATGACCTGCCAGCCCGGACCATCGACGGGAAGCGGTTTGGCGCCGGCAAGGCAGCCCTTGGCGTACCAGCCGACGGCGCGGGCCGCGAGCGGCGCACCGGTTTTGACTGTGCCGAACAGCTGCTTGGCGGTGACGACGGGCTTCTTGGGCTTGTCCTTGTCTTTCTCGGACGGATTGTCTTTTGCGGTCTTGGTGTCGCCTTTGGCGGAGGGAGCCTTCTCGGCCGGAGCGGCTGCTTTCGCGGTCGCCGGGCTTGCGTCTTTGGGGGCTGCTTTCTTTTGAGGGGCGGGTGCTTCGGCGGCTGGCCGCTCCGCAGGCTTGGGAGCGGGCGGCACGACAGCGTTTTTGGTGGCCTTTTCGTTGGTGGCGGCGGCTTGTGTCGCGGCGGCTTCTGCGGTTGCGGCGGCGGGGCCGTGCCAGGTTCGTCCGGCCGGCTCGCCCGAGCTATCGCTGTCCTGGCCCATCGCGGGGCCGGACAGAATGGCGAGCGCCATCAGGAGCCAGATCGCTGTTCGTTGGCGGAAAGCCATGGAACCCCGCAGCAAATCACGTTGCGGCATCCTAGCCCAAGGGAGGGCCAAATTGCGACACCGGTGTCGAAACGCGTGGAAATTGTCCTGGCACGGCGCAAAAATCGTCCCCGCTGCGGATTGGTGCCAGGCCCCGTTCGGCCAAGGAAAGGTCTCTCATGTCGGCTTTTTTGACTGATGGTCCGGTCGATGCCGAAACGCTGCTCGTGCTTGCGCCCGGTGCGGGCGCCCCGATGACGAGCGACTGGATGAACACCGTGTCGGCCTCGCTGGGGGCGGTTGGGCTCAGGGTCGCGCGATTCGATTTTGCCTACATGACTGCTCGCGTCGAAACGGGTTCGCGTAAGCCGCCGCCGAAAGCGGAGGCGCTTGTGGGAGAGTACGAAGCGGCGCTCGACCAGATTGCGGGCAAGGAGCGCGCGCGACGTATCCTGATCGGTGGCAAGTCTCTGGGTGGGCGCGTGGCGAGCCTCGCGGCGGCGTCGCTCTTCGATCGCGGCCGGATATCGGGGCTCGTTTGCCTCGGTTATCCGTTCCATCCGCCGAAGCAACCGGCGTCTCTCAGGACCGCGCATCTGCTGACGCTCAAATGTCCGACGCTGATCGTGCAAGGTGAGCGGGATCCTTTTGGCGTGCGGTCCGAGGTCGAGAGCTACGGACTGCCGTCGAGCATCGCGGTTCATTGGGCCGTCGACGGCAATCACGATCTTTCGCCGCGCAAAGCCTCAGGTGCGACGCTGGAGGGCAATCTCGACGCGGCCGTACAGGCAATTACGTGCTTCGCGAATGGGCTGCCTCACACCCGTTGATGACGGGCGCGGGCGGCGCGGCGCAATGCTGCGCAGGTCAGCTCGTCGAGCTCCAATGCGGAGGCGAGGAGCTCCAGGAACTTCTCCTCTTCTGTGTGGACCGACAAATCGGAGGCCGCGACTTCTGCGCATAGCACATAGGCGGTTTCGTAAAGACGCGGCGGAAGGCTTTTCTTTACGAGCGTGAGCACGCTGTCGACGCCATTCGGCTTTTTCAGGATTTTTCCGCATTCCTGGGCGGCGTCGGCAAGCCAGTCGTCGGTGTAATCCCGGAACGGGGGCAGTTCTCGCACGATAGATCCGATGCGGCCCAATTCGTCGGTGTTGATGGTGCGGTCGGCGGCCGAAAGCGTCGTCATGGCGTAGATCAGGGCGACGGGCGGTGAGAGTTTGTCGATCATGGGGTGTCCGGGTCCGAGGAAATGGGGATTTGTAACTATGGACTGCCGAGTTTGGCGAGTGCGTCCGCGAGGGCGGCGTTGAATTCCGCCGGCTCCTCGACCTGAGGCGAATGGCCGAGTTTCGGGAATGAGATCAGGCGAGCTCGCTTGATGCTCGCTTCTGCTTCTCGCGCGAGATCGGCGTAATGGCCGAGCTTTTCCGCAACCTCGGGTGAGGCGCGGTTCTTGCCGATGGCGGTGGTGTCGCGCTCGCCGATCATCAACACGACGGGGAGGGCGAGGCGCGGGAATTCTTGGACGACGGGCTGCGAAAAGATCATGTCGGATGCTCGGGCCTGCGAGAGCATGACAGCCTCGCCGCCTTCGCCTTTGTACATTGAGGCCAGCATATCGACCCAGCGGTCGAATTCGGGACGCCAGCGGCCGTCGTAGTAGGTCTTCTGCTGATAGGCCTTGATGCGCGCGGCGTCGGTTTTGCGCTCCTCTTCCAGAAGCTCGTCGATTGTGCGTGCGGGAACGCCCTTGGCGCTCCAATCCTCGAGACCGATCGGGTTGACGAGCACGAGGGCGGCGGTTTCGACGGGGAAGCTCAAGGCGTAGCGCGTCGCCAACATGCCGCCCATGGAGTGGCCGATGATGATCGGTTGGGCAACGCCGATGCTTTTCAGGAGCGCGTGAGTGTTGGCGGCGAGCTGGTGAAAGCTCATCTGATAGGTTGCGGGCTTGGTGGATTTGCAGAAGCCGATCTGGTCCGGCACGACGATACGATAGCCGGCCTTGGATAGTGGGCCGACAACACTTTCCCAGGTGGCGCCGCAGAAATTCTTGCCGTGGAAGAGGACGACCGTCTTGCCGTTTGCCGCTGAGGCCGCGGGCACATCCATGTAGGCCATGGTGAGGGGCTGGCCTTGAGAGGTGAACGCATATTCCGCGACGGGATGGGGATAGGCGAAATCGCGCAGCATGGCGTCGGCGCGTACCTCGCCGCTGGCAGCCGAGACCGCCACTCCCAATGCCAAAGCCGGTCCGAACCCGCGGATCATGCCACCCCTCCTCTTCGCTGCTGTCCCCTCGGCCGGGATATGGCGCGGGATGCTGCGCTGCACAAGGTTGCGGCTTGGTGCCGCGATCAGCCGTTAAGTATGGCCCAGAGAGCCGGTTCAGCATCCGAAGCGCAACTTCTTTCTGTTTTCCGACGCGCTCCCTATGTTATGGGGGGCCCAGACTTGCTGCGTTGCCACTCGGGGCTGGCCGCAGCTTCCTCGCCCTTTCGCTGCCGATGATTGATCCGGGACGGCGCCGGGCTCGTAGATGTTTGCGTGTGAGTTGTAATTTTCCGAAAGTCCCCGCGATGAGGCAATCGCCGTCCCCCATGAAAAGCAAAACCATCGAAGCTTCGGCTGCCGATCTTTCCGTTCGTCCGACCCGTGCAGAGGCAGAGGATGCTGTGCGCACGCTGTTGCGCTGGGCGGGTGAAAATCCAACGCGCGACGGACTTATCGAAACGCCTTCGCGTGTCGTGAAGGCCTACGACGAGTATTTCCGCGGTTACAACGACGATCCCGAAGCGATCCTGCAAAAGACCTTCGAGGAGATCGAGGGCTATGACGAAATGATCGTGCTGCGCGCGATCCGTTTCGAAAGCCACTGCGAGCATCATATGGCGCCGATCGTTGGGCGTGCGTGGGTCGGCTACATTCCGAACGGGCGCGTCGTCGGCATCTCGAAGCTCGCGCGTGTCGTCGAGACCTATGCGAAGCGGCTTCAGATCCAGGAAAAGATGACCTCTCAGATCGCCAACACGATCGAGCAGGTGCTCAACCCGCAGGGTGTGGCGGTCGTGATCAAGGCCGAACATCACTGCATGACGACGCGCGGCGTGCACAAGCCGGGCACGGACCTCGTCACGAGCCGGATGCTCGGCGTGTTCCGCGAGAACGCGATCACGCGGCAGGAATTCCTGTCGATGATCGATTGATGGATCTGGTTTGGTCGAACCGCGCAGCGTTAACTCGCTGATTAACCCTGGATTTCATCCATAATTCTGATTTGGCCCGCCACGATGCTAAGCATGCGGCGGGCTAAATTTTTTCAAGCAAGAAACGGAGTGTCAGCGTGAGCGCCGGCAAGACAGTGCTTATCACCGGAGCCTCGACCGGGATCGGGCGGGTGACCGCCCAGATGTTCGCGGACCGTGGCTGGAACGTCGCTGCAACCATGCGCACGCCGGAGAAAAGCGATCTTGCGACCAAGTCCGATCGCATTCGCCTGTTCAAGCTCGACGTGACGGATCAAGCGTCTGTCGATGCAGCGGTGCGGGATGTGATCGCTCAATTCGGTGCGATCGATGTCGTTGTCAACAACGCAGGCTATGGGCTCCTGGGGCCGTTCGAAGCGCAGACGGATGAGCAGATCCGGCGCCAGTTCGAGACGAATTTGTTTGGCGTTCTGAATGTCACGCGGGCGGTGCTGCCGCATATGCGCGAACGCAAGCAGGGACGCATCATCAATGTCGGCTCGGCCGCGGGGCGAATGACGATCCCGCTCTATTCGATGTACTCGGCGACCAAGTGGGCGCTCGAGGGGTTTTCGGAAGGTCTGTGGCTCGAGCTTCGCCAGCACAACATCAAGGTCAAGATCATCGAGCCGGGCATGATCAAAACCGACTTCTTCGAGCGGGGACGCGAGGTCGCGACCAAGCCCGGCCTTACGGCGTACGACGATTTCACGGCGCTCGTGATGCCGAACCTGACGGCCTGGGAAGAAGCGGGCGCGGAGCCCGTGCTTGTGGCGCGCAGCATCTGGCGCGCTTCGACGAGCATCTGGCCGAGGTTGCGCTATCAGCCGAATGCGACCTTCACAGTGTGGGCGCGTGGCTGGGTGCCTGGGCACCTCTACGTTCGGCTCATCCGCCGCATCTTCAACGCCTGGTGAGGAAAGCCGGCGCACCGGGTGTTTCGTTTCGCACTGCGGAACGCCCTGAGCCTTCTCGATTTATTATGCTCCGTTAACGCAGAATCGGATTCTGCGTTTCGGCGTCCCTCTAGGGGCTAGTGCTTGGGGTTGATCACTCTCAAATACTGAATGGCCACGAGATGCGATCCTGGGATCGCTCAAAAAAGCCAATAAGAGAGAAGGTGCCCCATGACAAAGATCCTTTGTGCAGTGGACGACAACGAGCATAGCAAGGCAGCGCTCGACCTCGCCGGCAAGCTCAGCGATGCCCTCAAGGCCGATCTCACGATCCTCGCGGTGAACCAAGTGGTCGGCGGATATGGCCGGTCAGGCCCGCCTGCGTCTCTGTGGTCGGACAAGGAGGCAGAGAACGTGCTGTCCGCTGCGGCCAAGGAGGCGAAAAGCGCAGGCGCAACGAACGTTAAAACCGTCTGCGTCGAGAGTCGCGACCTGCCGCTTGCAATCACGCACTACGCGGAAGCTAACGGCATCGATCACATCGTCGTCGGAAATGGCGGCAAGGGCGCGATCTCGCGGATGATGCTCGGATCGGTTTCGCGAGATGTGATGTCTCGCGCACATTGCCCGGTGACGGTGGCGCGGTAACGCGGCGCTAGTCGGGCGATCCTGGTCCGTAGTCGACGGACATTAGATAAAGACCCGAGGCCGGAGCGACGGGGCCGCAAGCTGTTCGGTCTCGCGCTTCGAGTGCGCGGCGGAGATCGTCGCGCGTCCACTTGCCATCGCCGACAAGCTTCAGGCTGCCGACCATCGAGCGTACCTGATTGTGCAGGAACGAGCGGGCGGACGCCTGAATGCGGATTTCGTCGCCGTGCGATGTGACATCCAGGCGATCGAGGGTGCGGATTGGCGATTTGGCCTGGCACTGAGCGGCGCGGAAGGTCGTGAAATCGTGGCGACCGACGAGCACGGCGGCAGCTTCGCGCATGGCATCGACGTCGATTGTGCGCGGAATCCACCAAACGCGATGACGTTCGAGCGCGGGCGGGGCACGGCGCGGTAGGATGCGATATTCGTAGTGGCGGGCCGTTGCGCTGAAGCGCGCGTCGAAGTCGTCCGGTACCCGATCGCACGCGAGGACAATGACCGGCAACGGCTTCAGGTAGAAGTTCATGCCGTCGCGGATCTTGTCGGCCGGCCAATCCTTCTCGATGACGAAGTGGGCGACCTGGCCGCGTGCGTGAACGCCGGCGTCGGTTCGGCCCGCGCCTCTGATTCCGGCCTTGCTTCCGGTGAGCTTGGCGACGGCTGTTTCGAGAGCGCCTTGCACGGAGACGCCGTCGGACTGGATCTGCCAGCCGACAAAGGGCGTGCCGTCGTATTCGATGACAAGGCGATAGCGGGGCATCGGGCTCAAATGGTTTTGCGGGATGGCCCTTGCCTACTCCGCCCGGCGCAGCATCTCAAGGGTGCTGCGGCATATGTTCTAGCGGCGCGCCTGGCCGTAGACCGGAACGCCGGTGATCGGATCGTAGTAGTTCAGGCTGAGGGGCGTGCGGCCGGCGGGATTGACGATAACGTGGCGTTCCGAGGGAAGCGGGCGGAACACGCGAACGCCTTCCTCGATGGTCACGGTGGCGCCGTAGGCATTCGACGGCTCGATGCGCGTGGTGTGGGCGTCCTGGGCGTGCGCGGCAGGGATAGCGAGAAGGGCTGCAGCGCAGCCGGCCATAAAGCGGGTCATCATCGTCTCCGACATGGTCTCTGACGGGCGTTGGTTTGGCGCGAGTTTAGGAGACATTGCAGGCCGGCGGCGCTGGGTTCTCTCGCCATGCTTAATGGGCCAGAGGCCCGTCAGATGCGCGTGCCCCGCGGCAGGGCAAAGCCGCGCTGGAACTCTTCGGCCGACATGGCGCGTTTGCCGGCGCGCTGGACTTCGACGAGGCGGATCGCACCTTCGCCGCAGGCGATCGCGAGCTTGTCGTCGATCAGCTCTCCCGGTGCGCCCTGGCCTTTGGCAAGCTCGCTGCGCAGCACCTTGATCCGCTCGGGCTTGCCGCCGAGTGGCGCCGCCTCGAACCAGGAGCCGGGGAATGGCGACAGGCCGCGGATGTGGTTATGAACCTCGCGCGCGGGCTTCACGAAGTCGATCTGGCTTTCTTTCTTGTCGATTTTGGCTGCGTAGGTGATGCCGTCTGCGGCTTGGGGCACGGTTTCAAGCGCGCCGAGTTCGAGCTTTGCGAGGGCTTCGACGATGAGGCGGGCACCATGCTGGGACAGCGTGTCGTGCAGCTCGCCGGCCGTGACATTCGGGGTGATCGGCACCAGGTCGGTCAGTGCGACGGGACCGGTGTCCAGGCCCTCCTCCATGCGCATGACCATGACGGCGGTTCGCTCGTCTCCTGCCATGATGGCACGCTGGATTGGCGCGGCGCCGCGCCAGCGGGGGAGTTCGGACGCGTGCACGTTGAAGCATCCGAGCTTCGTTGCGTCGAGGACGGCGCGCGGCAGCAGCAATCCATAGGCAATGACGACGGCTGCGTCGGCGCCGAGGCCGGCAAACGCCGCTTGGTCTTCGGGAGCCTTCAGCGTGCGCGGCGTGCGGACCGGAATGCCGAGTGCGGCAGCTTTTGCGTGCACGGGAGAGGGGCGTTCCGCCATCCCGCGTCCGGCTGGGCGGGGGGGTTGGGAATAAACTGCCACAACCTCATGGCCCGCGGCCACGATGGCTTCGAGGGCGGGCACCGAGAAGTCCGGCGTTCCCATGAAAACGAGCTTAAGGGGCATGAACGGAGCTTTCGGGCGAGCGACCTTGATCAGGTGAAGGTCAGGCGGACGCTTCGCCGCGGGCCGCCTTCTTGAACTTGCGGACAACGATATCGCGCTTCAGCCGCGACAGGAAATCGATGATCAGCTTGCCGTTCAAGTGATCGACCTCGTGCTGGATGGCGGTGGCCAGCAGACCCTCGGCGACCAACTCGCGGGGTTTACCTTCGCGGTCGAGATAACCCAGGGTGAGGCTCGCCGGGCGCTCGATATCGAGGCGGAAATCCGGGATCGACAGGCAGCCTTCCTCGTGTACGCGGGTGACAGGGCCGAGCTTAAGGATTTCCGGATTGATCAGGGTCAGCGGCTGCGGATCGTTCTCGTCGTCGGAAACATCAAGCACAATCAGGCGTTTCAGAACGCCGACCTGGACGGCCGCCAAGCCGATGCCCGGCGCGTCGTACATGGTTTCGAGCATATCGTCGGCAAGCTTCAGCAACTCGGCGTCGACCCGTTCGATGGGTTCGGACGTCTTGCGGAGGAGCGGGTCGGGCAAAGTTATGATCGGCAGCATTGACATTAGCATGAAATAGGAAAGTCCAGCGCGTCGGTCAATCTGGTCAAAGAGGGGGAGGCTGGAGGTGCGGCAGATCGTTAACGGCTAAGTACTATTACCAGCACTTCACAAACACTCTGCATTCGGAGACGAACCTGCTGTAGGATTGTCACGTGTTCTCTACAGAGGCACCTGCAGAGAGGCAGACGCATGAAGCCGGGGCTCAAGCCTCTGATCCTTGGACGCCGCGAGTGGGTGGCGCTGCCGGACCTTGGGCTTTTCGCTATCAAAGCCAAGGTCGATACCGGCGCGCGTACCTCTGCGCTTCATGCGGAAGCCATCGAGGTATTTGGCCCGACAACAGCGCCGCGCGTGCGGTTTCTCATCCATCCCCTGCCTGAGCAGCCGGATCTCGCGGTGTGGTGCGAGGCGGAGTTGCTCGGCACGCGGGACGTGACTTGCTCCAACGGCGAGCGGGATACCCGCCATGTCATTTCCACCCGCCTCAGCGTCGGCGATCGGGAGTGGCCGATCGAACTCGGGCTTACCGACCGAGGCGGCCTTGCTAACCGCATGCTGCTCGGCCGGCAGGCTATCCGTCCCGGGATGCTGGTGGATCCGGCGCATTCCTTTCTGCTGCCCAGGCTCAGCACACGGCTCTATCGTGCGCCAGCTTAAAGCCTAGAACGTCTCTCCGGGATATTCAGGCCAGATCGAGGACCCGCAGAAGCGCGGCGTTGACGTCGTCGACGTTGAAGCGGCGTTCGGCCTTGAGGCGGGCCGCGCGCGATCCGGCAGGCAGCAGATCGGGATTGCGCAAATAGCTTTGCATTGCGATCGCGAGGGCGTCGGCATCGGCAGGCGGCACGAGGCAGCCGCTCACCATTTCGTCGACGGTATCGGCGCAGCCAGATGTGCGCGTCGTGATGACGGGCCGTCCTGTGGCGAGCGCTTCGAGCACTGAACGCGGCATGCCTTCGCGATAAGACGGATAGACATAGACGTGGGCGGCGGCGAGGGCGGGATAGACGTCGTCGAGGTGGCCGAGATATTCGACGGCACCGCCTTCGGTCAGAACGTCGGGCGAAACGAAATCGGGCTGGCCGCTGACAGGTCCGGCGAAACGGAAGATCGCATCGGGCCACGTTTTCTTGAGGCGCTGGGCGGCGGTCTTATAGTCCAGAACGCCGCGGCGGCGCTCGAGCCGCGCGAGCATCAGGAACACGAGACCCTTGTCGCGTGGCGGCAGGGGGGCGGCGGGGAACGCCACGAGATCGATGCCGCTGCCGGGCACGACAACAGAGGGAATGTTGGCCGGAAGCAGCCCGAGCTCGGACAGGAACCGCTGATCGTCGCGGTTGTGAAAGACGAGCGCGTCGCTGGCGCGGATCGCGTGCGCAAAGCGCCGTCGACCGACGCTTTCGACGCCATCACTCGGCAGGCCATTGACCATGGTCACGACGCGGCGGACATCGGCGCGGCGCGCAGCCATCGCCGCGAGCACCAGCGTGCGCAGGCCGAAGCTCATGACGATGTTCGGTTGCCAGTCCTTGAACTGGGCGATCAGGCTCATGATCGTTTGCCAGTCGCTGATCATCCGAAGCGAGGGCGGCGGGGTTTCGATGACGCGGTGCAGGGCGCCAATGCCACGCAGGATGCGGATGTGTTTTCCGGCGCCAGGCGGGGTCAGGCACAGTACGCGATGGCCACGGCTTATCAGCGCCTCGATCAAGTCGCGCCGCAGGATGGCGGCGGCCTCTGCCGATGGAGCGACGAGGGCGATCCGTTCCGAGATTGGTTGGGTCACTGCGAGAGGCCGATCATGTCGATTCGTGCCAGAATTTAGCCCACGCTCGCGTTGGACAACAGCGAGATAGGCCGCCCAAACCGTGACATGCACAACTTCGGACGGCACAGCGCGGGGCTTAGTCCTGTGCGGCTTCCAGTTTGATTGCGCCGGGGCTTACAGGTTCGAGACGGGCCAGCAACTTGTCGAGAACACGCGAACCCAGCCAAACCGAGAGCACTCCGAATAGCACCCCGCCCACCATGTGCCCGGCGAGCACGCCTTCGGCGCCGGCCAACAGGCTGCCGGCGTACACAAAAGGAATGGTGCCAAGCGTGGCGCGTCCCCAGTTCAGAAGTGTCGCGTAGTGGGGGTGATCGAGTGTGTTGAAGACGGCATTGGCGACGAATAGCGCGCCCATGAATGCGAACAACGGAGCGAGCCAGTAGTTGAAAAGGGCGATCAATGCGGCCGCGTCGCCAGTGGCGCCGAACAGCCTCACAAGCCACGACGAGATGAGCGCAAGAATGATCCAGGCCACGAACGTAAACGCGGCGCTCACCCAAAGACCGAGCCTGAAGGTTTGCCTCACGCGATCGGCTTCGCCGGCGCCGTAGTTCTGTCCGATGATTGGGCCGATCGAGGACGAGAGCGCGTAGATGGCGCCGAAAGCCACCGGCAAAATGCGTCCGATGATGGCCCATCCGGCAACTGCGCCGTCGCCGTAGATCGCAATTGCGGCCGTGACGTAGGCATTCGACGCGGGCGTCGCGACGTTGGTCAGGATGGCCGGAACGGCAACTTTGGCGAAGGCAGGTACGTCGGCGAGAAAAGCGGGAAGGCGCGGGCGGGCGATGAGACCATGGACTGCAACGACCCCGTATAGGCCGACGATCATGAAGACGATGCGTGCGACGACGGTCGCCCACGCGGCGCCTTCGATGCCGAGACCCATGGCGAGAATGAAGATGGGATCGAGGATAGTGTTGACGACGGCGCCATACAACGTGACGTTCATGGCGCGCCGGGCGTCGCCAACGGAGCGGAGAACGGACGCCGAGGTCATGGCGAGCGTCAACGCCGGCATTGCGGGCGTGAGGATGAAGAGATAGCGGGCGGCGAGGTCGTGAGTTCGACCCACGGCGCCGAGCGCGGTCAACAGCCACGGGATGCTGACGTAAACCACGGCGGCGGCGAGTACGCCTGCGGCGAGATTGGCAAGATGCGCGTTGACTGAGTACCGCGCCGCTCGCAATCGGCGCCCTTCGCCGAGCGCGCGCGATACCAGCGTGGTGGCGGCGATCGCGAGGCCGATACCGATCGAAGTCGTCAGGAACAGAATCGAACTGGCGTAGCCCACTGCGGCGAGCACGGCTTGATCATCGAGCCAGGAGAGAAAGACGATGTTGGCGAGATCGCTGAGGAAGATCGCGCCAAGGCCGATGCCTCCGGCTCCGCTCATGATCAGGATGTGGCGCAGCAGCGATCCGGTGACGAATTTGGCAGGTGGACGTGAGGGTGCTTCTGCCCCGGCTCGGACGGTCATTGTTGTTCCTTGCGGGCAGGAGGGTGAGCCGCTGCCAAGGCTGACTTCAACCGGAGCCAATCCGCGGCCGCTTCGGCGCGGACCACATTCTATTCTCTATATTCTTTTCCGAGCCTTCATGGCGGCGGCCAGCGTGCCCTCGTCGAGGTAATCCAACTCACCCCCGATCGGAACACCCTGGGCGAGGCGAGAAACGGCGACGCCGGCGGGCGCCAGCTGCTCGGTCAGATAGTGCGCGGTCGACTGGCCTTCAACCGTTGCGTTGAGTGCTAGGATCACCTCTTTGACATCGCCGGTTGCCGTGCGCTCGACGAGTTTTGCGATGTTCAAACGTTCGGGGCCAATTCCATCCAACGGCGACAAATGCCCGCCGAGCACGTGATAAGATGCGTTGATCACGGCGGCGCGTTCGAGTGCCCAAAGGTCGCCCATCTCCTCGACGACGACGATCACGGATTTGTCGCGGCGATCGTCGCGGCAGATGGTGCAGGGCGAGATGGTATCGAGGCTACCGCAGGTGGAGCATTCGACGATGCTACTGACGGCGACGGCCAGCGCATCGGCTAGCGGTACCATGAGCTCTTCGCGCCGTTTAAGGAGAGCGAGCGCCGCTTTGCGGGCGGACCGTGGTCCAAGGCCCGGTAGTCGCGCCAAGAGCTGGACGAGCCGCTCGATCTCCGGGCCGGCAATTTTCTTAGACATTCACGTTTTCTGCCGGCGTGACGGTGCCATCGAACGGTGATCGATCACGCTCTCGCTGTTTGATCGGACCGATGATTCACGCTTCGAACTTTTCCTGCGCTGCCGATTCACGCCGCGTCCGATAGGGGACGCGACGATCGGAGCGCGGGGGTCCGAAGCGATCATGGTCATGTTAGTGAGACCGATGATTCACGCTTCAGGCTGGTAGAGCCTGAAGCGATCATGGTCTAAGCACGTCGAGTGGGGCTTGTCACCCTCGCCGTTGGGGTTCCGGGGACCGGTCTCAGGCCAGCTCGCGGATCAGCCGGTGCTCGATGCCAATCAGGCCTTTCAGATCGGTTGCGGTTTGTTCAACCGCTAGCTGCTGGCTGTTTTTCTGTCTGAAATCGGTGGGGCTCACGCCATAGCGCGCCTTGAAGCGGCGGCCGAAGTGAGACAGATCCGAGAAGCCCCATTTGAACGCGATTTCGCCGATGCTGCGATGGGCCTGGGTGGTGTCGGCCAAGGCGCTGCGGCAGCGCGCCAGGCGGCGCTCGTTGAGATAGCGCTCGATCGACCAGTTTTCCTCTGCCAGCAAGGAGTTGGCGTAGCGGACGGAGATGCCTGCCTCGGACGCAATGCGTTCCGGCTTCAAGCCCGGCTCAATCATGAGCCGTTCAACGATGGCTTTGAGGCGGAGGAGAGCTACCGCACGTGGCGACGACATAGCCGCGTCCTTGCCGTAGTGCGTGGAGAATGTGAGTGCCGTGAGGTCGACCAACTGATTTGCGACCTGGAGACCGGCGGCGTCATCAAGCGTTTCAGCCTGTTCGGGCAGAAGCTCGAGAAATCCCATGGTCAGCGCGCCAATGCCGGTGGCCGATGTGATCGGGCGCGCAGTCAGCCCTGCTGAGCTACCGATCCGCGCTTCGAGTATGGCGCGTGGGATCTTGACGACAATGTTTCGGCTTTGGGAGTTCAATATAGTGTCGAAGGGGCGGATCGGATCGAGCAGATAGAGGCCACGTCCTTCGAGCGTCGAATCGTTGCCGTCTTGGGAGACGGTCAATTTGCCGGCAATCTGCATACAGATTAACAGGTCATTGGAATCCGCCCGCGCGGCACTGCGCTCGGACCGGCTCACGTGAGCGGGTTCGACTTCGAAGGTTGCCAAGCTCAGCCCCGGGAGGGTGGCAGTCTGCACCCATCCCTTGAACGTCGCGCTGTCATGCGGATGGAAGTCATGTTCGACGTAGCCGCGCGTGGCGACCTCGTGCCAGTAGCTGAGCCGTTCTCGTGGGTGAACGCCTTGGGTCGAATAGATCATCCCGATCCCCGTCTCGTGCTCTGATTGCCGGGTCAGTCGACAAGTAGTGCCGCCTCGTGCGAGCGCGGGCTTCCCCTTTGCATTTCAATACAATTTCTCCACTGAGGAGTCGACTGACGATTCCGGGTGCTGGCTGCGAGATTCCGCCCACATTCGGCTCGTGTCAGCTACTCCTGCGAGCAAAAGAAAGTTAGAGCAGCTATGACGCGAAAAACTTCCGTGCCGGATCTTGGACAGTCACCGTTGCATATGTTTCATCGGGCCGTTCAGGTGGTGACGGAAATCTATCAGGCAGAGATGTCGAGCCACGATCTCACGGCTCGCCAGTATGCCGTGCTGTTTGCCCTCGCCCATTCCGAGGGTCTCAGCCAGAGCAAGCTGGTCGATGCCACCGGTATCGATCGTTCGACGATGGCAGATATCGTGCGGCGGATGCTCAAAAAAGGCATCATCCAGCGCAAGCGCGACAAGGAAGATGCGCGCGCTTACGACGTCAAGATCACGGAAGAAGGCGTGCGCCTGTTCAAGGCCGTAACTCCAATCGTGAACCGTATCGAGGAAAAGCTACTGTCTTCTCTCAAGGGCAGGCGCGTGGACGAGTTCCTCGAAGATCTCGGCGCGATCGTGGGAGGTGCATCTGCGCCTTCCGCCGGCACCCACAGCAATGGGCACTTTGTGGAAGCTGTGGAGTAACCCACCGCCGTTCCGGGGCGATATACGGGGCAGCGCCGCTATCGGCCTGCCCCGTAATATTTTGTAAGTCCTTGCATTTTATGAATTTCCTGGGTCCGTTCCGGCCGGAATGAGGCGGGGCAGGCCCGCATAAGCTCCTCGCGGCAAAGTGCCGACACGTCGTCGCCCGGCTGATTCGCGGCGCGTGGCCGATGCGCCGTGTCCGTCCGGCTTGCCAATCGCCATGCCGCAAGAGCCGATCGCGGCGCGCTTCGACCAGATGGCGTGATTGGAAAGCCGGCGATGGTTTCCACCTACCTCTCATACCGAATGTACGCGGCCGACATGGTCAAGAGCACCGCGCGTACGCTCTCCGACCCGCAGGTCTCGCGCGAGGCGACGTACTACAAAGAGAACATCGGCAAGATCACTTCGGTCGACGAACTGCTCAAGGATCAGCGTCTCTATGCCTACGCGATGAAAGCGCATGGGATCGAGGACATGACCTACGCCAAGGCCTTCATGAAGAAGGTGTTGGAAAGCGATCTGACCGACAGCACGAGCTTCGCGCGCAAGCTTGCAGACCAGCGCTACGTGACGTTCGCGAGATCGTTCAATTTCACGCCGACGGGCGACGTGAAGGCGGGCGCGACGATGGCGCAGGACGCTGGCGATGAAACCGAGACGGTGGGCCTCTATACGGAGCAGCGCGTGCGCAGGGGCACGGCGGTTGAGGCTGATGTGGACTACTATGAGAGCCGGATAGGTTCGATCACGACGGTGGACCAGTTCGTCTCGGATTCGCGGCTGTTCTCGTTTGCGCTCAAGTCGTATGGGATCGATCCCGATATCGCGTCGGCGGCGGCGATAAAGAAGGTGCTGACCAGCGATCTCTCCGATTCTTCGAGCTATGCGAATTCGCTCAACGACAACCGTTACGAAAATCTCGCGGCGGCATTCTCGTTCGAGACGGATGGAAAAATTCCGGAAAACGGAGAGGCGCAGACCGCGTCTCAGCTTTTCGAGACGATAAACGCTCACTACGAGGCGACCGGAAACGGGTCCTCGCCGGCTGCGGCGGCGTTCAAGACCGACATGTATCGTAGCCAGATGGCCGACATCACGACGGTCGACGATTTTCTGGCCAATTCGTTCCTGCGCGACTATGCGGTGTTGGCGGCCGGGCTCGATCCGATCCTGACCTCGAATGCGACGTTGCGTTCTGCACTGACGAGCGATCTCTCAGATCCCGACAGCTTTGTGAATGGTCTCGATGACCAGGGCTTTCGCACGCTCGCGGGCGCATTCAACTTCAATGCGGAGGGCGGTCTCGACGATGGGCAGCTGGCGCAGACCAGCGCGCAGATCACGGGCCTTACGGATCGCTACCTCAACGTCTACGATTCCAAGGCGGAGACGACGGAGACCCAGCAGACCGATTATTACAAGTCCGCTATCGCATCGATCAAAACGGTCGACGAGCTGCTGGCCGATACGCGGCTTTACAACTATGTGCTTGCCGCGTTCGATCTAGATCCTGCGGAAGAATTCACATCCAATATCAAGCGGGTGCTCACGAGCGATCTCACGGATCGCGCGAGCTATGCCAACAGTTTGCGCGATACCCGCTATACGGCGCTTGCCGCCGCGTTCAACTTCGGAACGGATGGGTCGGCGCAAGGCGCGATCCGTGCGCAGATCGCGTCGTCGAAATCCGACACGATCTCACGCTATACGACCTCGCTCGGATCGGAAGCGGCGGCGCAAGCGGCGGGACGGACGGAGAGCGAATACTACAATACGACGATCGACTCGATCGGTTCGGTCGACGACCTCCTCAAGGACACGCGTCTCGTCACCTACATCAAGAAGGCGTTCGGGTTCGGCGGCGAGACCATTTCGGATGAAACGCTGAAGCGGGTTCTGACGAGCGATCCGTTTGCCAGCAAGAGCTTCGTGAACGTGGCTCCCAACACCAAGTTCCGCGAGCTCGCCGCAGCGTTCAACTTCTCGGCCGAGGGCGCCGCGAAACGCGTTTCAGTGGGGCAAGCGCAGGATCAGGACGATCTCGTGCGCACGCAGGATCTCTACATCCGCCAGACCATGGAGGAAACGGCGGGCGAGCAACAGAGCGAGGGCGTTCGCCTCGCTCTCTATTTCGAGCGCAAGGCTTCCACCATCACATCGGCGTTTTCTATTCTGGCCGACAAGGCTTTGCTGGAGGTCGTGCTGACAGCGCTCAGTCTGCCAGACAGCGTTGCGCAGGCGGATGTCGACACTCAGGCCAAGATGCTCGAGAAGCGCCTCAACTTCGCGGACTTCAAGGATCCGAAGAAGCTCGACAAGTTTCTTACCCGCTTCGCAGCCCTTTATGACGTGGCCAATCCCAGCACGACGTCGTCCGTTCCCTCGATCCTTCTCGGTCAGCAGCAGAGCGCACTCATCGGGGAAGATCTACTGACCAGCATCCAGACTATGAAACGCCGACTCTAGCGCAGGTTGCATTCCGGGGCGAGACTGTGCGTATCCCGCTGCCAACTCGCAGGGCGGCTCGGTGATTTATGACATTCACCAAGTGTCGGTCTTCATTGAATGAATTACATCCTGTAACTGACAGCTTTCAATAGTTGTCAAACGTAGTGGTTTTTAGTTTCCCCAGAACCTCGTCGTATAATGGCTTAAATATACAATTTATAGTTGCATAATGATTTTCTCACCCCTACAATTTTTATGAGCTCAACAGACGGCGATTGTCGGCCGGTCTACGTGGGTTCGTCCGGTGCGCGAAGGTTCGGTCGCGCATGTCGTGGATCACACGTTGGAGACGTCGTCATTTTTAGCGGGGGAAATGGCATGCCCGATCTAGAGACTCGTCTTGCGGCGCGGCCGCTCTATCTGCAGGTGCGTGATGTGCTCGTGCAAAGAATCGTCGTCGGACACTGGAAACCGGGTGCGACGCTTCCGAATGAAACTCAGCTTGCCCAGCAACTCGGGATCAGTATCGGCACGGTACGCAAGGCGCTGGATCTCATGGAGTTGGAGCGTATCGTCACGCGCCGGCAAGGGCGGGGAACGTTCGTCAACGACTACGCTTCGGGCGAGAATACATTTCCGTTCTCAATGTTCCACGATCTCGAAGGACAGCGTATTTCCGGCCGGAAACGGGGGCGCTCGCTCTCGCGCGGCCCGGCGGGTGCCGAAGAGGCGGCCCGTCTCGGCCTGAGGCGGGGCGATGAGGTCATCAAGATCGAGCGGGTTCGCGAGAATCAGGGGCAAACCTTCATGACGGAAACTTGCTTCCTCCCCGGCAAGCTTTTCACGCGGTTTCCGGATGATTTCGGTAGCTATCGTCTCTCCGCCCTCGCGCAGCTCAATTCCATTCTGGTCGGCCGAGCGGATGAGCGGGTGGAAATCGTACCCGCGAATGAAGCGGCCGCGCGGGATCTGGATGTGGCGGAGGGAACGCCGCTGCTGAGCTTGGATCGTGTCATCTTTTCCGATCACGAGGATCCGCTCGAATGGCGTGTTGCCCAATGCTACATGCGCCATGAGCGTTATCTCGTCCGGTTCAATTGATCGGGTGACCGTCTTTTCTGTCGCTCAGGGCGAATTGGTTTTTACTGAATCCGCGATTCTGTCCTCGGATGGGTTCTCTATCGGATGAAGAATGCAGGTTGGTTCAGTATGGACTGCACGATGGCTTCTAGCTGTTTAGGAGCAAAATAATCGTGCCGCGAAATAGCGCGCTTTCAGGGCTGCGCTATTAATCGCTCTTCATCGTCGCACACCTACGCTCAGCCTCATGTCAAGTGAGGCCGTTGCGATGAAGTCGATTCCTCTCTCCGAAGAACCTGCAAACTCTGCCACACAGGTCCGGCGTGCAATACGCGCTGAGACGGGATCAGTTGCCGTCGAGTTCGCGATCATATTTCCGGTCGCGCTGGTCTTCTTCTGCGGGCTTCTTGCATACGGCATTTATTTCGGAGCTTCCCACTCGGTTCAGCAACTCGCCGCGGACGCGGCGCGGGCGTCGGTGGCGGGGCTCGACGATACGGAACGTGCCGCGATTGCGGTGGCGCACGTGGCGTCAAGCAGCTCCGCCTATCCTCTTCTGAGATCCGATCGCGTCGCCGTGACGGCTCGCCCGCTTGCAGCCGATTCGTCCCAGTTCGAGGTGCGGGTTGTCTTCAACTCCGTGGATCTCCCGATCTGGTCTCTCAGTGGCCTCGTGCCGTTGCCGTCGCGGCTCATCGAGCGTTCGGCCGTCATAAAGCGCGGAGGCTACTAGGGGTGCAGGCATGAGATTCGGACGGGCTCTCGGTTTTTTTCAGGATCGTAGCGGCGCGATCGGTGTCGTCATGGCACTGCTTTTTTTGGTCTGCGTCGGATTGGCAGCGCTGGCGGTCGATGTCGGTTCGCTTTATCTCGAGCGGCGAACGGTGCAGGGCGTTGCGGATCTTGCCGCGGTCGCGGCTGCGAGCGATCTCACGCGGGCGGACGCCGCGGCGCGGGCGACGCTTGCGGCCAACGGCTTCAGCGATATCCGCTCTCTCGCGGTGATCAAAGGCCGATACGAGATGGATCGCTCAGTCGCGCACGGACTGCGTTTCACTGCCGGCAGGCAACCCTACAACGCCGTGCAACTCGACGTCGGGCTTCAGGGAAAACTCTATTTTGCCAAGTCCTTCATGAGCGCGCCGGATATTTCCGTCTCGGCCATCGGCACCACTGATGCCCAGGCGACCTTCTCGATCGGCAGCAGATTGGTGTCTGTGCGGGGTGGGCTCACGAATGCCTTACTGAGCGCGCCGTTAGGCGGCAGCGTCAATCTCTCGGTCATGGACTACAGGGCCTTACTCGATGCCAACGTAACCCTACTCAGCTTTCTCTCCGCACTGGCGACGGAAGTCGGCGCAAGTGCTGGGACCTACAGCGAGGCGCTCGCGGCGAATGCGACCGTCGGCAATGTGCTCACGGCGCTGGTACGCGCCGGCCAAGCGAGTGGACAGCAGCAGGCAGCGCAAGTTCTCACGACGCTCCTTTCTCAGGCGAATTCCGGCGCCACGGTGCCGCTGTCTGGGCTGGTGAACCTTGGTCCGCTGGCGCACGCCGAAGTTGGGCAGCCGCATTCCGGGCTCGGTGCCGATGTCAACGTGATGTCGCTCGTTTCGGCGGTGGCGGGGCTGGCCAATGGCGGCAATCAAGTTGCGGTAAATCTCGGCGCAGCTGTGCCCGGGCTGCTCAGCTTGAAGATGGATCTTGCGATCGGAGAGCCGTCGCAGCATTCGACGTGGGTGACGGTGGGACAAGCGGGCGCAATGGTTCAAACCGCGCAGACCCGGCTTCGCCTCGTAGCGGAAGTCGGCGGCACGGGGCTCCTGAGCGGAGTTCGTGTCAGGCTGCCGATCTATATCGAGCTTGGGCAAGCGGAAGCCCGTTTGACCTCTCTGACGTGCCGGGGTGGTCAGAGTGGAGTGGCCGTGATCGAAGCGAAGCCGGCCGTCGTCAGGGCGTGGATCGGCGACGTTGCGCCTAATGGGTTGTCATCGTTCAGGACCAGCGTCCCCGTTTCCGTCGGTACGATCGTGGATACGCCGTTGCTCGACGTAAAGGCGGCGGCCTATGTCGAGATGGGCAATGGCTCGTCTCGCGAACTTCGCTTCACTCAGAGCGACGTTGCGGGGCGTGCGGTCAAGACCGCCGAGGTGCGAGACTATCTGTCGTCCCTAACGACCAGCCTTCTCCAGAACGCGGATCTTCGCGTGGATATTTTGGGGCTTGGGATCGGGCTAGGTTCCGTCTCGGCGATCAAGTCGCTCGTTCTGAGCTTGCTCGCGCCGGTGACCTCGCTGCTCGACGGTTTGCTCGCTCCGCTGCTCGAACTTGTGGGCGTGCACCTCGGTGAGGTCGATGTGCAGGTCAATGGGATGCGGTGTGGAAGCGCGGTACTGGCGGGTTAGGCCTTGTCCGCAGTTTCCGGAACGCGCGCGAGCACTCGGTTTATTGCGGCGGCGAGATCTTCCTGCCGGTAGGGTTTCGAGAGGCGAGGCACCTCCGGCACGGGATTGTTGGGCAACTCCGCCCAGCCGGTCGCGAGAATGATTGGAAGCGCGGGACGCTGCTCGCGGATTTTCTTGATGAGCTCGGTACCCGTCATGCCGGGCATGGCTTGGTCGGTGATCACGAGGTCGATGTTCGAATCCGTTTCCAAAACCTTGAGAGCCTGGGCGCCAGAGGACGCCTCTATAACTGAGTGGCCAAGATCCTCGAGCATCGCGGACGTGCCCATTGCGACGAGTGGATCGTCGTCGACGATGAGAACGCGACATCCCTTGATCGGATCGGCGACTGGGGTCGGCTTCTCAACCGAGGGAGAGGCCGCCTTATCGGAAGCCGGAATCCAGATGCTGATCGTCGTGCCCTGTCCAACCTTGCTCTCGATTTTCATGGCGCCGCCCGATTGGGCGACCAACCCCTGGACCATCGAAAGCCCGAGGCCGGTTCCCTTGCCGATGCCCTTGGTGGTGAAAAACGGTTCGATGGAGCGCCGAAGGGTCTCTTCGTCCATGCCGACACCTGTATCGCGCACGCCGATGCGGACATAGCGGCCAGGCTTCAAATCGAGATCGGCGGGTGCGTTGGTCACGATTTCGTCCGAGATGCGGATCGCGAGTGCGCCGCCGTTCGGCATGGCGTCTCTCGCGTTGATCGCGAGATTGAAGATAGCAAGTTCGAGCTGTGTGGGATCGATGCGCGCCGTGGTCGGTCCGCCGGACGACGTTATGTCGATCGCGATCGTCGAGAGACCTACGGACCGGCTCAAAAGCTCGGTCATGCCGGCTACGAGCTTCGAAACGTCAACGATCTCTGGCTTCAGGTCTTGGCGGCGGGCGAATGTCAAAAGACGCTGCGTAAGGGAGGCGCCCCGTTCTGCGGCGCTTACAGCGTTTTCGAGAAGTCGACCGGATTGCGGGTCGTTCGGCAGCCGCTTTTCGAGAAGGCGAAGGCTGGAAATGATGGCGGCAAGCAGGTTGTTGAAGTCGTGCGCGACGCCGCCTGTCAGTTGCCCGATGGTTTCCATCTTCTGAGCTTGCGCGAGTTCGTCACGCGTCTGCTCCAAGGCGAGCATCGCCTCCCGCTTCTCGGTGACGTCGCGCGTGATCTTGCCGAATCCGACAAGTTTTCCGTCGATGTCGTGAATGGCATCGATAACGACGTTGGCCCAGAACCGCGAGCCGTCTTTGCGCACGCGCCAGCCTTCTCCCTCGTAACGGCCCTCGATAGCCGCCGTCTTGAGCGCGTGGCCGGGGAGATCCGTGGCCCGGTCTTCGGGTGTGTAGAAGGTGCTGACGTGCCGTCCGAGGATCTCTTCGCGGCTGTAGCGCTTGATGCGGGCCGCACCCGCGTTCCAGCTTACGATCCGGCCTGTCGGGTCGAGCATGAAGATCGCGTAGTCATGGATGCCGTTAACGAGGCGACGAAGCTGCTCCTCGCTTTCGCGGAGCGCAATGTCCGCCGCCTTTTGTGTCGTGACGTCCTGACAAATCCCCATAAGCTCGACGACATTGCCTTCGCTGTCTTTCACGACTTCGCCGTGGCTTTCCAGATGGCGGATCTCTCCATCGGGGCGGATGATCCGCTCGCGGGAGCGAAAGCCGATGCCGGCCCGGTAGGCGGCGGTGATGGTCTTGACCACTTCGTCGCGATCTTCCGGGTGAATGCGAGCCAGAAAGTCCTCGCGCGTTCCGGCGAACGTGTGGGGCGTCAGGCCATAGATCTCATAAAGCTGGGGCGACCACGTTACGGTGTCGGTCGCGACGTTCCAGGACCAGCTTCCGAGGTTCGCGAGCCTTTGCGCTTCGACGAGTTGGTGGCGCTGTTGCTCGTTCGCGGCTTCCAGTTCCTTTCTCTGCTCGATCATTCGGCTCAATTCGGTGTTGGAGCGCACAAGTGCGGCCGTTCGGGATTGAACCCTCTCTTCCAACTCTTCTTGAGCATGGTGAAGCCTCTCGTCGGAGCGGCTTCGTTTGGCGATCTCCGCGCTTAGCGCCAGACTCGGAAGCGACGTGCTGACCAAAAACACCAAGGTTGCCAGCAGGGCGGTGTTCAGATCGGCACCGGTCGATCCTGCAGCGGAGGCAAGCGTGCCCCAGACGGCAATGGCGGAGAGAAGCAAAGAGACGGTTGCCGTATCCCGCTGGCTGCGGCTCAAGGCCGTCACCATGAGGGGAATGAGGGCTGCGAAGCCAACTAGTCCGCGATTGACCCAATCCGCGAGTGCCGGGCCGAAGGCAAGGAGGCCGACGAGGGTCGTTAGGACCATAATCGGGAGCAGCGCGCGAAGTTCGCCGCGGGTTGGCGGGCGGCGAAACCACAAGACGACGGCGGGGGTGACGACCAGCACGCCTGTGATGTTTCCGAGCCACCAGGTTAGCCAAAGCGAAGAAATCGGGACCGGGGTTCCGAAAAGCCAGAGCGCGAGGGTTCCGATGCTCGCGCTGAGCGGCGTCGAGACGAGCGCTGCGATGAGGGCGAAGGTCGCGATGTTGGCCGGCGTATCGAAGGTACGCACGCCGCCCGCGTAGCGTTTCAGAAGATAGTTACCAGCTAGGGCTTCCAGCGTGTTGCCTGCGGCAATGATCGAAGCGGGCGCAACGGCGTCCAGCGTTGTCGCGTTGGCGAGAAACGATCCGATAAAAATCGCGGGAGAAATTCGAGGGCCCCATAGCAGCACTGCCGCCAAAGCCAGGCCGGCCGCCGGCCAGATGGCGCTCGCGCCCGGATGCACGATTGCCAACGCCAATCCGCCCTTCGCCAGGGTGAAGTAGGCTAGCCCTACAGCAAACTGTTGAAGCGCAAGGGTAGGACGGGACGTCAGCGCCATCGTGCTTGGGTTCATTCGGATGCCTCAGGGGCGAGACATCAGCATAAAACTCCGAGCCGTGAAATGGGTTCCTCATATGCCGGGAATTTTTGCGTGCCGGGGTTCGTCCGTGTTCGCTCTGGTGGTGAGATGGGCGGATTTCTAGCCCGGATATGAGGAGCGGGTGGCGACGGTTCGGAGGGGCGCCGAGGCTTTAGGGGAGCTGTGGAACAGGCTCGAGGCCGTCGAAAATTCCGAGGCGGCGCAACAGGATCTTTTCGGTTTCGAGGATGGCCATCAGCAGGATGCCAGCTCCCAGGATTACAAGTCCGTCGGTGAGTGCCACAGGGCGCGTGTCGAACAGCTCATGCATGACCGGGGCATAGGTAAACGCGAGCTGAGCTGTGACCACGACGGCAAGCGCTGCCAAAACCGCGGGCGTGCCGACGACACCCCTCAGGGTGAATGACGTCATATGCAGATAGCGCACGTTGAACAGATAGAAAATTTCAAACACGACGATGACATTGACGACCATCGTGCGGGCCATCTCCAAGCCCAGGCCGCTTTGGAGGGCGTAGAAGTAGATCGCCAAGGCGCCCGTGGTGAACAGGGCGGAGACGAAGAAAATCCTCCAAACCAGAAATTGCGAGAGAAGCGGCGCATCGGCGCGTCTCGGCGGGCGCTGCATTACGCCCGGCTCCGGCGGCTCGAAGGCGAGCACGAGGCCGAGCGTGACAGTCAGAATCAGGTTGATCCAGAGGATTTGCGCCGGGGTCATCGGCATCGTAAAGCCGAAGAGGATGGCGGCGATCACCGTCAGCGCTTCGCCTCCGTTGGTGGGGATGGTCCAGGCGATCACTTTGCGAATGTTGTCGTAAACCGTACGGCCCTCATGCACCGCAGAGACGATCGAGACGAAGTTGTCGTCCAGCAGCACCATTTCGGAGGCTTCTTTTGCGGCTTCCGTGCCTTTGCGGCCCATGGCGATGCCGACGTCGGCCTGCTTCAAGGCGGGCGCGTCGTTCACGCCGTCTCCCGTCATTGCGACGATGGCGCCGGTGGATTGCAGTGCACGCACGATGCGCAGCTTGTGCTCCGGGTTGGTGCGCGCAAATACCTCGGTACGCTGGGCGAGCAATTTCAGCTCGTCGTCGCTGGCTTTGTCGAGGTCGGCTCCGGTCACGACGTCGGTGCCGTTGGTGAGCCCGAGCTGGCGCGCGATGGCAGATGCAGTCGCGGCGTGATCGCCGGTGATCATTTTGACGCCGATCCCGGCAGATCGGCATTCGGCGATGGCGCGCACGACCTCATCACGCGGTGGATCGATAAAACCAACGATGCCGAGAAAGATCATCCCGTTCTCGACATCTGAAAATGTCACGTTGGATTGCGGGGAAGGCGGCGGCACCTTCATTGCAAAGCCGAGAACGCGTTCGCCTTCGGCGGCGGCGCGGGCGATGCGGTTCGACCAGTATGCGGTGTCGAGTGGGCTCGATGTGCCGGAAGCATGAGCCTGCTCGGCGCACATCGCAAGCAAGGCTTCCGGCGCACCCTTGACGAAAATCGCGTTGCCGTGCGGATGTTGTGTGCCGTGCGTCCCGGCGGCCGCGGTGTGGCGGGTTGCCATGAAACGGTGCTGAGCATCGAACGGAATTTCGTCGGTGCGCGGCCACTCGGCGCGGACATGCTCCGGGTTCAAGCCTGCCTTCATGGCGAGTGCGACAAGCGCGCCTTCCATGGGATCGCCATCGACGATCCATTGACCGCCGGCCTTGCGCAGGTGAGCGTCGTTGCAGAGCAGCCCCGAGCGAATAAGGGAGGCTGAGGCTTCGAGGGCGGCGACGTCGTCGTCGTCATCGTCCTGCGCCGTCAGTTCTCCGGTGGGTTCATATCCGGAGCCGCCGACGAGAAGCGTGTGATCGGCGGTGACGACGCGGCGGGCCGTCATTTCATTTCTGGTCAAGGTGCCGGTTTTGTCGGAGCAAATGACGGATGTGGCGCCGAGCGTTTCCACGGCTGGAAGACGCCGGATTACAGCGTTGCGTGTCGCCATGCGCTGGACGCCGATCGCGAGCGTGATGGTGATGACTGCGGGCAGCCCTTCGGGCACCACGCCGACGGCGAGCGCGACGACGGCGATCAAGGCATCGGGCCAGGGATAGTCGCGGAACAGCGTGGCGAAGAAAAACAGGACGACGGCCGCCGACAGCGCGATCCAGGTGAAGCGCTCGCCGAAGCGGTTGATCTGACGCAGAAGCGGTGTCGTCAGCAGTTCGACGCCTTGAATAAGCGCGCTGATATGTCCGATCTCGGTTTCGCCGCCGGTGGCGATGACGATGCCGGTGCCCTGCCCTGCGGCCACGAGAGTGCCGGAATAGGCCATGCCGACGCGGTCGCCCAGCGGCGCATCGGCGGGTGCGGTGCCCTCCTGCTTTTCGGAGGTGACGGATTCGCCGGTCAGCATCGCTTCGTCGATCAGGAGCCCGCGTACGCGCGTCAGACGGAGATCGGCGGGGACGCGGTCACCGGCTTCGATCAGCACGATGTCTCCGGGTACGATTTCGGCGACGGGGAGGCTCAGTCGACGCGTGTCGCGCCACACGCTGGCGCGAGGAGAGATCATTTTCCGGATCGCGCTCAGCGCCTTCTCGGCCTTGTCCTCCTGGATGAAGCCGACGATGGCGTTGATGGTGACGACAGCAACGATGACGGATGCGTCGATGATGTGGCCGAGCGACCAGGCAGCCACGGCCGCCATCAACAGAAAGTAGATCAGGATGTTGTTGAACTGCGCCAGGAAGCGCAGAAGCGGATTGCGGCGTGCCGTCTCCGGCAGAACGTTGGGGCCGTATCGGGTGAGCCGGCGGGCGGCTTCCTCGGCGGTGAGGCCGCCGGGCGCGGTCGAGAGAATGCCAAACATCTCGTCAGCCGGTACCGAATGCCAGGGCCGCTCTTGCGATGTGGTCCGCTGGTTGTTCGAGTTCGCTACGGTCTGACCACTCATCCGGGTTTCTTCTCCGTGCGCTTGATGTTGGCGAGGCAGGCGCGCGACATCACGACGGCGCACGACACTTGTGCGACGCTGCTGCCCGCAGAGGGACTTCCGTATGCGTCGGCATTGCCGATAGTCGCGAATGTCGGGACATTCGCTGTCTTACATTGGGTGTAGGTGCCGGGCGCCTAGCAACCCTTGATCTCCATCAACCTGACGTAGGAAATTGCCTTCCGGCCAAGGACATCGCTCATGCGCGCTACGGGGTGTTCCGTTTTCCATCGGTCGTTAACGTCGAACGGCGCGTGCGAGAGGTCCCTTCCAATATTTTTCCCTTTCCGACCCTCTCTCTCGCGCGCGCTCTCGCTTTCCTATCGTTCCGCGCGCGGGACCAGCTTGACGGATGTTATAATATCCGGATAGTAATTCGGCAGCAGGCAGCAGGCAGCAGGCAGCAGGCAGCAGGCAGCAGGCAGCAGGCAGCAGGCAGC